>Ga0172364_10001661_pt1 | contig 17309 bp, 13 predicted proteins | sample LakKivSesite10cm_FD_114545 | JGI IMG/M metagenome (GOLD analysis project Ga0172364, IMG submission 114545) | Sediment microbial communities from Lake Kivu, Rwanda - Sediment site 10cm | ecosystem: Environmental > Aquatic > Freshwater > Lake > Sediment | place: Rwanda: Western Province, Lake... | reverse complement strand
GGAATTGTCTGTATCGCCGAAAAAAGATGCAAACGTTTCGCATCATCTCGAACATATGTATCCAAAAGAATGGAATATGTCTCCGAATGAACGTTCTCGATAAATATTTGATAAGAATAAAAAGCACGTGCTTCCGGTATTTGAACCTCACCTAAAAAACGAACTGCCAAGTTTTCCATAACAATACCATCACTCCCCGCAAAAAATCCTAAAACATACTCTATAAAATGCCTCTCATTGTCATTTAACTTATTTTCCCAATCGGCTCGATCTTTACTTACATCAATCTCTTCTGGCGTCCAAAAAGTTGCTACCGCATCCTTATATCTTTTCCATAATTGATGATGGCGAATCGGGAATAAAACAAAACGGTCTTCGTTCGGCGTAGTTAATGGCTCCATCTTCTGCTCTTTCTCTTGTTGAGTCGTTCTTAAATTGGAAATCTTATCGTAGAGGATAGTCATCGTTTTCGGGGAAGGGTCTATTTAATCTCAACAAAAAACTTTTTTATCCATCCACCGTCACCACTTTCGCCAAATTTCTCGGATAATCTGGATTAATTCTACGAACTAACGCCATCTCATACGCCAATAACTGAACCGGAATGATACAACCTAAACTTCCCCATAAACCCATCCCCTCTGGAATCGCTATCACCTCATCCACACACCAACGCTGACGGTCATTTAATGGATAATCTGACACCCATATGACAAACGCACCTCTGGTTCTGGTTTCTTCGGCGGCGAGTAATTGTTTTTTCGTAATTTCCTCTCCATCCGTCTTCGCATGAATTACAAATACTGGCGTTCCTGGCTCAATTAAACTAAATGGACCGTGTTTTAATGACCCGCCCACAAAACCCTCCGCATGTAAATAACAAACCTCTTTCAATTTTAAAGCACTCTCATAAGCAATCGCTACCGTTGAACCTCGACCCAAACAAAAACATCTTTGTGCCGTGCTTAACTTTCTCCCTAACTCTCGCATCTGTAAATGTAATTCTCCATTCATTATCAACCAATTATCCATCTCTCTCGGTAATTCTAATAAATCCGCTCGAAATCGTCTCATCAAAAATGTCTCCCCGCTTAACCATAACGTCAATAAACCTAAAATAACACATTGCGCCGTAAAAGATTTCGTCGAAGCAACCGCTCTCTCCGGTCCCGCATTACAATAAATACCCCTCCCTATCTCTCTCGCCAATAAAGACTCTACCACATTAATAATCCCTAATTGATGACAGCCTTTTAAAGAACAAACTGCTCGATGAACGTCTTTCGTTTCCCCCGATTGTGAAAGATAAACATATAATGTATTCGGCTTTTCCCATTGGTCGTTATCCCATTCACTCGCATCCACAACATCTACACGGAGATTTGGAATATGCTTACGTATCCAATATGAACCCCATTGCGCTGCGTATAAACTCGTGCCACAACCCACCAAACAAATATTTTGATAGGATGGAACGAAATCACGAATACCTCCTAAATGAACCCACTTGTTTTCCGGTAATCGACCTCCATTGTTAAAAGCACGCCGAATAACATCTTTTTGTTCCATAATCTCCCGAATCATCCAATGAGAATACGGGCTTGGTGATTTGATTTCTAATGAAACATCTCTGATTCGCAAAGTATCTTGAATAAAAACATTCCACGATATAACCTCTATTTTTTGACTTCTCGGATTCCATAAATGAATCTGATCCGTCTGGTCTTCCACATAAAATAACATACTCTCTGTAATCGAATAATAATGAGAACACGGCAAACAAGACGGCTCTGAACCAACATACCAATTTCCATTATCATAAGCAATACATAATGGACTTCCGTGTTTTACGACCCATAATGTATCAGGATATTCTTCATTTTGGATAATTAAAGCCCACGTTCCATTCATCGATTGAATCGCATTTGCCATTTCCTTTGTGATAGCATCTTTATCTCCCGTTTTGACATTTCGATTTATCCATTTGGCGATAACTTCCGTATCGGTTTGAGATTGATAAGTATCATCTTTCTTCAAATCTAAATAATTCTCTAAAATGCCATTATGAATCAACCAGAAATTACCACCTTGATGCGGATGCGCATTCTCCGTCGTCTTCGGTCCATGTGTCGCCCATCTCGTATGTGCCATTCCACTCTTTAACTCACCATATCTCATTAATTCTTCTTCCATTGATTCCACTGCCATCTTATTCTCTTGACTCACTTGTTTCCAGATATGATATTCTTTATCAAATATACCAAACCCAACTGAATCATAACCTCGATTCTGTAATTGTAAAATACCATTTAATAATACTGTTTTCGCATCAACTGATGCTCTCTGTAATAAAAAAGCAATGATACCACACATTACTTTTTCTTAGAAAATCATTCATTCCATTGATCCGAGTTAAATGCCACAATATCGTCAGTTGCCTTACGAGTGCTGGCATCCTCATTGCCTGGACGATCACACACTCCTGTCGTGCAAGTCGCAACCTTCGGCTTCACAACCTGACCCTTCGGTTTCGCTCCAAAACAAGTCGCCCCAAACTTCATATTTGAATTCGGGAAAAATCCACCATTCACTCCGGGGAGACCACACAAATTACGCATATTCTCGGGTCCAGTCTGTAATTTGTCCCAAGAACATTTTTGTGTGGGATAAAATGCTCGCTGTCCTTCCGTCCATCCATAACTACACCAATCAGCACCCTTATTATAAGCATCTATGATTTCTTCCTTGGTCGCCAATCGTGCTCCATAACTCGCACACTTACAACGAGCCTGTTCGTATGTATAATCCTGATTGGCAATGTGGAATACTTCATTCTTACCCATCGGCAAAGCAATTTCATCACTCACATTTTGTGGGGTTATCTTTCCAGACATCATTACATTGGTTGCTGTCCCTGGAATGAGAGACATTTCACGAGGCATACTCCCCGATACATCTACAATCTCACATTTTTGATTCGTAAAAGCGAAATTCACAAATGTTGTTTTCTTCCCCTCCGGACAAACCAATTTACGATACTGATAATAACGAACAACCATAAAGATGATAAATACTAATAAAATGAAGAGGAAGAAAAGAACCATATACGTGTCTGATTTGTTTGCGCTATTCCCAATGTTCGCAATATTATTAAAACCACCTGAAATCTTTTTCATTTACCTTCTCTATTTTATACGATGAATTAATTTCTGGAATACAAAACAAAAAGATAAATCAAATTTATATATCAAAAATTTGATAAATGTTATCATTTATTTCAATAAATCACCAATTAAATTTAATGCGTTATCAACATATTCTTTTCTTCTTGAATTATTGCGATATCCAATAAAAAGTGAGTCTTTTATGGTAAATATACCACAACCACGGAAATATGCGTAAAACATCGATAGATTATCAAATGTGGTAAAAAAGACTCTGTTTCTAACACAATATTGAACTTGACCCCAATTAACACTTCGTTCCATAGAATCTTTACTTTGTTGAAAATCACCGTCCCATAAATTTTCATCTGCTATCATTTGTATTAAATTATGTTTCCAAAATATTTTATCCGGACTTCTCATATTAGTGATTTCACTTAATCTTTCTAATGTTTTATTATATGTTTGTCTTATATCTCGCAAATAATTAAACCAATCATTAAATTTTTCAATATCCTTATTATTATTATTTTCAACAAAGTCAGAATGAATTACATTTTCTCCTGAATCTAAATAATATGTTTGTAAATCCATCTCTTCTTCTTTTTTTCTTTCATTCCTAAAATCTAATAAACCAATCCTTCCCGTATAAAAATTACCCTTCCACTCAATCTTTAAACCAGAAAGCTGCGCAATCTTATAACAAACACTTTTCATTTCATCATTTAAATTATCAATTCTTGGTTTCATATAATTCCAATATTCCTCTACAAGCCTCATATTTGGTTTTTTAAATATTTCTAATAAATCCACAATTGTTTCTGAGTTTGGCTGACTAAATGTTTCAATTACAGCAATAAATCCAGCACTAAATAATGAAAATGGAAAAAACAATTGACTTAACATATTTTTACTTTCAAAAATGTCAATCATCATTTTTACTTCATTCTCCCCTCCACAACTATGAATAATTTGTTGAATGCCTAATAAAGTTTGTAAATCATATTTAAATCGATATAGTCGATTCGATACACCTTCCGGTTTATTCGAAAAATTATATATAATCATATTTACATTTGGAAATCCCATATTTATTCTCTCAAAATATCGATTTTCAATCCCATAACTATTCAAATAACAAAACATATCATACCACTCCTTCACATCATCTAGCACAAATGTCCTCTTTAAAACCTCCTTTAAATGATTATCATCTTCTCTTAACAATTGATACAAAATAGATTTTATCTTTTGATAGTATAAATAACTTTGAATAGTCATTTTATCACATTTTTTTGATAATTCCTTCATTTTAACAATTTTATTAGTGTCATTCATAATAATTCGAATGTATTCATCAATTGATTTTAAGGTTTTTCCCAAGGCTGGATATAATTCTTGAAATGATACTCTCTTAATTCCTAATTGTTCGCAAATTTCTTTTGTAAGGACAAAATTCATTAAATCCTCATCTGATAACGAAAAATGAACTTTTCCAGTATGAGTCTTCATTTTTGAAAATGAATAATCAAATAATAAGATATAAAAACATAAAAATTGAATAGATATAATAAAATTATTTTCAAAACTATATTTCTCATACTTTAATCTCGAAAACCAATTTATAATGTTTTTTGTTGATTGGTTCTTAAAAATATTACTCTCCCAACTTCGGCTTACATCATGAAAAATCGAATGAATAATATCATCCTGAAAATTACCATCTTTATCTAAATCCTGAATACCATATGTATGAGAAACTTCTCTTAAAATTTCACTCACAAATATCGAACTTGAAGTTGTCTTCTTATTACGATTACCCTTTTCAAAATCATGATAAGTGTCAATTACCTTAAACCATAAATATAAATAATATTGAAAACAATCTATCTTCCGTATCTGAATCGTATCCGGTTTTTTATCATAAAAAGAATCCCAATGCTCCTTCATTTGCGAAACTAATTGAAAAACATCTGTATAATCCACCTTTAAATCTTCTGGATGAACCCCGCCCATCATTTTATCCTTTTTCGGTTTATAAAAATAAGAATCATCCATATGAAAGTTTATTTTTAAAAAATTACTCTTTAATTTCTGTCTCTCCTTATCTCCTAAATCATCCAATTTGTTAATTATAAAATCTCGTTATTTTTCACCAATTCCAGAAAATGATAAAATAGCATATAATAAGCCTTCATGCTCATCACGAATATCCATAAATCCATTCATTTGATTGCGCATCTCTTTTAATATAATTGGCTCTCTACCAATATGATTTTTGATAACATTTATAAATCTTCGATTCACATTCATTTTTTCAATACATAGAAAAATATCAACTCACTTTCCAAAAATCACTATCTTCTATCCCTACATCCAAACGCTTCCATAAACCCACATAAGCACGTCCAGAAACATTCACTGAACCCGGCATTACCACATCATCATCAAATAACATAGAATTCTCTCCCCATTCCGGGCTTGCTGTTCGCATCATACGATAATGACCCCCATTTAAATTCCCCAAATGATTCACCCACCCTAATAATCGATACCGCACCGGTTTTGCCTCAAATTCTACCACTGAACTCATCTCCAATATCTCATTCTCTTTTGGTAATATCAATTTTGGACTCGCCCTCTCCATCGAATTCTGATCCGTAAAACTCTTCCAAACTGTCATCATATAATAAGGCGCTTTCCACCACTTTAATGAACGCACCGTCGTCCCCACACTCTTACACCGATCACATTTATAATCATCTATCGGCGGATCTTGTATAAACTTCATAATGAACGCCCGCTGCCAATAAGCATACTGATTTAAAACCGGATTTTCTAAACAATCAACATCTAAAAAAGTAAATAAAAATGGATCAAACTGATCGTTGCGATGACCGCAATGAGAACATATAGAAACCATATGCTCTTGACCGAAAAATAATTCCGTCCAAATTGAATACTTCTTCGCATAATTACTCTCCCACGATTTCCACGCCTTTTGATGTAATTCAATATCCTGACTCTTGATTCCCTTCGGTATCTCTAACTCCATATCAATCGGCACACCCATATACTCCGCAAATAAATCAATGATATTTCCTAACGCCTCCTGCGCATCCTGTTGATGCATTTGAAGCCATTCCTCCCCTTTTGTTCCCATCCATACTCGAATTACCGTCGGGTCAGCAACCAATAACTTACCATCCTCATTCTTATGTCTATGCATTCTCTGCTGTAATTTCGACCACCACATTATGATTTTTAAAGTCTCCATCTTCTTCATATCATCTCGATATAAATACATTAAATCATTTATATCACGTTCCCACTTACTCTCATCAATGTATTTGTGTAAAGCATCCACCAAACCCAATAACTGTAATGCCGAATTCAAATAACATGTATTTCCTCGATTTAAAAGACCGACTCCATTCATATTTTATATAATTACCATATTCTATATCTTTTTTTTTAAACGCATAGTTAGATATGACAGATTATGGTTTTCATCAAACAAACGGTCAATTCCCATCAAGAAAACAACGTCAGCCCTATGATGATATTCTCACAACTGTCTTAGCCGATGTCCCGTTCCAAAATTATCGTAAATTACTCGTATTAACCAATAATGAAGTAAATGAAGTCTTAGCCACACCCAATGCTCGGCGCACTGGTGCGATGCCATATCTTCATTTAGAAGATTATCAAAATAGTTTCAATGATATTCTTGAATTTCAAAAAAAGAATTATCCAAAAGAAGACGACAAAGTTTTTGATGTTGTTTTAATGCACGATAACGCCGATGGTGTTTTTGCCACTTTTGCGTATTGGTTATGGCGAACAAAGTCAGGTGTTGAGAATATGAATGATTTCATTGTATTGACATCGAAACCAGAAGTAAAAGAAAAAAGAGGAGGTGCGTCTCAACAACCACCCAGTCAAAAATTAAAATATATCTGGCAAAAGTTAATTGGAAAACGTGTTCTCGTTCTTGACCTAAACTATTCAACCGATATTCAAGACTGGTTTCACCAAAATTGTCAAAAAGTCCTCATCATTGACGACCATAGTGAATCTAAAATTCAACCTCGACAAGAACCCTGGCTCTTTATCGGTTCGCATCATAGTAGTAGTGCCTATGCCTACAAATTTTTCTTCCCCACTGACCCCATCCCTCTCATGTTTATCTATATCGATAATCAAGACAAAAAATTACATTCACCCTTCCTCCCCTATCCCGCTCCTCTCATCACCTACATCACATCCCACTTTATTAAAAGAATTAATAACCCCTCCGCCTACGCACCCACCAGTGATATCTGGAAACATTTCCTCTATCTTATGAAAACACCCGGAGCATTTCTCCTTGCCATTAAAACTGGAAGCAATATGGACGAACTCAAAAATCTCGAAAAAGATTTAGCCGTTAAACACGCCTGTATGGGTAAATTAAAATTACCCGGATTACCCGAATATAAAGTTGGCATTCTCAACCTCGACCACGATGTTCTTACCAAAGCAACCGGCAAAGAAATTCTCACATTATCCAAAAAAATAGGAGACCCCGTCGATCTATCCATACTCTGGGGAATGCACTATAATAAAGACCTCTATCATATGACTATCACTCGTCTCGAAGACCGTGATGATATTGATATGAACCGTGATATCTTACCCGCTCTACGAAAATACTTCCCCAATGTGAGCGGTGGCGGTCATAAATATGAACTAAGTATTATGTTCGACCAATATATGAAAAATGGGCGTGATTCCAAAGAACTAATTAACCAAATGTTCGAAAAGGTTCGTTGCGGATTCCGTAATCAAAATGCGTTCTCCTCATAAAAAGTTCTTACCATTATAATAATGAACCATTATTATAATCCCTTTTTAAATGCACCATCTTCTACGGATGCTCGATATATGGAAAGGATAAACCGCAATCCAAATGAAAGAAATGAAGTGTTTTATCAAAACTCACAAGTGAATCCCATCGCTTTCCAACAACCACCCCCTCTTCAACAAAATATAAATCGCACACAACAACACGAATGGACTCCATGGCTACCAACCAAACAAACACAAGAATACCGTGCCCCTGATTGGGGTATTCTTCAAATGCCAACATCAACCCGGGGACATCTGTCAGAAGGCGCTCCCCCTCGCAGTCAAGGACCTCAAACCATATTCGAAAATAAAAATGAACCAAATCCCCTTCTCGAATGGCAAAGACCCATTGACCCTCGCTCCTCTCAACAATTAACCAACAATCAACACGATATCACTGATACGTGGAAACGTGCCGAAATGACTAAAACTCATTTACCTCAACAACTAAATGATGAAGCAATTCGAATTACAAGAGGACTACAAACACGCTAATACTTATACTGTATAAAATGACGCTGCGTTTTTTGATTTGTCTTTAAATGATTAAAAAGAGGAAAACAGACACGAGCAGCAGCATCAACGACATCCAAAGGAGGAACACCAAATGGATGATCTTTCTGTGAATACCATCCTGGATCGATCCCGTGGATTCGTAATGGAATATCATTCATCGTCTTCACTCGAAGAGCACATAACGATTTCGTTAGCATTGCCAATGCCGCTTTTGCCATATTCACATGAATATGACGCTCATCCTTCGATGTCATCATTAAACCCGCTCGTGCATGAACGTTGATGAAATATGGAATTCCCTTCGACTTCTGTAATAAAGGTATCACACTTTGCGAAAGAACCGCAACATTACTCGCACTCATACGATATTCTTTTTCCAAATCCTGATGTGTAATCTCCTCAAATGATTTTTCCAAATCACTGGAATTCGAACAACCAATATGAATAAAAGCATCTAAACAACCAAACTTATTTTGAATTTCCTCTACAAACTCATTACAAGATAATGCTTGCGAAAAGTCAATTGGCTTCTCATAAATAACCAATTTATCTTTCCATCCTTCATAATCAACATAACGAATGAAATTGTCTCGAACCAATTGCGGAGAACGAGATGTGCCAATTACAGTCGCACCAGCACGTAATAATTTTAACGCTACGTGATGCCCTAACCCCTGACGGATATTCGTTATTAATATCACTTTATCATTTTGCGTAGAACTGAAATGACGATGTTTTTGAAATAATGAACCACAAGACCGACAAGAAAATACATAAACAGGATGGTTTCGACGAGTTATCTTCCCACAACCATAACACTTCATCATCTCATTACGATTCATAACTGTCTTTGTCGCTAACGGTTCTGTTATATCCTTATCTATATCATCCAGTTGATGACGCCAAACAATATGATTACCCGACATATTTTTCATTCGCTCATAAATGTCTTTCTTGGAAAGCATCATATCCGGGAGTTTCATAGATGGAATCTCAGGTAATTTCCTCTCTCGACCTTTCCCAAAGAATAAATAATCAATCGCCCAAATGACAGCCGCCGTAAAACCTAAATACGCAACAAAAAACATTGTTTCGTTTTGAAAAACTTTAATGTTAATTATGGTTAGAATGAATATAAAAAAAAAGGTTGTAGAAACGCCTACTGCGGAAAACCCCGAAGTTGAACTTCAAGAAATTATTATCGAAAAAAAACAAGACCCCTCCGCAACCCCTATGAGCGATACCAGTATCGTCGTCGATGTTGAAAACGCACTTCATACTCCCGCTCAAATGAAGTTCTGCAAACACTTCCTCAAAAGACTCGATGAACTCATCTGGATTCATAGTCGTGCCGGTGAATATTACGAAAAACTTCACCATCGTATCCTCACTCCCAGTATCCTCATTACCGGAACTTCCGGTGTTGTCAGTTTTCTTACTACCTCTGCCAGTATTAGCACCTCAACCAAAGAAGTCTTAGGCATCGTTGTCGGTGTAATGGCAAGCATCTCCACGATCAGCCAAAGTTTAATGGGTGCATTTGCCTTTCAAGCCAAAAGTGAAGCACATCGTGCTGCTGCCGAAGAATACGTTCAACTTCAAGTCAAAGTTCATTTCGAACTCGCTATGCCAAATGAACCCGACTTTATGGAACACCTTGAAACAAAATTACTTGAAATTAAAAATAAATGCAAGTATTTCCCACCTCAATTCATTGTCGATGAATACCAAAGAAAACATAATTAAGAATAACCAATATATTTGGTTCGATAATTTGTTGTAGCACGCTGAACGTCTGCTGCCGTTCGAAATGCCTTCACCGTATTATTACTAACATCATCATTGCTAATTAAGTAATTGAGACGAATGGCACTAACTGGATCAATTCTTTGAACGTTTCCAATATTCGACCAACCCACAGAAACAACGGGCCAACTCGTCAATCCATTATTACGATATACCGCACAACGATTTAAATCCGCCCAAAATACTAACAAAGCCATCATTAATTCCTTATTTGTCCTCATATAAGTAGCCCATTCATTCGGTGATAATAATTGGAGTTCCGTTGGGAATAAATTATTCGCTAATTCTATTGTTGTGTTATCAAAATACCACATCTATCATTTTAAAAGATAAGTTTTTTTGAATATATCCTTTCAAAAAATTTTAAAGTGTCGTATTATAACCATAGTTTGAACCCACATAACGGTTTCCTAAATTAATTAACTCACGACCCCCATAAACAATTGTCGGGAAAACTGAACCCGAAAAATCAGCCAATCCCGCCGCCGGGAAACAATAACACTTACCCTCCGCCACATATTGCTGGGCGAACTTTGTTGCCTGGAATAAATTACCTAATGGCGTCATCATCGCTAATAAAATTAAAACTTCAACATCAATTGGATCTAACGATAATACTGTTCCATTATTTAAAGTCACTTGCGAAGTGCTAATCACATTCTGTGCAAACTGACCGAAGCCCTGCATGTTAAAAGAAACCCAATAAAAAGTCCAAAGTGTCCCCGCATCATAAACCTTGTTATTCCCTGGATTTTGAATGGAAGTATAACGATATGTGAAAGTGTAGCCAGTCTGTTGTTGTTGGCGGGCTGTTTTCACTGCTGAATAGAGATTACCAATCGCATTTTGATAAGAGAACAGATAATTGACCCAAACGTCTGTCATTATTCTATTTCACGCCTTGATTTTTTTTTTAGGAAGTATCATCGCCCGTTTTTCCGGCTCTACATATTCAACTCCCAATTTCCTAAATATATCCGCCTCTGTCTCTATCCCCTTTACTCTCTCTTTCGTTGTCCTATCATATAACCCATACTGATTTAATTGATAACCCAACTCTTTTGCTCTCTGTCTTAAATACTGATTCCATTGTATTCCACTCCCAAAATATAACGTCCAATATACTAACTGATTTTTATCAACCCACCGGATATCCATTTGACGCACCTTTCCCCCTTTCCGTCGCACATAACCATTCCAACCATTCTCCAACCACATCTCATCTCCCTCCACAATATACCCCTTATCTTTCATCTCTGCTATTAACTTCTTCCCATCTTTCGTTATTATAAAATCCATATCTCCCCCCGTCTTCTTACCTGTTCGAAAACCTCCCATCAATAAAACCTCATCTCCTAATAAAGTTTCTAATTGATTCTGCCACCATTTCGCCTCCTTTAACGGAATTCTACTCTGTAAATCATCAAAATGATCGATTCCAAATCTTTGTTTCTGTGTCAAATTACTTCGAGTCTTTAAATCGTCTAAATCTCTTTCTCCTTGTGTAATCCAGAGAGAGGCGAGAGATGGACCGACACCTGGGATTTTGATAAATGTTTTCCACGCATTTAATTCTTTACTATCTTTAATTTCTTCGTGTTCTTTTAACTTCCCTGTTTGTAAAATTTCTTCCATTTTTTCTTGAAGACCTTTTCCTACACCAGGGCGACTCTTCCAATAATCCAAATGTTCCGCATTAAATGGCGTTTCATCTCGATTTAACTGTCCCAGTATTCTTGTATATGCCTGTGCTCGAAATGGTTCTTTTGACATCTCACGATACGTCTTCATATCCGTTAAAATTTCTATTAATAATTCCTTCTTATCTTGTCCCCCTTTCTGTCGATTTTCCTGTTTTAATAAAGGAATATGACCTTTCTCTGCCTTCCGTATCCATTTCACTTCTGCCGCATAATCACCTTTGGTCTCCAAAATAACCGGAACTCCATTTCTCTTCGCCCATCTTATTACATCATAAATGGCATCCGGATTTCCATCTAAATGATTTCCTAACCAATACCCTCGTCCTAATGGAGCGTGATAATCAATTCTTGAATCCAATGTAGAACCCGCATCGTTTAAATGTATTAACCCGATTCTCTTCGCAACTTGTTTGGACGATAGTCCCATCCATTTTCCAAGATGACGAATAAAAAGTTGAAAACTATTTTTAGGACGAAGATTTACTCCACCCGCAAATAAATGCGCTGTATCTAATCCAATCATAAATCGTTCAGTCGGTAATTGTTTCATCAATAAAGCATATTCTTCATAAGGAAATCCCAAATGATTGGTCTCACCACTTGGCACTTCCACTATAATTTTTACTCCTTTCGGCGCTTTTTTATCCAACCATAATAATTGTTTCACTAATTTCTGTATATCCTTTCCAAAACCAGTATGAACGACAACACCGGGACTACCGATTAATAAAGCATCTTTCATATCGGCAAGAACACGATGACGAGATTCAATGGGGTGTGCGGCTAAATGAACGAGATGACCGACGTGTATCCATAATGGAATATTGGCTTCGTGAAGTTGTTTTATTTCATCGGGAGTCCATTTGTGTTTCGTAGATAAACGCAACGAACGAGGACTTCCATTATAGATTTGAGCGGTATTTGCCCCCATTTCTTGAAGACGTTCAATAAGAGAAGGGATTCCATCGGCAATGGTGGTATATGGTCCAAGTATTAATTTCATTCCCTAATTTGTGATACGTTTAAAAATTAAGAAAATGATTCATTGTTAAAGATATAAATGGCAACTATTGAATCAAAAGCAGAGATTCCAGTATGGGCGGAATATGGTTGGATTGGTGGTATTGATCTTGAGAATCCATTCGAAGGAGGTCATATTCGTAGTAAAGGGTGCTTTCTTTACATTCAAGAGTCTGCGATTTTAGATGTGAAATCATATCCAGAATGGAATTTTGATGGTTCGAGCACCAATCAGGCGACAACGGAAAAGTCGGAGGTGATATTGCGCCCTGTGCGTGTTTTTCGAGACCCGATGAAGGAGCGTCGAGACCCAACTTCACCGGTGACAGTTTTGGTGTGGTGTGCGACGTATGATATAGATGGAACACCTCATGCGACGAATTATCGTGAAGCATTACGTTTATTTATGGAGTCAAACCAGAAGTGGGACGAGGAGGAAGACCCATTATTTGGATTAGAACAGGAGTATCAGTTTGTTTTACGAGGAGATGAAAATAAAAATGTTATCCCCGAAGCAAAACGTCAAGGTCCTTATTATTGTGGATATGGTGCGTGTCAAAAGTGGGGACGGAAGATAGCAGAGGAGCATGCTCGACGTTGTGCGGCAATCGGGATTGTTTTATGGGGTGTAAATGCGGAAGTCGCACCCGGTCAATGGGAGTTTCAAACAAGACCAAATTTGTCATTAGATGCGGCTGATGAGTTATGGGTATGTCGTTGGGTATTATTACGCACAGCAGAAGATTTAGAGTTTGATGTCCGTTTTCATCCAAAAGTGTTAGGAGAGAGTTTTAATGGAAGTGGTTGTCATACGAATTTTTCGACTCGTTCAATGCGAGAAAAAGAAGGTCATTACAAAGAAGTGATAGAAAAAGTGCGTATTTATCAAGAGAAGGAATCAGCGTGGCATCATTATGGAGAGGGTAATGAGTTGCGTATGACAGGTTCTCATGAGACATCTTCGATGAGTGATTTTTCAAGTGGAGTAGGGAATCGGGGTGTCAGTATTCGTATTCCATATAATACGGATAAAAAGAAAAAGGGTTATGTAGAGGATCGACGTCCGGCAGCAAATGCGGATCCATATCGAGTCATTTTGTGGATTTTACGAGCGATTCGGGACTGAACACGATTTCGAAGGTAAAACAGAATCAGTCCATATTTCCATATTTTCGCTACCGAGGTTCATATTGCTTTTTGTTCCAGACGGCACTTTTTGAAACGCTTGACGATTGAGCTCATCTTCACGCATTTCCTTTTTCAATTGGCGTTCTTCGCTTTTAAAGAAACCACCAATCACATCACCGACACTACGACCGAAATCAGTTAATGACCCCATTCCACTGGGAACATTATTTAAATTAGCCTTTTGAAAAACAAAGTCATAATCGATTTCTGGACGTTTCTCAACAATTTCACGTGGAAGTTTTCGTGCCGCATCATTCGCATCACTTAACCCAGGAAAGATTGAACCAAACGCATTGGGTATTTGAACGGCTTGGAGTTTTACATCTTTTTCTACTCTCAGTTTTGGATTGATAATCGCACCTGTCGTAGCGTCTTTAACCATTACTTGAACGTCTCGTTGAGAACCATCCGCACATGGGGGGCAACGTAGATTCTTAACGATATCTTGTGCTTGAACTTTGAGAGCAGTCTGCATAGCGACTTGTGCCTCGCTCTTTAAGACATATTTAGAGATATCGGGATGACGGCGAATATCGGCATTGGCGAAGGCACGACCAAAGCGTGGATCTTGTTCGACACGATCATAAGTCTCCGGACAGACAGGGCAGACAGGGCATACGGGACACTTGGGACATTCGGGCATAGCGGGAACACTGCTACGTGGAATGTAATCACTAAGGTCGGGACATTTTTCGCAAACTGGAATTTGGGACTTTTTGATATAATCACGCATATTTGGCATAGGCGGAACTTGTGATTTCTTCACATAATCATTCATATCAGGACACGCCGGAATACTTGATTTTAAGGTAAAATATTTAATATCTTTATGTTTTAAAATATCACAAGAGTCGCAGGTCGCTTGGTTGGAAGAGCCATCACGACAAGTAGAGGGAGCAGGACAAGACCCGGCGGCTGGAACAACCGGAGTGGGTGTATCGATTGGTTGCCCCCATTTATACTGAATGCTAGCACCAGCCGCCTGTGCGATATCACTGGCAATGGTTGGAAGCGAATTGACGAAATATTCTTTCGTTGGGTCAATAGGATTATTGGGATCAATTGGATTTATGGTGATATCAGCGCCAAGCGGATAATTTCTTCGATAGAAGGTTTGATTGGTCTTCGCACGGGCTTGCATAAAACCGATAAGAAGGAATCCTACAATGATTACGAGAAGGAATGTATAAAGAAATTCCATTTAGATTCTATCTAATCTTCTCTCACAAAAAAACTCAAAACCATTTAAAACGGAAGATTTACCAAACTACGTAAAGAATCTGTCATATTCTTACGAGGATCTGTTGGTTTTTGATAAGAATCCAGCGGACAATTCGCACAGACACTTGAAACAAGATCTTTACGAATATATTTATTTAAATCGGGGTGTTTCGTAATATCAGCCTTCTTGAAATCACATTGGGACATCTCACCAAAGAAGTTGCGGAATCGACGTGCTTCCGGTAAATCTTTCCCTTCACCCCAATAATAACACGCTTGTCCTTGTTTGCCTTCAATATCTGCATAGGCATCGCAGTAATTACGCACAGAACGTTTGCATTGTTCGCTAACATTTTGTTGAAGAGGATCTTTGGACCAATCCACATTATCACAACCAGAACAAGAACAGGGATTGAAATCACGTTTAATGAGGAACGGACAATATGCATTTGATTTTCTGGCAGTTGTGGTTGGCTGTCTCACACATTGCGGGTGATTAATCGCATAAATCTTCTGTGCGGTTGTTTCATCATTTGCAAGAACAATTCGTCCTGGTCTTCCGTAGATGCGGGCAATTTCGCTTCCAGGAAGAGCGTGAATAACATATTGTCCGTTTTCATGGAACATACGAGGACAGTTAGAACCTAATGCGCTATCATAGGGACTTAAATTATCTGCTGTTCCACCTTGTGTGGCAATACAGGATCGGTCATTGGGTGTTAAAATCTTATCTTCTTCTTCTTTACGAATGCGTGCGTATTCTTCGGGAGATACTCTCCTTCTTCCGAGCCGTAATTCGACAGCACGTTTTACACGGTCAAGTTGAGTTTGAAGTCCTCGACAATCCATCGTAGAACCTCCTGGAACATTCAATGTATAATCAGTAATGTTGGGTCGTAGTTCTTCAATACAGTCTTTATTGGTTGCTTTATCATTTGCTTTAACATAATCGTGAATCTTCATAATTTCGTTCATACGAAGCGGTCGATTATAGAAGATAACATAGCGAAGCATACCGTTAAAGGTTTGGAGTGGATTAATCTTGACAGGTCTTGTTTTAAAGTAGATTGGATTACAGGCTTCATTAAAAATAATACTTGTTCCTTCTAAGATAATAAAGTTATTCCCATTAAACATAAATGAATACATAAGATTATTGGTTGGATTAATGGAATTAGCGGTTTCGAAGAGAGTATCGGCGATAACAAGTTTAATTTTACCGCCATTATTTTTGGGCCAGAAGACGGCAAGACCGATATTGGTATTTCCTTGGAATAGAATAACCATTTGGTCGTCCTCTGTTATCCTTATGTTTTTAGGATTTTGAACTTTATCTAAAAAGAGTCTTACTTGTTGATTAAATTTCAATTGTTCGCTTTCCACGGTTGGTGTTGCTGTTAAAGAGTTCGCTGTTTGGATTTGTGGATCCATAATAAGTGTGAATTGATTTTGATAATTGGCTTCATCATCTTGTGATTTCGGGTGAAGAAGACGGAAACCAGTTGGACCCGTGGCTGTATAACTTTCCATAATAAACTGTCCGGTTGTTGATTGGAATTTTGGTTTCACATTCCAGATAAAATCATTGCTATTATCACTTAAATCTTTCCACGTATTCCCAATTCCATCATAAGAATTACAATTGACACCATTTAAAAACAATCGTAGTTTATCGCTAACTGGATAATCTTTTGCATAGGGGAGATATTGTCTCATAATAACACCAGTGAGATAACGAAACCCGTTTGTATTATCGGGACGATAACCCAGATAGATTTGAACGATTCCATTGAAGTCTTCT
>Ga0172364_10001658_pt1 | contig 17319 bp, 15 predicted proteins | sample LakKivSesite10cm_FD_114545 | JGI IMG/M metagenome (GOLD analysis project Ga0172364, IMG submission 114545) | Sediment microbial communities from Lake Kivu, Rwanda - Sediment site 10cm | ecosystem: Environmental > Aquatic > Freshwater > Lake > Sediment | place: Rwanda: Western Province, Lake... | reverse complement strand
TAGCAGGCTTTTTCTTCATTTTAAGAAATCTTAATAATAGAAACCTATTTCTCTTAATTTTCGGTCTAACATCCCTTTACTTCGCCAGTTCCATGGTGCGATTGCTTGTACTTGTAGCTCCAGCCTTTGGTCTTCTAGCAGCCATTGGAATAATGGGAATATTAAAACCATTTAACATGTTGTTGAAGGAACCGCCGAAAATCTTTACGAAAAAAAGGCTCGGTTTGGAACATGTCGGAAAAGAATTCAGTGGAACCACTATCTTTTTAATATTCGTTATTCTAATGACAAACTTTGCCTTTTCACCTCAAACTGGAGGCATACCTAGAGTATATAGGCAATCCTATACTCCAGTCACCATTTCAGCGAGTAGCATTTCAATAGTACCTAACCAGCCTATAACTGCATGGATGGACGCATTGGATTGGATGAAAAGTAATCTTTCACCTGCTACTGCTGTTTGTAGCTGGTGGGATTATGGATATTGGCTAACAGTCCTTGGCAATGTAACATCCCTTGCTGATAACGCTACTGTAAACAAGACTCAAATAGCACTAATAGGGAGGACATATGTTTCGAACGAGTTTCAAGCAGTGAGGATACTCAAGGAACAATTTAACGGTCCTAGTGGACCCCCAGCCTACATTTTAGTATTCGCAACGTTCTATAGTACAGGTCAAGACGCTGGTTACGGAGGAGATGAAGGAAAGTGGATGTGGATGGCTAGAATCGCTAACTCGTCTAGGACAGTCCAAGAGTTATACAAGCAAGAATGGGGCACATGGGAATATAACGAATGGGGAACGAGCAACCAAAACAACACGTTTGGATACTATAACTCTACAACAGGCGCATTCATATGGAATGATGTGGGAACAAACACGACGATTTACAAGTTGATGGAAAACGCAAAAAGTCATCTAATTTCAGGTTACACTGCTCCTGAGCTTACATATTTCAAGAACCCGCAATTCTTCGGAGGTCAGGTAGCTACAGTAGGAACAGATTCATCAGGAAACAATGTATATCTGGACGTATTGGTATGCCTATATGAAGTAGACTATGCACAATACGACTTAGATTACTAGGAACTGCTGAGGTTTGAATTTTGTTTCCTAAAGCTCCTGACAATCATAAACCGAATAAGCCTTTAGTTCCAAATGGTTTAGGTGTGATCTACGTTTTAGTTAGCGTAACCTATCTTTTTTTGCTGTATTACTTTCAACTGGCAGAGATTGAAACATTCAACAATGTTTCTCGAGCTTTAACTTTAGCTGTTTGCGTCTTATTTGGAGGTTTTATGGGTTTGCTTGATGATTGGATGGATTTGCGGTGGCGTTATAAGGCTTTCTTTCCGCTAATAGCTGCAATACCGCTTATTTCCTTAGCCATAAGCCTTGGACTACGTACATATATAACGGTTCCAGTTTTTGGCACAGTAAATTTTCATGACTATTATTATTTCATAATTATTCCGTTAATTGTAACCATAACTACTAATACTGTGAATCAGCTTGGAGGTTTGAACGGTCTAGAAACAATATGTCCAGCAATAGTTATGATTGGACTAATGGCTGTCTCAGGAACGAACGCTGTATTATTATATATTCCCTTAATAGTGTGGCTTTTACTTGCTTTTTTTAATTTTCAAGGCAAAATTTTCGTTGGCAACACAGGATCTTTTGCAATTGGAATAACCATAGCTTCATTTGCGATTATTTCAGACACAAAAACTGTTCTGCTGATTTCCATCCTGCCTTACATATTCAACTCTTCCTTGATTCTGTTGACTTATTTCTTTTTCAGAACTAAAGCAGCTGTTTCCTTTGATGGTGAAAAATTGTCTTCGGATCATAGAAGGAGCATGATTACCCTCATAACTCATCGTCGCCGCTTGACTGAGCGACAAGTAGTTGTAATAATTTCACTTTTGGTGGCAGCTTCAACTTTAGCAGCCTTGTTTGTTCGTTGGCTATTGTTATAGCTATTTGCAACTGGCGAATGATCGCTTTGAGAATAAACGGGTGATTTTAGCGTTTCCCGCAGTGGCTTTTTTGAGCAACATTAATAGCTTAGAATCATGCGCATAGAAAGGGTTGGCGGGTGAGTGGACCTCCACCCGTTCCGCCACTAATAAACCCCGGGCGTAGGAGGTGAAGAGTTGAAAATTGACAGCAAAGACGTGACATCTACAGCCGTTTTTGCAGCATTGTATGTCGTGATCAACGTTTTACAGATGATTACAGTTGGCAATCCAACAGTCTATGGTCCAGTGCAGTTGCGCGTCGCTGATTGCTTAATAGCTCTGGCAGTTTTACTCGGCTGGCCTGTTGTTGCTGGGGTTACAGTTGGGTGTTTTTTGACCAATGCTTATTATTTTCTCGGGTTCCAAGATGTGATGCTTGGTCCCATAGCTAATCTAGTTGCAGCTACCTTGGTGTTCATGCTAAGAAAGCATTGCTTTTTGGCCTGCGTTGTAGGGGCTCTTCCAGTAGGATTAATAGTGGGTAGCTATCTCTCAATCTTCTTTCCGTTTCTTTCGCCACCAGAAGCTCTCAATGCTTTACCTGCCTTGGCAGCGATGGTTGTCAGTCTAACAGTTAGCAGCTTAATTGCAATAGCAGGAGTAGGATATGCGCTTCTCCTAATACTCAGCAGACCAAGCATACTAGAGCCCTTAAAGTCTCGCGGACTAAAAGTGGTCAATTAATAGGTTTAGGCTTACATGAAGCGTTCCAGCTTCGTCAGTCCCAATATTTCTTCAAAATCTAGACCTAGCGCGTCCAGCACTTGATCAAATGTCGATTGCAAATAGGAGACATACTTGTCAACATCTACGTCGTTATTCGTTGCAAGCTCAACAGGTTTGACATGCGGTTCTTTGGTGACTTTGACAAAGCTTATCAAATCTCCAGCTCTGACATCTTTCATCATTTTTGCAGCTTTAACATGCTGAGGTGTTGTTTTCTTGTAATGTTCCAGCTCTTCGCCTAAGACCACATTGAACGCTAATTCATCTAGACTTTCCCATTCTCGCCTCTTCAAGCGGATGTAGCAGTCGCGAACGATTTCGCATATATCTTTCTTAGCCTTTTCAAAGTCTGCTGGCGTCTTTACCATAGATAAGCGTTCTTTCATTCTTTCGAAGGCTTTCTTGATGAATATTGGGATATGTCTTTTCTTACCCGTTAGTCCTTTAACGTCTACGCTTCCATCCTCTAAAACGCCCAGATAATTCTTTTTACGTGAACTAAAAACAGCGTATCTGTAAACCTTGTCCACATCCAAACTCATCTTCAATTCCTGTTCAGTCCACTGCGCCAAGTCTTCTATCTGCTTTTTTGAGGGATTTTTTAAGAAGATGCTGTCTGTGTCGCCGTAGAGGACCTGAATAGTAAGCTCCGCCGCTTTCTTTAGTATCTGAGTCAGCGAGTGCCGAGCGATGGCTGCTGTTGCTTCGGCAACTGGCGGGCAATAGAGGTCAAACGAGTCGGCACCGAAGACGCCGTAGCTTGCATTTAATATTACTTTAAGCGCTCCTTGAATGGTGTTGTACCAGCTTCGCAGTTCAGTTGGCAAAGTCTTGTCTTTCGATTTAGTCTTGTACCATTGCACTCGTAAGTCTCTAAGTGAACCGATCAAAAGGCTTTCTAATGCTCTTTTTTTGGTGCAGACCCAGTGCGGCGTGTCTGGGATGAGGTTGTTGCGGCATTCTGGATGCTGGCACAGTATGGATTGGTAGCCAAGGTTCCAAACCTTTATTATTGATGGGTATAGGCTTGGAAAATCCATTACTGCAACGTTGAAGTGAACGCCTGGCACTGGTTCAACAACTATGGCGCCTTTGTATTTTTTGCCTTTAATTATTGCTTTGGTGACGGTTTTTCCTTTTGCAGCGAGTATATCTTCTGCGTTTGGGATAAGCATGTTTCTTCTGCGATGTTCGCGATGCATGAAGTTTCTTATCCAGCGAGAAACGCCTTGTCTGCTCACATCTTCCATTGGCATGCTGCTGATTCTGGCTAAAACCAGAATAAGGTTCATAACTAGTTCATCTTCAAAGCTTGTAAGTTTGGAGGTGATTTCTGCGTCTCTAAAACAGTATTTGGCGAGTTCTGTGTAAGATAATTCGCCTAGGTTCTTTTCAAACTTGATTTTTTCCATTCCAACTAGGGCTTTTCCTACGTCGTTAAGGGTTACGTCTCGATAACGGTTGTTAAAAGCGTAGATTTGGATTGAGCGATTGAAGAAAAACTTGTAAAGATCTATGTGCACTCCATACTTTAGTAAGCAGACACGTTTTCCAACTTCTATTGGAATTTCTTCCCTTCTTATGCCAAGGTTCTGTGCTCTATGGGTCAAATACCGTAGGTCAAAGTCGTCGCCGTTGAAGGTTATAACGAAGGGATAATTCCATAGGGCGTCAAAGATAGCTCTAATAAGTTTTTCTTCCGAATCAAAATATTCTAAAGTCACTTCTGCTGGTAGGCGTTCATTTCCTTCGCGTGTGTCTTCACGTTTTAAAAGCAGAACTCTCTTTTTTCCGTCTGATCCATACAATGAAACGCAAACAACCTGGTAGGCAGCTTCTCTAGGATCAGGCATCCTTGTTGGGATAGGTGTGCAAACTTCAATGTCGAGAGCTACAAAAAGAAACTTTGGCGCAGGATATTCCAACAGTCTTGCCCATTGCTCAATAAATTGTTGCTCCTCATTGGCTGCGTCGTCAAAAATCTTCTGAATATGCTTAACGTTCTCTTCAGTTTCTTCCATCCTTTTTAAGACTAACTTACCATCCTTAACTTCATATATCATTCCTGGCAAAAGTTCCCTGTCATAGAGGTAACATTGATAATACTTTATTTTAGATTCCCATACTTTTGGTTCTTGAACGATTGGTGTTTCGGCGACTTTTGGATAATCTTCTACAATTATGTCTCTTATGCATCCTGTTGGGCGACCACCAATGGCTAAAGGGTCTGTTGCTATGACACTAGTAACTTTAACATCCTTGTTCAGTAACGGGTCAAATTTGTCCACAATTTCAAAATGGTCAAATCCAGGATGTTGCATTAGCCCAGTTATTTTTTCAAGCTCTATTGGAGAAAGGTTAGTTAGACAATATGGTTTGTGACCTGTGTTGTCAAGCCAGAAATAGATTTGTCCAGAGAGAGGTTCATAAAGCTTGATTAAGGCTTTTCTCTCTTTTCCGTCGTATGTGGCTGAAACAAAATATGAAGGTGGCAGATTTTTAGGGGCTAGCGGTGGAAAGACACGCTTTTCTCTTTCTTTTGATATTGCTTCCGTGAAGGGTAAGGCTTCCGCTTCTACTTTTTTGGAAGGCTTAGTTTCGACCTCAGAGAATTGGTCTAGACGTCTTTGAGCCATTTTACTTCTTAACCTGACTAGTTGTATGAACGGTATAGACTAAAATCTCTTACCTTTAAAACTTAGACATCTTACACAGCACTAGCGTTCCTTAGAGCATCTAAGACCAGAAATGTTTCGGTCTCTCGCTCTTTCCTACCCCAACTTCCATCTTTGTTTTGCCTCTTAATAAGTGATGGAAAGGCTTTTTTAGATTGATCCTTTGCTGAAACGTGATGCGATCTTGACAGGGCGTGAAAAGTATGGTAGAAAGGAAACCCTTTCCAAGCTCCCGTTTTGGTCTGACGTTTGGCTAAAAATTTCAAACCTTTTTCAACTTGTTTTGACTCTTTACTTAACGGGTGTTCAATCAACATACGCAAGACATTGATTGTACACCATGCAGCACACCAATCAGGTTGCCAAAACTGGAGATACGATTTCACAGCTGTTTCAACTTGTTTGTTGTCGTCATAGCCGAAAATGTGGAATAAGTGAATTGCGTAAGTCGTCTGATAGAAAATTGTGCAACCTGGTCCGAATTCTCCATAAAATGTCGAGCGCATGATGCTCGGGTCTTTTCTGTTGTCTGAGCGGAAGAACCCCGGATATCCTCCATATTGATGTTTTTGGATCGATAGAAGCCAGTTTAGTCCCAACCTGATGTTTTTGTCTTTTGCATTATTGCCTAATAGAGCGAGGTTCCAAAGATTGTTAGCGGTTTGAACAAAGAGCTGGCCCCAGCTGCCGTCTGTGGACTGGCCAGCAGCTGTTTTATCGTATAGTTCTTTTGTCAAAGTTGTGTCCGCTTCAGTTTTCTTTCTGAATATTTCTCTTCTAAGGTAGACGCCGATGGGGGACTCCAGAGTTGCAACATACTCAAATGGATTGAACTTCAACTCCTCTAGCACATTCATTGTCAGAAGTCACCAACGATAGCTTTGGCTTATAAAAAATAAAAGTCTTTCCAGTGCATAAGCACTTTGATCACTCCGCAAGCGCTATTGCCCGCCTTCCTTCTTTATGTTATTCACGAGTTCTTTTACCATTAGTAAGCCTATATTTCCTATCCCATGTTTTCTTACTGATATTTTTTTAGATTCAGCTTCGCGTTTTCCACATATTGCCATGTACGGTATTTTTTTGGTTTCTGCTTGTCTGACTTTATAGCTTATGGTTGAGGCGCTGGTGTCAAGTTCAGATCTTATTCCGTAGGCCAATAGTTTTGTATGCACATTTTCAGCGTATTCGGCATATTCAGCGCTGATAGGTAACACGATGACTTGTGTTGGTGCAAGCCATGCTGGAAAGTTGCCTTTATAGTGTTCTATTAGAATGGCGAAGAAGCGTTCTATGGCTCCAAGCAAAGCTCTGTGAATCATCAGCACATCGTGTTCTTTTCCGTCTTGACCAATGTAGGTCATGTTGAAACGGTTTGGAAGATTAAAGTCGAATTGGATTGTGGAGCATTGCCATTCTCTGCCTGAAGCATCAACTATGTTAATGTCAATTTTGGGTCCATAGAATACCGCTTCTCCTTGCATTTCATTATATGCTATCCTTTTCTTTTTCAATGCTCTGGCTAAGGTTTTCTGAGCTCTCTTCCAATCTTCTTTTGAACCCATATACTCTTCAGGCTGTTTTGGGTCTCTTGTTGAAAGATACACCTTAAATTCGCGAAAGCCAAAACTTTGCAAGATATGCTTAGTAAAGTCCAGAAGTTTCAGTATCTCTTCATCGATTTGTTCTGCTGTACAAAATATGTGAGCGTCGTCTTGGGTGAATCCTCTAACCCGAAGTAATCCATGCAGAGTGCCTGAGCGTTCGTATCTGTAGACTGTTCCCCATTCTGCATATCGTATTGGTAGGTCTTTGTAGCTTCTGGGCTGGGACTTGTATATTTGGATGTGAAATGGGCAGTTCATTGGCTTAACTACATAGGATTCTCCGTCTTTTTTCAGAAGGTACATGTTCTGTTCGTAATAGTCTAAGTGTCCTGAAATCCTCCAAAGTTCTCCACGAGCTATGTGCGGAGTGCAAACAAGTTGATATCCATTTTTCAGATGTTCTTCTTCCCAGAAATCTCTCATTATTCTGCGAACAACTGCGCCTTTAGGGTGCCAAAGTACTAAGCCGATGCCTACTTCTTCGCTTATGGAGAATAAATCCAATTGTTGACCAATCAGCCTGTGGTCAGAGTTTGAAAGCTCTCTTTCCTGTTTTTTATTTTCTAAAATTTTTACATTCGCGGGGTTTTTAGGGGGTCCTCTACTTTTTAGAGGTCTTTTAGGGTTGTGTTTCTAAATACCCCATTTGGAGCACCTAGCTTGTAATATACGTCATCTTATTTATTCTTTATTCCAGACAAAACTGGGACGCATTAAAAAAGTTGAATAAGGAATACCTTTAATCTTATCCGCATACTTCTGTGTTTTAAGGCGTGTGAAAGATAGTTGCTTAAGGAAGCTTGGACGCTTGCAATTGAAACCCTAAGCTGGATGCAGATGCAAAAATTAAGCGAGCGCCTAGCATTAGTGAAAACGGTTAAACAATTAGGCATTAAAGATGCAAACGCTGTGCGGCTTGCTCACATGCTTGTATGCGAGACTGCAAGGCGACAAAACTTCATAGACGCCTTCATAAACAGCGCCATTAAACCTGAATCTCTCAGCGAATTTAATCTCGGCATTCAAGCTTTTTTGCGACTTTACGTTTACCAAACGCGAGTAGTCAAAAATTGGTCCAAAATTGACATTGAAGAAGCTGAAAGCATTGCAAAACTTGTCCGCTCTATTCTCGGATGGAAGACCCTTCGAAAAGTTGAGCATGTATTAGGCATGTTACTAACGCAAAAGCCAAAAATAATCCTTGAAAGCGTAAGCGATGAAGAAAGAATTGGGCTTTTGACTTTTCATCCAACATGGTTTGTAAAATATTGCTTCAACCTTTTTGGAAGAAAAGAAGCTATAATGATGCTAAAACTGAATGAGAAGACGCCGCCAACCTACGTGAGACTAAACACGCTTAAGGCGGATGAAAGTGAAATTCTGGAGAAATTTGTAGGAGACGGAATCAAAGTTGAGAAGGTTGAAGAACTAAAGTACGTGTACAAGGTTATAGGCACGAAGCAAACTTTAACTAAAACAGAAAGCTTCCTAGAAGGCTTGTTCTGCGTTCAAGACAAAGCGAGTTGTTTCGCTGCAGAAGCAACAGATCCAAAACTTGGAATGACAGTTTTGGATGTATGTGCTGCGCCTGGAGCAAAAACCACATATTTGGCGCAACTGATGCAGAACCATGGTATAATCTGTTCTATTGATTATTCAAAACGTAGAGTGCAGGTCTGGAAAAGCGAAGTTGAACGTATGGGCGTGGAAATCGCTGTTCCAATAATTGCTGATGCACGCAAGCCATTACCTTTGACGATAGAAGCAGACATTGTAGTTTTAGACCCGCCTTGTACAAGCACAGGCGCTTTTGGAAAGATACCATCAGCCAAGTGGAGGCTTACGAGATATTCTGTTGATAGGATGGCTAGAATTCAATGGCTGATGATAAACAGCTGTGCCGAAAACGTGAAGCCTGGGGGAAGTCTAATCTACTCAACATGCAGCATAACTGTCGAAGAAAACGAAATGCTTACTGAACGATTCCTCAAATGGCATCCAGAATTTTCACTCGCTAAAATAAATCCAAAAGTGGGGTTGCCGGGTTTAAGGGGAATGGAAAATTGCCAAAGGCTTTATCCGCACATTAACCAGTGTAACGGATTTTTCATCGCAAAACTGTTAAAGGAATGAAATTTAAAGAGAAGTTAGGAGAGGTTCGACTTGAAAAGCTGTAAATTGGTTGGAAAAATTGTTCGAGTTAAAGGGAAGTGTGTTGCAGGGCATCATGTTGGGGAACAATTCGACTTAACGCTGTTCTCAGAGAAGGCGGATGAACTTCACAGAGCTCCTAACGTTTGCGGTTTCCTCTACAACACCATCTTTCCCTACTTGGTTGCTTTACAGTTTGAAGGAACTTTCCCATGGGAAAAAGATAAGGACAAATTCCTCGCAGGTTGTCCAGACAATTACAAAGTGGCTATTGAAATTAGAAGGGTGAGAACTTAACTGGTCTCCAAACGAAATCTTCATTAATTATTTCATGGTTTGTAGGCTATTGCCTGTAAATGTCCTGCCAATGCCAGTGCGTCTGATTTTTCACAGAGAGTAAGCTCAAATTGAAGTAACTTGTTGAATAAATCATCGGGATATTTCTTTTTCATAAACAGCTCTTTTGAAATCCTCAGAGGCATAGTAATTCCTTTCCCAATAATTTTCTCTACATGAAATCCATCTCTTTTCAACATTGCTCGAAATTCGTTTGGAGTCCAAGTGTAAATTTTGACTTTGCCATTTTTAGTCATGCTGCCATATTTTTTGCAAAGTAGAATACTAAGCACGTCATCTACCTTATTTGAGCTTGGTTTTTCTGGTAACGAAGCTAACGCTTGGACATAACGATTATGCACTGAAATTATTAATGGTGCCTTCCTTTTTAGAATCCGTTTGAATTCTTCCAGTAAGATGTTGGGGTCTTTGAAAAGGAAAAGCGCATGCTCGCAAAGGATCATGTCAAAAGTTTCATCAGCATAGCCTGTTTTTGTAATGTCTCCTTTTTTTATGGTAATTTTATCTTGAAGATTTTCTTCTGTCACTTTTTTAGCTGCTATTTGCAGCATTCCCTCTGAAATATCCATTAAAATTACTTTACAACCCTTTTTTGCCATTCGAGTTGCCCAGCGACCTGTTCCTCCTCCTGCATCGAAAACCAAAGCATCTGAATTTATTGGAATATATGGTTCAATGTACTTCCACGTAATCCTGTCAAAAACCTTGTAGTATAGCATGTCAAAGAATTCATCGTAGCTTTCTGCTTTTTCATCATAATATGATTCTAATTCTGTCATTTTGTTTACGCTTCCATAATTTCTCCAAATAACACAGAATTTTCACTTTCTTCGCTAAGCTATCTGTTTTATTTCTCCTTCTTCAACAATTAGTATAGGAGTTGAAGTATCTCGAGCAACCATTCCTGCAGCTATTGACGCAATTCCGTTTCCCGTAATTGCGATCACAACATATGCGTTTTTCAATGATTTTTCCTCTCGAATAAACGCGTAGATACTTTCATAGCATTCTCTGAGGTTCTCGGGCAAGAGTATCCGTTTCACATTTACAATTTTTAAATCAACAGCAGGGTTTGTGGTTAGGAAAAATACCTCATGTGGCTTGAAGTAATCTATGATTTTGGAAGCATATTCCTCTGAAACTAGCACAAGCACTCTTGCAGACGGAACTACACCTAACGCTCCTCGAACCACGTCAACAGCAGCGGGATTAATGGATAAGATACGTTGTCTGCCAACTTGTTGGGACTGTATTATTTTTTCATTCTCTAATCGTTCTATTCTTCGATGGACATTGGCTTTTGGTTCGCTCATTTTTCTGCTTAGTTGTGAAAGGTTCATTTCTTTGAATTGAAGAAGATGCTCCAGCATTTCTCTTTCAAGTTCGTCAAGCTTAATGCCATCTGGTGAGGCGAACAAATTTGTTCCCTTCTTTAGATACGTGAGGTTTTGTCTCTTATATACCTTATGTTTCGGAAAAAGCGGAACAAATCCTCTGTTATTTTCCATATTTCCTGCATTTTTCCAAACAACAGAGATTTTCAAAAATTAGTTTTGCTGCAAGAACCGCTGATATTCCTTGGTCGAAATTTGGTGCAATCTCGACAACATCGAAACCTATTACACGTTTGTCGCATACGCCATATAAAATGTCAAACAGTGCATGCGTTTCAATTCCTTCTGGTTCTGGATTCTGCACAGCGGGGACGTAAGCAGGATCTAGAACGTCCATGTCAACTGATAGATAGACATGCTTGTAGCTTGCTAATTTTTTCCTTAATTGTTCTGCGGTTCGTTGAGTGCCTTCTTTTCTGATTTGTTTTGCAGTGACAAATTCTATTCCGGCCTTTTTTGCGTAGTCTAGTTCTTCCTTGCAGACTGCTCTTGTGCCAACTTCGATGATTTTGTCTGGTTTTAATTTTTCGTTTATTCTGCGCATGAAGGTTGTATGGGAAAGTTTCAATCCCATGAACTCATTGCGTAAGTCAAGGTGTGCATCAAAACTTACTATCGCTGTTTCTGAGGCTTTGTCTCCCAAACCTTTTACAACGCCCAACGTGATCGTGTGCTCTCCGCCAATGGTTACTGGAGTTTTTCCAACTTCAAAAAGGTCTTTAATTACCACTGCAATTCTTTCTAGCGTTTTTTCCGTGTCAGTCAGTATATGTAAATCGCCCAAATCATTCAGTTTCAAGTCTTCAACATCTATGCCCGTGCGGAAACTGTACGTTTCTATATTGAGCGATGCTTGCCGAATTGCGTTTGGTCCGAATCTCGCACCAGTCCTGTATGTGCTTGTAACGTCGAATGGGACTCCCAAAACTATGTAGTCTGCCTTTTCAAAGGGTTTTTCGAAACCACTGAAAATGTTTGACTGTGATGCTAAAAGTTCATGATAGCTCATTGTCTTTTTTCCCTTCTTACTGTGCTTATTCTTGCTACTGTGTTCTAAACTTTTTCGTTACTCTAGCTTCATAGTAATTGGTTAATTCAAACTCTGGCATCTTCAAAGAACAAAACAGCCATAAAACAATATTAAAAGCTCAGTTTCAGAATCAATGAATATGAAATCGTAAAGGTTTTAGAACATTAAATTTATTAACGTTGCTGCAAGATGCATTAAGAAGGCGACTAAAGATGTCATTTGGATCTAAACTGAAAATCGAAAGCAAAGGAATGTTCACAGCTTTTGCTTTTTACGTGGTTGCTGGAATAATCTGCTTTGTTGTTTTGGCTATGGATTTTCGCTTGGTTCACATTGGCATAATCGGCATTTTCAGCTTAATAGCCGCTTATGGCTTGTTCAAAAAGCGAGTTTGGACAATTTGGTTAGTTGTCACGTTATTCTTTGTTGCCACAGTTTTCTCAATATACAACCTTTACTACTCTTTAGGAAAAGACCTAATTCTCGACATAAGCATGATTGCATATCTCATTTTAACATGGGTCTTCACAGCCTATACGGGAGCGAAAAGGAAAATCTTTGAAAGCTAAGTCTCGCCTTCTTCAAGTCTCTTAAAAAGACGCACTGTAACTTCCTCACCTACATTAATGAATTGCTGGTTTTCCGCTATTTCAAAAAATCCATCAGCCTTTGCAAGAGTCGTTATAGCCCCTGAAAGCCCAGTCGGAACTGGTTCAGCAACCAGCCGATTTAACTTGTCACGCTTTAGCCTAACCGTAATAAATGTCCGTCTTCCCTTCGCCGGAAACATTCTCATAGTCGAAAAACCCTTCACTCTCAGATCTTTCCTTGCTTTTCTCCCAGCCATACACTCAATTATTGGACGCACAAGCAGATGGAAAACTAGCAACGCTGAAGTTGGATGACCAGGAAGCGAAAAAATCGGTTTCTTATCTATTAACGCGACTGTCGTTGGCTTTCCGGGTTTAATAGCGATTCCACAGACAACAACGCTGGACTTTCCAAGCGAATCTAAAGCTCTTGGCATAACATCTTTCGGACCTACCGAAACCCCGCCAGAAGTCACAGCCATGTCCGCAGACGCCAATGCTTGCCTTAGCGCTTTTTGTAGTTTACTCATTTCGTCAGGAAAAACGCCCAAATAGATGGGTTTTCCACCGCTTTCCAGAACCGCAGCAGCCAAACTGTAAGCGTTTATGTCATAAATTTTTCCTGGAAGAAGCTTTTCTCCTGGTTCGGTTACTTCTGCACCTGTTGAAAGGACCGCCACATGCGGAATCGCATAAACATTGACTTTTGCCATACCCATTGCGGCTAAAACGCCGATTTCCCGTGAACCCAATAGTTGCCCCGCTTCTAGAATCTTTTCGCCTTTCTTGATGTCTGCTCCAGCTTTCATGATATTTTCATCTTTGGCTACGGCACTGTAAACGTAAAGGCATTTGTCTTTTCGTTCTGTCTGTTCAACCATGACAACGGCATCTGCGCCTTCTGGTATTGGTGCTCCAGTAACAATTTCAGCTGTCGTGCCACGAGTAACTACTATTCTTGTCGGTTCCCCCACGTTCACTATGCCGCAAAGCTTCAGTTTCGCAGGTTTATTTTCCTCCACACCAAAAGTGTCTACGGCTTTTACTGCGTACCCATCGACAGTTGCGCGATTAAAAGGTGGAATATCTATTTTGGCGGTTGCGTCTTTTGCGAGAACACGATTGTGGGCTTCTAAAAGCTTGATTTCCTCAACACCCAAAACTTTTGGTTTAAAATGCTGGTGAATAACCTGCTGGGCTTCGTCAAGTGTGAGAAGCTTCCTAAACATTTTCATCAACCACTTCAACGTTGTCAAACAAGCGAACTGGAATGACTTCTCCTTCTTCTAGGCCTTCCCTGTTTTCTGGAACGACAACATAGCCGTTAGCCTTTGTCATTGTCGAAATTATGCCCGACCCAAGAGTGCTTATTGGTTCCGCAAAAAATTCTCCACTACGTTGCAAAACACGGACGCGGATGAAGGTTTTTCTTCCAAGGACAGTGCTGACTCTCTTCGTTATTTTTGCTTTAACTGAGTGTCTACGTTCTTCCTTTTCCAATCCCAGCATTCCACATATTAATGGTCTAGCGAAAACCTCAAACCCAATCATTGCCGCCACAGGATTACCCGAAAGAATAATCACTGGCTTTCCATTCACAACGGCAAGAGCTGACGGCATAGCCGGACGCATAGCCACACCATGAACAATAACGCCTGGTTTTCCAATTTTGTTAACAACTATTGGAACAAGATCTGAAACTCCAACACTTGTTCCACCAGTGGTCATTATTGCATCAGCCATTTCAAAGCCTGTTTCGAGTTTTCCCAGAATCTTATCCTCATCATCTTTCACAATGCCCAAATCTACAGACTCAGCGCCTAATTCACTGCATAAAGCCGAGAGAACAAGCCTATTAACCTCGAAAATTTGGCCTTCTCCTGGTTTGCCGCCTATTTCTACAAGTTCGTTTCCCGTGGCTAAAATAGCGATTTTAGGTCGTTCAACAACCTTAACTTCCGTGATTCCTAAGGCGGCTATTAATCCTAAATGTTGAGGTTTCAAACGAGTTCCAGCTTTTACAGCAATCTCTCCTTTTTGAATGTCTTCACCTTTTTTGGAAATGTTCTCACCTGGCGTTACTGGAGACCCCACTTCAATTTCGCTGTCAACTTGATTGACGTTTTCAAGCATTACAACGGCGTTTGCACCTTTCGGAATTGGGTTTCCTGTCCACACTTTTTTTGCCTGTTTTTTGCCTACTTCATTTTCGTCGATTATTCGAAGAGTTTTTGGCTTAAACAGTGATGCCTCAAAAGTGTCTTCAGCTTCAACAGCGTACCCGTCTACAGCAGACCTGTCAAACTCTGGTATATCTTCTACAGCAATAATGTCTTCTGCCAAAACTCTGTTTTGAGCCTCATGCAAAGAAACAGTAACAAAGTTTAATCTTTCAATTCTTAAATTGTCAAAAAACATTTGTAATGCATTTTCTATTGATGTGAGTTTTTGGAACCCTTTTAGCCGCACCAAAAAGGAACACCTATAAACAGCACTACAAACTGCATACAAAAAGGTATCGCATCAAACCATTAAATATTACCTGTTGCAAAATCCTGCCAAGAAGGCGCTTAAATGAATGACAAGTTAAAAGACTTTAAGACAGAAATATGGAGACACTTCAAAGATTATCAACATGTATTCTTGGCATCCCAAGAAAACAACCAACCCAGAGTTAGACCTGTAACTCTCGTCAATTTTGACCAAAGATTCTGGGTCCTCACGGAAACTCGTAGTGCAAAAGTCAAGCAAATACGTGAAAATCCCAAGATAGAATTCTGCTTGCTTTTTGAGGAAGGCGTGCATCACGGTTACATAAGAGCTGCTGGATTTGCCAAAATCGTTGAGGATAAGGAAACAAAGGATAAAGTGGCGAGGCATTGTGACTTTTTCACTGAGCACTGGGAAAGTTTTGATGACTCGAATTATACTTTGCTAGAACTAAAACTCGAAGGAATCGAATATTTGCGATCTAAAGAACGTATGGTAAGAAAATTTGTGCTATAATATCATAGGCATTCAATATGCTAGTTTAAGTTCTTTTTGAAGGATATCTCGCATTTTTATTGCATCTATATCTAGGATTGGGCTTTCGCTTATAATAACGGGCTTCAGCTTGAATTCAGCTATAACTTTTGCAAGCATCGTGAAATCTGGTCCGTAATCCGCTTCACCTATTGTATGATGACGTCTTTCACCCTTATCCGTGAATTCAACCTTTGAAAAGTGACAATGCATGCCTTTAACCGCTTTTGTTCCAAGTCGATTTTCAATTTCCACAATAACTCTGCGAAAATCATCAACCGTCTTGAAGTGCCCTTTACCTCTTGCGTGCAAATGTGCCCAATCAATTACAAGCTGTGTTTGTTCAACTTCTTCACATAAACTTAGAACTTCATCTAGACTTCCAAGCTGGGAAGGCTTGCCCATTGTTTCTGGTCCAATCTTAACATTTTTGATTCCTAACGCCCTCATAGCCTCCACAACCTCTTTTAAGGCTTCTAGACACTTGGCAAAGTCTTCTTTTTTTGATTTTTTTCCGTAGAATCCCGAATGAAAAGCCACGACGTATGCTTTCATCCATTCCGCTGCTGTTATACATGCGATTAAGCGTTTTTTGCTTGCTTCGATTATCTCCTTTCTACCGCAGAAATTCATGAAATAAGAGCCATGGAGACTAACCCGTACGTCGTTTTCTTTGGCTTTTGAACCGAGTTTTTCAGCATCTTCCCTCTTTATCTGCGGTTTTGCACCCCAACGAACCGCTTGATACTCGAAGGCGTCAAGACCTTCCTCTCTTAAAAGACTCGGAACATCTGCCAAAGCAGCTTTGATTGCTCTAAACCATGGAGGAACGCCAGCTGGACCAAATCTGGGGCGGTCAGCCATTAAAGTTCCCTTAACTTCTTCTACCTTTCTTGTACCGATAACCCTTTCGTATATGTGCTCTGTAAAATAAGGCTACTGAGGCAGAAACCCAAGCTGCAACGTTTTGGAAGAGCAAATATTTTCCAGCATTGTCCAGCTCCACCAAGGGCTTAATTATGTTTCCAAGACTTAAAGCGAAGTCTCTGAAGCCTGGCGATGCCGATATTAGAGCATTGTTTATGGGTGAAAAAATCCCGCCAATGGGCGCTAAAGCCTCTGTAGTGCCTCTCACAAAGTCAAGTAAAGAAGAGTTGTTTTGGTAGGCATTTAATATTGTTTGGTAAATTAGTTTGGGATATGCAAGAAGGGAAACTATGAGAATGAATGCTGAAAAAACTAGGAATATCGTTAAAGCGCTTTTTATGGTGGCCCTTGCGAAATGTATTTTTTGCCAGAGATATGCAATGCCTCTTACTCTTAATAACCCTGACTTTATTTTGCCGAAGAATTTCTTTACAGCGTGACTTATTTTTGATGATAGCTTCCCAATTTCTTTGGGCTTTAATTCTCTCCCTTGTTTATAAACTGATCCAACTTTTTCTTTGCTCGTTTCGTGAGGTTTTACAGCGATATGTCTTGTTAAATATGTCCAGCTGAATAGGAGCGTGATTATAACTGCTATAGGAACTAAATGAAATAATGGGCTAATCGATATAGTTATGATCCAATCCGTTCCAGGAAACTGGGTGCTCCATTGCAGCAATGTATCTTTAACGCCGAGGCTTATGGCGTAAAGGACAACCAAATACTCGGCTAATGCGGTTATGATTAGGAATAGAATTATTGCCGCTAATCCTTTCAACGTTGTCCAGCGGATCAATAGACGTTTTGGAGGT
>Ga0172364_10001656_pt1 | contig 17331 bp, 19 predicted proteins | sample LakKivSesite10cm_FD_114545 | JGI IMG/M metagenome (GOLD analysis project Ga0172364, IMG submission 114545) | Sediment microbial communities from Lake Kivu, Rwanda - Sediment site 10cm | ecosystem: Environmental > Aquatic > Freshwater > Lake > Sediment | place: Rwanda: Western Province, Lake... | reverse complement strand
CTTCTATCAACACTTAAGGAATCTGGCTAATCCCGTGCATGTAAGGTCTTAATACTTCAGGGATTGTTATAGAACCATCACTCTTCTGAAAATTTTCCATTATTGCCATCACTGTTCGACCCACGGCAAGACCTGAACCATTCAGGGTATGAACAAAATCTATCTTACCACCAGTTTTTCTATACCTGATTTTTGCCCTCCTTGCCTGAAAACTTTCAAAATTACTGCATGATGATATTTCTCTGTATATATTTTGCCCTGGTAACCATACCTCTATGTCGTAGGTTTTTGAAGCTGAAAATCCGAGGTCACCTGTACATAGCATGGAAACCCGGTAATGGATCCTTAATTGCTTCAACACATTTTCTGCATCCTGGAGAAGTCCTTCAAGTTCCTGGTAAGATTTTTCAGGATGGGCGAACTTTACGATTTCTACTTTGTTGAACTGGTGTTGTCTTGTGAGCCCCCTTGTGTCTTTTCCATGAGCCCCTGCTTCCTTTCTAAAACAGGGCGTATAAGAAACATATTTGAGGGGGAGTTCGTCTTCCTTTAGAATTTCATCGCGATGAATATTGGTGACAGGGACCTCAGCAGTTGGAATGAGAAAATAGTCAAGACCTTCGAGTTTAAACAATTCTTCTTCAAATTTAGGAAGTTGACCTGTACCAGTCATTGTTTCCCGGTTGACCATAAATGGTGGTAGGACTTCGATATAGCCCTCTTTTGTATGGAGGTCAAGCATAAAATTGATTAATGCCCTTTCGAGAAGGGCCCCGAGGGATTTATAAAGGGTAAACCTTGAACCTGTTATTTTCGCTGCCCTTTTGAAATCTAAAATATCGAGTTTTTCGCCAATATCCCAGTGGGCAAGGGGCTGGAAGTCAAATGCAGGTTTTTCTCCCCACACCCTTACAACCTTGTTTTCTTCATCACCCCTACCAACAGGTACTGTGCTATGAGGTATATTGGGCATCATAAGAAGCCTATCTTCCCATTTTTTTTCTACAACCCTTAACTGTTGTTCTATATTTTCAATAGTTTTTCCAAGCACTCTCAGGTGTTCTATTTTGTCTGAAGGGCTAAAGCTTCCTTTCTTTAATCTTGCTATTTCGTCGGAGAGCTCGTTTTTCTCGTTTTTCATTTTCTCCGTTTCCTGAATAAGTTTCCTTCTTTTTTCATCAATATTGAGGAGCGTTTCTATATCAAATTCAACCCCTCTTTTTTTCAGGCTTTCATATACTATCTCTGGTTTTTCCCTGATAATTCGTGGGTCAATCATTTAATCCTCCATCAAGTCTTTGTTAAACTCAATCGGCACGTAGGTATAAATTAAACCATTCATTGTATAGACAGGCTGTCCTTCCACTAGAAATTGGACCTTTTTAATATCTTTGAAACTTGAAAGGAAGGAATTTATTATTGCATATGTCATTGTAATTTCTTTTGCTGTTCTCGCTTTTGAATTTAGGATATCCTTTGAAAAATTTAAGTACATGATACCATCTCCATCTGTTGCCAGTTCATATAGTTTGAGGTTATCGGGTACACATTTTTCTTTTTTTAACTCCTTTATTATTATATCAGCTTTTTCTTGTTCTGATATCCTGGGTTTAATTTCCAGGATTTTTTTCCCGAGTTTCTCCTGATTTACTGGGTAAAATACGAACACAGCATCTTTTTCAATTGGTGCAATATACCTTTTAGATTCAATACTTATCGTATTTTTCTTATATGTAATTATGAGTGTAGCAACAAGTATAGCCAGCAGAATAAATATTATAGTGAGTTTTCTGGAACTAACCGGTCTATTTATAATATTGATTAGACGTTTTATCTTTTCACTCTTCGCCATTCATTGCTTTGAGGGTTCAAGGATGTTTCTTGAACCCTGCCTCCTCATTTTTCAAGATATTTAAGAATTCCCGCGATTTTATAACCCTGAAGATAGGGTATATTGCAGAATTTCTGTATGCTTCGATGAACGCCTGGTGGATTTCCTTTTTGTATGCTGCGCTTAAATCTTCAAGGATTATCGTATAAAAATCATGGCACACTGCATCAAAGGCAGTGGCAAGGACACAGAAATGTGTGTTAATCCCTCCAACTGCAACCGTATCAATTTTCATAGTCCTTAAGGTCTGGTCAAGGTCTGTTTTAAAAAAGGCACTGAACCTTCTTTTTTCAATTACTATATCTGTATTTTGAGGTTCAAGATCTGAAAGTGGGTGTGTTCCTTTTGTTCCTCTTATAGCGTGGGGTTTCATCCTTCCCTTAAATATAAAATCGTTTTCCATGAAACTGTCACAGGCAAATATAACAGGTATTGAAAGGTTCCGGCATGTTTTCAAAAAGTCTCTTACGTGGGGTATAATCTTTTCTTCTTCCCTCTCTCCCTTTCTATTTTCGCCATAATTACCTTCAAGCATATCAACAATAATTACCGCAGGGTTCACCTTTTATCTCCCTTCATGTTTTTTGAGAAAAAGCCTTGAAAAATTATCGCATAGATTCAATGCAAGTTCTTCTAACTTTTTGTGTTGGATGGTTGCTATTTTTTCTATAGTTAATTTTACAAACCAGGGTTCGTTTCTTTTGCCTCTATATGGACTGGGTGTTAAAAATGGTGCATCAGTTTCTGCGAGCAACCTGTCAGTGGGTGTATACCTTACAACATCTATTAATTTTTGTGTGTTACTGTATGTTATCGTTCCAGGTATAGATATATAGAAACCCATGTCAAGCACCTTTTTTGCCATATCCAGATCGTATGAAAAACAATGGATGACACCGCCTATAATATTGCTGTACATTTCGTTCAAAATTTTCAGAGTTTCCTCTTTTGCATTTCTTGAATGGACTATTATAGGGAGGCCGGCTTTCTTTGCAAGCTCTAATTGTCCTGTAAATGCCTTGATTTGTGAATCCCTCGGGGAATAGTTCTTAAAAAAGTCGAGTCCTATCTCCCCATAGGCGACAATTTTTTTGTGATTGAGATAAGGCCTTATCTTCTCTGCCAGGCTATTGTTATAATCCTTGCCATTGTGAGGATGTATGCCAATAGCACCGTAAATACTGGGATGTTTGTTTAAGATTTCTATTACCTTTTTGAAGTATCTTACTTCAGTACCAACAGTAAGGATATAAACTAACCCTTCTTGTATGCACCTTTTTATAACTTCTTCTCTATCCTTATCAAATGATTCCATTTCCAGATGGCAGTGGGAATCTATGAACATAGATGTTTTATAACATATTCAATGTTAAGTGTTAAGCGTTGTCTGTTAAGAATAGCTATTTATTCGATTTTTTTGACTCAATACCTATATATTAACCTTTTCCTGTTTTCAAATGGCATTATTCTTTATAAAATATTGATAATCATTGGAAGGAAAATATTATGGGATTGATAAATATTATAGATAAGAATGTTAAACTCATTATGGTCGGTGGGAAAGGAGGGGTTGGTAAGACAACATGCGCTTCTGCCATTTCTTTAAAAATTGCCATGGATGGCAGGAAAGTCCTTATAATTTCGAGTGATCCAACCCCATCTCTTTCAGATATTTTTGAAGTAACTATTGGAAGTGAGGAGGTAAGGATTAATAACAGATACGAATTGTATGGTTTAGAAATTACAAGAGATGTTGTCCTAACTAAATGGAAGGAAAGGTTTGGTCCTGAGATTTATGAGGTAATTTCATCTTTTACAGACGTGGATTATGATTTTGTTGATTATATAGGAACAGCTCCTGGTATTGAAGAGGAATACATGTTGAGTTTTATAATAGAACTTGTGGAGAGTAATAAGTATGATGTTGTTGTGTGGGATACAGCACCTGCCGGACATACACTAAGGCTCCTAAAGCTACCCCATCTGTTCCTTAAGCACATGGAAGCGGCAACAAAGTTTTACATGAATATATATAGTTATTTTGAAAGACTGAAAGAAGCGGTGAGGCTTAAAGAATCAAGAAGGACTTTACTTGAAATTATAGGCAGTTGGGAAGCATTAGCGGAAAATATTGTCGCATTCATCAGAAATGAGAAAATCACGAAGTATGTAATTGTAACAATACCGGAAGCCCTTGGGGTTAAGTTGACCGACAGGGTGATAAAGGACTTTGAAGAGAATGGATTAAAGGTGGAAAATATAATTATTAATTATGTTGTGAGGGACGGAGATTGTGAGTTCCATAAGTTACGTAAAAAAATGCAGGAGGGTTATATTAATTTCATAGGAAATACATATAGCGATGCAAATATTGCTAAACTTTACCTGTCCCCAGAAGAGGTGAAGGGAATAAAGAGCATAGGAGATGTTTCTAAAGCATTGTTTGAGAATGGTGAGGTTTGACCATAGAACAGGTTATGGATTTTAGCAAAGGCCAATAAAGTGTTGAATGAGGTAATAATTTGCGGATAACCGGTGGGTATTTGAAAGGTAAGAGCATTGCTATTCTGAATGATGGAACAGCGAGGTATACTTCTTCAAAGATAAGGGAGGCAGTATTTGACCTTATAGGTGATGTAAAAGATGGTAAGGTTCTGGATTTATTTGCAGGTTCAGGATCATTTGCCATCGAGGCCTTAAGTAGAGGTGCCATTTTTGCAACATGTGTGGAGAAGGGAAAAGTTATGACGGTTGTGTTAAAAAAAAATCTTGAACATTTATCTCTAAATAAATATTGCCATGTACTGAATATGGATGTAAGATATGCCATCCGTTTTCTTTATAAAAAGGCATATAGCTATGATATAATTTTTATGGACCCTCCCTATGAAAGGGGTTACATTTTTAAAACCATGGCACTATTAAAAAATAATATTATATATGATAGAAATACAATCTTCATTTTAGAGTACTCAAAGAGGGAATCCCTGGATTTATCAGACTTGGATGGTTGGGATGAAGTGGTAACTAAAAGATATGGAGATACTAATATTAAAATAGTCAGGATTAGTGAGCATATTATTTAAAGGAGTTTTAGATGAAAAAGAAGATAGCAGTTTATCCTGGTTCTTTTGATCCTATTACGAATGGGCATCTGGATATTCTGATGAGAGGTCTCGAGTTCTTTGATAAGATTATTGCCGCAGTTGCATACAATATTGATAAAAATGCGCTTTTCACAGTGGAAGAAAGGATGGATTTAATAAAAAAATCTGTAAATGATAATGACCGTGTATTGGTAGACAGCTTTGATGGTTTGCTCGTTGATTATGTAAAAAAGGTAGACGCAAGATTTGTAATAAGAGGCTTGAGGGCAATGAGTGACTTTGAATATGAGTTTCAGATGGCATCAATGAATAGAAATTTAAATAAGGAAATGGATACTATCTTTATGATGACGAGCAAAGATTATTTCTTTATCAGTTCAAGAACAATAAAAGAGGTTGCAGGGTTTGGGGGGTGTATAACAGGGCTTGTTCCTGAGATAGTTGAAAAAAGATTGAAGGAGAAGTTTTCTATAAGATGAGGAAGGCTTATCTAACAATAGGTTTTGTTATCATATGTTTTTTAGTAGCACCTTACGCATATGCGAAGGATGTTTATATGATCAAGGTGCAGGGGGTTATAAACCCTCCTGTGGCAGGGTTTATATCGGAATCTATTGCAAAGAGTGAGGAAAAGGGGGTGGAAGCCCTTTTGATACTCCTCGATACCCCTGGTGGTCTTGATACATCGATGAGGGATATAATAAAGGGCATAATGGATTCGAGAGTCCCGGTGATTGTTTATGTTTATCCTTCTGGAGCAAGGGCTGCTTCTGCCGGGGCTATTATTCTTCTTGCATCTCATATTGCTGCAATGGCGCCAGGGACAAATGTTGGTGCCGCACATCCTGTCAGTATAGGTAAGGATAAAGTGGATAAAGAGATGATGCAAAAGGTTGTAAAGGATGCCGAGGCATATGCTAAAAGTATTGCCATGAAGAAAGGTAGAAATGTTGAATGGGCAGCAAAAGCAGTAAAAGAAAGTGCTTCTATAACCGCAAGCGATGCCCTTGAGAAACATGTCATAGACATTGTTGCGGGAAGTATCGATGAGTTGTTAACAAATTTAGATGGGAAGGTGGTAGAAACCAGGAAGGACAAGGTAACATTGAGGACTAAAGGTAAAAATAAGGTTGAGATTGATATGCCTTTTAAATATAAGCTCCTTTCGTATATCAGTGACCCGAATGTAGCATACATTCTAATGATGATTGGTCTTTATGGTATTTTGTTTGAGATATATAACCCCGGTGCCATTTTCCCCGGGGTTGTAGGTGGGATTTCTTTAATCCTTGCGCTTTATGCCTTTCAAACAATACCTATCAGCTATGCCGGACTTTTTCTTATTATACTGGGTATAATATTCTTCATACTTGAATTGAAAATCGTGAGCCACGGGGTTCTGGGGCTTGCAGGGATAATCTCTATTATAATAGGCTCAATAATGCTTATTGACATCCCTTCCAGCATATTTTCTATATCCTATAAAACTATTTTAGCTGTGGGAATACTATCTGGCATATTCGTCTTTGGTGTGTTATCGTATGCAATAAAAGCACAAATATCAAAGGTCAAGACTGGTAAGGAAGGCCTTATCGGGGAAACAGGGATTGCAAAAACTGATGTTTTTGGGAGCGGGAAGATTTTTTTACATGGAGAATTGTGGAATGCGAAAAGTGATGAGCATATCAAAGAGGGTGAAAAGGTAGTAGTAACTGGCGTGGAAGAGCTTATATTAAAAGTTAAGAGAAAAGGGGGATAAAATGTTTCCAGCTTATATTTTTGTTATAGTTATTGTAATTTTTTTTCTTGCAAGTGCTATAAAGATTCTGAATGAGTACGAAAGGGGAATTATATTCAGACTGGGAAGAGTGCTTGGTCGTCCCAAGGGCCCTGGTCTCATAATTCTTATACCGATAGTTGATAAAATGGTTAAGGTGAGTCTTAGAACCGTTGTATTGGATGTCCCTCCACAGGATGTAATCACAAGAGACAACGTATCTATAAAGGTAAACGCTGTTGTCTATTTCAGGGTCATAGACCCCTTAAAAGCAATCATTGATGTGGAAAATTACCTCTATGCGACGAGCCAGCTTTCCCAGACTACGCTGAGGAGTGTGCTGGGTCAGGCCGAACTCGACGAGCTCCTGTCGCGCAGGGAAAAGATCAACGAAAGGCTCCAGGAGATTCTCGATACCCATACGGAGCCCTGGGGTATCAAAGTATCAAATGTTGAAGTGAAGAACGTAGACCTGCCCCAGGAAATGCAGAGGGCGATTGCGAAGCAGGCAGAGGCGGAAAGGGAAAGGAGGGCAAAGGTCATAAGTGCTGAAGGCGAATATCAGGCAGCAACAAGGCTCGCTGATGCTTCTGACATACTCTCAAGAAACCCGATGTCGTTGCAATTACGTTATTTGCAGACCTTGATTGAGATTTCCACAGAGAAGAATTCTACTATATTGTTTCCAATCCCGATAGATCTTATAAAAGCATTTACGGACAAATTAAAATGAAGAAATGGATTGTTTTAGGTTTAATATTAATTTTCTGGGCTAATCTGGCATATGGTAAGCAAATAACTTACAAAAAGGTTCGTCCAGAGAAGAACATCTCTCGGGATAAGGCATATACAGAGAAAGAAGATCCTTTCAAGGCATATATTGTTATGGAAGGGAGCACAAGAAAGATTCTTGAAGGTGAAAATACCCATTTAAAGTGGCCTCCGGCAAGCATTACAAAGCTAATGCTTGCCTATATTGTCATGGAGAAACTTTCAAAAGGCGAGGTACAGCTCACAGATAAAATAACTATTTCAAAAAATGCTGCAAAAATAGGAGGCAGTCAGGTCTTTCTTAAAGAAGGAGAGGTATTCACATTAGAGGAATTGATGAAGGCAACAATGATAGCATCAGCGAATGATGCGGCATACGCTATTGGTGAATTTTTAGCAGGGAGCAATGAAGATTTTATCAGCTTGATGAACGAAAAGGCAAAGGCGTTGAACATGGCTGATACAGAATTCCATTCAGTCCATGGACTTCCACCTTCGAAACGGGAACAGGCGGACCTCACCTCCTGTAATGACCTTGCAATACTTGCGAGGGAACTCTTGAAATATCCAAAACTCCTTGAATGGACATCAAACAAGAGCGAAGGTTTTAGAGATGGTAAATTTATAATGAATAACCACAATAAACTCCTTATAAAAATGCCAGGATTGGTAGATGGCTTGAAAACAGGGTATTACAGGAAGTCAGGATATAACATAGTAGCCACTGCGAAAAAAGGTGATTTGAGGTTTATCGTTGTTGTCATGGGAAGCCCGAAAAGCAAAATAAGAGATAATATTGTAATGGAAAAGTTGAAAAGGTATTTTTCGCAGTATAAAATATTAAACATCGTTAAGAAGGGTGAATTAATTGATAAGGATATAATACTTGAGGATGGTAAATATAGGAAAATAAAAGGGATAGCAAATGCGAGCTTTCTTTATCCCATTCCCAATGATAAAAAAGGTACTATTAAAAAGGAAATTGTTGTACCAGAAAGGATAAAGGGTGTGGTAAAGGAGGGGCAGAAACTGGGTGAAATGGTCATAAAGCTTGATAATGAAACAATCGGTAAGCTGGATATAGTTTCGCCTGTTTACGTACCAATGGCGAATTTGTTTACTAGACTTATCAGAAAGCTTGGTCTAAATATATAAAGTATGGATAAACAATTTACCATGTTAAGGAATAAAGAGATTATAATAGGCATTACAGGTGGAATTGCTGCCTATAAGACAGCAGAATTGGTAAGAGTCCTTACCAAGAGAAATGCAAATGTTCGTATTGTTATGACAAAAAATGCCATGGAGTTTGTGACACCACTGACATTTCAGACACTTTCTGGTCACCCTGTGGCATATGAGATGTTTCAACTTTTTTCTGGTTCAAAAATAGGGCACATTGCACTTTCAGATATAGCAGATCAAGTTGTAATAGTACCTGCAACAGCCAACATTATTGGAAAGATAGCAAATGGTATTGCCGATGACTTTTTAACTACCGTGATAATGGCAATTACAGTACCGGTTCTTTTTGTACCATCGATGAACACGAAAATGTGGGAAAGTAAAATAGTTCAGGCCAATCTCCAGAGACTCAAAGAATCTGGCTATGAATTTACGGAGCCTGGAAGTGGTGATCTTGCTTGTGGGGCTGAGGGAAAAGGGAGATTACCTACTATTGAGGAGATACTTGAGAAAATGGAAGATATTTTTACAGAGAAGGACCTGACAGATGAAAGGATTCTGGTGACCGCAGGTCCAACTACAGAATTTATAGATCCTGTGAGGTGTATTACCAACAGGTCTTCTGGCAAGATGGGATATGCAATAGCCAAGATTGCAAGAAGAAGAGGGGCACAGGTTATGCTTATAACCGGAAAAACGTACCTTCCCCCACCAAGAAAAGATATAGGTTTTGTTGAGGTTACAACAGCCTGCGAGATGAGGGATGCAGTAATGGAGCATTTCAAAGACTGTACTATTATTATAAAAGCAGCAGCAGTGGCTGATTTCAGATGTAAAAACGAAAACTGTCAGAAAATAAAAAAGAAGGGCACAAGCAATTCGATGTTATTAGAACTCGAGAGAAACCCCGATATACTTGGAGAATTGGGAAAGATAAAAGAAAATAGAATCCTTGTTGGGTTTGCTGCAGAAACAGAAAATATATTTGAACATGCTTATGAAAAATTAAAAAAGAAAAATTTAGACTTGATTGTTGCAAATAATGTAGCAAGGAGTGACATTGGATTTGGTTCCGATAATAATGAAGTAGCAATTATTGATACAAACGGAAATATGAAACATGTCCCTTTATTAAATAAAGAAGAAATTGCGAATATCATTCTTGATTCTGTAAGGAAATTGTTAAAAAAGAGAAAAAGAACGGAAGAAGACTGGTACTGATCTCGATGCAGAAGTCAGAAGTCAGAAGTCAGAAGTCAGAATGTAAAAATACTCCAAACTCCAAACTTATCCCCTATCCCCTATACTCCATACCCTTTATCTGTGCGTTTGCTTTTATGCTGTTTTTACCTTCCGACCTATATACAAAAGAAGACAGGATAGCAGAGGTTGTCGAAACAGCAAGCAAGGCAATTGTTAATATAAAAACAGAAGAGTGGTCAAAGGGCTTGGGTGAGAATAAGAAATCGAACACTATTAAAAAGTTTTTTCTTAATGAGGAGGAGGAAGAAGAGGTCTTTGAAAATATAGGTTCAGGTGTTGTTTTGGACCCAAAAGGCATAATAGTTACTAACGAACATCTTATATCAAAAGCTGTAAATATAAGGGTGAAATTTATAAACGGCAAAGAATATGGTGCGTATGTGCTTGGTAGCGATCCTGAGTTTGATATAGCACTTTTAAAGGTAACAGATAAAGTTGATCTTCCGTATTTAAAAATCACCAAACAAAAGAGCGTCAGGGTTGGCGAAAGGGCTATTGTTATTGGTAATCCGTATGGGTTGTCAAGTTCAGTAACTGTAGGGGTTGTAAGTGCCCTCGGAAGGAATTTGAAGATCGATAACAAGGTATATGTGAATCTCATTCAGACAGATGCAGCCATAAACCCCGGGAACAGTGGTGGTGCTCTTTTAGATATAGATGGGAACCCCCTGGGTATTGTTACGGCTATATATGGGGAAGGTAAAGGCATAGGGTTTGCCATACCTATAGAAGACGTTATGAATATGCTCTCTGAATTTCTCGAAAGCGGGGTACAGAGAGCGATCTTTGGTCTTTTTATGGAGAAGAGAAAGGATGAAAAGGGTTCTCATCTTTATGTGAATGGAATAATACAAGGAAGTCCCGCAGAAAAATATGGAATAAGGATTGGGGATAAGATTGTAGAGCTAAATAAAAAAAAGATAAAAGAGGGCATGAAGTTACATAGCCTCATTAGAAGCGTTAGACTTCATGACTCAATCCAGCTCAAAATAATGAGGGTTTCAAAGACATCTTTAGTTAATGTTGATATTAAGGATATTGAGGGGTATAGGCCATCACCGGTTGATGAAGGATTGTGTGGTTTTAGGGCGGTGGACATTAGAGGATACCCGAAGTTGAAGTTCAAGTTGAGAGAAAGGGATGGAATTGTGGTGACAAAGATTTATAAAGGGGGATTGGGCGAAAAATGTGGCCTACGGACTGGCGATGTGATTATTAAGATTAACAATAACGCAATTTCGAATAAAAAGGATTTTGATTTATTTATGATAGAGGGGTTAAAAAGGAATTATATTTTGTATCAGGTAAAAAGGGGTGAGGATATTTTCTTTTTACCTGTAAAACTTGATACATTGCTATAGGGGGACAGTATGGAGGAAGAAAAAGGTTTTACTGTAAAGGATAAAAGAAGAATTTTTAAAGATGAAGGTGATCTGGGTTCAGGTAGTGAAGAAAAAAAGGATACAGCAGAAAGTGGTTCGAAAGAGGAACATGTTTTTACTGAGTTGACGTTTTCTACTTTTATACTCTCTTTATCCACGTCTGTGCTTGTTAATCTGGGGGAACTTCCAGATCCGTTAACAAACGAGAAGAAAATAAATCTCCCCCTTGCAAAACAGACAATCAGTATTATCGAGATGTTGATGGAAAAGACTAAAGGTAACCTTACACAGGAAGAGGATAGATTGATAAGCAATATGCTTTATGACTTAAGAATGGAATATGTCAATGCTGCGGCAAAGTAAAAACTGAAAATGACAGGCTGGGGCAAAGAAATCAGAAGGAATAAACAGTTATAAAGAAACTATAATTTATATAAAATACCTGGGGGTAAAAATATGGTAAAAAAGAAAGAACCGAGGGTTGGATTTAAGGTTGAAGGGGAGATACTTGCTGTAAAGGGGACATGTAGCTGGGGTCACAGGGTGGGAGAGAAGTTTGACCTGAGCGGGCATGATACAGCTGGTCTCTGTGGTTTTTTCTATCATGACATATTCCCGTATATAATTATGCTTCAATTTGGAGGAGGTTTCCCTCAGAAGTGGGGTGGTCCTGATGTCGTTGAACTTGAATGTATGGATAGGACAAATGCGGTTAAGATAAGACTTTGCCGTATCAAAAAATAGTATCTTAACATTCTGCCGCCTTCATATATGCAATTCTATTATATCTTTGTCTTCAAGTAAAAACTCTTTACTTATCATCATCCCGTTATATTTTTCCTTTCTCCAAAGCTTTGCATATTTAAGTTTTGTAAGAAAGTCTTTATGAATCTTCTCGGCAAACTCTAAAACATTACTCCCCTTTTTCATGACAAAGGGAACTTCAAAATCTGGCTTTTTACCTGGCAATTTTGAGTACAACCTTATTACACCGAGGGAACTGTATATCAGTTCTTTTAGTTGATGCAGGTTTACATCATTTTTTGCAGAGACAGGGATTATTTTTCTATTCTTACCGGTCTTTTTTTCAAAGTCTTCAAGGTATCTTGTATAGTTTGTAAGGTCAAGTTTGTTGATTACTGTTATGAGCGATTCGTTGTTTTTTTCTATATCCGGAAGATACCTTTTTATTTCCTCTATAACAAGTTCATATTCGGTTTCTAAAGTATCAGACAGGGCGAGGACAATCAGAACTACGTCAGTTTTTTTTAGCATGTTTCCAAACCATATACCGGTATTTTCATCACCTATTGCGGTAGTATCAACAAGCTGTATCCATATGTCTTCGTATCTCATCATCCGTGTTTGAAGGATCCTTGTGGTATAAGGATAATCGCCCACTTCAAGGGGTTCACCGGAAAGGGCGGAGATAATTGATGATTTCCCAGAGTTAGGAAATCCTATAAATAACACCTGTCCTGCACCATCCTTTTTTACGTTGAAGAGCAGGTCTATTTTTTTCTGAGTTTGTGGTTTTATCTCTTTTTCTTCTTTTAATTTTGCAACCTTTGCACGGAGTGAACCGATGAGCTTGTCCGTTCCTTTATGATGAGGTATGATGGCCAGCATCTTTTCAATAGTAATAATCTTCTCATCTATTGTTTTTGCCTGTCTTAACCTTTTTTCTTCCTCGTAATATTGTGGTGGTAGATTAGCTGGCATGGTAAGGTAATGAATAGTGTACAGTGAATAGTGAAAAGTGGCAAAAATCAGATTCTATTACTGAACAGTGGCGATTAAGTAACAAGTACCGATTATCTATAGCTGACAGCTGGGAGATGATAGCTGAAAGCATGTGAATAGCCACTTATCGAAATACCCTGTCAAATATTATATCGACATACTTAAAATAATGATCGTTGTTTGTTGTATTATCTATTTCTTCTTTGTTTAAATACTTTCTAATCTCCTTATCATTCTTAACTTCAACAGAAAAATTGAGGTTATTTTGATAGCACATCATGGCAACTCTTTGAGTTATCTTATATGCTTCCTGCCTGGTTAGACCTTTCTTGATGAGGCTAAGCATTATTGCTTCTGAATGATGTAATCCCCTCGTAATCTCGATATTTTTCTGCATTCTATCCGGGTATACAATCAAGTTTTTGTATAGGTTTTTTAATCTCTCAAGCATATAGTCAAGTACGATCGTTGCATCCGGTGCTATAACCCTCTCTACAGAAGAATGGCTGATATCCCTTTCATGCCATAAAGGGATGTTTTCAAGGGCGGAGATCGCATATCCATGAAGCAATCTTGCGAGTCCACAGAGGTTCTCTGAGGCAATCGGGTTTCTTTTATGAGGCATAGCCGAAGAGCCTGTCTGGCCTTTTTGAAAATATTCTTCTACCTCGCCAACTTCTGTTCTCTGGAGGTTCCTTATTTCCAATGCCATCTTTTCCACTGATGAGCCCATAATAGATAAAGTGGTAAAAAATTCTGCATGATAATCCCTGGGTATTATCTGTGTAGAAATGGGTGCAGGCTTCAAGCCAAGTTTTTTACACACATATTCTTCAATAAAAGGCTGAGCATGGGCGAAGGTGCCCACTGCCCCGGAGATTTTCCCATAGCTAATACATTCTTTTGCCCTCTTCATGCGTTCAAGGTTTCTTCTCATTTCATCATGAAAGTGTGCCATTTTTAGTCCGAATGTAATGAGTTCCGCGTGTATGCCATGAGTTCTCCCTATCATAGGTGTGAGTTTGTACTGGTAAGCCTTTTCTTTTAAAACGCCCATGAGGCTGATAATATCTTCGATTAAAATATCTGAAGCCTCTTTCAAAAGACAGGCAAAAGATGTATCGAGTATATCGGACGATGTTATACCCATATGTATATATTTTGAAGAAGGGCCTACAAATTCTGAGATACACTCAATAAAAGCTACAACATCATGTCTGGTTCTTTTTTCTATCTCATGAATTCTGTTAATATCAAACCTGGCTTTTCCTTTGATAATTTTTAAATCTTCCCGGGATATAAGAGATAATTCTGCATAGGCTTCACATACGAGTATCTCAATCTCAAGCCATTTCTTGAATTTATTCTCTTCTTCCCATATCTCTGCCATGCGTTTTAACGTGTATCGTTCAATCATGTGCTTATATTACCCGATGTATCTCATATTGTCAATTTTGAATATGAACCCTATCCAGGAATTTTTCTTCTCAACTTTGATGGGGGGAAAGGGGCGAAATAGAGGGAGTATGCTCTTTTTATCCCTTCCCAGGACGCCGGAGATGATAATGTATCCATGTTTTTTTACAAGATCCATTATCTTCTGCGAGTGATCGGTGAACGTTCTTATATCGAGGTTCGCCAATATAATATCGTATGTGCCATGAATGTCCTGTATGTCTGTGCAGATAAGCTCTATATTATGCACGTGGTTGAGGGAAATGTTCTTTTTTGCAGAGACGATAGTGTCAATATCATTATCCACAGCTATGATTTTCCTTGCACCGAGAAGATGGGCATAAAGTGAGAGTATTCCTGAGCCGCACCCGATATCGAGTACCTTTTTATCTTTTATATCTATAAGTTTCATAAGCTTAAACATAAGTTTCGTTGATTCGTGTCTTCCCGTTCCAAAAGCCATACCAGGTTCTATGATGATTGGCCTTTTCCCATACCTGTTCTTTCTCCATGGAGGCAAAATCATTATATTCTCTATTTTTATTGGACGGAAATATTTCTTTGTGAGTTCTACGTAATCCTTTAAATCCTCTCTTTCTATGTGGAGGTGTTTTATCTTTATGTTTGATCTATGTAAGTATTCTATGAATGTTTCAGGGTTCTCAGGATAACATTTTATCAGTACATTACCGTTTCTCTCTTCTATCCAGATGTTAGAGCCGGATAGGTTGTATAGCTCTTCAGGCAACAATTCTTCTATCCCTTTTTCTACCAGTATTTCTACTTGGGTTGTATACAATCGGTCAGGTGATTTCATAGTAATAGACTTTCGTCTTGTTCGAGTTTTGCTTTTTTTATACATTTTTAAATCCGGTTGTGAGCTGGCAGCAGTTAGCTTCGAGTTTATGGATGAATGATATTCCCGATTTTCATTGTGTCATAACCTGTAAAATCTTTTATATAGTGGAGAAGCGCAGGCTGCTCAAAAAATGTCAAAAAGGTTTTTACTTGAGAACCATGAAAGTACTCTTTCGTGATAACAAGATCAAATCTTTCTTTGTACTGGGGGATAAAGTCTAAATCAAGCAAATGTGCTATATGCCTTATGCCGAAAGCGGTCTCAACCTCACCCTTTAAAACCTTTAATCCTGCCTGCAAATGAGATTCAACTTCAATGTTATAGCCTTTGATTGCTGAGGGATCTATATTTTTTTCGTGGAGTAAGAAATCAATAAGCAACCTTGTCCCTGACCCCTGGTTTCTGTTTACAAATGTTACGCCTTTATTGGCGATATCCTCAATAAGGTGAATTCCATTTGGATTATTCTTTGGAAGGTAAATGCCTTGTTCCCTTAAGAATAGATGGATTACAACAAAATCATCTTTATTAAGATACCTGTCAATATAAGAAAGGTTATACTCCTTTTTTTCTATGTCTAAAATGTGGACACAGGACATCATTGCCGAACCGCTGTTTAAAATCTTTAAACCGTTTATGCTTCCCACAGGGGCGTAAAAAACCGTACCAATATTTTTACTGTTATAAATATCGATAATTCTTCTAAGAAGGACATCATCACTGCCGGCGATGTAGATGTGTTGTTCCCTTGCAGTATTTTCTAATATCCACCTGTCTATAATCTCTTTTGTAAATGCAATTTTACCGCCAATCTTTATATAGGGTATTTTTGACTCTTTAGCGAGTTGATATATCTTCTTTTCGTTAATTCTCAGGTATCTTGAAAGTTCTTTTGCATATAAGATTTCCACGTTCCTCAATTATAAACAAAAAACATCAATCTTTTCAATATTATTTTTGGGTCTTTTATAGAATATCCTTTGATAAAATACCACTTTTGTTAATAAAATTAGTATGGATAAGGGAATAAAAATGGATTTACGCAATGTTTATTATGGTAATTACCTTAATTTATTACTATGTCTTAATCTACTGCAATCATTACGTTGGTTGCTTTGATCACGGCGTATGCTTCTTTTCCAACCGCAAGCCCTAAATCCTTTACTGAAGCGTTTGTAATGATCGATACAACTTTTAGCCGATCGGGTAGTTCGATCGTTACCTCGGCATTCACAGCACCTTTAGTGATTTTTTTAATAATTCCTTTAAATTTATTCCGTGCACTGATTCTCATCATAACCTCCTTTAAAGCTTTTAAAAGTAAGTAATTCTAGTAAATTATAGCAAAAAAATAGCAAAAAAAGAAAAAATAAAAAAGGGGCGGTAAATATACTATGGATTAGGATTAGTAATTATTAGTAGTAATTAGTAATATATGGTTACTATTAATACTTTATTAGCTTGATATTTCTAACTTGTAGGTCTATCTTATAGCATATTTCATCAAAATCTTTTCCCATTCCTTTTCATTAATGAGGGGTGAGGAGAGGATAAAATTCATGGAGGGATGATATGAAAAAATGGTTTTATATCGGTTTTCTTTTTATGTCTTTATCTTTACCCACTCTGTGCAGGGCTGAGGCCGGTAAATTTATTCTTCTGGCAAGCACAATAGGCCCTATTGATTCGGGTATCGTGGATGTCCTGGAGAGTCAATTTGAAAAGGAATCTGGTATACGGGTCCGCCATATAGGTGCTGGAACCGGAGCAGCCATAGATATTGCACGAAAAGGGAATGTGGACCTTATAATGGTTCATGCAAAATCTCTCGAAGAAAAGTTCGTGAAAGAAGGATTCGGGACAGAGAGAATCGATTTTATGTATAACGATTTTGTAAT
>Ga0172364_10001654_pt1 | contig 17336 bp, 17 predicted proteins | sample LakKivSesite10cm_FD_114545 | JGI IMG/M metagenome (GOLD analysis project Ga0172364, IMG submission 114545) | Sediment microbial communities from Lake Kivu, Rwanda - Sediment site 10cm | ecosystem: Environmental > Aquatic > Freshwater > Lake > Sediment | place: Rwanda: Western Province, Lake... | reverse complement strand
CAGAAAGCGAGGTAGGCCTGAGGACATCAATTCCATGAGGAGCTTCATGGTTCAACTTCGCAGCGAACGAGGCGAGGCCGTTGTCGCAGAACTCACCCTTGAGAAGCTTGAGGGCGTCGACTCCCCTACGGTCGTGATAGATGGATTGCGGTCTGAGCAAGAGCTCGACGCTTTCAGGAGGGCGGTGGACAGAACCTTCCTGATTCTAGTGGAGTCGGACTTGAGGCACAGGTTCCGGAGGCTCTCAAGACGGGCGAGGCCGGACGATCCGAAGAAGGTCGAGGATCTGAAAAGGAGGGACCAGACTGAGCTGACGGTCGGCTTGGAGAAGCTGATGTCCCAAGAGGGCACTAGGTTGGTCAACGAGGGCGATCTGGCATCCCTTAGGAAGAACGTCACCGGCTTGATCAGGAAGCAGGGAATCACTTTATCTCGAGTTCCATGAGGTCCTTCGCCACCTTGACCCTGTTGAATTCCCCCTTCGCCTCCTTGAGGATCATGTCCACGTCTTGATACCTCGCGCTGACATGCGTGAGGACGAGTTGCTTGACGCCTGCCATCGAGGCTACCCTAGCAGCATCTTGAGAGACCGAGTGCATGACCTTCTTGGCGGAATCTGCCCTTGATGACTCGAAAGTCGCCTCGTGCACGAGAAGATCTACGCCTCTCGACAGCTCGACTATCTCCTCAGAGAATGCGGTGTCGCCCGTATAGACCATCTTGAAGCCTGGGCGAGGGGGGCCAACCACATCTCTGGGCTCGATCGTCCTGCCCCGAACGGTTACAGGCGTACCCCTAGTTAGGGCGGTTCTGAGCGGTCCGGGGGGCACACCAAGCCTTTTGGCAGCCGCTTCGTTGAACCTCCCCGGCCTGTCCTTCTCCTCGAACTTGAACGCCCACGCTTCAACAGAGTGAAGGGAACGCGCCGCGAGTACCCTGTAGTCCTTCTCCTCGACGACGAGCCCCCGTTCCGCTATCTCAGCTGACTCAACTCGGAAGTCCACACTGTCCTCATAGATGGTGGGAAGCAGGCAGCTCAGAAACGCGCTCAATCCCTTCGGGCCATACACCATCAGTGGCTCCTCTCTGCCGAGTAGATCCATCGTCATGATTAGGCCAGGAAGGCCGAGGATGTGGTCTCCATGCAGGTGCGTGATGAACGCCTTCGTCACCTTCATCGGGCTTATGCCCGCCTTGAGCATGTTGTGTTGTGTCCCCTCGCCAGCGTCGAACAGAATGACTTCCCCCTTCCAGATCAGTGCCATTGAGGACAGGCTTCTGTCCCTAGTAGGGACGCCCGCTGATGTGCCGAGGAACACGAGTTTCCCTCTCATTCGGCTCACCTACGCGCAGCCAAGAAAGACCTAATCAGAGAATCGTGCACGCGTATTTCATCCTTGCTGAGCAGGGTGAACCCAGCCTCCCTGATTAGCGCGTCCGCTTGCTCATTCGAGGGACACACCAGAGAAAGATGTCCTCCAGGGGGCAATATGTCTCTCGAGAGAGTCATCAGGTCTTGATATGTTTCACCAACCGAGCGGCCCTTGACCATTGGCGACAGCTTCCCGTACGGGGGATCCGTGGCAACCGAATCAGCTTTGGTGAATGGGCAATCCCTAATGTCTCCAGTTGCCAAGTGGAACCTGTCGTACCTGAAGTGCATGAGGTTGGTTCTCGCACCCTTCGTCATCGATGTCCTGAAGTCCAGTCCTAAGGAGGTCGCGCCAAGGTCGCATGCCTCCACCATTATGCCGCCCGTGCCGCAGAACGGATCGAGCACCAAGCCCCGCGGCTTGGCTCTGGCCAGATTGACTAACACCCTGCAGAACTCGGGCTGGAGTGCAGAGTGGTGAGAGAACGGCTTGAGTTCATTCCTTCGACTTGGTAGCGTCCGGCGTGATGTCTCAGCTAGCTTCACCCCGAGGATGTACCCATCGTCGGCGACCAACAGGACAAGGACCCTTTCCGGGTTCTCCATGTCAACCCTGGCGTGGGTGGCCTCCGCCAGTTCGCCGCCGATGTCCTTGGCGAGGGAACCCACGGCCTCTGGCGGTATCGCCGCTCCTATCCTCTTGACGACTAGTTTGAACGATCCGAACTCGGGCAGGCTGATTCCCTTTCTGATCTCAGACATCAGCTCCCTCGGATCCCCACTCGAATAGCGCAACTCTTCGCAGATGAAGCGGGAGAGGGACAGCCTTGATGCCGCGCGGGTCGCTCCATCGCTCTCAGATTCGAACCTCAAGGCACCTTGCATGGGATGGTTCAGCTGAAAGGACGCAGCCTCGCCCTCCATGGCCCCAGCAAACTCGCTCAACGGCAGTCCGCCGTACCCGCGCGCGTAGGCCAAGAAGAGAGGCGCTTTCATGGGCCGTCCTTCTCTATGGACTTGATGACCGAATCCGCGACTGAGTACTTCGTGAACTTGCTCTCGATTGTGTCCGAGGCGAATGCCGAGCCAACCCCGGCTGCTGCCAGCTTCTCCTCAGCCCGTTGAACGAAAAGGCCGTGTACGCATCCAGCCTCGATCCTTTCGAAACCAACTGATCTCAGGAGTTCGGCCGCTTTGACGACGGTGCCTCCTGAGCTTATTATGTCGTCGAAGATGATGGCGGCCGTTCGTCCCTGTGGTATGCTCCCGATCCTCGATGTCACCTCTCCTGTGGACCTGCTCCTCGTCTTCTCCACCCAGCCGTACTCGCACGAGAGTTTGATCGCGAGCTCCTTGGCATCCGGGATTCTCTTCTCGTCGGGAGCTACTATTACTGAGTCTCTTCGGTCCCTTAGGAACCTGGAGATGTCGTCAAGTGGTGACACAGGCACTGTCGGTACGCTGAAGAAAGACAACGACTCTTCGCTATGCGGCTCGACGACGTAGACCCGCTGCACCCCACATGCCTCAAGCATCTTGGCCACAAGCTGCGCCGTGAGCGCTTCCCCCGGCAGGAATAGCTTGTCCTGCCTCGAATACGCGAGATAAGGAACTACGGCGGTCACGTTCCTCACTCCGGCGGCCTTGGCCGCTGAGGCAATCTGCAACAGAATCACGAGGTTCTTGGCTTGCGGAGGCGCAAGGGATTGCACCACTATCAGGTCATCTCTCTCTGAGACATTGTCTATCTTGACGTAGGTCTCTCCGTCGGGAAATTCCCCAAACCTGACCTTCGCGATCTCCGAGTCCAATCCACCGGCCAGTGACCTCCCGAACGATGGAGATGCGGGGCCCACTGCCAGTTTGGTCGCCATTCGTTCCTACAGACGTCCTGCTCGTATTAACCCTATTGGCAGTCGCAGTTCAGTAGAGTACTGACACGGGAGAGGCGGTTGGGGTTCCGACTATTGGTATCGACCTGCCGCATTTGGGGCAAGAGTTGCTGTCAGTCAGTTTGACCGAGTCCACGAAGAAACCATGCCTTGATATCAGCAGCTCGCCGCATTTCGGACAATAGGTGCTCTCCGTTCTGTGGCCGGGCACGTTCCCGGCATATGCGTACTCTAGGCCCTCCCGTCTGGCCACTTCGAGCCCCTCCTCGACCAGCCTCAATGGGGTCGCCGGCACGTCGAGCATCAGGTAAGAGGGAAAGAACCTGAGGAGGTGGAATGGGGTCTCGCGGCCGAGTTCGTTCACTATCCAATGCACTAGGTTGACCAAGTCCCTGACGGATTCGCCGTACTTGGGAACTATCAGGTCGGTCACTTCCACGTGTATGCCCTTCTTCTTCATGCCGGTCAGGGTTTCGTATATGTGGTCCATGCTCGGGACCCCCATCTTCTTCAGATAGAACTCCTTGTTGCCGTTCCCCTTGAAATCCACGGTAGCTGCGTCTAGGTATGGGTGCACGAAATCCAGCGCTTCCGGCGTCATGGAACCGTTGGTAACTACTGTGTTCTTGATCCCCCTTTCGTGGGCCAACTTCGCCGTCTTGGCGACGAACTCAATGTTAATCGTGGGCTCAGTGTACGTGTAACTGATTGAAGTGGCTTTGGCACTCACAGCTTCCTCGACCACTTGCTCTGGGGTCCTTTCCATTCCTGCTATCTCCGCGCTCTGAGATATGTTCCAGTTGCAGCAGAAAGAGCATTTGTAGTTGCATCCCACCGTTGCCACAGAATAGGCCGTCGACCCCGGGTAGAAATGAAAGAGCGGCTTCTTCTCGATGGGGTCGAGGTTCTCGGCGATCAGCTTGCCGTAGTTGAGGCTGTACAGTCTGCCCTTCATGTTCTTTCTCACGCGGCAGAATCCCAGCGAACCGGGTCGTATCTTGCACCTCCTGAAGCACACATGGCACTCCACCTCGGTGTCAGAGCGTGTGTACAGAGAAGCCTCGATCAACTTCATGCTTACCTAGGGGGAGAGATTTAAAGCGAACGCGCGGGGAAGAGGAAAGGATTTAGCCGAGCCACTGGCGTCTCAATTGATTTTGTGGAGGCTCGCCCGACCGGATGCGCTCAGCGTTTTGCACGATGAGAAGGTGATGGCGGCGTTGGGTAGGTACTTCAGGGTTGTTGATGGAGACCTGCCCGCGAAATATGCAATAGCGAGGACGATCAGGGCAGATTTCGATCCCGGCGAGGAGCTTCGTGATTTGTGGGACGCACACGCCAAGGCAGTCGAGGAGTTCAATGAGGTGGAACACTCCCTTCGCAGCATCGATGACCTCGGCAGTCCCGTCGAGCACAGCCTACTGGAGCTGAAGTCTCGCATCGCTGGGAGGATATTGGAGAGGTGCGTCCTCTGCGAGCGACGATGCAGGGTCAACAGGATGGCGGGCGAGAGGGGAGTCTGCAAGGCAGGCGCGGACCTAGTGGTCTCGTCTATGTTCGATCACTACGGGGAAGAACCGGAGTTGGTCCCGAGTTTCACTGTATTCACGATGGGGTGTTCCTTTCGGTGTTTGCACTGCCAGAACTACACCATATCACAGTGGCTTGAGGACGGAGAGACGCTCGCCCCGGAAACCGTGGGTGCCAAGGTGGATGACGCGAGAAGAAGGGGCGCTAGGAACCTGAATTGTGTCGGGGGGAACCCGGACCAATATCTGTGGCCTTGGCTTAAGGTTCTGCTCGCGCTCAAGGAGAACACACCGATCGTGTGGAACTCGAACGCATACTACTCGGAGGAAGAGGCAACTCTTCTACACGGGGCTGTGGATGTCTACCTGCTGGATTTCAAGTATGGCAACGATGACTGTGCTAAGGAGATCTCCGGAGTGGACCGCTACATGGAGACCGTGACTAGGAATCACAGGAGGGCGAGGGATTCAGCTGAGCTGATAGTGAGGGTATTGGTGCTTCCCGGGCACTTGGAATGTTGTCTTGAGAACATCTTGAGTTGGATATGCAATAACCTAGGCGCTTCGGTCCGCGTGAACCTGATGTGGCAATACAGGCCTGAGTGGAAGGCGTTCAACCGCAAGGAGTTGTCGAGGAGACTCACGCAGTCCGAAATGCTCCGTTCGCTCCAGATGGCGAGGGCAGTCGGCCTAGATAACGTCTTGACCTGAAGTCCTCTCAGTCTCTCAGTAGGTTATGCCGACCCTGCCGTACATCTCCTTAGGCGATTTCGCGTCAGATACTAGGTTGACGAAGTCTGCTCTGTTGACCAACGCGGCCGGTGCGTACCTCCCGGTCAGGACCACGTCGGTCTCTTCGGGAATGTCGTCCAAAAGAGACAGGATGTCCTTGACGTCAACTAGGCCTGTGGCGGCGGCCAGGTTGATTTCGTCTAGGACAAGCAGGTGAGGCTTCTCGGCCAGCTTCATCCTTGCAAACGAGAGGCCCTCCGCGGCCATTCTCTTGTCCTCGTCGCGGGGATTCTTGAGATCCACCCAGTCCTTGGACCCGAAAAGGTGGGTCTCGTACAAAGGTGCTAGCTTCTCCGCTATCAAGTGTTCGCCAATCTGATCCCATCCCTTCATGAAGAAGATGATGACGGCCTTCTTCCCGTGCCCGACAGTTCTGATTGCCAAACCAATCGCGTTAGTGGTCTTGCCAGCACCCGATCCTGTGTATAGGAACACCTTTCCCATTCGTGTTCAGGCCACCGGGCAGTGACTCCAGCCGCAGTCCATGCAAATCGCACAACCCCCTTCCCTTGACATCCTCGTGCTGCCGCACGAGGGGCATTTATCGCCGTTGACTTCAGTGAGCGATACCGCAACGTTGCCGCTTGCTGACACATTGCCGCCCATGCCCTCTGCAGGTGCTGGTTCTGCCCCTTTCAGTTCGGTCTGTTCAGCCGCCTCTATGCCCAGCGTCTTCATTATTTGGATTGTGTTGTTCTTGACGAGTACAGCGTAGCCCCCCCTCTTCGATGATGGCGCCACCAGAACCTGTCCCGTCCTTGAGCCATCTCTGTAGACTGTAACTCCCTTCACGCCCATCCTGTGCGCGAACAGATAGGCCTTCAACACGTCGGGTACCCCAACCCAAGAAGGCATGTTGATCGTCTTGCTGACTGCCGCTGCCATCCACTTGGCGAACGTTGCCTGTGCTCTTACGTGATCCCACCAAGGGATGTCTAGAGCGGTCTGGAACACGGCCATGAGGTCGTTGGTAGCGGATTCGAGCCCCTGAAGCGATCCGCCATTGTCACTTATGTCCTTCAGCAGCTTCTCGGAATAGGCCTGTGTGCGTTTCAGCTTCTTCTCGAATTCCTCATCAACGTAGTAGAAGTTGCCCACGGTGACGCGCTTCTCATAGGCCAGAGCATATGCAGGTTCGATCCCGGACGATGTGTCTGCGATCATTGATATCGAGCCAGTCGGTGCGATGGTCGTGCACTCCGCGTTCCTCATGCCGTCTTCTCTGACCTTTGAGGCGAGAGTCACCCAGTCCTGCCCCCACTCCTCTTTGTGGTAGTACCCTTCGACGGGCAAATCCCCCTGGTGGTATGCCGAGCTGGAACATAGCGGGAAAGGCCCCCTCGTTCTTGATATCTCCGTGGACTCCCACATTGCCCAATAGGAAAGGAACTCGGCCGCTTTCTCCATGAGCTCGAAGCCGGTCTCACTGTTGTATGGGATGTCCAGCGCGAACAGGGCATCTGCAAGACCCATCATGCCCAAGCCGATCTTGCGCGTGCGCTTCGTCGCCCTTTCGATCGCTGGGAATGGGAACTTGTTCACGTCGATGATGTTGTCGAGGAATCTGACCGCAACTCCGATGCTGTTCTTGAGCGATTCCCAGTCGAGCCCTTTCTTGCCTTCCTCATCTTCGTTGATGAACGCATACAGGTTAAGCGAGCCCAGGTTGCACGACTCATACGGGTAGAGGGGCTCTTCTCCGCACGGGTTCGTCGATGTTATGGGCCCTAAGACGCTCTTCATCACGTTCCGTCTGTTCAGATTGTCGAAGAAGACAACACCCGGGTCTCCATTCTTCCACGCCTGCTTGGCGATCATCTCGAAGAGCCCTGCCGGATCCACTTTTTCTTGCACCTTTCCATTTCTTGGATTGACGAGAGGGTAAGGCTCGCTCTTCGCGAGGCAGTCCCAGAAGTTCTCCTTCACCATTACCGAGATGTTGAAGTTCTCGAACTTGCCCGACTCTGACTTGCACATAATGAATCTCTCGATGTCCGGGTGGTCTATGTCCAGTATGCCCATGTTAGCTCCCCTCCTTCGGCCACCCTGTCTGACAACTTCTGTCACCGTGTCGATTATCTTCATGAAGGATACCGGCCCGCTCGCCACCCCCGAGGTGGTGAAGACCATGTCTCCGGCTGGCCTCAGCGCGGAATAATTGAGCCCGATTCCTCCCCCGCTCTTGAAGATCACGGCCCCATCAGAGGCAGCCGTCATTATCGACTCTATGTCGTCTTCGATTGACAACACGAAGCAAGCCGAGAGCTGGCCCAACAGCGTACCGGCGTTGAACAGCGTCGGCGAGTTCGGAAGGAAGCGCTTGGTGGTCATCAATGAGTAGTACTCATTGAACTCCTTCAGATAGTTGTCGAATTCGCCCCTCAATATGCCGTCCCAGATCTCAGACCAACTCTTCGTCATCTTTCCCTGCTCGTTCAGCTCGTCGTACAAGGCCTTCATTCTCTCAAGGTGGTACCTGTTCCAAGCGAACTCTAGTGCACCTTCTGGCCCCTTGAGACCCACCTTGCCATCCCACTCCGCGGGGTTCCATGTCTCTGGCTCGCGGGTTTCTTGACCTCCTGCCTTTGAGAAGAGCTTCTGATCGTGCAGTATGTCGGAGATTACGACCAGCGCGGCCACTCTTTTGAACATCCCCTTGGGGTCTTCAACGAAGTTGCCGTCACTGCCCTTCTGGAGGTATCTCGCCGCGAGCAGCTTCAGGGCATTCACACTGTATCTTTTGTCGACCTCGTCAAGCGGTTCTTTCTTCAGAATTCCCTGCTTCTCCGCCCGTATCCTCTCCCTCTCCTTTCTGTAGATTATGTAGGACTTGGCCACTGTGAACAGGTTCTGCTTGACCAGCTGCATTTCAACTATGTCCTGAATATCCTCGACGTTCGGGGTCTTCCCGGACGAATACAACCCCTCGATGACGCTGAGCACGCCTCTCAGGACCGCCCTCAGTTTCGTCTCATCATACTGCCTCTCCTCCAGCATGGCCCGCTTAATCGCGCGCTCAATCCTAGAGGGGTCGAAACTCACAACCCTTCCGTCTCGTTTGGTGACCTTCCTCTCGCTCATGCGATCAGGCGATGACCTCGTCGGTCGCTGCGCTCTTAACGGTTTCCATCTTAACTTCATTCCCCTTAAAACGCATCTTGCCTTGTCCGACATCAGACAAGTGGGTCCGTTCCTCTAGCGGCGTCGAATGGAATCCGACAGAATCTAAGCTATCTCGCCCAGATGTCTCGGATTATTGCGAGGACACCAACTGGATTCGCACTACACATTTCTAGTGCGCGGTTATCTCAAGCACCTGCGGATGTCTAGGAACCTGAGCCCGGGGCTTGTCGTGCGGAGAGAGTCGCGCGATAAGATTCACCGTCAGACCAAAGGATTAAAACAGCATGATACGCGGAGTGCGCAAGGGGTCGTCGTCTAGCGGCAGTGCCGGACAACTTGGTCTTGGATACCAGCCTGGGGCGCTGGAGATCTCGGGTTCAAATCCCGGCGACCCCATGTCTCATCAAACCATGCGAACGCCCTTGTTCGGCCCGGACGAACGCGACCTGTCCTGAGTGGCTCCTCTCGATAGGGATAAAAAGATCGGAATCCTTCGCGAGCCACCACGAGAGGACTTGGTTTCACGAATGGTGATCGGCCGCGCGGAGTTGTTGGCGATTCTTGAGGCCCTCTTTGTGACGTTTCTTTGGTCCTCCTCCTACGTCCTCACTAAGCTCGCCCTCGTCGAAGTAACCCCCCTGCTGTTTGCTGCCATTAGGTATACCATGGCCTCTCTGATATTGGTCGCGATGAACCTTCGCGCTGGAGGCAGGAACAGCATGTGCCCGAACAAGAGGGATCTGCCTCTTATTGCATTAGCGGGGATTCTGGGCTACACGGTCGCACAAGGGTTTCAGATCGTCGGCCTCTCCTATCTTCCCGCGACGATGGTGAGTCTTATCCTGAACTTCACCCCTGTCTTTGTACTGGTGATGGAGATGGTCCTTCTCAAGGAATCACCTGCCGGAGTCCAAGTGCTTGGCGTTGGAGTCGCGGTCGCTGGGGCCATTCTCTACTTCAGCGAGTATTTGGCACCCGTCAGTCCCCTTGGGGTGTCGATAGTCCTGATCTCGGGCATAGGTTGGGCTACCTACATGATAGTGCTGAGGCGCTTTCAGAGATCACAGACGTATTCCTCGCTCCGATTGACATCAGCCATGATGTGCGCTGGAACGCTAGGCCTATTGGGGTTGGCGCTGGCATTCGAGCCCCTCCGGATTCCAAGTGCCTCTTCGATATTGATACTGGTATGGTTGAGCACTGTGAACACGGCGCTCGCGTTCTACCTATGGAGTCACGCCCTGAGGGTACTGAGGGCCTACGAGCTCTCGGTCTTGCAGAACAGCATGTTGGCACAGATAGCAGTCATGTCTTTCCTGTTCTTGGGCGAGGCGATAACGAACATGATGATAGTGGGCATCGTCCTCGTGTTGTTGGGAATTCTGTTGGTCCAACTCCGGACCCCAAAGCGAGAGCGGCGAGAATCCTAGACTATCCTGTCACAGACATATGAACTTCCGGCTTCTGGCGAAAGGGTGCGAGAGGGGCAAAGTTACGATGAACGTTGAGCATAGGGAAATGATTGTCGCCAAGGTCATGCCGGCCCTGGTAGTCTTCTCTCTGTGGTTGGACGGATCATTCTACCCAATCCTCCTCCTGCCGTTCCTATACGTGCTTACCGTAGAGAAGAGGGACTTGGGCTTTCTGGGCTTCAAGGTCAGGGGGTTCAACTCCTCCATCGGGCTTGGTTTCGTCGTCGCAGGGGTAGTCTTCGCGTTGTACCTCCCGTTGTTCTTCTTCTATCGCATCCCAACGCAAGACGGAGTGAATCTGTACGACATCTTCACTGATGCCATTTGGTATCCTATCTACGAGGAGACCACCTACAGAGCTTTCTTCCTAGCCCACTTCGGGGCCCCTGTGCTCTCCTCGTCGCACAGAGGAGTCCTCCCCAACCTGATTCAGGCTCTGCTGTTTCTCTCGGTACATCATAAGTATCTGGCCATGGGCGAGCCGTTGGTTCTAATACCGGTTTTCCTCCTCGGCTTTCTGAACGGCCTGGTCTTTCTCAAGACAAGCAATGTGCTCGGCTGCGTCTTCTCCCACTCCTTGGCTAACGGAGCGGCCTTGCTCCTACGGGCGCTCGCCGTCTAAGACCGCTTCTGCGTTCTGGGCGCAAGCAGATGCGTTTCTTCGCTCGCGACATAAGGTTATTAACGCTGGCGAGCCGTAAATTCGGCGCGGCTTGTCCTCTCCGAAATTCTGCCCCGAATGCGGTGGGGAGATGACTTACGACACAGCAATCAAGGTCTACGTTTGCACTAGCTGTGGCAGGATGTACACGCAGAGCCAACTCATCGAGGCCAAGGAGAGACTATACTCGTCGGTCACTGACGAGGACGAGAAGCGAAGGAAGAAGAGAAAGGACGTCCTGAAGTGGTGGCTGTCGAGCGAGAAGAAATCCTGAGGCTTCCCGTTCTCAGGCACGATGAGCAAGCCCGACGAGTTCAGACGCGGTGAGGTCGCACTTTTTCAGATAATCAACCATGCCGGTCCTGATCCTCTGGAATAGCCGCAAATCGCCCGCGAGGGCCGAACCGACTTGGACCGCTTTTGCTCCGGCTAGCATCAGTTCCACGGCATCATCCCAAAATTCCACGCCGCCGGTGCCCACGAGGGGTTTCTCTGTGACCTCGTGGAGTTCATACAAGAGGCCAACCACTATAGAGTGGAGAGGATAGCCAGACAACCCGCCGAACTTCGCAGAGAGAACCGGCTTGCGTGCGGAAACGTCAATGGCCATTGCTCTGATCGTGTTCGCGACTACGAACCCATCGGCTGAGCCAAGCTCCTGTGCGAGGGAAAGGCAATTGTCTCTAACCGCTGGGAGCTTCACAAACACGGGCTTGGAAATGCTGGCCTTTGCCCTCTCCAATATGCGCTTTGCTAACGCCAAATCCGCGCCCACCTCGTATCCGAGCTTCGTGGCGTGAGGGCACGATAGGTTCAGCTCTACGGCTTGCGCGACCACTCCCACGGCCCTGGACATCGTCTCGGCTTCTCTCTCGTCAGCCGGAGCAATGCTCGCTATGATGGGAATATGCAGGTCGCCAAGCCTCTCAAGCTCTCTGACCATGTTCTCGTATCCTGGGTTAGGCAAGCCCATTGCGTTGAGGGCTCCGCATCTCAGCTTGACATACGTGGGGTTGTCGTGTCCTTGCCTGGGCTCGATTGTCATGGATTTGCTGACGACGGCGCCTGCTCCGGCTGACGCGACCCTTCGCAACAGAGAGGCCGAGTTGCCAAGCACCCCGGACGCGTTCATCAGGGGATTCCTGAGTCGAAGACCTGCGAGGTTGACTTCTAGCTCCGACATCTCCTCAGCACCTGCCCTGTGGGTTTGCTGGTCACATATCCGTCCTCAAACGCGATCCTCCCGCGAACCATCGTCATCTTCACCCTGCCCACGAGTTCATCCCCCTCGAATATCGAGTATTTGGCTTTGCTGAAGAAGTTTTCTGCTCTGACTACCCAGCTCTCCTTGGGATCGACCACGACCAGATTCGCGAAGAATCCGGGTGTGATCCTGCCCATCTCGCTCAGCCCAAACCTGCGGCAAGGATTCCGAGCCATGCACCTTAGGGCTTGCACAAGCTCCAACTGTTCGTCCTTCGCCATTCTCAGCACGGCGCCCAACGCTGTCTCAAGCCCCGGAGAACCCGCCGGTATCCTGTCGTAGTACTCCTCCTGTTTCTGAGAAAGAAGGTGTGGGGCGTGATCGCTGACTATTATGGACACAAGACCCTGGTTCACCCCCCGTCTCAACGCCTCAACGTCGCGGGCATCCCTGAGAGGCGGGTTCACCTTGGCGATACCTCCGAGCAACTTCGTCTCAGCCTTGGTCTTGAATAGGTGATGGGTCGTGGCCTCCGCTGACACCTTCTTTGACCTTATCGGGTTCTTCAGCATCTCGAGGCCAGCCGATGTTGTGACGTGAGCAATGTGCACATCGCATTTCGAAAGTGACTCAAGAATCCTGCCTATCGAAGAGGTCTCGCATCGCCCTGGCCTCACCTCCCCGTGATTCGCGGCCCCCTTGAGGCATTCGCCAAGGGCCGACCTGCTCCTCCTGATGCATTCATCATCCTCAGCGTGCGCGTACAGCGTGAGATCTTGGCGTTGCAGGTCCCCAACACGGCAATCGGACTTCCCCTCGAAGAGAAGCGACAGGTCTTCGGGATAGAGCTTCATTGAGAACGCTCCTGACGATACTAGGGGAGCGACCTCATCTCCTCCTCGGGGAAGGCCGCAGTGAAAACCCACGTCACAGAATATCCTGCCCTCGGCGGATCCCAACGCGTCGGACATCCTCTGTGATGAATTGAGTGGGGGACGGGTGTTCGGCATGGCAACGACCGTCGAGAACCCTCCTGCGACCGCAGCTCTGGTGCCGCTCTCAAAGTCTTCCTTTGATTTCTCCTCAAAGTCTCTGAGGTGAACGTGCACGTCGACGAGGCCGGGCAGTATCCAGAGATCCTCAAATTCCAAATGCTCTGCGCTGGAGGGGATTGCGCTTACCGGAAGGATGCCGGAGATCCTCCTTCCAGACACCATCACTGCTCCTTCTGAGAACTCGCCGTCTACGAACAATTTGCCCGACACTGCCAGATCGGGCTGCGTCAACCTACCTCAACGCTCCTCCCGGTGTGATCTCGCGTCCTTGACCCGAACTCACTGGCGAGCAATTCTGCCCCAGGAAGTACTGGTCCCTCCTTGCATACCAGCTGTCCAGCGGGATCCAGCACGCAGGATCCACACACCCCATCAGCGCACTTGATGATCCTGACAAGCGACGCCTCAGAGTACAAACCGAGCCGTTCTGAGCGCTCAATGACCGATTTCATCATGAGCTCGGGACCGGCGGTCAGGACGTTCCTGACTCGGTGCGCCGCTATTTCCCCTTCCACTTGGTCGGGGGCCTTGCCCTTGATTCCCAACGACCCGTCCTCGGTGACGAAGCTCACAGTCCGAGCAAGTCTCGAGAAATCGCGCGCGTAGAAAAGCCCGTTTGCTCTCCTCGCGCCAATGATGACGTGAACCGGCTTTCCTCCGCTCGCAAGCTGCTCCGCAGCCATCAGCAGCGGGGCCGCCCCAGTCCCGCCCGCTACGAGCAGGTAGGGCCCGTCCCTGTCAAGGGAAAAGGGCCTTCCAAAGGCACCTCTGAGGAAGCACCTACTGCCCACCGTCATTGAGAATAGGGCCGAGCTCGTCGAGCCGACGCTCTCGACCAAGAACTGTGCCTCTTGACCTCGGCAGGCGGAGGGACTCAGCGGTATCTCCCCCTGCCCTGGAAGCCAGACCATGTAGTACTGCCCCGCAACGCAGGTGGATGGCTCTTCCAGCGAGAAGTCCATGATGCTGACCTCGGCCGTCAGCCTGCGATTGCTGGTGAGTTTCGCCGTTAGATAGTGTCTGCCCATTGGTCACTCAACCAGATGAGTTGATATCTCGTCACCCGAAAGTACTGCCCTGCAGTAGACGCACCTCAGCATCACTGGGTCTTGCGATTCAACGCTCAATTTCGGTACTATGGGCTCCTCGGGCTTGTTCGATATGCATCTGCTGTTGGGGCACCTCACGAGACCCTCGACTATGTGAGGGGGTTGGGGCTTGTACTTCTCCCTGACTTCATAGTTTGATATGATGTTCAATGACGCCTCGGGCGCCACGAGTGATATCAGCTGAGCCTGGCTGGCCTGAACGGTCTTGTCCTCTATCTTGACGAGGTCCTTCTTGCCGAGTTTGTGACTGGGGACATTCATCAACACAGCCATCGTGTTACCCTCGTCTCCTCTTATGCCAAGTATCCTGAGAACCTGCAATGCTCGTCCCGCCCTGATATGGTCTATGACCGTCCCGTTCTTGATCTTCGCCACCCTGAGATTCTCTTCGGTCATCTCTCTCCACTCAGCATCCTGTGCAGCAGCGCCATCCTAACAAACACGCCTCTTCTCGCCTGTTCGAAGTATTTGGCCTGAGGATACTTGTCCACTGCCGGAGACAGTTCATCGACCCTTGGAAGTGCATGGAGCACTATGCTCTCCCTCTTCATCCTTTTGACGTCGTCCTCGCCAAAGCTGTACGAGCCCCTGACCCTCTCGTATTCAAGAGCATCACCGAACCTTTCCTTCTGAATCCTAGTCACGTAGACGATGTCGACTGATCCAAGGATCTCAGTCAGAGATGTTCGCTCTTCGAACCTCACTTTGGCAGCTGAGAGGGACCGTCTCGTCTCCTCGGGCACTCGCAGCCTCTCCGGAGAGACCAGATACAGCATGTCCGGGCGGAACATCATGAGTCCTCGGATGAGTGAAGATGTGACCCTCGCGTGCCTGAGGTCGCCGACGATGGCGTATTTCAGGCCATCTACTCTGCCGAGACACTTCTGGACCTCGTAGAGGTCTATCATCGTTTGCGTGGGATGGTACGTCATCCCTTCCCCTGCATTTATGATGGGACTGCTGCAAACCTCGGCAGCGAACCTAGAGGCTCCTTCAACTGAGTGCCTGATCACAATGACATCGGAGTAGTAGTCCAGCATCCTGACCGTGTCTGCGAAGTTCTCGCCCTTTGCGGCGGACGTCATGACTGACTCCAAGAAGGTGATGGACTTCCCTCCGAGCCTGCACATTGCGGATTCAAAGCTCAGCCTCGTCCTCGTGCTGGGCTCGAAGAAGGCGAGGGCCATCACCTTGCCTTCCAGGGAGTGAGAGAGGTCAATCTCTCTGTTCTCAATCCGGTCGGCCACTCTAAAAACACCTTCGAGTTCGTCCCTTGGCAGGTCGGATATGTCCACAACATCCGCATGGGCCGACATCCTATCACTAGGAGGGCCCACTGAATTAAACACTTGCCCCCTCTGAGCGCAGATACACTAAGACCTCCTCTCGCTGTTTTCTGGCCATCAACCCGTCGTCAGTCAGTTGCTCCACAGCATTGAGGATGTCGATTGAGGAATACGCGAATACCCCTTCCCTCTTCAGGATCGTCGAACCCCCCTGTAGTCGGTCTAGCAGTACGTAGGCTGACGTGACCTCAGAGCCCTTCTCTCTGAGCGCCCTAGCCGCGTGCAGAATGCTCCCACCGGTTGTCAGGACATCGTCAACCACAAAGAATCTCCCAGAGCTCCGCAAGTTGCCCTCAATGAGTCCTTCTGTCCCGTGCGTCTTAGCCTCCTTCCTAACATACACGAAGGGCTTGGACATCCTGATGGCGAGGGCAGCCCCCAATGGGATGCCGGCCAGCTCGACCGAAGAAATCCCCGCCTCCTTCGGCTCTTTCGTCGAGATCAGCGCAGCGAGATCCTCCACGGCCATGTCGAACAGTCCCACATATGAGGGCAAGGGACGCAGATCAACGTAGTATGGGCTCTTCTTGCCGGAAGTCAGGGTGAACTCCCCAAACTTCACCATGCCTGCCTCCCATATGCCTCTCAGGAGTTCGCGCCTCATGATGGGACGGCCTTCCTCTGTTCTTCCACTCCGATTCGCGCTGCGGTCACAGGATCTTGGCTGGCGTACAAGGCCCTTCCTGCTATTTCATAGTCCGCTCCGGCCCTTATTGCTGAACCGAATGGCGCCCCCTGAGCCCCCACACCCGGGGAGATAATTGGCATTCCCTCAGGGATTCTCCTTCTAATCTCAGTCACTATGCTTGGCCTCGTGGCTGGCGCCACTATGCCGTCAGGATCGACCAACAGGGCTTCGTCGATTATGTCATCGAGTGCTTTGTCGATTATCCTCTCTGAAGCCTTGTGAGACATGCTTACCAAGACGAGGATGCCCTTGCCAAGCTTCGTGGCAACCTCCTTCGCTCCAATGAGTCCTCCCTCCCTGCCAATGAACCCGTGAGTTATGACCGCGTCAAAACCCGAGTTGAACAGGATCTCCGACGTCAGAGCGTTCACGTGCGCAACGTCTGCGAGTTTGGCGTCAGCTATGAACACGAAATCTTGCCTCCTCTCCCTGAGGATGGGTTCGAGCGATTTAGGTGGCGTCATCAACAGAAACGGGATCCCTATCTTGATGCCAACGATGAGATCATCGAGCCTTTCCATGAACTGCCTGAGCGTTTCGGGCCCGTTCTCTCCAGCCACATCCAACGCCAGGATCAACTTCGATCGCTTGGCCTTCGCTATCCTGAGGATCTTGTCGCCGAATTCCCCGGCCATGTTCAGCAGCGTAGTCGGGGTTTGGTTGTATTAAGACTTAGTCGTGGCCTTCCAGATTCCTGGACATTACCAGCGCTATTTTTCCCGACAAGAACAGTCGGAACTCCTTAAATAGAGCTCGACTGGAGCGGCAAAAGACAGGAGTCCATGAACAAGGCTCGTGCTTCCGAGGTTGCGACCCAGCAGGCGGGCAACCTTGAGAGCCTGCTTCGCCTCATACTTGACGGCAAAGTCAACGTCGCTCAGGCCAAGATCGACCAGCTGCCGGTCTCTGAGGATGAGTTCACGAACGGGTACAGGGATGCGCTGAAGGGCATAGTGAACTCCCTAAGGGGGAACGACCGCAGGAGCTTCGTGTATCGCTTGAAGAAAGATAGGCCGTTCTTGAAGAACGAGATAGCGAGGCTGAGGGAGACTGAGGCCTCACATCTCTGCACGGAGTGGGACTTGGGGTACTT
>Ga0172364_10001652_pt1 | contig 17339 bp, 17 predicted proteins | sample LakKivSesite10cm_FD_114545 | JGI IMG/M metagenome (GOLD analysis project Ga0172364, IMG submission 114545) | Sediment microbial communities from Lake Kivu, Rwanda - Sediment site 10cm | ecosystem: Environmental > Aquatic > Freshwater > Lake > Sediment | place: Rwanda: Western Province, Lake... | reverse complement strand
GACGGCTACGATGCCTCTGTGGCCTACGCAGATCACCACGTGGGGCAGGTCGTCCAGATCCTCGATGACCTTGGTGTGCTCGACGAGACCGCCATCATCATCAGTGGCGACCACGGTGATTCCTTCGGCGAACACGGGCAGTACATGGATCATGGGATCGCCAACGCAGCCGTGCACAACATCCCCATGGTGGTCCGGTGGCCGGGAGTGACCATGAAAGGGATGTGCGATTCCTTGATCTACGGCATGGACCTTGGCCCGACATTGTGCGAGATGCTCGGGTTCCATATTCCCTCACGCTGGGATGGCCGCTCCTTTGCCCGGGCCCTTAACGGAGAGAAGTTCCCAGGATGGCCGTACCAGGTATGGGACCACGGCATCTACACCTTCACCCGGGCACTCAGAACCCACGGCTGGCTCATGATACAAGTCCTGCATCCGGGACTCTACCCATACGATGATCCGATCCTATTGCATGATCTGGAGGACGACCCACACCAAGCCGTGAACCTAGCGCAGCACAGGCCGGAGGTAGTGGAGGAGCTCTCCTCCCTGCTCAAGCAGTGGCGAAGCGAGCAACTCGCAAAGGGAGGCGGCCCGGACCCATTGGAACAGATGGTCCCGGAGGGACCGTTCATCTACTACACCCCCGAGCGCATGTTCGCCCGCCTTGAACGAACCGGCCGCTCCCACCTGATTCCGGAACTCAAGGCCCGTCTCAACCGGTACCATCCCGGACGCTTCGACTAGGCGCAGGGACGCAAACCGCCGGCGTGCCACGATCTGGGGGTCACCCCACCATGGCTGCTAACACGGAAGCGCGCATGAAACAGCTAAAATGGGGCCAATTCGTCCCATCTGCCAGCAGGCAGGAAGTTGGAACTCGGGGAAATCGTTTCACAGATCTTCCTTCGGCCGTGGTACGACAGCCTGGAGCGCCCTGATCGCGCCCAGGCACAGCTCCTATCCCAGCTCCTCCTAGGCTATGCTCGCACACGCTACGGCTCTGACCATGGCGCCCGGGGGGACATGGGCATGGACGAGTACAGGCGAAGCTTTCCCGCGGTCACGTACCGCGACTTGGTGTCAAGCTTCGATCAGGTGAGGTCAGGCAACTACCTTGCCATAATCCCCGAGCCTCCCGAGGCATGGGTCATGACCAGGGGAACGACAGGAACGCCCAAGATCATCCCTGTGACCAAGGCCCACATTCGCCAGATCATGACCTGCGGCGCCAGGGCCCTGTTGAACTTCTCCGTCCGCCACCAAGATGCCCGAGTTCTTGACGGTGCGATCCTAAACCTCAACTTCCCCTCAGTCGTCGACACCATGCTGGTCAATGGCGTCAAGGTTTCGTATGGCTACAGCTCGGGCACATACGCCAGGCTGAACCCAAGCCTTCGCCAGACCTCACTGCTCCCAAGACAGGAAGACATCGATGCCCTTGGTCCAGGTATCACAAAGCGGGACTGGCAGGCCCGATTCGAACTGGTGTACCGCACGGCACACGCCAAGAACGTCACCGGCGTCATGGGCGTCTGCCCGGTGATCACATCCTTTGCGAGGTATTGCAGGACGAAGCACGGCGCGCTTCCCAAGGATCTGTGGGAGATGCGCGCCCTCTTCTGCACGAGCGTGCCGAAGATCCACACCAAGTATCGGCCAGTTCTCAGGGCGCAATACGGCGGGGCACCCGTGGTCGAGATGTACACAGCCACGGAGGGGGCATTCGCACAGCAACTGGACGAATTGCCCTATCTCTCGCCCAACTACGATGCCTACCTCTTTGAGGTTGAGATGGGCTCGGACACGATGATGCTCCACGAGATGAAGCGCGGACAGTGGGGAAGGCTGGTCATCTCATCCTGCCTCTTCCCACGATACAGGATAGGCGACCTAGTGGAGTGCATGGGCAGACACTACTTCAGGGTCTTCGGAAGGGACCGGCTGAGGACCCTCGTGGAGCACCGGCTCTACAGGGCGCTGACCCGCTGGTTCACCTAGGGTTTCGGGCTGCGCCTGATCGCCGAGATCCCGAGCACGATGACAACGATCCCGAAGGCGATTATCAGCAGCGGCCACCATTCCTCGACGCCGACCATTCCGCCCAGGCCTATCATGCACAGGATGAGGCCGCCCACGAGTGAGCCCATCCTCGGCCCCCGGAAGGCTTCCATCGACCTCACCAGGGCTTGGACGATGAGTATGCATCCGATACCGAACAGGAAGTACGGCCATATGTCGGCCTCGGGCAGCATGTCTGCCTGTTGCAGCAGGAAGAGGCCGCCGAGGAGGATGAGGATCAAACCCCCAATGAGCGGTCCCGATCGATCCTCCTTCTCGTGCTTCTCGGACTTCTCATCCTTTTCCCCCTTCTCCCCTTTCTCTTCCTTCTCGGCCTTCTCGCGCCTCTCCTTTGTTACAGGGGCGGCGGCCACTGCAGTGCCGCACGACGGACAGAACTTCGAATCGTCCGCGACCTGGGCCCCGCATTTCGAGCAGAACGGCATTTTGGTCCCGCTTCTGCAATGCCCCGGGGTTTAAAAGAATTTCCCGATCGTGATGGATCTGCGGACGAACCTAGTCGCCTTCCACGATGAAGCCGTGGTACCTGCCCATCCAGTAGGGCATCAGGAAGTAGGCACCGTCTCCCTCGCTCTGCCCGCCGCCGCCCCAGTCCAGATTGTAGGGGTTGGCGTTCCACCTTCTCATGTTCCGATTCTCGAAGGGCAGGGTGAAGACCTCCCCAGCGGCCAGCCTGGCCTGGACATCGGACCTCTGGTAGTTCGACACGCCCCAGTCCAGAAGATCGGGCGACATTCCTTTGAGTTCCTCTACGGATTCCTCCAGGTCGAAGTCGGCCTGGGTCGCAGATCCATAGACGAAGTTGAAGAAGGGGCTCCTTTCGGGCCTCTCGATCTGCCAGCTCCTCTCGATGCTCTTCAGGTATACCGCCCGAAGTCCGGGATCGTCCTCGTAGAGGAGCAGCGGGTAGTAGGCCAAGAAGGCAAGCTCATCGTCGGAGTGGTTGACCGACCCCGGGGGCAGGATCTTCTGGGATATCGTGTTCAGGTGATAGTGGTACTTGTCGATCAGCTCCCGGTACGCTGCCTCAAACCTCTCCTGGCCGGTCATATGGATGGCGACCTTGATGTGGGACAGGATCTCCAGGGCATTCAAGCCGTGTTCCTCGGCCCATGTTGGATCGTCGTTGATCTCCCTTGGATTCCAGACGCCCCACCGGGTCCTCTTGCCATCCAGATCGACAAGGTAGTAGTCATGGCCTATGATGTGATCGGTTATCCGCTGGACAAGCGCGGCCACATCCCTCTTCTCATCATCATCGGCCACGAGGTCATAGTAGATCGCGTAGGCGAAGTAGTGGCCGTCGACCTCGTCCGAGCTCGTGTCCCCTTTCCACTCCCACGACGGGTCCACGGTGCTCTGGTGCCACTCGCCACCCGACTTGGCCACGTTCGTCGAGTCCCTCCTGACGGCGGCCCGGGCCGGAAAGCCGGCTATCCCCGTGAGCTGCTCCAGCCTCTTCAGCGCATCGTAGCACTCCTTTGCGTTCTGCTTGGCCTTCGGGTCGCCCGTGACGGCATACCTGAACGATTCCGCGGCAAGGTATATGCTGGTCCACAGGCCATCGTTGTCGCTCGCGTCATATGTCCAGCTGGAGAAATCCCCGGGAGCGGGCAGGTCTATGAAATCTATGTAGCCGTCCCTCTCATGCCTCTCCTGGACTATCCCGTTCACGAGGTCGGCCTTCTCCTCCAATGTCATCCACTTGCCGGAGATCTTGCCGACTCCGTCCGGGGTGCCCAGCCAGACCGAGCCATCCGGCCCAACGACCAACGATCGGATGTCATCATTGGGCGTCCAGCGGCGACCCTGGTAGTAGTGCCACCTGCCATCCCTCAGTTCGCACAGACCAAAGGAGGTGCCGATCCAGACCGTTCCGTTGAGGCCGAACGCGACGCACTGTGCATCCTCGTACGGAAGGCCATTCTCACCTGAGAACGAGTAGTAGTAGTCCCTGCCGTCGAAAAGGTCCACGCCGCCTCCGCTGCAAACCCACACATCGCCGAGTTCGTTGACGGCGGCCGCCCTCACGTCAGCCGACAGAAGGCCCGTCGCTCCCGAGCGGTTGGTCAGATTCCTCCACGCGCCCTCCGAGTGCATCCACAAGCCCCTGTCAGTGCCTGCCATCATTGAGCCTCTCGTGGCCGCTAGGGCCCGCACGCTCAGGTTGGCCGTGGACTGGAACCACGACCACCTGCCGCCTTCCATCACCGCAATGCCGCGGTCGGTCCCCAGCCAGATTTTCCCAGATGCGTCCCTGGCCAGGGTCATCGCTTTCCTGTCCGAGATGCCATCCCCAAGCAGACTCCAAGTTCCGTCCTCGAGCACATAGGCGGCGCCTTCGAATCCTGCAAGAAGCGATGCATTCCCGTCAGCTGCAAGGCACCACGCACCCGCTTCAGGAAGGCCCTGCCCCTCCTTCTTCCAGGACCCCTTGAGGCGGAACAAACCCTCGCTGGTTGCAGCCCATATCTCCCCCGAATATACTCTCATATCCCGTATCTCGACGCCCTCAAGGCGGTCGCCTCTCCCCAAGTCTTCGCGGAAGTACTGAAGGTAAGGCCCGATCCTCAAGCTCCTGTTTCCCAACGCAGCCATTGGCTTTCCCCTCCGCGGCCACCACACATAAGCAGCTCCTAGACAGATAACTACCACGGTGCACGTCGCGACGATGGCCAGAATCCGACGCGACGGCAGTCTCCTGGCTTTGGCCGCCTGCACCGGGCAGGAGTGCTTCCTTGCTGAAACGTGCTCGTTGCAGAAGACCCCTCCACAGGCACGGCAAGTCCTGGGCCTGTAGAGGGGTTTGCCGCAGGCCTGGCATTTGCCCGCCGTTTCCGTGGGCTTCCTCTGAACCGCCATTAAGACGAAACCTCCAAACATCTGGTGGAATCTAGACATACCATTGCAGGCTCTGGCCCATGTAGGCCATCAGGGACGCGAAGAGATCCTTTGCCTCGCGGTTCATCCCCGTCTTCTTGATCAGTCTCAGCGCCCTGGATGCGTGTCGCGCTGCGATCTCCTTCGCCTCCTCAACCGCCCCGGTATCCTGAAGGATCGCCTTGAGCGTCTGGAGGTCGGTTTCCGGCGACCTCAAGGCCGCGAGCTGATCAGCGGAGGCATCCCTCAGCGCCAACACCACATGCAGGGGCCTCTTCAGGGTCTTCATGTCCGAGCCGGGTTGCCTGCCATAGCCCTGAACGGTTGCGAAGACGTCGATGATGTCATCTTGTATATCGAAGGCAAACCCCATTTCCTGCCCCGCCTTCCCCAAGGCCTCTAGATCGCGTTGGGCTCCCGACAGCGTCGCCCCCACTCTGAGGGTGGCCCTGAACAGGGATGCCGCCCTCCTTGATGCCATTCGCCGCCAGGTTTCCACATCGGCATCGGTGCCTTCCATCCAAAGATCAAGGGCCTGGCTTTCGTTGACGTCCGAATATGCCCTGTTTATCTCCCGGACGATGCGGTGCGCGACGTCGGTACGCAGCCGAGAGTCGAGGATGCGAGACATACAAAGGCATAACGCGATGTTGCCCGCGAACACCGAGCAGCCCAGCCCGAGCCGCTGATCCCTACGCTCGGAAAACTTTCGGTTGAGGGTCGGTCCCCCCCTTCGCGTGTCGTCGCCATCCACCAGATCGTCGTGGATCAGGATGCAGTGTCTGTAGAGTTCGATTGCGTCGCACACAACTCTCAGCGAATCCGGATCATCAAAGCCGTAGCCTCGGCACACAACGGCCACGGTGAACGAGGCAATGCGTTTGCCGCCCCGCAGGGCGAATTCGCGTATTGACTTGTGGATGTCCCGGACGAAGGGATGGTATCCGGATCTCCTCCCCGATTCCGCCAGAAATCGGGAAAGGTTTGACTCCGCCCATCTTGAGTGCCTGTCGAGCTCGTCCTCCAGATCTGCGATGGATCCTCTAGCCGGCAACGGCCCAGTCTCCGGGCGACCTCGATATAAACATTCCTCCGTTGGCCGCCGGCCCCGGGGTGAGCCAGACCTTCACCCGGCCGACTGACGGTCTTTGGGTCACCCCGCGCTTGGCTGGCGTGAGCGGGAAACCTATCTGTACCTTGCCCTCGTCATCTCCACCTCTCGGTAGAGCATCCGCTTTATCATGAGGGTGTAGAGTATGGAGCCCGCCGCCATCGAGGTCCCGGTGACGACGCACCATTCGATGACGTAGATCCAGAGGAGCGCCCTGTCCTTTGACTTCATCGCCTCATCCGCCACCTTCGACATAGCGGCCAGAACCGCGTCGATTGCATCCCGGGCCTCTTCAAGCTCGACCCGCCGGAAGTGGACGTCCGCCGCGGCCTTCTCTGCATCGATCTCGTTCAGCCTATCGTAGAGCTTCTTGGAGCTTGCCCCGAACTTCTCCGCGAAGTCTATCACCGATATGACGAACAGCCTCTTCTCCCTGTAGTTGACGAGCGAGATCCTAACGAGATGGTCCAGCTCCATGTCCTGAGGGATTGGAAGCCTTGCCGGGAAGTACGCCATGTGGGCGAGGAAGTCAGGGCAGTATTCCCATCGGTAGAAGTCGGTCACGCCGTTACCTCCCCAGTCGAATACCAGGGCGACGGATCTGCCGTTCCCGGTGTCCCAGCTGGCGATCATAGGGCTCTCGGGAGGATTGTTGTCCATGCGGGCCAAGACCGTCCCGCCCTCCCGTTCAAGGACCCTGTTATGGGCGTAGAAGAACACTGCGTTCCAGGGCTTGCCTTTAAACAGGGGGTGCTCCGGATCCTCGGGGACAAGCCTGAAGACCTTCCCCAGGTCCCAGCCCTTCCGATCCTCAGAGCACTCGACCGGCAGGATATCCCCCACGGGGGTCGGCCCCCAGCTCGGGGATGGCCCCCATGATCCCTCCTTGCCGCCGAAGCTTGCAGGCCCGTCAACCATCATGAAGCCCAGCCCGCCCTCCAGAACGGCATCCTTGATCCAGAACTTGAAGTCATTCTTCAGATGATGGCTCTGCGCATCCGCGATGATGACCTCGTCGTAGTCCTCCATGAGCCTGGCCTTGCTGCGGGGCAGGTACATGCGGTAGTACCTTAGGGCCATCTCCACACCCGCCTGGTCGGTGCCCAGGATTCCGATCTCGCTGGGAACAGGCGTCACATCTATTCTTGGGTCATCGCTGTAGTACGGCGTGGGGAAGCCCGGGGCCATGAAGGAATCCCCGAGGAAGAGCAGCCTGATCGCTCCGGTCTCTGCGTCAACCTTTGGTTGGTCTGCAGCAAGGGCAATCTGGCATGATAGGCAGAAGAAGGCGAGGATGGGCACGATCCTACTCCGCGTCACGCCCCTTGTCATGCTCCGCCTTCCTTATCCATTCTTCGTACACGTCAACCAAGGTCACCACGGACGCCTCGTACGAACGGACCGTCCCTGAATACTTGCCTAACTCCTCCATGAGCTTGCTCGTATCATCGCGGGATTTGAGGAGGAACGAGACAGTTCCGTCCTCGGCCACCTCATAGGGGACTTGGAAGGAACTCCAGAACTCTGGATGAACGGAATCGTGGGGCCTCACATGCAGCCTGTAGGGCTGGGCGGTGGATTCGAAGAAGCTGGCCATCTCGCCAGTCCTCATGATCGTCCCGTTCTTCCTCATCAGGACGAATCGGTCCGCGAGCTTGCTGATGACCCGGGGGTTGTGGTCTATCATGACCATCGTGGTGGAAGACTTGAGTGCCCGGAGGAATGAGATCAACTTGCTTGCCCTCTCAGTATCAAGGGCCGAGGTCACCTCGTCCAGCAGCAGAAGGGAAGGCTTCTTCATCAGGGCGCAGCCGATTCTCAGAACCATCTTCTGTCCCTCCGAGAACCCCTCGATCTTCTCATCTAGCGAGTCGACCATTCCCATGTCCTTCAGGAAGGGCATGATCGTAGACCTTGAGGAACCCTGGATGCCTTCGAAGTACGAAAGGGTCTCACCCATGGTCAGCTTCTTGTGAAAGCCTAATGCCGGCGACACGAAGCCTATCCTCTTCCTCAATGATCTCAGATCGGAATAGAGGTCCGCGTCGTCGATGAAGATGCTACCGGAGTCGGGTGCGACGATGCCCGCGATGACCCTCAGGAGGGTGGTCTTTCCACATGCATTGGGACCGATCAGCGCAGTTATCGCATCCGGCGGGGATTCAAAGCTGACGCCGCCCAGTATGCTGACGGTCTTCCCGCCTATTCTGAAGGCTTTGGCGAGTTTGTCGATGCGGAGAGACGAGCCCAAAAAACCCCACCTAGTAGTGCTCTATCATCCCCAACTTCATGGATTTCCGCTCGACGAAGCGGTAGAACGCAAGCGAGATGACAAGGCCCGCGGCCACGCCTGTCACCATGATCAGGATCGGGTCCAGCGGCACCCCCGAGACACTGAGGAATGAACCCTCGGAGCCCGGCAACCTGCCCAGGATGATTATGTCCCTCGCGACCTCCAGGCCCTTGGTCACGGGGATGATTCTCAACAAGCTGGGAAGCTCGGACAAGGGCCACACAAACGTGGAGAAGGCTGCAACCGGGAAGAAGAAACCAGAGCCCACCTTGAGGACCTGCAGAAAGACCCCCGCCGCGGCGCCTATCTTCTTGAGCATCAGGGAGAGGGATCCCATGAGGATCGCGACGGCGAGCACATAGAGCCAAGAAAGGAAGATGACCGCGGAGAGATAGGCGAGTCCCGGAAGATCAATGGACCCAATGCCCAGAAGAAAGAAGACAGGAAGGAAGACGACAATCGCGATCAGCGCATTAAGGATGCTCCTCGCAGCCATCTGACTCACTATGAGCGTGAGTGGCGAGACGTTGTTGTTCATCAGGGTGCCCAGGGTACCGAGCCTTGCCTCCTCCGGCACGATCCTCGTCGCCTCCATGTACCCGTTCTCCATGAAGGACCAGAAGAAGATGTTCACGAGGATGAAAGTCCTGAACGAGTACGCGAGAAACTTAGGATTTGTCGATACGACGTTTCCGATGAACCCGAAGGCGACCATCATCGCAATCAGGTAGGCGGCGTCGACAAGAAGCTCAAACCTGTACTTGAGGGCTATCCGCAGGTACCGCACGACGCTGCTTGTGAGTGCTCCCAAGGCCTGCCGCCGACCCTGGAACGCCAGCCGCTTCAGCCAGATAAGTCTTTGCCAGCGAAAATGAACTGCTACAACGGCCCAAGGAAGGGCCAGGAGGCGGCATGCCCTGGGCCCATCAGCTCCTCTTGAGGACGATAGACCTATTCCCCTTGATCTCGATCGCGATCCTGTCGCCCTTCCTCCATCCCAGCTTCTTGACGAGGTCCCTGGGGACGCTCGTCGTGTACTGGGCTACCCGCCCCCCCTTTGGCAAGGTGTGAGTCTTCATCTGGAGCCGTATTGTGGCCATGCTGTCGCCGACGTCAGGATGCCCCCGGGATTCTAAAAATGGCCCCAGCCGGTTCTCGAAGCTAATAAGAGATTCGCGGATGGGCCTGAGAGAATCACATCATCGGCTCGTGCCCTGCTCCTCCACCGGCACCGGCTTGCAGGGCAGGTTCATCAGTGCTGCGAAGCTTCCGTCATGGCTGGCGTGGTCAATCATCGTGGGATTATCCTTCGTCCGCCTGAACACCGCCACTCGCTTGAAGGGGGGATGGAGCGGTATCAGGCCGAAGCTCTCCTTCTGGGCTCGTTCCAAGGCCCTCCTAGCCCCCCGCTCTATGAGATCTTGGGCCTTGGCCGGTTGGAGATGGACAGCCGCCAGGTTCCATCTCTCGTACTCCTCACGGGCCAGACCCTCCCCGGATCTGGACTGGAGGCCCCGCTTGACGGCCACCGTCTCTATCCCCGGCACGCGCTCCTGCGCCTCCTTCGTGAAGGCAAGGTCGCCCGACCCGAATATGGACCTGACACCAAGCTCGCTTGCGCACATCGCGAGCTGGCCGAACTCCCCGATGGAGACCCCGTTAACCGACAGATCGAGATAACCGAAGCTCTGGGTATGCGCCATGTGAGCGTACAGGGTGTTCGACTTGGCGTGCTGCCCCACCCAGGCGCAGGCGTCGAAGGACCTGTCAAGCCCCAGGGGCCAGGGGCCTTCCGGCCAGCCCCTCTGCACCTCCACCCTCTCATCAAGCAGGTCAGGAGAGATGCCTCCCGGCCCGTGGCCATCGGCCACCACTATCCCGTCAGCCCCCGCCTTCAGGAAACCACGCACGGCGGCGTTCACCTCCAGGGTCAGGAACTTCTGGGCAGTCTCGTAGTAGCTGGAGCCCGGGCGGCACCAGTTCTCATGATCAAGAACCCCAGCGACGCCCTCCAGATCCGTCATCAAGTAGATCCTCATGGGCCAGACCCCGAACCGCTGTTCTGATAAAGATTAGGGCACGACGCTGGCGCCGACGCCGGACCCCGAGGGACGGTTGGTCTAGGTCGTCTTCTTAAGAAGGGAAGCAACTATGCCCTCGATCTGCTCAGGATGCTCCAGCACCGTGATCCCCTCCATCGCCTTGAGCCTGTTCACGTTCTCGACGTCCACCCCACGCGTCCTGATCCGTATCTCCTTGCCGCCCGGGATCTTGGTGGCCACGGTGCCCGGCCTCTGGTCAACCGGGTATATGTAGACCGGCGTTCCGCCCTTGACGGCCTGCGCCACGCAGTTGGATATCAAGCTGTCTGCAATCCCGTGGGCGATCTTGGCCGTCGTGTTGGCCGTCGCAGGTGAGACGAAGAACAGGGCATATCGGCCCACCTGAAGAGGTCCAGCAACGAATGGCTGATTGGGACCCCTCTCCACCAACACCCTGCCGAAGCTTGACTGAAGCCGGTCCCAGAGCTTATACCACTTGATGACGATCTCGGCGTTCCTGGAAACCAAGACATCCACCGTGACATGGAGGCTACGCTTGAGCCTCTCCATCGCATCGATGGATTCCGCCAGGTAGTCGCCTGCCCCGGTTATGCCCCACGCGATCCTGACCTTCCTCAAATGGATTCCCCCTTGAGGATCCTGACCAGTTCGACCAGCCTTGCGACCGTTCTTTCGACGCTGCGAATGCCCTCTTTGTCCTCGGCGGCACCCTGTGCACCCTTGTCCTTGGACCAGACGCTAGCCCCGAGGTTTGACCCGAATGGGCCGCCGCTTACGGGGATCATCTTGCTGGCAAGGAAGAACGCGTGTATGCACATGATGGACGGTTCCTGTCCGCCCGCACGGTCTCCCCCCACGGCGATTGCGGCGCCGACCTTGTTCTTCAGGGCATCAGGATTCCTTGCAACGATGGCCCTGCACCGGTCCATCACGGCCTTCAGCTGGCCGGAAACGCTTCCCTGATAGACGGGCGTCGCAACGATCCATGCATCCGCGGACTCCATCGAGCGGTAGATCTCCGCCATATCGTCCTTCTGTACGCAGCCCTTCTTGGTCCTGACGCAGTAGTCGCAGTGGAGGCAGAAGTTGATCCTCTTCCCCCTCACGGAGATGAACTCAGTTCCAACATCGCCCAGCGATCGGGCGAACTCAAGGGCCCTCTTGAGCACATAGTCCGTCGAGCCCTCGCGTGGACTTCCGCAGAGGCCCAATACCCTTATGCCAACCATCAGATCACCCGCAGACCCATCCGCGCCATCGAAGGAAGGTCAGCTGCTGCCTCCCGAACATCAGGAGCACGGCCAAGATGGCTCGGGCCAAGAAGATATATATCACAACTCCCGAAGCCTGCGCCGTGGAATTTCAGTCCTTCTTCACCTTCGGGGTGAGCCTGTTCACGATCGTCGACGCCATAGGGAATGTTCCGTTCTTCGTCGCGGCCACGGAGAACTTCACTGCGTCCGCCAGGAGATGGATAATCGAGAGGGCATCCGTCATAGCCGCCGTGGTCTTGATCTTCTTCCTGCTCGTGGGCAAATTCATCCTTGACATGCTGAACGTGACGGTGAGCAGCTTCCAGATTGCCGCCGGGATAGTGTTGTTCATAATCAGCTGGGACCTTCTCCTGGCGAGGACATCGGGGACCAAGACCACCGAGGACGAGAGGAACGAGGCGCTGTCGAAGGACGACATCGCGGTCTTCCCCCTGGCAATACCGCTTCTGTCCGGCCCGGGTGCCATAACGACGTGCATGTACAACGGCAGCCAGAGCGGGGATTTGGCGTCCAAACTCATGATGCTCGCGGTCGTGGGAGCCGTGATGATCCTCTCGTTCCTGATCCTTGAGGCGGGGTCGGCGATCATGGGGGCAATAGGGCTCACCGGCATGAAGGTCATCCGAAGGATAATGGGCCTCTTGCTGGCCGCGGTCGCTGTGAACTACGTGGTCGAGGGCATAAAGCAGACGGTGCCGTACATCGTAGCCTAGCCGCTAGACCATGGGAACAAGCCTTGCCCTTCACTCGACCTAGACGCCGGCGGGGGCCGCGATGGCTATGATCCTCTCGTTCGGCAATGCCCGCCTCTCGCGCTCAACCGAGGAAACGGAGTCTATCCATACACGCTCGGTAGTCACGGGGATGCCGAACATGAAAACCAGGTACACAAGAACGAGGAGCATCTCAAACACGAGCCCCGCCTCCGACCATTCCTCGGCCAATGGAACGCAATCTCTCGGCCCCTTCTCCTCAAACCTTAGTAGCGGGTCGAGTCCATATTAATGGGAGACAGAACTCCTTTGATGCATTTGTGACAATCTCAAATGGCGGCCCGGGGGAATGTTCCCCATTCGCGAACCGACGCGCCTTTGCCGCCGCCCAAGCAAGATGTGGACCCGCACCAGGGGTTCAGTCCTTCCGGCCCACTCGGGACTCCGCGATCCCGGCCAAGCGGCCGCGACAGCTGAAGAAACAAGCTCCGACTCGCTGGCCCTCCATCGCCTTCCCTGACGATCCGGAGGCCTAGTGCCAACGCCACCGGCTGGGAACGAAAGAGGCCTTCTCAACCAACCTGAGGAAGACGCCCAATTCCTGCTGCTTTTTGGCCTTCCAGGGTTGGGGGGGAATGAATCCCTGCTTCTGGGTACATGCTACTTGATCCAGATGCTCGATCGCTGATCCAACCCTGAACATGACCCATGCCCTTCGATCAGGCCTCAGTTTCCTCCAAGCCCAAGCCCGGGCCTGGGTTGGCAGCATCCGAGCTGCGTCGTCAGCGGCCCGCGTAGATCTTCGGACCTGTACTCATTCGCCTGTGAGTGTAGTCCTCTTTGACGGGGAAATCAAAGTAGGCCATGTCCCTTCTTGCCTGGCGCCTCCTCACCACCACCCCGGCGACGAGCGTCAGCCCGACGCACACAGAGGCGAAGAGCACCGCGGCCTCGGGCCCAGATAGGTTCGTTGTCCACTGGAATATCTGGAGGAACGGCCCGTTCATTGCACACCGGTTGCGGGCCGGTGCCTAAATAGGCAGCAAGATGCCTGTATGGGAGCCGATCAAAGCCATCTCATTTCCGCTGACAGCGACGCCCGCACCTGGATTCCGGCAGGTTGTGGAAGCTCGCCAATCCGGCCCGTACCGTCCTTTTCAGAGGGCGCGGAGGCTTTAAGACATCTGGGAGGACATGCCGGAGCGCTCGAGCCCGGGCCAATGTTCAGGGTGTGGTGCTAACTTTGGAACGCCCTCACCAGAACGGGACCGCTGTGCACTGGCATACCACTTTTAGGTCAGGATGGAACTGCCCACGGACATGCACGAGTTCTGCCTTTCTTTCGAGGGCTACAAAGGTGACCATGAGCAGAGGCGGTTGAAGGTCTTGGGCAGATTCCTTGGCCTCATCGGCTATGATCGGGCCCCCTCGGGGCCGATCAAGACAAACCTGTCTTCCCAGGACGAAGTTGGGGAGCTCACGAGGCGGCGCTACCTAGTCAGAAAAGGGGACTGGGATCCCCAGCCGATCTACGAGGTACTGCCATCGGCCGGGGACAACGGAGCCACCATCTTGGCCCTTCACGGACACGGAAACGACCCCTTCTCCGGCATCTACGACTACGTGTATGGGCTTGCTCGACGTGGGTACAGGGTGGTCATGCCAATCCTCTTCGGCACGATGGAGAGGGAGACCAAGGGGTTGAAGCCCGACTGGCGCGACATCTGCAGGGAGTGGTCCATCGAGGCCGACGTGCTTGGCATCAGCCTCTTGGGCGCCAGGCTCCACGATGCAAGGCTCGCCTACGATCTCTGCAAGAGCCTCGAGGGGGTCGACCCGGACAGAATAGGATGTGCCGGCCTGTCCATGGGCGGGGAGTTGTCGCTATACCTCGCGGCGGTCGAACCCGGCATACATGCCTGCGTCTCCGCGGGCTTCCTCTCCTCATTCCAGTCCCTTCTCCTTCGCAAACGCAACTGCCAATGCTACTCGATCCGAGGCTGGCCCGCGTACTTCGACATGCCCGACATCGCGGCCTGCATCGCGCCGAGGCCCCTCCAGATCCAGAAGGGGCAGGACGACGGATGCTTTGAGGCGCCCGATGTGGAATCGGCATTCGAACACCTGCAGTCGGTGTACGACAGGTTGGGCGCGGCGCGAGTCTGCGAGTACAGAACATCCCCAGGAGGCCACATCCTCAACCAAGACTTGGCGGATGCCTGGTTCAGGAAGCACCTAGCCTGAAGGCAAGGGCTGCGCCATTTTGGATGCACATAGCCCGGTGAGGCAAGTCGAATCAGGCATCCGCGAAAGCCTAGTAGAAGAACAGCTCGCGTTTGGCGTTGACATGGGGGACGAGGTTAACGTACTGTATCCTGCCGACCCCATCAGCGACGCAGACCAAGGTGAGCGAGCAGTTGTCGTAGTAGAACCTCATCCGTTCCAAGGGAGGGCAGCCCCCCAGAACCGATGTGAGCGCGTCCAGTGGCCATGCATGGCCAACCACGGCGATCCTTTCGTGCCTACCCTCCAGGGATCGTAGCTCCGTCGCCAGACGGCCGATCCTGTCGTAAACCTCCTGTCCGCTCTCAGGGCGGCCGGGAGACCATCTCTCCGGCATGTCATGGGGCATGATGAACTCAGGGAAATGGGCCGAGATCTCGCTCCTCGTCGGCACTTCGGCGCCGGCGCGCGTCCTGTTCTGAAGCTCTGTCCTGATCTCGACGGGCACTCCGACTACACGTGAGACAATCGCCGCGGTCTGCATGGCCCTCGGGTATGGGCTTGAGAACAGCCTCTCAATTGCCTGGTCCGCCAGGATCTGGCCAGTGGACTCCGCCTGCGAGACCCCTTCCTCGCTCAGATCGCCCTCCTCAGGAAACTTGGCCGGGCTGCCGTGCCGCGCATGTCTCACGAGCAGTATGTGCATGTAGGCTGTCTACCGGGGTTTGGATTGTGGGAATATGAATGCTTGGCTTGCCCTCCTTCGCCCCCTATCGCAGACGCTACACCCGCGAGCCCCGTCAACGGTCTGCTCACCCCCGGGCAACTTGCTGACTGAGGAAGGCACAGTCCACCTCGGCCGCAGGGCGGCAGCCGCTGGTCCACCAGTCACCAGTCGAAAGAGATTAATGGACCCCCGCGAAGCAGTGCGCACAATGTCCGCGCAGACCCCCCCTAGGCCGCCGCCCCAACCGCCGCCCAATGCTTCGGGCGAGCTGAAGATATCCAGGATTACGCCAGGAAGCAGACTGATCGGCTTCGTCATAGGATTGCTCGTGTTGCTCGTGGCGCTGGCCTGGCTCTACGAAGCCGGCTACCTCGTCAAACCGCCCGAGGGAGAGGAGAAGCCGGAGTTCATATCGAAACTGCTGAACATAGGCGCCATCGTGCTCGCCACGTGGCTGGTCTACCTCATACCCTCCAGGGCACTCGATGTCCACGCGGAAGCACGCCCCGACAGAAAGGGCGACATCATCATGATCAAGGGACTCATCCGGTCGCTGATGCTGATCATCGCCCTGTTCGCCATCATCAGCGTCATCTTCAGGGTTGGCGCCATCTTGGCCCTGCTAGCCACCTTCGGAGGCATGTTCCTGGGTTGGTCGTTGCAGAGCCCGGTTTCCGGCTTCGTGGCGTGGATCGTGGTCACCGTGAAGCGCCCGTTCAGGATCGGCGACAGGATATTCTTCCCCAGTTGGGGGCTCATCGGAGACGTCCTAGACGTCGGGATCATGTACACGCGGATGAACCAGGTCGGCGGAACTGTAGGGAGCGAGGAGAAGTCGAACCGGGAGATACTCATCCCCAACGCCATCCTGTGGGGCAACGTAATCATAAACTACACTTCCCAGTTGACCACCGGCGATGAGACGACCGAGCGCTTCATCCTCGATGAGGTGATAGTCAGGATAACCTTCGATTCCGACTGGGACGAGGCGGAGAAGATCATGCTCAGGGCTGCCAGGGAAGTCACGTACGACATAATCGAAGACAGCGGCACTCAGCCCTACATCAGGTCCGATCTCTACGACTACGGCATCTACCTGAGGCTGCGTTACATGACCCTAGCGGTCGACAGGCCCAGGATAGTCCACGAGATCACGAAGAGGGTAGTCAGGTACATCCAAGAATCCAAGAAGGTCGATCTGGCCATTCCGTACGTCTATTCGTATAGGCACGGCGTTAGGTAGACGGCCCTCTCTCGGATTTGACCATCGACATCAAACCGGCACAAGACGTAGATCGACAGGTCGGCAACACGGACCGGGCTACAAGCTGTGGTCGTGAGAGAGTCGCAAGCCCGACGAATGGTCTCCCGAGGCTACTGAGCCACTGCCTTCCGCCGATTGCGATGGTCGCGATGAGCCTAACGGGGCCTAGGAAACGCCGTATTAAGCAAACCGGCCAACACCTATGGCCGGTAGGATGGCCGGTGGTTCATTGCAGGCTGTCCCTGTCATCCCAGAAGAGATCACCGACCAGTGCCGCAGAGGCGGCTCACTGCTCATTGGAGGCGGCCCCGGGAGCGGCAAGACGATCCTCTCGTTCTCCCTACTGCACACCCTAAAGTCTCTGGGCCACAGGGTCATCTTTGTGTCGACCCGCCTGCCAACCAGCACCCTGCTTGAAACCACCCCCCTGTGCAGGAGTCTCGGACTGGAGCACCTCGTTGACGCATCGATGCAGAGGGCCTACTCCCAGGAGCCTGCCATCGCAAGCATGCCCTTGGCGGGGATCGCCGATCTGTCCATGTTCCTACAGGAAAGGGCGGACAGGGACACGGTTGTTGCCCTGGATTCCTGGGACGCCCTCCTCCAGCGCGAGAAGGGTTCCCGCGGCGAGGTATACGCGACGGCTTCCGAGATGCTCAACAGGACACCCGGCAGCCTGATCCTGACCACGGAGCAGCCGAGCGAT
>Ga0172364_10001650_pt1 | contig 17349 bp, 17 predicted proteins | sample LakKivSesite10cm_FD_114545 | JGI IMG/M metagenome (GOLD analysis project Ga0172364, IMG submission 114545) | Sediment microbial communities from Lake Kivu, Rwanda - Sediment site 10cm | ecosystem: Environmental > Aquatic > Freshwater > Lake > Sediment | place: Rwanda: Western Province, Lake... | reverse complement strand
GTTGGGATATTTTTATAAGATTAAATATATTTTTCATAGTATTATGCCTTGTTCTTGTATCTTTTCTTTTATTTTTTCTATTGCCTCTTCTAATTTTTTTTCGGTGCCACAATAAGTTTCTATATTATACTTTACATTCTGATGAGAATATTCCGGATTATCTTTATGTAAAATATAGACTAATCTTGCTAATCTTCTTTTTAAAACAGATAAATCTTTTTTATCCGTAAATCTTTTTTGCATTGTATTCCAGAAGTAAGCAAGTTTTGTTTTTGCTTTGTTTGTATATTTTATTATTTCTGGTCTTCTATCTAAAACATTTTTTATTACATTTGTCCAAATATGATTTTTTTCTAAAGCTTCTTCAAAAGATATATTTGGATATTTTCTAAATATATCTTTCATATTTTCTATGGCTGATACTATATAGGCATCAAATTCATGAGGGTGCGTTAAATAATCATAGTATTTTTTATGTTGTTCATATGGCCTATATATTATTCCATCAATAATATCTAATATATGTTTTACTTCATGGTTTAGTATAATATTTAGTTTAATATCCGCCTCTTTCAAAAAATCGTTTTTAGAAGCAGATGAGTTTATGGATATGTACAAATAATATGGATAGCTATTTATAGTTTTATAGTTTGGATCAAGAGTTGAAGCTGCTCCTCCCAAAAATGTTTCTTTTAGTTCTGTGTTTTTATATTCTATTTTCCATCTTATTATTATAGGAACATTTTTTATAAAAGGTTCTTGTCTTTTTCTCACATGTTTTGGACTTATATTTATGTTTACTTTATTTTCTATATCTATTTTTCCAAAATCTTTATCAGGCACTTTTGATATAGTGTTATATATATCTTCTTTCAATATATTAGATATGTATGGTATTCGTTTATCTTTTTCTAAAACGCCATAATTAGCGGCATTTTTGACTCTATTTTCAGAGTTCATAAGTTTTACTTGTTTTCTATTACTTTTATTTTTTGCTCTGTTTTTTATTCTTTTTCTATAGTTATGCTGTCTTTGAGAAAAATTGAATTTTGGAGTAAAAGTTTCTCCCTTGAATTCATATTTTTGAACATTTTCTAGTCTGAACGCTCTTATTGCTCCAACTGTTTCATCCCACGTCACTAAGATGCGCTTTAGAGTTGTTCGAGCCCAAAAATCTCCATGCGGCTCTATATCTCTAATAATAAATATACCCTTTATTGTATAATAATATATTCTAACTACTTGTCTGTTTTGTTTTGCCCATCGAAAAGCTTGAAATGCCGTAGGAAATTTTGGATAATCTTTATCATGTATTATTTCTTCTTGAACTTCACTTTTTGGTTCTTCTCCATTTTCTTCTTCAATGTAATCCTCTAAATATGGTTTATTCAAAACTTCTTCAGGAGTAACAGTCTGAAGATTTTCATCAAAATTAGTTGTTCCGCCTTTTAGTCCCGGTTTTATGGACAAATAAGGTTGGTTCATTATTTTATCTTCATTTTCAAGTAATGAATCTTTATTTTCTTCTTCAGGATTTTCTAATAGTTGAAATATTTTTATCATTGTATAATTTTTAACCTTGATGATCTTCCATCTTTCTTGATGGATTTATATACCAATTTATTGCATTATATCTCTTATTTCATATTTAAGCTTATCAAAGGAAACTATATCTTCTCCATTTTCATTTTTTTCTATAACTATTTTATCACCTACTTTTATATTGTTATTATCAAAATAATCATCACATGCTTCTATTGCTATATCGCATTCCTGGTCGCTACTTATACCCTCTAAACTAAAGGGTTTTATTCTTCCTATTTTTACTATCTTCTTATTTGATACAAAAGCAATGGATAGTGGAATATATGTGTTCATTCCCCAAAATTTTAGAATCTGATTATTTGGGAATAGAAATATCATTCCTCTATCATCATTCAAAGAATGACGAAACATAAGTCCTTTTTCATATTTTTCAGGAGTATCAGCTATTTCTACCTTGATATATTTTATATTTTTCATTCTTTTACATTCTTGAAAATAAGAAGAAATCCTTTAGGAGTAACGAAAACCACTTCTTTCTAAAGCGTATAGAAAATCATCTTCGTCTTTTTCTTCTATTTCAAAGACTGTTTCATTCTTTCTGTCATCTAAAATAGTAGCAGATGTATTGTTATAGTTGAGAAATGTTTCAAACCATTTTTTTACATCTTTTATTTTATCTTTTTTGGGCAAAAAGTCAACAACCCTTGGTCTCGATAAATATACTTCTTTTATTGAATATTTATCTTTTTCTTTTTTTGTAGTTTCATTTTCTGGTTTTTTAGAACCATCAGGAAATTCTATATATTTTTCTATTTTATAGTCAAATACTAAATGAGAGCCCTCGAAATTTAGCATTTTCTTATAAAAAGAATCATACCAACATAGTTTGTTATTTATTTTTGTTGGTATTGATTCTTTTTGCTTTCTAACTATTATTGTTTTTAGTTTTTTAGTCGTACCATATTTAGCCACTTTGCTGCTCTCCAAAACTACGAGAATGATGGTCTAAAATTTTCGCTACTATTATTCTTCTATTCTTTCGCTACTATTATTCTTCTCTTCTTCTCTTCTTCTCTTCTTCTCTTCAAGATATGCTAGCAATTCATCTTGGTAATATCCAAGTTTAGGAGTATTATAGCCTTCTTTTCTTGCTTTTTCTTGAATCTCTATGACCTCTTTGAGTTCATCAATATTCCAAGCAATCTGTTCATTAGTCATTTTTCGTATTTTTCTTTTTCCATTTATGTAATCATAATTTTCATGTTCCATATTATTCCAACCAGCTTTCTTACCAATAGCAAGCCACTCTTCTTTGCTCATTTTGATTGTTGTCTTTCCCGATGCGGCATTTTTGAATAATTTCATATTATTCCCCTATTTAATTTTCTTTTGGTTTTTGAGTTCTTTATATTTGCTTCTGCTGTAGTTATGTCTAAAGGAGTATCGTAATCATTATCAAATGCAGATCTGTCATCTCCAAGAATAAGAGTTTTTATAACGTCAGATCCTTTAGATGTAATCTCTATTCTGTCGCCTATATATCTTACAAGTCCTTCTTTCTGCATTCTTTCTATTTCGTTTGATGAAATATTTATTGGTTTTCTAAATGATTTCTCTCCTACTTTGTTATTTTCATCTTGCCAAATAGTAAATAAAGATTTTGCTGCATTTAGTTTTTCTATTTGGTGAGAATTGAAGTTGATATGTATATTTGGATTATGAAATAGAAAATCTATTACAGATTGACCTTCTTTATTTATTACTTCATTCTCTTTCATCTCTTTATTTGCTATTTTTTTTATTTTATCAATAGATAGAGCCTTCAGTTCTCTGAATGGAATACACGAAACATTATCATTATATGAGCTAATATATTTTCGTATAACTCTTTGTCCTCTATGGTTTTCTGAATGTATTATGACTGGTGTATTTGATGCTAGTTTTCTTTGCTTCATCTCCCATGCAAAATCTTCTCCATTCTCTTCATTGGAGGACAAATCTCTATCAATAAAAATAATATCATATTTATTTTTAGAAATCATATCAAGAGCATTCGCTACTTTATGAGTGCAATCAACACGAGAAAAAGATTGTTTGAACCAATCTATTCTCAATGGATCATCTTCTAATACAAATATCTTATTCATAATTTTGTCTCCTAGTCTGCCCAAAGATAATGCCTTGATGGATAAGGACTTTCGGTTTTAGAGTCCTCAAATAAATAGGGCTCATTTCTTAATTCTCTCCAATAAAATCCTTCATTTACTCCAGCAGTATTATATCCCTCAAAGCCTAACCAATATCTTTCTTGAGCGCGAATATCGCTTCTTCTACCTTCCATTTCTTCAGCAATATCAGCATATGGATATACGCGTTCAAGCGTAGGCAAATCAAGATTGGCCCAGGGACCAGAAATTCCTCTAGCGTATATTGTTTTTATTTTATTTAGAGCAGAAGCGTTCTTTATTTTTATTCTATTTACTTTATTTGGGCCTCTTCTTGCTAAAGTTAGCATGGCAACGATATGATTTAGAAGAAGTATTTTTCTAAAAATCCAATCTAACGATATTTTATACTCAGGAAAAGAAAATATAATATCTTTTGAATATTGCGTGTAGTCGCTGTTCAGATCATCATATAAATCAGAACATAGGTTCTTTTGTAAGTCTTTGTTTTTGAATACAAAATGACTTGTTAAAAAATCGGCAAAATTATATAAACTTTTTATATTATTTATAAATAAACTAATCGATAAATGGTCTATTGGTTCTTTTTTGGACTTTTGCTTTTGCTTTAGTAGACCTACTGTGTCTGTCCAAGTTTCTTCAAATAAAACTCCATTGGACTTTATTCTTTTTCGCAGATTATTTATTACTTTTTTTATTGGAAGTCTTCCAAACTTTCCATTATAATAAATAGCGCAATCATTTTGATTTATTAGTTTTATTCCCTGAAAGGCCAATTCTTCTTCTAATATTTGCCAAAATGTTTTATTTGCCATTTTTATTCGCCTTTTTTACCGCTATGGTCAAATGTAGTTTATTTTTTGTTCCTTCGTAAGTTTTTGGAAGTTTATATTTTTGACGAAGTTTCTCTATCTCAGGAGACTCCACTTCTACAAACCACAATCTTTCCATTTCTTCCCAGTTTTTGGGCTTTACAGATTTTATGCCAATCACTTTGAATGGAAATTCTTCTCCTATTTCTGATATTTCTAGTTTATTATTATTTATTTCATCTGATGACATTACAGAAATATGAGCGCCATTATTATATTCTCCTCGTTTTTTGCCAAAATAAGGAGGTTTTTCAGCTCCGTCTTCTCTTATCAAAGAAAATAACCCATGTATAATATTGTTAGACACCGATAAATATGTAAATCCTCCCTTCGCTTGGGTAAGTTTTCCATATAATTTTACTTCTTTTAGTCTTTCTGCGACTTTTATAAAAGATTCTGAAGAAGCAACTATTTTATTTATATATTCCTTGGGCTCTAAAAGACTCCAATATTTTTTGAATTTTTTATTTCTTTTACTCTTTTTCAAGAAACTTCCTCGTTATTACTTAATCTATGAATTTTCTTTGTTTTTACTGGTTCGTCATCTATGCTAAAATCAGGCGTAGGAAGCAAATCAGCATCATTCAATGTAATCTTTTTTGATTTTTTAGATGCAGTCTTTCTTGCCTTTTTTGTTTTAGGAGACTTTATTTCAGGAAGTTCTACTTCATTTGCTTCGGTTTCTTCTGTGTTACCAAGATCTATTACTTTGCCTTGAGCTAACTCCATCTGAACGCTATTTAGTTGATTCAAAGCTCTCTTTAAACTTTCTTTTTTTCCAATAGTTTTCTGTTCATAAGCGTCCCAAACATTAATATTATTATTTGGTTCTTTTTCCGTTGGATTTACCTCTTTTGGATTAGAACTACTTATAACATTTGAGGCATTTAGCCGACTAAGCATATTAGAAAGTTTTACTGAGTTTGCTGGAACTTCCTCTTCTTTCTTAGCTATGTTCTTTACAGACAAATCTATAATATGTTGTCTTTTGAGAGCAATTTGAATATCTATATTATTTATATCGTCTTCATCTATCGCTAAATAGTCTCCTCTTTTTACAGTATAGTTCACCGTTGGAAGAAATAGCTCTCCTCTAAAACTTGGATTTACCTGCATACGATGTTTTGCCATTTTTTACTCCTTAGAAATAAGTTCCTTGTATTCTATCTTTTACTTTATCAAATAGTCGTCTTTTTGCTTGATCCTGTAATGGAACATGAGACATATTGAACGGTCCTACTGGATCATTAGTCCATATTTCAGAATCAATAGGCAACTTATCTCTATAATCGGTAAAATCTTGTCTAACAGTGCTGTCTACTCCGGTCCCACTACCTTTCATTGTAGAATCTTGATTATGTTCATCATTGCTTATAAACATATGTGTACTTGTTGGAATATCTGCTTTGCTTTGATTTTCATATTCTGAATCAAAACTTGGGCTTATTTCCCTTGGCATATCTTTTCCGCGAAAACGAGTTCCGAGTCCTCCTCCAAAATCTTCACCACCTGGAGTAGTTAGTTTTTGTCCGTCGCCATTACCAGGCGATATAGGAGCCCGCCTCTGATATGGATCAGAGAAAGGGTCATTCATTCTTTCTATATTGCCTCTAATGGCAAATTTTTTCATTCTTGAGTAAAAGTTCATTTATTTGCTCAATATTTCTCTTATTTTTGAACTATTTATTTCATTTACCATTTTTTGCTCTTTGGCATTTAGATCTCTATTTTGTTCAGAGGCTGATCTATATATGTGATATAACATAGCATCAGCATCTTTTAGGTGATCAAGCTTAGCACTAGCTTTTTTGAATGAAGGATTTTCTTTTCTAAAATCTTCTCTGCTCTTATAGTTTCCTAAAAGTTGGCTTGGCTGATCATTATCAGAGATCTTTGTTATATCATGTGGGTCGCTTTGAGACCCTACATATTTATCCCAAAATTCTGTATCTCTTTTATCTTCCTTATTTGCTTTTTCGTATTCTTCCTGAACCTCTAAAAAGCCTTTCATTCCTTGGTCCATACTAGGAATTCCATCATTATTTCTGTGCGGAATATAGCTTTTTCTTTCATTCAGTTGTTTTTCTATTATAGAAATAGCACTTTTATTTACTGCATTCTTTGCTTTTTCCCATATTTCGTCTCCAGCGTTGTTTTTTCTATCTTCTTCTAAAGAATTATTGAAGTTAGAAAAATCAATAGGCTTTAGACCATCTTCTTTATTTTGATCAATCAACATTTTTTCGTAGGGCTTGATTACTACTTTTTCTGAATATTTTCTAAAATTGAATGCCATGTTTATAGTCTCCGGTATATATTCTTTTTATATTATATCAAAAATGGATAAAAACCTCTAATATTTATTGAAGTTCTTCCAGTTATTCCACGCATTTATATTCTCAAGTTTTCTAGAAACTTCCTCGCCGGTTCCATATCCAAGAGGACCGGACATAGATTGCCATAGTCTTTTTGACACTGATGAATTTCCTATATCGAGATTTACTACTTTACTCATAGGAAGTTTATTATATGCCATATTAGTAGCACTATAGCAAGCTCCAGCTAAAGAGTCAACTAGGTCATCCGTAGAAACTGGAGCTCCTGGTTTTATATAAATCTTATATCCGTAGTTGGTATTTTTTCTCTGTAAGTATATCATTTCTTTCATCAATAAATCATGATGGGGTATAAATAATTTTCCAGCAACAACTAGATTGTACAGTTCATCATATATATTTTTCGTAAATTTTGAATTGAAAGGAGTTCTTTTATACGGAATGCCGTGTTTTTTCAGTTTATCTATACTTTTTGCTGAGTTCCAGTTGTCAAATGTTAGCATGACTATAAAGAACTTCCTTTTTAGCTCAATAACATAGTTATCTACAGCATCTATATCAATAGGCTTATTTGGTAATGGAGACCAATATTTTATATGATCTACAACTATTCTAAAATCCGGTTCCTTTGAGATTGTATTTAAATACATTTCTCTATGTAAAACAATCAAAGAATAGTTATGAGACGTACATGCAGGATCTATATGAGCAAAATACATTATTCCAGGCTCCCCAGCCTGTCGAAGAGGAAGGTTTTGACTTTTTTCAAATATACTTTCGACGGACTCTCTGGGGAAAAAACTCTCTCCCCCAACTCCGCTGAATTCTGCTCCGTATTCTTGCATGAACTGTTCTTCTGGAATATCAGATACTTCTCTCAAGGCTTCTTCTGACAAATTGGGATTGACCACCCAAGTCGGAAGCCTACACGCTAGTCTCTGATTTTTAGATGGTGAATTTATAAATAAATCATATAGTTTTCCTTCTTTTCCTATAGGAGAGGAAATACAAATAATCTTTGTATCAAAAACTGTCTTTTTTATAGGTCTTCCTTTTTTATCAAAAATAGGTTTTTTATCTTCATCTAATACGAGTTCTTTTCTTTGATATGTCATTAAAGATGGCTCAAGAGAAGTATAAATACGCTCGTCTGAAGCTGGACCGCCAGACATTTTATATGCTGCAATCTCGTCTAGTAGTAATACGAAAATGCCCTTACCTCTCAAAGAGTTTGAGTTGCTATGTCCTACTTCTATTACTATAGATCCCTTTTTGAGAGGTAATCCTTTTTTCTTTGCATCTTCATTATTTATTTTATCTTGAGGAGTAAGCAAATGGATACTATCAGAACAGATTCCATCTGGTACTAAATACTTATCAGAAAAATATTTACTTCTCAAAATTTTTTCTCTGATTTCATTAAAAGCAATTGCAGCCTGATCGGATGCAGAGGCTACAGTAAGAATAGATATCTCTGTTCCGCTTCCTATCCCATAATATTTGTACGGATCTCCTCCGTCTATTTCTAATAGCTTTAGGGCTTCGTATAAGGCTATTACAGAGAATAAGAATGTCTTGCCCGACCTTCTGCCCCAAACTAAAACAAGTTCTCTAAAAATGTTTTTTCCTTCATATTTCTTCAGAAGATTTCCCTTATCCGTATCGTCTGATCCAACTCCCTCTTTTTCACAAATTTCTATCTCTTCTTCTGTTAGTTCTATATTTTCGTTACCTCTTGACCCTCTATAGAAAATTTTTAGAATAATTTTCTGAAATGGTCTTAAACCCCTTATCTCTTCTCCATCTTCATTTACTTCTCTTAGCCCTAAATAATCATTGTGTTCGCAAAAAGTAATAATATCGGGTATATAACCTTTTGCAGAAGATAATGTTAGCTCGTTCCTCGCATTTTTGAACAAATCGCTTAGAAGCGTTTGGTTTTTTTTCGCCATAATAAAATATCCTATGTTTCTATGTTCGAAGCATCTATTTCATATCCTACATCATAGGACAAATCAGCAAATATCTGATATACCTTTATTGAGTTATCTTCTAGAAAACTATTTACGTCTCCATAGTACCTAGTTATATGTTGTTGCATAGAATATACTAGATTTAGCAAATCCTTTGGGTTAGTTATTTTGTTCAAATACATATCATTATATATATTATTTATTTCAGCATAAAAAGTTCCAATATAAGAGTTATCGAAAGAATTCCCATAAGTTATAAGATTGCTGCTCATATATGAATATAATGTATTTAGATCTTCTATTATATTATTCAAATAAGAAGCTATAGATTCTTCTTGTTCATATCCATAGGTAATATAATCTGATATTGTCTTATAATCTGTTGGACTAATCATTATTTTTTCCCTAACTAAAAACTAATAGAGTGCTCGTGATATAATCGTAATAAGTTGATCCTATTTTTTGTCTAAATCTTATATAATATAATGCTCCACTTGTAAGATATTTAGACACAGGACTAGAATATTTTATCCTTTTTCCTATATATTTTGTTGGTATTCCAGAATTTGGTATTTCAATATATCTTACTATTCCATCAGCACCTATATCATTTTCTACATACCATCCATTCAGATCAGTCGAACTGTCTAAACTATATACTATATCAGAGAAAGCTGAGTCATAAGCAACATCTATCTCAAAGTTATATGTAGCATAATCCCCAGTATAATCTATAAATGTAGTTATATATTCCCAATACCCCTCTTTATATATATTTTCAGGCTCTAAATCAAGATCACTATAAGTCAATCCTAATACATTTAGCAAATATTGACTTATTTTATAGTTTTTCATAATCAGAAAATCATATAAAGTTATAAATGACGGTTGTCTTTTATTCGGAAATGTAGATTTATAATCTAGTACAAATCTATATCTTGCCCAGTCAAATAGGTTATTTATTGATTTAGAAAAAAACGCCTTCTCTATATCCGTAGAACTATTATTATATATTGTATTAGACGGATGCAATAAATCTATTTTTGAACTAACATCTGTCATATTTACTATTGTATTTAGTAAAGTATAATATATTTCTCTTTTTAGATCATATTCTATTATACTTTTTGCTAGGTTGATAGAAGAATCGTTCCAAGTATTTGACTCTGTATTTTCTTTACCTACATATGTTTTGTCGAACAGGCTTGGACAAATAGTATGAGTTATAGTTGAAGACCCGTTTTTTCCGACTATTGCTATTTTGTTTGTGGCATTATATAAATAAGAGTTATAGCTATTATTATAAATATTTCCGCTCAAATCGCATCCATTTATATTATTTGAGCTATAATATAAGTAAACATATGTATCAAGAGTATTTGAGCTATCTTTTATAGTTATATCAGCAAAATATATATTTGAATACTTTTTATATATTTCTAAAGAGATATATAAATCAGTTATTTCATAAAAATCAGAAGTTCCTCCACATGTTGTATTTGTAGACCATCTTTTTCTATGAATAACATTATTATAAGTTTTTTCCCATTTACAGCTACTTACTTGCTCTAATCTATGTATATCATTTATTTCTATATCAGAATATAAAAACTGAAAAGATCCTGAGTCGGAGCCTGTTATACAGACATTATTTAGTTCTATTCCTGAAAATAAAAGCTGTATTTCAGAGGGAGTATATTCTGGGCAATAATCACATTTTAGCCCCGAACAAAATGATTGAACTGGGCCATTAGCTGGAAAAGAAACAGTTATAGCGGGATCTCCTATAAAAGTCATTGTCCAGTTATGATATGGAAGACTATATAAAAAGGCTTCTCCAATAGTTTGACCACTTCTCAAACTCTCAAAAAACGTCTGAATATTTAGACAACCGTTTGCAGAGGCATCTGACATTGAGCCTGAAGTACAAATATAATCATTACTTATTGCTAAATAAGACCAATTCAAGCTCGATGAATTTCTAATATCGAAAGTAGACGTAGTATTCGTATCATAAAAGAAAAGTCTAGTTGAGTCAGTATTCCCAAAAAATGATGAGCTACCTTTATTTATTCCACCAAAATAAAAACTATCGTTTATAAGTTGCGGAAAAACTGAATCGGAAGAAGATTTATACTGAGTGGTATTTACAGTTAGATTATATAAATAACTCTTGTTAGTTAGAAAATAAACTATATTATTTTTATAATCATCATAAGAGGAATCAGAACTAGCAAAATATGGATTTACAAATATACTTCCCGTAATATATTTTTTATTTTCTAGATTTCTTGTTTTATCAATAATAGATTTTGCTAAAGACAATGTAGGGGCATCTATTCTTCCAACAATATAACTATAATCAGTATCAGAAAGAACGAAGTCGTCTGACATTTTTTGAATATAAAAGAAATTTTCTCTCTTCTTACTGTAAGCTGTTTTTATTTTCATTATACGGGAAACAGAGGATATAACATCTGTTCCGTCATAAAATCCTCCTGGAACATTTAGCCCAAGAACAATAACCATAATATTTTCAGAAAACAATGGAGCAGAAGTAAGAGCAGACAATATTTGAGACTCCACTTCTGTATTGAACGCAGAATAATCGGCCAATACTTCTGTAGTAGAACAGGTAATGGGAACTAAATGAGATGAATCTAAATCCCTAAAAGATTGATAATATTGAGCAAGTTCAAGACTATCAGAGTCTAAATCTCTATATACAAATATTATATTGTCTTTAGTGAATGCCATATTATTTTAGTCTAATAAGTCCTGAAGCCAAGAAACTTTAGGTAAATCTTCTGGATTTTTACTAGCTCTATCTTTTGCTACTTTTATCTCTTTATCGGTAAATAGTAAACTCAATTTCTGATCGCCCATCTGTATTCTAATATGATTATAAGTCATACATGCATTAGGGAGTTTATTTTGATTTTTTACATTTTGTAAATCTGCTAGTCTGTCTGTATCTATTATTTCTAAATCTAAAAGATTTCTAATCCAAGAAACTTCAGGTAAATCTTCAGGATTTTTATTAGCTCTCTCTATTGCTCTTTTTATTTGATTATTAGTAAAAAGAAGAGGAACCTCCATTCCATTGGGGAATTGAACACGAATATAGTTATATTTTTTGGCAGCATGAAATCTTGGATTCTGATTTATAACCTCTTTTAGATCTCCTATCCTTTCTGCTTTTATCGTTTTATTAGTTATATCAAGCGCCATTTTATTGTTCTCCTTCTGTATTTTGAAGAGTGTTTGCATTTATTCCAAATATTATATTTATATATTTGCGTATTTTTGCATCTATATTTCCTGGACAATTATAATCTAATAAATTATTTACAAAGGTTATTACAGAGTTTTTATTTTTTGGCAATATGTCTTGAACGCGAACATATTCATTACTAAATATTCCGTGATTAGAGAAATATAAATCTAAATCGTTACATGAAGTAGATTTATTTATTATTTGATAGAAAACTTCTAATATTTTTTTACTTATTTCGTTTTTTATTATAATTTTCATATTATCGTCTTCTTCGAACAAAGAAAATATAGACTTCATATCTGATAAGACATTTGCATAAAACATATTTGGATTTTTTATATTTTCTATAACTAACTGGAGTATTTGTTTTTTTATATTATTCCAAACTCTTATTTTTACATAGTTATTTTCTTTATATCTATCCTTATAAGGAGACCCATATGGTTCTAATTTATAATATATAAATAAAGGCCCATATGTCATTGAATATTGTAAAATAGCATTTGATATTATGTTTATAGTAGCATTTCTTTCTTGAGAATTCATTTCTTTTATTTTTTCAATAACATATTTGGATGGAGTTTTTACTAATACCTCATTTATTTCAGAACCTTCTTTTGGAAGCATGCTCTTTGCTATCGATTCTATTTCGTATGATCTTATATCTTTATGTTTTTGCCTCCAATCTTCTTCTGTAGTATTTTCTGAATCTTTTATTAGTCTCCTACTTATAGTTTTCATAGAGGGAGATGTTTTGCCATATAAAAATTGAATATCTTTTATATTTGCTTTATATGTTAGAGCGACTTGAATCCATCCATATCCAGAATCTTTATAATATGAATAAAGTTTATCTAAGATAGTATCATTATTATGCTGAATATCAAAAATATGATCTATATATATTATATTTGATTGTTGACTTTTGGATTTATATAATAATAACCATGCATCACATATATTTGCCCAAGCTTCTCCGCCATATCCTCCGTCCCAAGGAAGATTCAAGAACAAGCTTTTCGCCATTTGAACCATTTTTTCTTCTCCGGATATTTTTTTAGTTCCTTTAATATCCATAGCTGAAACATACGAGGAGGCCCTTCCTACGGCACTTATTATTTCAGATTTTTTTATTTTTTTTCTTTTATTAGAAGATATATTAGGATTTATTAGTCTTCTATTTATAGCATCTTGAAGAAGTGGATTATTTTTATATTCATTTTCGATATTTTTACTGTATAAAAGATTATCGTTTATTCTATCATATCTATTTTTATAACCCATAAATCTTCTAAAATCTTTTTTTCCAAGTATTCCATATATTTTTTTATATAATGAAAAAATATTTATATGGAACTCTCCTTCTGCATCCTCATAAAGCATTCCAGGTATTTCTTCTGCATCTATCTCTTCGCTATCTACAAGCATAGCGTGCCTCATCTCGGAGGAAATGGCAAAAAATGCTCCCTCTAATAGTTCTTTTTTCAAATAAACTATTATTTTTTCTTTTGTGTCTTCATAAAGATACTGAAGATCATCGTTTGAATATCCCCTATTAGGTAGAGAAATGATCATATAAAAATCATAAAGAAGCTCTTCCTTATCAGAAGGAATAGAATATTTCAATTTGCGTAATGCTTGTGCTATTTTATACCACATTTATTTTTTCCCAAATAAAAAGTCTACGAACACTATATATTATTTTCGTATTCGTAGACCAAAATCCTTCAAAATAAAAGAGATATATTTTATGAGCCTGTGCTTCCAAACCCTCCTTCTCCTCTTTTTGTCTCATTTATTTCATCAGAAAATATAAATGGCAAAGATTGAGTTTTTACTAAAATCATTAGAGCGATTTTATCTCCTTTTTTATAGATTTTAGCATCCTTAACACATTTGAAAATACGAAATCTCAGTTTTATTGGGCCTCGATAGTCCTGATCTATAATCGCAACACTATTAGCTAGAGCCATATCATATTTGCTTATACTAGATCTAGGAAAAATTTGAACATGATATCCTGCTGGTATTTCAAGAGAAAAACCTACATCATATTCTATAAAATTATAATCTGAGCTAACCTTTCCATCTTCAACAGCCACAACGTCATATCCAACATCGCTGCTATGAGCCCTTTGAGGCAAAATAGTATCAGAGTGAAGTTTCTTTACTTTGATTTCCGTTGGAACAATATCGGGTTTTAATGAGATCTCCAAAGAATCATCATAACCCTCTTCCTCTAATTCGCATATTTCACATCCTATTTTCTTGACTTTGCCTGTTTCTACAGGACAATCTTTATCGCCATATTTACACCCGTGTATATAACAACAATGTGATAAATGAGTATCATAAATATATTTTTCCATTACATTTCCTTTCTATGAGCATTTTGGCGAATATTTACAAACTTCACAATATAAACAACCTTCCATATAAACCATTTTATTCTTCTCCCCCTTTTCTTCACACTTTGGACAATAGTTTAGAGAAGAAACACTATTGTTCTTTATATACTTTTTCAGAGCTCTCATGATAGCCTTATTGAATGAGCTAATATCTCCTGATTTTTCAAGTTGATGAACTATATATTCTACAGGAATTCCGTGACGAAGTTCCATAGAAACTTGTCTAGTAATAAGATCCTCCATCTCCGAAGTATCTTTGGTTATATCATTAACCTCTTGTATTTGCTCAGTCCCATCTTCATTCTTTATGATGGCCTTTAAATCATACTTAGCCTTATTTTTAGATATTCTAGTTTTAGTCACTTCTCCATATACAAACTTTTTATCCAATATTCCATTTTCTACAGCAAATACTTCATATGGTTTTCCGTCTTTATATAATCCTATAAGCACAAGATATTCAAAGGATCTTACTTTATCTAGCTTCTTTGTTATCTTTACATGATGTATGTCGCATGGTAAAACTTTTGGTCTTCTTGGAGCGTGAGGGGCATCCTGTATTACATCTTCTTTTTTCTCTTCTTTACTATGCATGAGAATGCCTAGTCCTCTCGCCCCATCACGATAAACTGTTACACCAATAATACCCCTCTTATGAGCTTCAAGAAAAACTTGTTCTACATCACTTTCCTTAGCATCACTTGGCATATTTATAGTTTTTGAAACTGACAAACTTACATTATTGGCAGAAGCCTCAAGAATATTTAGATGCTCCACGGGAGTCAGATCTCCCGCCACAACAAATACTCTTCTATCTTTTTCTGGAATAAGATCACACTTTTGACAGCTTCCTTTATTAGAGGAAATATGCTTATATATTTCTTCTTTTTTATCAGCAAGATTTTCGTCTATATATTGTTCAAATGCCTTGTCCACAACGTATATTTCAGTATATTTTCCATTTAATTGTTCTACTCTACGAGTAAATAGAAGAGAAAATACAGGCTCTATGCCACCAGAGGTCTCAGCAATAGTAGAGATAGATCCAGTTGGGGCAAAAGAAGTAAAACAAGAGTTATAAACTCCATATTCTTTTAGGTCTGACAAAATCTTTTGTAAATCTATGTTTCTGCAAGGCTTATCAAAAAATCTCTTATTGACCTTTATAAATAAATCGTGATCAAAATTGTCATAAGCTTTACCATTTTCTTTAGCCATTTCGACAGACGTTTCCATAGACTTCAAGGTAATAAATCTTGATATTTCTTCCACTAAATCAAAAGCTTCTTGAGAATTATATGGTATTTTCAGAAGATAAAGCATATCGGCTAGTCCCATTACACCCAGACCGATAGGCCGGATTTTTGTAGTTATTTCTTTTATTTTTTCTACTGGATACATATTGTTATCTATAGCACTATTTAAAAATCTAGTGCCTTTAGCAACAACATTTTGAAGAAGAGCCCAATCTACATGTCCATCCTTTATAATTTTTGATAGATTTATCGATGCAAGATTACAAGAAGAATAAGGTATATTTATAAACTCGCAACAATTTCCAGACGCAATAAATTCATAACTCTTCTTACCAGACTTATTTACAATTTCTTTTCCGCCAATCAAAAGATTATGAAAATCTTCTACAGTCCCATCATATACATCTTTTTTTCCAGCATACTTTATACTTACAATCTTGTAATTATGAACATCATTCGGTATAAAAGTGAATACCTTTTTTAGGGTTTTCTCCATACACAATTTTGAACAAAAAGTAATATGTCTATTTTTGTGTTCAACAACAAACTCGGTTTTGCATTCTTCGCATTTTTTTACTATTTTATTATTTTTATTATTTTTATTTGATTCGTTTTTTATTTCATTTAGATTTTTAAGATCATTTTGTTCTTCGGTTTCCCATATATCATTATTTTTTATAGAACTCTTTATACTATCTCCTATTTTTAGATCCTTCAAAGGAATGAGTTTTCCGCTAGTTGTCAAAAGATTATGGTCATTTGTACATTTTATTTTCATTCCTCCTTCAAACTCTACTTCGTATATATCAGCTTGTTTTCTAGTTAGTCTTGGATTCATGAATTTCTTGACTTCAAGCTTGCCTTTATGACTGAAAGAATAGACAGGAACATCTTTTCCTTCATTTGCTAGCTGACCTATAGATATCATTCCTCTCCCATCGGCTACAGCGACAATTGTATCCCCTGTAAAGCATGGATTTGAAATAACAGTTTTACTAATATTTGTATTAGCACAACGATCAAATGCTATGGTCTCGTTGAATATTCCTGGTTCTGCAACTTTCCACGCCAAATAAATGATTTTCTTCCACAACTCTATCGTAGTAATATCTTTTCCATTTTCATCTTTTAGTGTGCCTTCTTCTCCAGTTGTAATATCTTTGGTTATATGTGTCTTGTTTGGATTTTCTTCTAAATCTTTGTAGAAAGAGTCAGGTATTTTTATTGATATATTCATTCTTGATAAATGACTATTATTTATATCTTCTTTAGATTTTATAAAATCCAATATATTAGGATGATATATATTTAGAAGGCCCATTCCTGCTCCTCTTCTTACTCCTCCCTGTTGAATACCGTCTAACATAGAGTTAAACATACGGGCAAATGGAATAGGGCCACTAGATTTTCTGTCTATGGTTTTTACTTTTTCTCTTGATGATCGTAGGACGCTATAATCATAACCGACGCCACCACCTGCTTTTGTAACAACAGCC
>Ga0172364_10001649_pt1 | contig 17350 bp, 14 predicted proteins | sample LakKivSesite10cm_FD_114545 | JGI IMG/M metagenome (GOLD analysis project Ga0172364, IMG submission 114545) | Sediment microbial communities from Lake Kivu, Rwanda - Sediment site 10cm | ecosystem: Environmental > Aquatic > Freshwater > Lake > Sediment | place: Rwanda: Western Province, Lake... | reverse complement strand
CCTCATAGTCGCACCTCCATATCCGGCATTCTTTTGGAATGCCGCCCGGTATGTACTGCAACCTCCGCCGACTGAGATGCTGGTTGTCCTCCCGCTATCCAGGCGGGCCTACGGCCAGAGGTCCCTGGCCAGGTCGTCCAGGCCCAGCTCCAGGAGCTTCTCCTTCGTGGGCTTGCACGTCTCCGGGTCCCAGCCCAGTTCCTTCATGTGGTGTTCCACCTGTGCGTCCATGTCGATGGTCACTCCCTGGAGCGGGCCCTCGGCCTGGGGAGGGATGCCAACGATGCGCGGGTGTACCGGCCAGTCGCGGCGCTGGTTTATCCCCTCCCGGCTGTTGAACGCCTGGCGCACCGCCATGATGCGCTCGGCGCACACGCACAGCTCCTCCCAGGAGCGCTCCCAGCCGGTGACGGCGCTGATGAAGTCGGCGATGCTCTTCTCTGGCTCGCCCACGAAGTAGCCGAAGCCGCAGAGGCCGGATGAGTTGACGATGTGTCCCTTGAGGCCACGGCGCCCGAAGCCCTGCGTGTGGCGTCCCGGCGTGGCGTCCACCAGGTAGCGTGCCCCGGCTGCCTGTTCCAGCTCGGGCTGGAACTTGGGGTCGTGCATGCCCAGCTCCTGGCCCCCGATATGCACCGCGAACTTCTCGGCCCCCCTGCCGATGCGCTCCGCCGCCCTCTTCACCCCGTCGGCCAGCACCTCCCCCAGGCCTTCGCGCCTGGCGATCTTCTCGGTCAGGGCGACGATGGCCGGGCCGCTGCCCCACCTCAGCTCGATGCCGTCGGTGTCCTCCAGGCTCAGGATGCCGTTCTCGAAACACTCGATGGCAAAGGCGACGGCGGTGCCAGCGGAGATGGTGTCCAGGCCGGCACGGTTGCAGATGTCATTGGCCTTGGCCACCACCTCGCCGTCGTTGTTGAGCAGGTAGCCTCCGAAGGCTGCTTGCGTCTCGTATTCCGGCCTCCGTGAGCCGGCCTGATACTTGTACTTGCCGGTGCCCGGCCCCAGGATGCCCTCGCACGCCAGCGGGCACTGCCAGCAGGTCTCGTCCCGCACCTGGTTGGCGATGGCCCCGTCGCCGCTCACGGTGCCGGGGTCGGGATAGTCGATTATGCCTATGCCGCCGAAGTTCTTGATGGGCGTGTCGCCGTTGAGCGCTATCTTGGCGGTGCCAGAGGACGTGCCGTACTTGTGCATGCTCTCCCAGAAAGGCTCGCCTTCCATCGTGGCCTGTTGAAGCTGAGCGATGTGCTCCTGGCGCAGCCTGAGGGCCCTGTTCCGGTCGGCGATGGGGAACCCCAGGTTGCCGCGCACCGCCACCGCCTTGAGCCTCTTGGAGCCCATCACGGCGCCCAGGCCCGATCGGCCCGCCGAGGCCCCCTTCTCGTTGACGATGCACGCGATGAGCGCCTGCTTCTCCCCGGCGGGGCCGATGCAGGCGATCCGCGTGTTGGCCCCGTGCCGCGATTTCAACGTGGCTTCCGTCTCGTAGATGTCAGCGCCCCAGAGGTCGCTGGCGTCCCGCAGCTCAGCCTTGCCGCTATCTATGAAGAGGTATACCGGCTTCTCGGCCGCGCCGCTGAAGAACACGGCGTCGTAGCCCGCGAACTTCAGGTGCGGCCCGAAGTGTCCCCCGGCGTTGGCGTCGCCCCACCCACCGGTGAGGGGGGACTTCCCCACCGCCTGGAACCTGACGCCCATGGTGGCCGGCGTGCCCGTGAGGACGCCCGTCACCAGGCCCAGCATGTTCTCAGGACCCAGCGGGTCTACACCAGGCCGCATGTGGGTGTAGAGGACCCGGGCCCCAAGCCCATAGCCTCCTATAAAATCCCGGTACAGGCCCTCGTCGGGGGCCTCCACCCTGGTCTCCCCCGTGGACAGGTTGACGAAAAGGAGCTTACCCGCGTAGCCGTTCGGCATATCTCACCTCCTGTGAGCCTCGCGCATGGTGGTCTCCATCAGGATATCGAGCACCTGATAGCGATGTTACAAGAGGGCCGGGGGGGTGTCAATTCGGGCCGACGACGTGGCTATTACCATCCAAGCCAGTAGAGCACCAGGCCCACGCCGAGGCCGATGGCCAGGTTGAACAGCTTGATGATCACCGAGTCCCTCACCGTGTAGGAGAGCAGCGGTAGCATACCGTGGCCATCCTGGACGATTGAGCTGGTCAGGAGCACGGAGAACGGGACCAGCCCGTCGGCAAACATGACCACAAATACCAGGTGTGGCCCGGACTCGGGGACGACGGCGACCAGGGCGGCGATGAGGAGCACCCAGAGCATGTGCGCCTGCACGAAGGACTCCAGGTTCCAGTAGTTGAAGCCGAACTCCACTACCAGCAGGGCGCCCAGCGTCCACAGGAAGACGCGCCACAGGTGCTTCTTCACGATGTGCCCCCATATGTGCTCCATGAGGTAGTGGTCTGGCGCCGTCGCCCCGATGAAGAACGCCACTGGCAGGAGGGCTACGAGGATGGCCTTCTCCCAGTCCCACGAGGATGGGCCTAGGACGCCGGTCAGGATGGCGGCAGCCAGCGCGCCCAGCACGAGGAGGAACAGGAGGCGGTACGACGAAATAGACCTGAGCTGCGGCAGCAGCTCCTCTGCGCTGAAATGGCTATGCCCCCTGACATTCGGGTCGTGGACCTGCTGTAAGCGGCACTGCTCGCACGGCTCGATCTTCAGGGCCCCCGTTATCACGTCCACCAGCCACCCGGAAACCACGGCCACGAGGAACAGCACCCCGAAGATGACCAGCGCTTTTGCCGGGAACATGGCCAGCATGACGAAGGCCTCATCGCCGCTGGTGGCGATCATCCCTGCTGTAATAGCGCCCAGCGAGAGCAGCCCGTGGACGTAAAGGGACACGTTCAGAAAAGCCCCCAGGCACCCCGGCGTTGCGCCGAGGAAGGATGTCACGAGGTACTGCCGCCATCGCCCGCCCCTGACGGCAGCGGAAAACGTCCCCCTGGTCATGACGTTCACGTAGTCTATGAGAACCATCATGGCGAAAACGAAAAAAGCGACTACCAGGGAGTGTTTCAGCGCCCCGATAGCTATAGCCATCTTCCCATGCCCTTGTTCTCGAGGGGTCCTCCGCTTGTAGAGTAAAGGGGCACAGACCGCATCTGGGTCAGCTACTTCTGGCAGGATACCTATGACCGGCAGCGCTACGGCTGGTGTGGCCCCTCAGCGTCGCTCCGCTTTTCCCCTGCTTATTTTGGTAATCGTTGTCAATTAGGCCCCGGCGAACTCGGTGCTACCCCGCGCCTTCCTTGACAGTCCGGACATTGGCCCATGAACTGTAGAACGTGGCCCTCAATGGCGAACCCCGACTCCATCTCCAGGCGCTGCTGCAGCTCTTCCAGGCCGTGCGTGGTGAACTCCACCACGGTGCCGCAGTTGGAGCAGATGAGGTGGTGGTGGTGTTCGGGCGACCCCAGGGTGTAGGTGCGGATGTTGCCGGGGGCGGTGATCTCGCAGAGCGCGCCCAGGCTCGCCAGCACCTCCAGGGTGCGGTACACGGTGCTCAGGCCGATGGAGGGGTGCTTTCGGCGTACCTGCCTGTAGACCTCGCCAGGCGTGAGATGCCCGCCGGCATCAGCGATCGCCTCCAGGACCGCTTTCCGCTGCCGGGTGGCCTTGTAGCCCCTCGACTTGAGGGTGCTGATTACATCCGCTGACGACACAACCGGAGCCTAAATGAAAGACATTATCAGTTACGCCATATGGTAACTCGGAAGAGGAGGGTTGTCAACCCGCAGGGGCTGTGGAGCGCCGTCCCTGCCAATCTGCTATACTTGTCGGACGTTTGGGGGTGTGATGAGGCCCGCGATGCGCTGCGTCATCGCGATCCCCTGGCTGAGAGTGGCCTGATAAGGAGGAGAGATGCCTAAGAAGGTGGTGAAAGCGGCGGCGAACACCTACTATTTCCAGTACCCTGCTCTGGCTACGATAGTCACCGTTCGCAGCGCCGAGAAGGACAACGCCATATCCATAGCCTGGCACATGACCGTCTCCCGGGAGCCACCCTACTACGCCATCTCCGTCGCTCCCAGTCGCTACAGCCACCGCATGCTGCTGGAGAGCGGCGAGTTCGTGGTCAATTTCGTCCCCTTCGAGAAGCACGAGCTTGTAGCTGGCATCGGGGGGTGCAGCGGCTCCAACACGGACAAGGTCGCCCTCTTCGGGCTGCGGGGGGAGCAGGGTTCTGAGGTTGGTGCACTGGTCCTCGACGATGCATACGCCGCTTACGAGTGCAGGGTGGTGGGACGCCACACCTATGGTGACCACGATGTCTTCATAGCTGAGATAGTGGCCTTCCATTACGATCCTGACCTGTTCACGTCGGCTGGTATAGTGGATGTCGGGAAGCTGAAGCCTAACGTCTTCCTCGGGGAGGACCGGTACACGAGACCGGTCAGTGAGGAGCCCGTCCTGGTGAGCAGGGGCGCGGCGGCCAGAGCCGCCCGTGAGAGGAAGGCCTAGTCAGCCCTTTGTAGTATGAGCTTAACGTGCTAAGGAGAAGCTAGGTGGCGAACCTGAAAGAAGTGGCCCAGGCGGTGATCGACGGGAGCCGCGAACGTGCCGCCGGGCTGACGCAGCAGGCGCTTGATGAAGGCGCGGACCCCACCCAGATACTTGAACGGGGCCTGCAAGCGGGGATGGCCGAGATAGGTCGCAGGTTCCGCGAAGGGGTGTGCTACGTCCCCGAGGTCCTGCTGGCAGCGCGGGCGATGCACACCGGCCTGGACGTCCTCCGCCCCAGGCTTACACAGAGCGGCGTGCCGACCATCGGCCGCGTGGTCATCGGGACGGTGGCCGGCGACCTGCACGATATCGGGAAGAACCTGGTGGGCATGATGCTGGAGGGGGCTGGCTTCCAGGTGGTGGACCTGGGCGTCGATGTCTCCGTGGAGGGATTCGTGGAGGCTGTGAGGGAACATGCGCCGGACATCGTCGGGATGTCGGCCCTGATAACCACCACCATGCCTGCCATGGGACAGGCGGTCGAGGCGCTGAAGGAGGTGGGGCTGCGTGGCGCGGTGAAGGTGGTGGTGGGTGGCGCGCCCGTGACCAGGGAGTACGCCTCTCGGATCGGCGCCGATGGCTACGGGGTGGATGCGGCCGAGGCGGTGGACGTTTGCAAGTCGCTGGTGGGCCGCATCTAGCGGCACCGGCCTCTGAGGGAGGATGTCTTGAGATGGCTATGACTCACAGGGAGCGGGTCCTCGCCGCGCTGCGCGGGGAGCCCGCCGACCAGCTCCCTTACGCCATCCGCATGGACCAGTGGTACAACTGGCACCTTGCCCACGATACCCTTCCCGAGGAGTACAGGGGCTGGACGGCCTACGAGATCATCCGGGATATAGGTGGCGGCATTCAGTCCCACGGGTACTACACGCCAGGGGCCCCCATTGAGAGACGTCCCCGCAGCCAGTCGCGGGGCCTCTATAAACAGGAGCTCAAGGGCGACATCCAGGTGAACGTGACCCGGGAGGACGATACGTTCACCACCGAGTACGTCACGCCGCTGGGCAGCGTCCGCACCATCGAGATATTCACCCCCGAGTCGGAGGGCGGCAGCAGCATCGAGTCGGAGCACCTGTTCAAGAGCGAGAGGGACTACCCCGTCCTGGAGTACATGTTCCAGAATACCGAGGTCACGCCCGACTACGAGCCGTACTACGCGCAGGAACGCCTCCTTGGGGACGACGGCCTCGCCCTGGCCAGCACAGGCGGCTACTGCCCCGTGCACGAGATGATGCGCGTGGTGATGGGCTACGACCGCTTCTTCTATGAGCTCGCCGATAACCCGGGCAAGGTGGAGCGCCTCCTGCGGACGATGGAGGAGCTGGAGATGAAGAAGGTGCGCATCATGGCCGACTCGCCGGCGGTGACGGTGCAGGTGGCTGGCAACTGGACCGACTCCATCCATGTCCCCGTCTTCCGCAAGTACATGGTCCCCTGGTTTCAGAGGATCGGCGAGGTGCTGCACGGCAAAGGCAAGCTGATGCAGGTGCACATTGACGGCGAGATGAAGCGCCTCATCCCCATGTTCCTGGAGACGGGCATAGACGTGACCGAGGCCTTCACCCCTAAGCCCATGACCTCGGTGACCCCGCGGGAGATAAGGGAGGCCTGGGGCGACAGGGTGACCATCTGGGGTGGGCTCCCCTCGGTGATCTTCGAGCCCACCTACACCGACGAGGAGTTCGACGAGTTCGTCCTCAACCTGTTCCGGGATATCAAGCCCGGCTACAGGTTCATCGTCGGCATGGGGGACAACGTGCCCGCCACCGCCGTGTTCCACCGGGTGAAGCGGGTCGTGGAGCTGATAGAGGAGCACGGCAGGCTGCCCATCGCCATTTGAGCCCTGGCGGGGCTGTGAGCCTCCAGCCGGCTAGGTTCGCCGAGGCCGCATTATGCGATACGCCATAGAGACTGAAGGGCTCACCAAGTACTACGGCAAGGTCCGGGGGATCGAGGACTTGGCGCTGAGGGTGCGCCCCGGAGAGGTGTTCGGTTTCCTGGGCCCCAACGGCGCGGGGAAGACGACCACCATACGGCTTCTTCTGAACCTGCTCCACCCCACGCGGGGCAGTGCCCGCGTCCTCGGCATGGATGTCCAGAGACAATCGCTGGAGGTGCGGAGACGCTGCGGCGTGGTGTCAGGGGAGCCTGCCTTCTACGATAGCCTGTCCGGCATGGCGCACGTGGAGCTGGTCCAGAGCTTCCACGGCGATGCACGGGCGCGCCGCATCGGGGAGCTGGCCTGGTGCCTCCTGCTGGAGCCGGGCAAGTCCGTGGCGGTGCCGGGCCTGGCCACCGCCCTGATATTCTTCCTCAACATGCTGGCCCCGTCCATCGAGTCGGCGGCATGGCTGCAGAAGGGCTCGCTATTCTACTACTTCGACCCGTTCGCCATGATGTTCAGGGGGGAGGTGAGCTGGGCGGGTATCGGGGTCTACCTTGGCGTGATGCTGGGTTCGCTTATCCTGGCCATAGCGGTCTTTCAACGAAAGGACGTAGTCCGGTAGGAGGTCTTAAGATGGCGCAGCAAGGAAGGTCAATGGGCCCCTTCTGTCAATCGTGTGGCATGCCGATGACGAAGCCCGAGGAGTTCGGCACCAGCGCTGGCGGGTGGAGGCAGAACGACTACTGCATCCACTGTTACAAGGACGGTGAATTCACTTGGCCGGATGCAACGCTGGAGCAGATGACCGATATCTGCGTGAAATATATGGTCGAGGGCGCGGGCATAGGCGAGGCGGAAGCCAGGGCCTTGATGGGGCAAACGCTCCCCCATATGAAGCGCTGGAGCGGCGTCAGCTAGCCTTCGTTGGCCCTCTTGATCCGGGGGTGGGCCTGATGAGCGCCCAGGCGCCGGTGGAGAGGTTTCACGACTATGGCGTGGGCGACTGTCTCTTCGCCTGCAACAATGAGGGCGACTACCAGGTGCCCATGATAGCGGAGAGCTACGAGCTGGCGCCTGACCTCTCGTACGTTGACATCACCATCAGGAAGGGGATTCAGTTCCACAGGGGATGGGGCGAGGAGACGGCCGAGGACTGGGTGTTCACCTTGAACGACTCCAACGCCGCCACCAACCCCACCAGCATCCACGGCCAGGCGGGGGACTTCGCCGCCTACTTCGGCGAGGCTGAGGTCATCGACAAGTACACCTTCCGCCTCCCCTTCACCCAGTACAGCGTTGCCTGGATCAGCTTCCTGATGAGCGACTGCCACCAGTCAACCACGGCGGAGTCCAAGAAGGCGTACGACGAGAAGGGCCCCGACTGGATGCGGGATAACATCATCGGCGATGGCCCCTTCCAGGTGGTGGAGTGGCTGAGGAACGACCGTGCCTACATGGAGAACGCGCCCGGCACACACTGGCGGCACGAGCCCCTGTACAACAGGCTGGAAGTACTCGAGGTTCCGGAGGAGGGCACCAGAGTTGCTATGTTGAAGACGGGGGAGATAGATGGGGCAGACCCCTCACTAGCCGACGCCATAACGCTTGCTCAGATGGGCTTCACAGTCGCTAACCCCAGCAGTAAAGTGACGGTGCTCACCGTCGTGTTCCACGGCAACTACTGGGACAAGTACTACCGTATAGGCGCCAATGCCGGACAGCCACTACCCCGCGAGGGCTATGGCGTGCACGATATAGCCTGGGTGGGCAACGTCCTCGGGTGCCCGGGAGAGGGGACTCCAGAGGTGAACGGCGACTCCTCCCAGTGCAAGGACCCCGGTGACATGGAAGAGGCGAGGCTGGTGCGCTGGGCGATGGGCCTCGCTATCGACAGGGAACTCCTCAACGAGAGCATGCTGGGCGGCCTGGGGGCCCCCGCTGGCGCGTGGGAGTCCCTGAACGTCACCCTCGGGTACTATGACGCCGACAGGTGGGGTGTACCCTATGACCCGGACGAGGCCAAGCGGCTGATGTCCCAGACCGCCTGGCCGCAGGGCAGCTTCGATGCCACCATGTGGTGCGGCGGTGAGGCAGGTGCGACCAACGGCGAGGTGGCCGATGCCGTCGCTGGCATGTGGATGGGTCTGTGGCCCAAGATGAGGGTGGAAGTGATGAAGCCGGCATACGCCATCATCCGCCCCTCCTTGGTAGGCCGCACCATGTCCATGCTCGGCCACACCAACGGCGACGAGGAGGGCATCACCCCCTTCGACTGGCCCCACTGTATCGCCTCGACCAGCCTGACCCGGGGCGGTTTCGGCATCGGCATCGAGATACCCAAGATCGCCGAGACGTACCTCGCGGTCAGCAAGGAGACGGACAAAGACAAGCGCATCCAGATGAACATGGAGCTGATGGACTACCTCCATTACTGGATGGTTGAGACCGGGACCGTGCAAGTGCCGCTTCCCATCGTCTACAACCCCAAGAAGATCAAGGCATACCCCGGCCACCCGGCTATGGAGCTCGGCGTCTTCCTGAACTGCGAGGCGATAGTCCCGGTCCACTAGGCCTTTGAGGAGCCGATACAGTAGTAACGTCGGCGGCCCGCCCGTCCTAGGACGGGCGGGCCGCCTTACGCTTGGCAGAGGTAGCACGCCGTAACGGCCTGCTGCTCATTGTTGCCGTCGTCCCGGCATCAGTAGAGCTGTCTGAGGCCGTCGCCTAGTCTGCACGGTCAAATGGCGAAATGAGGTGACGGCATATGCTCGGTCTGCTTCTGGGCGGGGGTTTTGAAGTATGGCAGGAGAGATGGTAATGAACGATAGGGAGCGGTTCTTGGCCACAATGTACTATCGGGAGCGGGACCGCTGTCCCTGGGGAGAGATGGGGTTCTGGCCTGAGACACTGGAACGCTGGCACAAGGAGGGCTGGCCGGAAGACGTCGAGCTGAACCGGTTCTTGGGGTTCGATAGGCTCCGTGAGCAGGTCGACGTCTCGCTGGCCTTCGTGCCACCTTTCAAAGAGGAGGTCCTGGAAGAGAGCGACAAGTACCGGATTGTCCGTAGTGACATAGGGGTGATCGCCAGGGAGTTCAAAGGAGAACTGTCCTACCACATGCCCCAGTGGCTGCGATTCCCCATGGAAACGCGGGACGACTGGGAGAAAGAGATCAAGCCAAGGCTCAATCCCGATTCACCCGGGCGATACCCCGAGGACTGGGAGGAGAAGGTGCGCCGTTGGCGGCAGCGTGACTATCCCCTCACCATCCGAATGGGCTCCATCTTCGGCTGGCTGCGCAACTGGATGGGCCTTGAGAGGATTTGCGCCACTTTCTACGATGACCCTGACTGGATTCAGGAGATGATGGACTATCTGGCCGAGTTCTGCTGCGCCTGCGGCAGACGCGCGCTTGAAGACCTGGACCTGGATTATGTTCTCTTATGGGAGGACATGGCCTATAAGAGCGCGCCAATGATCTCACCGGCCATGTTCCGCCGCTTCATGCTGAGGCCATACAAGCAGCTGACGGGTTTTATTCGAGATCATGGCGTTGAGCTCATCATCGTCGATAGCGACGGCTATGCCGAGCCACTTATCCCCTTATGGATGGAGGGTGGTGTCAACGGTATCTACCCCCTGGAAAGGGCTGCCGATATGGATCCCGTACGGCTCCGGAACCGCTTTGGCAGAGGACTGCGCATGCTGGGAGGCATCGACAAGCGGGCCATGATCGCCGGGCCGGAAGCCATCGATGCTCAATTGGCGTATGTGGCTCCGCTGCTCAGAGAAGGGGGCTATGTTCCCTGGTGTGACCATTGGGTGCCCCCGGACGTGCCGCTGAAGAACTACCTCTACTACGTGAAGCGCATGAAAGAGGCCAGCCTGAGTCCAGATGAATTCCTTGCGCGCTTGAGATGATGTGCTGCTCTCAGCTGGTGGCCGGCAGTCGTCTATTCGTCCACTCCAACCAGGCACAACGGCTGCTCGCTCCGCGAGACCCGTGCTGCGTTTTCTACAGCGAATGCAAGGCCCTTCCGGTACCATTCGATTGTGTAGCCGGCAAGATGCGGGGTTACAACGACGTTGTCCAACTTCAGCAGAGGATTGTCCACAGGTGTCGGTTCCTCTTCCGTGACATCAAGGCCAGCGCCTAGAATGCGGCGGGAGCGCAGCGCCTCGTACAGCGCCTTTTCGTCCACCACAGCTCCACGACAGGTGTTCACCAGTATGGCGGTTGGCTTCATCATTTCCAGCTCGTGCCTTCCGATCATTCCGCGACTGCGTGCTGTGAGCGGGACGTGCAGGGTAACCACGTCGGACATACGCAGCAGCTCGGCAAGTCCGGCGCGTGTCAGTCCAAGCTCCCGTTCCAGTTGGACTGGCACCGGGCGGGGATCGGTGTAGACCAGCCTGCAATCCCATCCGGAAAGACGCCTTGCCACGTTACGGCCGATGTTGCCTGCGGCCACTATCCCCACTGTCTTGCCTGTCAGCTCATGAAACTCGTGAATAGGGTAGCTGTCGCGGATTCTATGGGACCATGACCCTTCAAGGACATCCAGGATCTGATGGCGGACCTTGCGATACACCATGATCATCAACATGATGGCGTGTTCGGCCACCGCAACCGAGTTCGCACCTCCGCTGTTGGCCACCGCGATCCCCATGGCGGCGAGAGCAGCTTTGTCCAGGTTGTCTGTCCCAGCCCCCATCACCTGAATCAACTTGAGCTTGGCACATCCCTGTATCAGGCCCATGCTCAGGGGCGCGTGGAAGGGGACCATGATCTCCACGTCCCTGGAGACGGCCACTTGTTCCTCCACCGATTGTGTTCTATCCACCAGCACAACGTCGACAGCTTCCTCAGCCCTATTCCGCATGAACTCCAGGAACTCTTTGTCTGACGGGTTAGCGTAAAGGCCCACCGTGATATGTCGCATTGTCCACTCCTGTTGCTGGTCTTGATGTCGTTCCTGCCACGAATCCCTTTCAGCACGCTTGCAGGTAGCTTCCGCCTGAGCGTCGCTAAGCGGCTCTGCGAAGAAACGTTACAGCGACCGCCGCGAGTAACTGTGGCTGAAGTCCTGAAGCGTAGTGACTACCTGGGAAGCTGTAACTCCGGGTTATTGACCACGTCCTCATCCAGACGCTCCAGGGGTGTTTCCCACAGCGCCTTCTCTCTTGCCGCCTCGATCGTGGCCTTCTCCAGCGCCAGGCGCAGCACCTCTTCAGCAAACTCCGGAGGGACGAAGACCACGCCGTCGGCGTCACCGATGACGTAGTCGCCCGGACATACGTGCACGCCGGCACACACTATGGGCTGCTGGATGCTCAGAGTATCCATGACGTAGTGACAGGCAAGGGGCTGCGCACCTTTGCAGAAAATAGGGATCTTGGTGCGCAACATCAGCTCGACGTCTCGCACAGCCCCGTCAACGACCGCTCCGACCATGCCCCTACGCATTCCTTCGAGATTGAGCAGACCTCCCCAGTTGCACGAAGAGACCAGGCCACCGGCGGCAGTGACCATCACGTGCCCGGGCTTCATCTTCCTCATCACTTCGGCGTGTTGTGTCAAGTGGGATCCCTTTGTGCCGAAGCGGCGGGGCCCTTCAAGCTGGGTAACTGCCACCCCTGCCATTACCGGTAGGCTTCGGTCCAGAGGCCACAGGCCGATTGTCACTGCTCTCGTGAAGTCCGGCAGGCCCATTGCCTCCATCGAATCCACTATCTGGGCGGTGGTGACCTTTCGGAATCCCTCCACCAACCGCTGTTGCTCCTCGTCTAGAGGCTCCAAGTTGGGTACTTCTACGACCATCTCACATCCATGTCCTTCCTGTTAGTCTCGTTTCAATATGCGACGGATTCAACTCCGACCTCCAGCCTTTATGGCGTTATCGTACGTAGACGGAGCGTCTTCACCTCGAAAGCACGGAACTCCAGGGAGATCTGGTTGGCACAGCATCGCACCTCCCGTTCTGGTTTCTCCAGCATGTCGGCCTGCAACGCCCTGTGAATGGGGAGAGAAGTCGATAGTATGCAACGGGTGGCCATTCTCTTCGACTCGTACATACGCACGATGATGTCATCGGAACCGTCCTCGGCCGGCTTGACCGTCTCAATGATGATGTTCGGCGCGTCGACGGAGAAGAGCGACCTGTGGCCGGCTCCTCCAGGGACTACCTTTGCAGGACAGTTGAGGTCATAGCCCTGGCGCACGACAGCGCAGTCGGCAGAGCTCCCGTTCCATACCAGGAAGGCGTAGGTGAACTCCTGCAAGCCCTTGTCGGCGTTCATGTCAGGCGCCAGGGCGGCTTTGAGCAGGGTCAGGGCTATCGTGTTTCCCGACACGCTGACCCCGTACTTGCAGTCATTGAGCACGGCAAAGCCGCGGTTCTCCTCCATAAGCGCGGTCCACTTGTGATTTGACACCTCGAACCGAGCGGCGTCGAAGGGCCTGGACTTGTGGTTGGGGCGGCGAATATGGCCGAACTGGACCTCGTGTACCGCCTCATTGGCATGGATATCCACGGGGAAGGCGACCTTCAGCAGCTTGTGGCTCTCCTGCCAGTCGATGGTGGTATGGAAATCAACCCGTTGGCTGCCGCGTCTCAGGCTGATCTCCTGGGCCATCAAGGAACGGTTCAGCCTCCTGGCGACACGTATCTTCGCCACGAGCGGCCCTGTTGCGATGACCCCTACCTGTGCTGCTTTCTCCAGCCCAACAGGGCTGAGGACATAGTTGCTCTCGATCTCCCATGCGTCCCAGTTGCTGGGAACATCCCGGTACATCCTGAAGCTGTTGCAGACACCGGCTGCGATCTCCCTCCCTGCCTCCTTGTCGAAGATGCTGGTGATCTCTCCCTTCTCGTCGAATTCAACCTTCAGGAGATCATTCTCCAGCAGCCTGTTTGTGGCTCTTAAGGAGCCCAGGCTCCTGGCGTCGCTTTCAACTGCGTTGCCATTCGTAGGGCGAACCGTCGTCCACCCGCAGGAGGGGAGGCTCACCTCTACGGCGGTCTGACCGTCAATGACCTGGGTGGGCAGGGGCTGACCGGCGATATCTACTGCGCCGGTCATACCTTCGGGGAGAGGGATCAGCGCCATCCGTTCCCAGGAGAGCGAGTTGAGGGCCGTCAGCGCGCCGGAGCCGTCGGTCAGCGTTGACGCTGCGTTCGCCACCACGCCCTCAGCCGTGTCAATCACCCTTCGGTAGTCGGCCTCGGCTTTCTGGTAGACGCGCTCGATGGCGGATCCGGGAAGGATGTCGTGAAACTGATTGACAAGCACCGTTTTCCAGGCTTCATCGATATCCGCCTGAGGGAACCGGAAGCCTGCCAGCGCCCTGGCCGCGACTGCCCACAACTCCGCTTCCCGCAGGGCCAGTTCGCTCCTCCTGTTGCCCTTCTTGGTCCTGGCCTGGGAGGTATACGTCCCCCTGTGGCACTGCAAATACAGCTCGCCCACGTAGCGAGCCTCGGGCACCCCCCTGGCCTCCTGGTCCTTGAAGTACTCCGCCGGCGGGCACAACCGGGTCCTGGGCACTCCCTCCAGGTCCCTCATGCGACGGAGGTATTCGAGATGGTCACGGGTGGGGCCACCGCCACCATCGCCATGGCCGAAGGGGAACAGGCGCGTGGAGATGCCGTCTTTCTGGACACGCTCATTCCAGCGTCCGATGACACTGCCGGGATCGGTGTGAGAGTTGTAGTCGTTGCAGAGGTGGGCCAAGACCTCGGAGCCGTCTATTCCCTCCCAAACGAACGTGTTGTAGGGGAAGGGCTCGCCAGCGGCGTATCGCCATGCCAGCTTGGCCGTAGCGAAATACCTGGCACCGCAGCCGCGCATGATCTGGGGCAGTACGCCTGAGAACCCGAATGCATCTGGCAGCCACAGGATTTCGCTATCCAGTCCGAACTCGTCGCGGAGGAACCGTTTGCCGTAGATGAATTGCCGGATCAGGCTCTCGCCGCCAGGGATGTTGCTGTCTGCCTCGATCCACATCCCGCCTTCGGGGACGAGCCTTCCGGACTCTATGGCCTCCTTTGCCCGTTCATACAGTCCCGGGTAGCGGTTCTTGAGGATACGGAAGAGGTAAGGCTGGCTTTGCAGGAACCTGTACTCAGGGTATTCCTCCATCAGAGCCAGCTGGGTGGCAATCGTCCGCGCGAACTTCCTCTCCGTTTCCGCCAGGGGCCAGAGCCACGCCACATCCAGATGGGCGTGGCCGAAGGCGAACATGGTTGGGGCCGTGGTGCCATTGACACAGTCAAGCAGGGGCTTCAGTCGTTGGCGACAGAGCCTCACCGAGTCCAGCACCTCCTGGTGCTCCACCTCGAAATCGACTGTGGTAGTGAAATCCCGGAGTCCCTGGTCTACTTCGGCCACTCGCAGGGAGTCGGGGTCGATGCTGTTGCGCAGGTGCCACAGGGTCTCCACATCGACCCACAGCTGGTAGACCTCCTCCTCCCAGATGCCGAAGCTACTGTCGCCTACCGTGGCCTGGGTCGGGCCAGGCTCCGGCACCGTGACGCGCCCGGGAGGCGTTGGCCCGGCATGAGAAACACGCGGGCCGTGGCCCGCGTAAGCCTCCACCAGAATCTCATATCTCTCGAGAGGGATCCCGCTCATACACAACATTACTTCAGAATGATGAACATCCTTCGCGCCCGCCAGCCTGCCGTTGACGAAGATTGCACTCTCACCCCCTACGTCTATCCTTGCCACGATGCGCCTTCCTGCAGCCTCCCCGGGTAACACGACCTCACCCCTGAACCAGCCGTATTCCCACTTGGCCCCCCACCACGTGCCTGGAGGCATCGGAGCGAAGTTGCCCTTCAGGGCTATGTCGGGGCTCAGCTGGTCTCGGGTAGAGAAGCCGCTGAGAGCGATGGGGCCAAGCTCGCGGTAGAAGTGGTTCCTCAGCTCCCTTCTCCAAGCCTCGATCCTCTCTCTCCACTCAGCATCCAGCCCCATTGGAGCGCCTCCTTGCATTACTGGCGAAGTCAGGTTGCGCCTGGAAACAGGCGCATCTCCTCGAACCGTAGTATCTACCTAGCTTGCCATGAACGCAAGGATGTGCACGTGCTTTGCCCGGATACGACAAGACGATTCCGGTGGTCCCCGACCTCAATGAAGGGTATCGTAACGAGGGGACTACTGTCTAGAGCTCCATCTTGGCCACCTCGAGCGCCGCATGCTGGCTCGAAAGGGGTCAGAGCACATATGTGAGGTGTGATTCCAAGGTACAGCTCCCCGACCCTCCGACTGACTACCTGACGGCGGTTGCCAACCAGGCAGCCAGCAAGTACCTCTCCCTGGAGCTGCTATCGGCGGACGACGATGACGAGGAGTTCGTCCCGGAGGGCGATGGACCGACTTGAAAGGGTGTCCCAGCTGTCATATAGTTGGCCGAAGTACTCCAGCGCCCATAGCCAAAGGAGGAGTCATGGCATCGCAACGCATCAGCGAAATCAGCGTCACCCCCATACCTGCCTACTTCCCGCACGAGGTGGGGCGTAATGCCTACAACTGGGGGCACGGCATAACCGGGCTGGAGTGGCTGGTACATGCCCGTACTGAAGGGGGTCTGGAGGGCCTCACTAACGGCGGGCGATTCATGGGGATGACCGGGGACGGCTCGGTCGAGGGCCTCGTTAGCTTGCTGAAGGAGGTCTTCCTGGGCCGCAGGGTAGATGAGTTCCTGGAGGTGTCTGATGGTCGTGTGGTCCGGCCCAAGAAGGAGGCGAACCGAGCGTTTCGAAACAATGGCTGGATGAGCATTCTAGCCTACGACCTGCTGGCCCGGGAGATGGGCGTTTCATGTGTGGAACTGCTGGGAGGCAGGAAGCGAGACAGGGTGGATGCCTATGACACCACCCTGTACTTCGACGATCTCCGGGTTCCAGAGAAGGGTGCGGCGCAGGTGGCGGAGGAGGCCGCCGATGCGGTGAAGGCTGGATGGAGGCAGATGAAGATCAAAACGGGCCGTGGGGGACGGTGGATGGCGCCGGAGGCCGGCATGCGGAGGGATGTGGAGGTGGTCCAGGCCGTGCGAGAGGTGGCAGGGCCCGATGCGAAGATCATGGTTGACGCGAACTTCGGGTACGAGGGGCGTCTAGACCTTCTGGAGGATTTCATACGGGAGACCCTCGCGGCAGATGTTTTCTGGCTTGAGGAGATGGTTCGGGCAGATGTAGATGCCTACCGCGCCATTCGAAGGATTCAGGAAAAGGTCGGCTCGCAATCGCTCCTGGTATGTGGAGAAGTGGACCGAGACCCCATCGGGTACGTCTATCGTGACCTCGCGGAGGACGGCCTCATCGATGGCTACCAGCCCGACATCGTCTCCAACGGCTACTCACGCTGGAAGGAGATCGAGCAGCAGCTTGAGGGCACCGGCGTGAGGTCACAACCCCACTGCATGCACAACGGCAATTTCGGCACACGGGCAGCCCTGATATTCGGGGCGGCTTCGCAGAGCTTCATCTCAATCGAGGACGAGCGGTACGCACCCAACGTTTACCGGCACGATGCGTTCACCTTCGAAAACGGGTCCTACACGGTGGCCGAAGCACCTGGCCTGGGCCTGGAAGTGGATGAGGAGGTGTTCCAGCGCCGCTACGCAAGCAACGAGGTCAAAGTCAGCTACTAGGCGGAAGGCACCCTGAGCAGTCGGCTGGTCCACTACATTGCCGGCCGCGGTATTACCAGGTCGGTCTTATCTTGGAACGGCCAGAAACCCGTTGAGCCCCGCCCAATGGGTCCTTAACATTGTCCAGCCTATACTAAGTGCAATCCAAGATGCCTTCGGGCTGGCCAAAGGGCTCTGATGGAAAGTCCTGTCACTCCAACAGGAACCAGGCGGCGCTCACTACAGAGGCAGCGCGCCGGCTCTGTGGAACCTTCTTCGCCCTCGTTACGTCCT
>Ga0172364_10001648_pt1 | contig 17358 bp, 13 predicted proteins | sample LakKivSesite10cm_FD_114545 | JGI IMG/M metagenome (GOLD analysis project Ga0172364, IMG submission 114545) | Sediment microbial communities from Lake Kivu, Rwanda - Sediment site 10cm | ecosystem: Environmental > Aquatic > Freshwater > Lake > Sediment | place: Rwanda: Western Province, Lake... | reverse complement strand
TTTTTCAAGTTCCTCTGAAGCGCTCACGATTTTTCACTTCCTATTCGGGTGTTCCTATTTCAATCTTTATTTTCCCCTTGCTCCCTAAATTCTCAAGGGCTTTCTCAATCTCCTCGTGGGAGGTTTTCAGGTCATTTGAGCAGCGAGTTATGTCTATCTGTCCGTTACTTTTCCTTACATAATCGAGAAGCGTGTCCTCTAACGACGGCTTCTCTACTTTCAAGGAGATCTCCTTGATTTCGGATTTTTTGTAAGAAAAGAGGGTTTGAGAGGAGTCTTTGCTGGTGGCAGCTACAGATTCACGACCTATTAGTTGCGAGCAGTTTGTTGACAGGGCAACAAGTTCTTTCACGGTTGTCTGTGTTTCTGGAGTTTTGGGAGTTGCGGGCGGTTCGGGAAGTTTTTGCGTTAGTTTTTGCTCGAGGAAGCTGGAGACTTCCTTTAGTATTTCTTCTCCACCTGGGGTTTTTCTGTTTACGGGTATCAGTGATTCATCTGCCGTTATTTTGGTTGCGTAGAGTGTTTCGCTTATTGCATCGTTAACGTTTCTCAACTCGCTGGAAACGTCCGGCAGAACTTCGAAGAGTTCTTGCGAAACGCCTTGTAGAAGTCTTAGGGCAGGTTTAAGGTCAACAACTATGTCGCTTAATTCCTTTATTGTTTCAAGTCTAAGAACCACGCGTTCGATAGCTAACTGAACGTTGTAAAGGAACTTTATGAGTTTTCGAACTTCGGCGATTTCGTTAGCGCAGATGGCGGCTCTTTCTTTGTTGTTTTTTTTCAGTGCGCTTATGCACGTTTGAAAAAGTATTTTGTCTCTTTCCTTGAGCCTGTAACTGGCTTGTTCAAGTTTGTTCTGCTGAACTTTCAGTGTATATATCGATTTTGTGGCTACTTCGCGCAGTGGTGGAGGGCTTGGACGAATTAGGCCTTTGATAGTTCCTTCCCTCCGCCCGCTGTTCCTTTTTTGGCTATATTCCGGCTTTTCCGATTTCTTTCACGTAGACGACTACTGGAGGTTCAGGGAGTTCGGGTGCTTGGTGATCTGGCGTCTTAGAATCCTTGCTTGTCTGCTGCTCAGGTGTCTTTTGAGAGTCACCCAATAAAATGTTTGAAAGTTTGTTCTTTGTCAGTTCCATGCTGGTTTTTTCCACGTTGACACGTCTCAAGTTTTCCTGAAGCATTGTGAAGGCGGATTTATAATTTTGGTCGTCGACCTTTCCTATTTCGTGTTCTAATTCGAGGTGGACAACAGCGTAGTTTAGCATCTTTATCTCTTCGTCGCACCTTGCAATTTCGTTAGTGACCTCTTGTGAGAGGGCTTGCGCGTCATTTTTTAGTTGATTTAAGGCTCCCTCAAAATTGTTGTGAAGTTCTTGATAGAGCTCCGGAGAGATTTTCTTCTTTTCCACCAAGTCTTTAAGAGCTTGATTTTTGCGCCATATGAGTGGAATTTGATCGCAAAGGAGGGTTGCTTGCGATTTAGTCTTTGAGATAAACGTGACATCGGCACCGTCAAATTTTAGGTGCTCGGTAGGGTGTTTTGTGAATTTTCCGTCGCTTTGCTCAATAAATACTGCGTCGAATTTCCCACTTGGGGTCAACGCCAAAGAAGCGACTTTTCCCATTACACGTCCGTATTCATCTTTAACTGGTTTTCCAATAGAAAGAAAAAGATTGGAGTTTTGAGACATACTCTTCCTCCATTGGCTTTAGTAGCTTTCCGTTGTTGCTTTTTCTGTTTGTGAAGTTGGAATCGCCGGAATTCCTGGCGGTAGTTCTGGGAACTTTTCTTTTATTCTCTGCTCTGCAACGGTTGCTGCCTCTGTGAGAATTTTCTGTGCGTCTTCATTTACAGTGTCGAAGTTGAGCGTCATACCTGAGCCTTGTCCGGCTTCTATCATTATTCCGCTTAGCATGTTTCCTATTTCGCCAAGTTCGTTCTCAGCTTCTGGGAAAACGCTCACTAGCCCGGCTCTAACGGATCTTAGCACTCCCACTGCTGGCCCTAACGTTGAGACCACGTCTCCGAGCTCCGATACGGTGCGTAACCGTAACACTATCTGTTCAAGGGCAAGTCTCGCGTTTATGATGAGTCTTTCCATTTTGCGCACTTCTGCGAGTTCATTGGCGAAAACGTTTGCACGGGCGGTGTCGTGTTTGGTGTAAGCGTCAACTATCCTGGCAAAAATCGCCTTGTCTCTCTGGCTGAACCTTTCGGTAGCTTGATCTAATTTCTGAACCTGCAACTCAATGCGTCTGACGGCGAAGTCTAGTCGTGGCTTCAGTGGACCTGGCGGCTTCACTGCATCTTTTATGCGATTTGTGAAAGGTTGATCGTCTCGTTTAGTTTCCCACTTTTTGGCAAATCTTTCGGACAAATTAATACCTCCGAAAACAAAGGGTACTCGGAACGGTCTTATACATTGTTAACATGTTGAAAATATGCGCGTATATACGTAGAGATATACGTGTCAACAAAAGCTGTTTTAGGCTTTAATTGGAAAATTAAAAGATTTCATAGGCATTTTTTGACGCTTAGACAAAAATATGTAAGTTAGACTAAAAAGAGGCTTAGAATTAAATGCTAAAAGACAAGGGTGAATCAAAATGGGTGAAAGATTTAAGGTATTCGGATTAGTAGCGATCTTAGGTTTCATGGCGGGAGTCATAGCCCAACTTACAGCTGACTACATAATTCCATGGCTACTAGTAGTTCTGCCGCAACTCGTTCAGATCAGATTTCTGGTCTCAGGATTTGCTGGTGCATGTCTAACGCTTGTCTTGGTAAGCATCTGGGCATACGTGACTGGGCCCTCAGAAAGGTAAAAAGGGCTGCTTCATCCTCTTTCTTTATTCACGAATTGCTAGTTCTGTTGCCATCTGTTTCTGGACTCAGATGCGGAAAAAGATGTCATCCGCAATGCGTCTTCGTACCTCGATTTCTTCATTGTCCAAAAGAAGGCTAAGCCAAAATGAGATTTAGCTTTTTTGTCCACTGGTTAATGCTGATCTTTTACTTATCTCACAAGAACAGATCACTCCAAGTTTTGGAACAAAAAGCGTCACAAAGCCATCAGATATTTGCAAAGAACTCAATTTTTCTCGATAAGAAGATAAACCATTTCTACGACAGTATTCCCTTGGGATGCTCGATAATGCTTACCGAAACATCAAACCCTAATGTTTTCGATTTACTTGCCAAGCCTATCCATGACGCTTTGGCTGAACTGGGGTTTTCTGAGCCGACCTTGCCTCAAATTATGGCTTTTCCACCCATCTTAGCTGGGAAAAACGTGCTGCTGATTGCGCCCACTGGAAGTGGCAAAACAGAGGCAGTTCTTCTCCCGATTTTCTCTAAACTGATTCAGCAAGCAGAAAAAAGGGGCATAGCAGTAGTCTACATTACGCCCCTAAGAGCCTTAAACCGTGACTTGCTGAAGCGTCTCACGTTTTGGTCTAAGCGCTTAGACATATCAGTTGAAGTTAGGCACGGCGACACCGAGCTGAGAATTCGCAGAAAACAAGCAGTCTCACCGCCGCAGATGCTTGTGACAACCCCAGAAACACTTCAGGCCATTCTTCCCGGCTCACTCATGATGAAACACCTAAGCCACGTTCAATTCGTCGTCGTCGACGAAGTGCAAGGGCTGGCGCCAAGCAAGCGCGGAGCTCAGCTCACAGTAGCTCTAGAACGCCTTTACGAGGCTGTCGGCAAAGAATTTCAGAGAATAGGCTTGTCGGCAACCATAGGCAACCCGGAAGAAGTGGCAAAGTTTGTAGCAGGGGCGAACAGGGAGATCAGCATAGTTCAAGCAGCGCTTTCCAAAGGTTATAGGTACCATGTGGAAAACCCAAGCCCAAGCGAAACCGATTATGATTTGGCTGGAAAACTTCGAACCTCGCCTGAAGCCGCTGCTAGAATAAGACGCCTAGCGGAACTTGTTGACAGTCACAAATCAACCTTGGTCTTTGTAAACAGTAGAACAATCGTGGAAATGCTGGGTCATAGGTTTAATCAGCTTCAGCGAACTGACGTGGCAGTTCATCACGGTTCTTTGTCAAAGGAAGAACGAGTGCAGATTGAGGACGAATTCAAGGATGGAGTTTTGAAGGCGATAATCTGTACGAGCACCCTAGAGCTTGGCATAGACATAGGCAACGTAGACTTGGCAGTTCAATATCTTTCGCCAAGGCAAGTTAACAGCCTAATCCAGAGAGTGGGCAGAAGCGGTCACCGCTTGGACAAATTTTCAGAAGGCGTAATTATCACGGCTTTTCCAGACGATACGCTTGAAGCGATCGCGGCAGTGCGAAATGCGTACGAGAACAAGATTGAACCTGTCTTAATTCATAAAAAAGCCTTGGACGTCTTAGCCCATCAAATTGCAGGAATTCTCATGGATAAGAACGCTGTGGACGCAAAAGGGCTTTGGGCTATTGTACGTAGAGCTTATCCTTATCGAAGTCTCACCAAAACGACGCTTCTGGACGTGATACACTTTTTAGATGGCCAGAACAAATTAAGATTTGAGCAAGAAGGAAAAGTTTTGAGGAAGACAAGAAAAACCAGAGAGTACTACTACGGAAATTTATCAATGATTCCAGACGAGAGGCGCTACCCAATAATAAACGTACTTTCAGACAGAAAGATCGGCACACTAGGCGACGAGTTCATGGCTCTGAGAGCCCGCGTGGGCTTGAACTTCATCGTTAGAGGCAAAGTTTGGCGGATTATCCAGATAGAAGAGGAGACTGGGACCGTTTATGTTGTTCCTTCTGAGGATGCTTTTGCGGCGATTCCCGGTTGGGATGGAGAAATACTGCCAGTTCCCTTCGATTTGGCTCAGGAAACAGGGAGAATACGAGAAGAAATCGGAAGAATACTGAAAGAGACTGGAAAAGCAGAAGTTGCAGCGGAGCAACTCGCGAAAAAGCTTTCCACAGACAAAACTACGTTACTCGAGGCTGCCAGAGAAGTTGAAGAGCACCTAAAGCAGGGTGCACCTTTACCAACACATAATCGTGTCCTCATTGAAGCCTTTGACAAATATCTCATAATCCACGTGTGCCTCGGCGAAATAGTGAATCGCACTTTAGGCGGCATTTTTGACTCCATACTTTCAGAAAGAGAAGTCATGAGTGGCTGGTGGAATAACGGCTACCGCATTCTCATCGAAACGACACGAAATCTGACCTCGCGAGAAGTTGAAAAAATGCCTGACATCCTGTTCAATCTGGCTGATGAAGCAGTGGACAAGGCCTTCAACGATTATCTGGATGCGAAATTTCCGTTCTCCTACAAAATGAAGTTCGTGGCAGAAAGATTCGGCGCTCTGCCCCGCGGAAAAACAATGTCGTATGAAAGACAAGGTCAGCTGAAAGCCCAGTTCAGAAATACACCGATTTATGATGAAACTTTGCGCGAAGGAATGTTGGAGAAAGCGGACATTGAAAAAGTCAAAGAGATTATGCAACAGGTTAGAGAAGGAAAAATCAAGGTCAGCACCTTTTACCGCTCTGAAAAACCCACGCCATTAGCTTATCACATTCTTGAGAAGTACGCGGACTTTTCGGAGTTGATGGCGCCTGAACGAGTTTTGCTGAGCAACATAGACAAGATGAAAAAAGCAATCGAAGCCAGAACAGCACCGCTCTTTTGCATGTCATGCGGCAAATGGACGAGTCAAGACAAGATCAAGACTCTGCCGGAACAGCCTGAATGCAAAAAATGTGGATCAAAACTTTTGGCGCTTCTGCATCCAAACCAAGACGCAAATCATTTAATGGAGGTTTTGAAGAAAAGACGCGATGGCGAAGAACTTCCGGAAGAAGATCTCAAAGAGTTAGCTCAGTCAAGACGAAAGGCTGACCTGATACTGAGTTATGGCAAAAAAGCAATAGTAGCCTTAGAAATTAAAGGTGTGGGCCCAGAAACTGCCTCGCGAATTCTTGGAAAAATGCATCCGAGAGAAGACGAATTTTACATGGATCTTCTGAAAGCGAAGATTCAATATTTAAGAACGAGGGGATACTGGGAGAACAGAGAAGAACGAGCAAAAAATTTGGGCTAAGCAGCAAAAGCCGAACATATTAAAACTATATAAACAAATGGTTTTTTAACAAATTTTTTAAGCGGTGTAGGAATGGACAAAGAAGAAGCCAAAAGATCTGAGCTTAAACCTTCGCTGGGATTGTGGGATGCTACTGCCATAAGCGTCGGCGCCATAATAGGCGCAGGCATATTCGTTGTAACAGGAATTGTAGCTGGTTTGGCAGGTCCAGCTCTTGTGATTTCAATGCTGGTGGCGGCGATAATCGCACTGTTCACCGCGCTCAGTTTTGCCGAGCTAACCGCATGGTTGCCAAAAGAAGGAAGCGTTTACGAATATGCGCACCAGCTGATCTCCCCATTTTCTGGTTTCCTAGCAGGATGGATGTGGATGCTTTCCAACACTTTCACGGGCGCCGCGGTCTCCCTCGGATTCGCCTACTATCTTACAGCATTGGTTCCAATTTTGCCAGCTAACTGGATAGCTGCGACAGCATGCATAGCCTTGACGACGCTTAACTACGTCGGCATACGCCAGTCAGCCCTCCTGAACAACGTTCTTGTTACGGCAAAATTGCTGATACTAGCATTTTTTGTTGTGTTAGGCACAGCATACGTGAATACGGCGAATTTCGTGCCGTTCGCGCCCTCAGAAGCTGGAGTGCTCTTTGGTGCGTACTACATTTTCTTCGCTTACGCTGGGTTTGCACGGGTGGCCGTAGTAGCAGAAGAGGTAAAAGACGCAAAACGGATTGTTCCCAAAGCGATACTGCTTTCTCTAGTCATCTCCACGATATTCTATGGGATTGTTGGCACAGTTGCAGTAGGGCTTGTGGGATCAACGAAACTCTCGGAATCAAGCTCTCCGCTTGCGGAAGCCATAAGCGCCACGGGAAGCCTGAGCGCTGTCCAAGTAGTCACCGCTGGAGGATTACTGGCAACTGCAAGCGTGCTGCTCACATCTATTCTTGGAGTTTCCCGCATGGCCTATTCAATGGCAAGAAGGAATGACTTGCCGCAAATCTTGAGAAAGCTTCACCAAAAATACAACACTCCGCACTATTCCATCTGGATTGTAGGTCTTTTGATGACACTGCTCGTTTTGCTGGTAGACCTTACAAGGATTGTGGTCGTAAGCACGTTCGCCTCTCTCTTTTATTACGCCTTAGCTAATGTTTCAGCGTTACGATTGAAAGTTGAAAAAAGGCTTTATCCAATGTTCGTACCCGTGCTAGGAGTCGCCACTTGCACGGTACTCTTGATTTCCGTCTTCTTTGTTTCATTACAAGCATTGATAATCGGCGTTGCATGTTTATTAGCAGGCGCAGTTTATTACGTTGCAAAGCAGAAGATTTCGACGTGAGAGACATGTGGGAAATGCTGTTGCCAATATTGGGTTTTCTCACAGGGATCGTAGCTTCTCTAACCGGAGTTGGAGGAGGCGTCTTCATAGTGCCAATACTAACAATACTGTACAGCTTTGACATAAAACTCGCAATTGGAACGAGCCTCACAACGATAATCTTCACTGCTGTAGCCTCAGCACTGAACTATGCAAGACAAAAACGAATATACTACAAAACTGGTTTGATCCTAGCAATAACAACAATGCCCGGCTCATATTTAGGTGCCAACATACTCAAAATATTGGCGTCTTCATGGGTGAGCATAATTTTCGGGCTTTTCCTAATCTTCGTGGCCCTACGCATGATAATTGGCTCTAACAGTTTCAAATCCAGAGAAGGAGCAAAGACAATCCAGCAGAGTGTTGCCCGATCAGACACTGAACTGGTCAGATCGGGAAAAACAATCATAATGGGTGCAGGATTAAGCTTTTTCGGCGGGCTTGCATCAGGATTGCTTGGCATTGGCGGAGGAGCACTTATTGTGCCGATAATGACTCTCGTAATGAGAATGCCAATACACTTTGCAACCGCAACGTCGATGTTCAACATGATTTTCACTTCAACTTCCGGAGTGACACAACATTTCTTGGCGAACAACATCAACTTCGAAAGCGCAGTCCTCTTGGCACTGGGTTCCGTCTTTGGAGCTCAAGTGGGAGCTTACGCTTCCAAAAAGATATCCAGCAAAAACCTGCGCAGAGTCTTTGGCATGTTGCTAATCATTGTAAGCATACAGATGATTATGAGCACATTTTAGTGATTTGTCCAAGATTTTTGAATTGGCATGTTCAGTGAGCTACATCGACGTTTGGCTAAATGCTGCTGCTAAGTTCTCTTTCTCTTCAACATGTTCTCTAAGATCGGATGCAGCTTCGCGTTTTCGGCTTCGATCTTTTCCTTGCCTAAGGAGCGCATTTGCGCGTCCATTTCTCTTATCAACTCGGCAAATTTCACACCTTCAGCAGCAGAAACATACTCTACGCGGAATCTTTCAGGGCTTAACCCAAGCTTTTGCAGCATGGGCGCTAGAGCATCCATCCTTGCCTTCATTTTCCAGTTTCCGCTTATGTAGTGACAATCATAGGGCAGATGGCAAGCACCGACGAGAACCATGCCTGCACCGAGCCTGAACGCTTCGAGCACGAAGTCGCGGTCAACCCTGCCAGAACACATCACCCGTATCGGCCTTATAATTGGAGGATACTCAAACCTGCTCGTGCCAGCCAGGTCCGCACCTGCATAACTGCACCAGTTACACAGGAACGCCAAAATCTTGTCTTCAGGATTTATTTCCAAAGCAGCCCTGATCTGAGCAAATATTTGGGCGTCAGTGAAATGCCGCTGAGTAATGGCGTCAGCTGGGCATTCAGCCACGCAGGTTCCGCAGCCGTGACACATGGCAGTCGTGACTTCTGCAACCTGCCCTTCAGGCGCTTTTATCGCGCCGTAGGGACAAGCGTTGGCGCAGATGCCGCACTTTACCTTTGTGTTGCGGCATTTCGACGGGTCAACCATTGTCACAATCGGCTCAATCTTCCACTTAGGCTTAGAAAGAATTGTGGCGGCACGTGCCGCAGCGCCCATACCTTGAGAAACACTGTAAGGAACATCTTTTGGTCCCTGACAGCCGCCTGCCACAAAAATACCGTCTACAGGCGTATCAATGGGTTTGAGTTTCGGGTGGCTTTCCATGAAGAAGCCGTCGGTGCCTCGACTCAAGTTGAAGATTCTTGCCACGTCGGCTGAGCCTTGGCTGGGAATCGCGGCTGTGGCCAACACAACCATTTCACTCTCAACTTGCACGGGTTTGTCGTTTTCCTTTTCAGCATGGACAGTCAAATTTTTTGTTGTGGAATCTTCATCGATTTTCTTGTTGTTGAGTTTGACGCGGACAAAGTTGATGCCCAACTCTTGAGCTTTTCTGTAGAGTTCTTCGTTGCCTTTCTTGTTTGATCTCATGTCTGTGTAAAGCACGTTTATTTTGAGCTTATCACCGTACTTTTCTTTAAGGAACACGGCGCTCTTGAGTGTTAGCATGCAGCAGAAGCCTGAACAATACTCGTACTTGTTAACATCACGGGAGCCGACACATTGAATATACGTTAGGCTGCTTGGCGTCTTACCATTGGAAGGCCGCGTGATCTCGCCAACAATCTGTGTTCCCGTGTCCAACATTCGTTCAAGCTGCAGCGCGGTCACGACGTTGTTGTACTTGCCGAAACCATAGTTCTCCAAGTCATGGGGTTCGTAAATGTCGAACCCCGTTGCAGTTACGATGCTGCCCACTTCAAACTTTATTTCTTCCGGTTTTTGCTCGAAGTCAACGGCTTGAACAGGGCAGACTTGTTGACACTTGCGGCAGCTTCCATCCTTAAAGTACAGGCAGTTATCCTTGTCAATCGTGTAGGTCGAAGGTGTAGCATTTGGAAACGGTATGTAAATTGCTTTTCGCATCCGCATTCCAGCATCAAACTTGTTGGGTACTTGGACTGGACACTGTTCGGCACATCGGCCGCAGCTTGTACATTTGACTTCATCTACGTAACGCGGTTTCTTGACAACTTTAACCGTGTAACTGCCGATTACACCCTGCACTTCTTTAACCTCAGAGTAGGCAAGCAACTCAATGTTCGGGTGTATAGCAACCGCGCCTATACGAGTGGCGACGCAAGAAAACCTAGGGCAATGCATCTGTTGAGGACAATTAGAACATTCGAAAACTGGGAAAGTCTTGCCCAACTGGGCCATATGTCCGCCTATGATTTCAGCTCGGTCAACTAGATATACTTGGTAACCCATCTCTGCCAGATCTAAGGCCGCACTTGCCCCGGTAACGCCTGCGCCCAGCACCAAGGCTTTGTTTGTGACGGGTACTTCAATTACGTCTAAGGAGTGAAGAAGTCGCGCTTTAGCCACAGCCATCCTGACCAGTTCTTTGGCCTTTTCTGTGGCCTCCTTAGGCGTGCTTGGGTGGCACCAAGATGAAAATTCGCGGATATTCGCCATCTCAAACAGGAACCGGTTCAAACCAGCCTCTGAAACCGTATTTCTAAAAGTGGGTTCATGCATCCGCGGCGAACAAGCGGCCACAACCACTCGATTCAGCTTGTGTTCTTTTATTCCCTTCCTTATTTCTTCCTGCCCAGGATCGGCACAGGTGTAACGGTTCGTCTTCACGTAGACCACATTGGGCAAGGTACGCGCATAGGCCGCCACGTTTTCTACGTCAATGACGCCGCCAATGTTAAGGCCGCAGTAGCAAATGAAAACGCCTATTCGCAACTCTTCTGTAGGGGCTTGTTCCGTCATTGCTTTTCACCTCTTTCTAGAACTGCTCTAATTTGAGCCACAACTTGTCCGTCTGTGTAGTGAGGCATTTGTATTGCGTCCATCGGGCAAGCCGAACTACATATGCCACAGCCTCTGCAGAGACCCTCAGTCACTTTTGCCAGTTGTTTCTCGCTTATTTGCTCAACGTTTATTGCGTTATAACCGCAAACAGACTCGCATATTCGGCACCCGCTACAGAGGTCTTCATCGACTCTAGCCACAATTGGTTCAACTGTCCATGCTGGCTTACTCAGAACGGTCGCTGCTTGCGCTGCCGCGGCGCTGCCTTGAGAAACACTGTAGGGAATATCCTTCAACCCTTGACATGCGCCAGCCAGAAATATTCCAGGCATATCCGTGTCGGTTGGGCGAATTTTGGGTTGGCATTCTGCGAAGAAACCATCTTTGCCCAGTGATATAGCGAGCATTTTTGCCAGCTCACCCGCCGTCTCAGATGGAATTGCAGCGTTTGCTAGGACCACCATGTCTGCGGCCACTTTGACTTGCTGGCCATCTTCTGTTTCACCGTAAACTGTGAGGTTCTTGGTTGCGGGGTCTTCGGTCACTAGCCGATTCTCCAGTTTGACCCTGACGAAATTGACCCCTCCTTTCAGGGCTCTGTTAAAGAATTCTTCGTAGCCTTTGAAGTTGCTTCGCATGTCCGTGTAAAATACGTAGATTTGAACCTCGTCCCTGTACTTTTCTTTAAGCATGACTGCGTGCTTCAGCGTATACATGCAGCAGAAGCCTGAACAATACTCGTACTTGTTAACATCACGGGAGCCGACGCATTGAATGAAGACGACAGAATGGGGCTTTTGCCCATCTGAAGCACGAATTACTTTCCCACCTGTGGGTCCAGCAGCCAGCAGAAGTCTCTCAAGCTCTAGAGATGTAAATACGTTGTCAAATTTTCCATAGCCATAGGCATTCGTTTCCTCTGGAGTGTACATGTCGTACCCTATGGAGGCTATTATGGCTCCTACGTTGATTTCAACTTCTTCAGGTTTCTGATCGAAGTTTATGGCTTCCCGAGCGCCGCAGGCATCCACACATTTGAAACATTCAATACAGTAATCCATGTTGATCGTGTAGATGAGCGGCACTGCCTGATCAAAGGGGACAGAAATGGCTTTTCTTAAACCCATTTTCATGTCAGTTGGGTTCGGGTACTCAATAGGACAAGCGTCTCTGCATTCGCCGCATCCAGTGCAGTTCTTGGCTATGACGTATCGAGGGTTCCTTCGAATCTTCACCTTGAAATCGCCAATGTACCCATCGACTTTTAAGATGTCGGCGTACGAGATTATCTCAATGTTTGGGTGTCGTCCCACATCCACCATTTTCGGTCCTTCAATGCAAATACTGCAGTCAAGAGTTGGGAAAGTCTTGTCCAACATTGCCATGTGTCCGCCTATGCTTTCGCTCTTCTCCACGACGTAGACTTTGTAACCCATATCTGCCAGGTCAAGAGAGGCGCTTATTCCCGCGATTCCGCCACCGATAACCAGAACTGCTTTCTTAACGGGCAATTCGATAGATTGCAGACGTTCCAGGAGGCTTGCCTTAGCCACAGCCATCTTAATTGTTTCCTTGGCCTTTTCGGTCGCTTCCTTAGGCTTGTTTTGGTGGCAGAATGAAGAAAATTCGCGGATATTCGCCATCTCAAACAACCACGGGTTCAGGTCAGCCTTCGAAACGCATCGCTGAAAGGTCGGCTCGTAAAGCCTCGGCGAACAGCCAGCTAAAACCACGCGGTTAAGCTTGTGTCTCCTTATGGCAAATATCATTCTATCTTGGCCTTGGCGGCTGCACGGATAATCCATGTCTTCGACATAGACAACGCCCGGCAGAGTCCAGGAATACCTTGCCAGTTCATCAACATCTATGACTGATTCTATGTTAGTTCCGCAATGGCATACGAAAACGCCTATTCGCAACTCCTCATTTGCAGCTTTTTTCTCGGCTTCCTGGGCCATCTTACGCCTCCTTTAGGTCTATTCTTTTATAAACAGATTTTCTTGCCCTTTGGGAACTCTTGGCTTTTAATTCCTTAGCCATCTCAACTGGCGAGGTAAGCTTTTCTAGGGCTTTGTTCCATGCCCCTGAGCGAACAGGAGAGTGAACTATCTTTGTACGTTTGAGCTCTAAAGCCTCGTCAACTGGACAAACGACCTTGCAAGCTCCGCAATAAACGCAAAAAAGTTCGTTAACATGAACCTTTTTGTCTTCGTCCGAAAAATAGAGCGCGCCGGTTATCGGGCAGATGTCCAAACAATCAGTGCAGCCTTCTGGACATTTTTCTTGATCAATGGCAATTTTTCCTTCGATGAATTTTCGCACTGTAATCACATCTTCAGGGCATTTGAACTCGCAGATCCGGCAGCAAGGGCAATATTCTTTCTGGACATCTACGTTGGTTTGGAGGGCTTTCCTCTCATTTTCAGTCATAAAACCAAGGCTTTCAACGGGCTTCACATCAGTCGTTAATCTTTTCACAGTGATCAAAGATAGAGGACACGCATCCTCACAGTCGAGGCAGTCTGTTGGGCATCGACCTAAATCCACTTGAATGTCACGGATTAACTCCGGAAAGCTTTCCTTTTCAACCACGGAGAGGACATGCTCCCCGTTTAGCGTGAATCTGACCGCCCCATAAGGGCACGAAAGGTCACATATTCCACAAAAATTACATTTCGCCAAATCAATGTCGATATTGGCCCTTTTTGCTTTTTCCCCTAAAATTTTGGGCTGTTTTTCAAGTTTTATGGCTTCTTTTGGACACGCTAAACTGCATATCTGACAGCCCACGCATCGCTTTTTGTCGAGAACTAGTTTGTAATCCTTAACCTGTAAAACCCATTCTAGTGTTAACGCTTCAGCCGTGTCTTTCTTAACTGTTTTTAACGGCATTTACTAACCACTCAACCTAAGTGTTAATGTCTGGTACAAAGCTGGACATGACATCTTGCTTGTTATTGGAAATGTTTGAATGGAGATTTCGTAATATAAATATTGCTTGAAAATAACATAGTTCCATACATTGATTTGGCGAAATTCATTTCCGTTAGGTTCACTTCAAATTTTGCGGCAGATAGTCACATAACATTTCAAGGCGTCGTCCTGCAAAGCAACAACTCTCAAACCAGCGTTTTGCAGTAATTTTTGGTAAATTTCTAATGAAAAGGCCTTTTTTAGTCCAGTGACTACAATCGAAGCTTCACGTTTCGCAACGCGTTTAATCTCCTTAAGCGTCTCCGCAGGGTTCGGCAGGTTTTGAATCAAAGTGAAGGCAAAAACAAAGTGAAAACTATCATTTTTGAAGGGCATGCGGTCAGCGTCTGCCAGCACTACATGAACGTTCTGAAATTTCCTGGCGTGCCCGTTTGCCCGAAACAGAAGCTTTCTGGAGATATCTAAGCCGACAATTGTTTCTGCCTTTCTGGCAATATAATCAAACAAGAGTCCTGTTCCACATCCAACGTCCAAAATGAGGTCATCAAGCCTTACGTGCAAGTCCTTCAAAGCTGCCTCAAACTTTGCCTTTTGCTCTTCAGCGTACCGCGTATCATACATGTTTGCCGTCAGATCGTAACGTTGCATCACTCTGCGTTTCTTGTCCCATCCGCCCACGGATGACCCTTCAGAAATCTTATGTACACATGAAGCCTTCTAAAACTATTGGCGCAGACTAATTGGCAAACTCAAACTCTTTAACTGTCCTAGTAAAACCAAAGCTGACAGAAGCAGCAAACATGATTCAGAAAGCGGTTTCTCAGCGCAAAACGCTGCTCCTCGTGGGCAAATGCTCCGTGCACTACACCGGCAGAGCAAAATCAAAACTCGAACCCGGCGAACGCATACTCATAATCAAAGAAGATGGCTCCCTCCTTGTCCACCGTCCAGTGGGCTATGAACCAGTCAACTGGCAACCTCCAGGTTGCATCTTCCACGTTCAAGCAAGAGACAATATTCTGGAAATTCGAGCTGTCCGGCAGAAGCCCCGCGAAAGTGTCAAGGTATTCTTTGACGCGGTTCAGATGGTTTCTGCCTTAAGCCTTGTCGATTCTGGGCAGTTCTCGCTCTATGCAAGTGAAGAGGACATGCATAAGGCAATCCTCTTAAACCCTTCACTTCTGGAGGAGGGGTTCAAACCCATAAGCTACGAGAAGAAAGTTGAACCAGGCTTCGTAGACGTGTACGGCGTGGACAAAAATGGAAGACTTGTCGTGGTGGAAATCAAACGCAAAATAGCTGGAAAGGAAGCCGCTTTCCAGCTTGCCAAATACATTGACTCGGTAAAAACTAGGGCAGTGCGTGAAGTGAGGGGAATTCTCGCAGCGCCCAACATTGCTAGGGACGTGCAAAGACTGTTGGTTACTTTGGGATTGGAGTTCAGAGCTTTAGACCCGAGAAAATGCGCGGAGACTCTGAAAAGGACTAAGGCAACAAAACTTGAAGCGTTTTTCAACGAAGAAAAGCAAGATGGTTGACAAGATTTCTGGCGAGAAATAAAAGTGAAAGAGCGATCGTCAAAGAATTCAACTATGCGATTGAGTAAGAAATATTTAAAATAGCGTGCTGATACTTGCTTTTGAAGGTGAAAAGGCGCATGAATTTTTGGAAAGATGTTCCTATCGGGGAGAAACCGCCAAGAGTATTGAACATGGTGATTGAAGTCGTGAGTGGTACAAGAGACAAATACGAATACAACACCAACTGGGAAGCCTTTGTTCTCGATAGAATAATACCTTCATCCGTGGTTTTCCCCGTTGAATATGGGTTTGTTCCGCAAACATGGTATGATGATGGTGACCCGTTGGACATAATGGTGCTGAGCTACGAACCACTTGAAGTTGGATGCGTGGTAAAGGTCAGGGTCATCGGGGCACTTATAATAGAGGATGAGGAGGGACTGGATCCGAAAATATTGTCTGTCCTTGTAAACGACGCAAGATTTGAGGGGTACAACGAAATCACCGATGTCCATAAGCATCAGCTTACAGAAATTCAAGAATTTTTCGAAACTTACAAGAGGTTGGAGCCGCATAAATGGGCCCAAACTAAAGAGTGGAAAAATGCTGCTGAAGCCATGAAAATCGTGCATTATGCAATTCAAAAATTCAAGGAAATCACCGTGAAATGAATGAGCATATCTAAGGAGACCGAGACAGCTCTAAAACAAAAAAGACGGTCACAATTCTTAAGTGAATAAAGCATACAAAATCTGTTGATCAGAATTCAACGTTATGGCCCGAAACGCAAGACCTTGCCTGGATATATTGGACGTCTCGGCGGTTCAAACGAATTTCTGGCTGAAAGATTCATATTCTTTTTCTGAAAGCCAACCTTCATTCTTTAGCTTTGTTAGTCCATTTTTAATCTGTTCACGCGTAGACCTTGCTCTCAGTATGTCAGTTCTGTCGCCATTTTCATTGATTTCTCTTGCAAATACCGCGTTCTGCTCGCTTTGCGTTGTAACCTCGTACAGTAAAGACGATATGCCTCTAAAGCGGGGTACAAAAAGTCCTTTGACTCTCGCTTTCCCAAGTGCGCCTTTTAGTCTGGTGGAAAGGCTTATGGTTTCTACGGTTGATGGTGGAAGAACAACGTAGCGCTTTTTCGATTCGTTTTGATAGCACGTCAAATAGAATGGCACGTAAAATAGCATGTTTTCCTTTGATTCTCTTTTGATGCCCAGTTTTTCAAGGGCAGTGATGTTTACTTCCCTCAGTTTGGCCACGCTGTCAATTTGTTCGGTTATCGACGCTGTCAGTTTCTCGAGTTTTTCTATGTCTTGCTTGTGAACCTGAATTTTCGCGTCGCGGGAAGCTTCAAGTTCCAGCAGGTCCTTTTTGGCCTCTTTGACTTTGGCTTCCTGATCCGACCTCAGTTCAAAAGAATCGAGTGATTTTCGCTCTTTCATCTCTTTTATTTTCTTTTCTGTTTCCTTTATCTCGTCTTCGATTTGCGACAGCTCTTTTTTGTTTTCGCTGACTTTTTCCTTCCATCTCCGTTCGCCAGCATCGTCTTGATTGTCCGCGTGGGTTTTTGCCTCCAGTTTGTAGCGCTCAATTTTCCCGAGTGTTTCCTCCTTGTTTTTTTCAAGTTTGACTTTCTCTTTTTGCAATGGAAGAAGCTGTTTTTCGAAATTTTTCGTTAACTGAGTCATTTGCGCATCGTATTCTTCGTTTATGCGGTTGACTTTTGAGGTCGTGATTTCTTCTTGATCTTTGATTTTGTCGGCGAATTCTTCTTTGACTGCTCTTATTTTGTTATGTAGTTCTTTGACGAAGTTTTGGGTTGAACTGCTGAGTAGTTTCATGCTTTTACAAAGAGTATCGACTTCTTCTTTGAAGGAGAAATTTAGGTTTCCAAGTTCCTGCGTAATCGATAGAATTGTTGACTCGTCCACGGCTGGCGACAGCATCGCCATGTCGGTTGGTTCCACTGGGGCCGGCTCAGCTTCCATAAGGTATAAAGTCAATTCGTTGAGTAGATCTGGGTCTCTTACGAGCCCTTTTACCGCAACTACTTTTTCACTTGCGGGGGTTTGAAAATAGTTTATGT
>Ga0172364_10001647_pt1 | contig 17361 bp, 12 predicted proteins | sample LakKivSesite10cm_FD_114545 | JGI IMG/M metagenome (GOLD analysis project Ga0172364, IMG submission 114545) | Sediment microbial communities from Lake Kivu, Rwanda - Sediment site 10cm | ecosystem: Environmental > Aquatic > Freshwater > Lake > Sediment | place: Rwanda: Western Province, Lake... | reverse complement strand
GGCCGCGGAGGCCGTGGCTTAGCATGGACCGTGCCGAGCTCGTCGTTCCTGGGTCAAATGGGGAAGACATTTTTCCCCCGTTCGCGGGAAAAATGGCCAATAGCGACAAAAAGGTCTAAGATGGCGGTCACAACGGGTCCGAAGGACACCTTATTGAGGCCTTCCCGCTGTCCAGGATATGGGGTCCACCCCAAGGCCGGCTCATGGACGAGCAGAGGCGCGAACGGGAGGGGAAAGACGGCGGTAGGGCTGCCGACCGGGCCCGGGAGAAGGCAGCTGATACCTCCCCCCCGGCTAGCAAAACAGACAGGTCTGCCGACGCCGCGTCCGGAACGGCCAAGATGATGTCCGCCTCCCCAGTTGGGAACTTCTACATCTATTCTTTTGGCGGGAAGCTCCTCCAGGTTTACGATGTCTACGGGCACCTCCTCAAGGACTATATCTATATGGGCGACCGGCTCATCGCCGAGTACGATTATGTCGGCAGCCGATACCTCTATTACGCCCCGGACCAGATCAACACGACCCGAGTTGTGACCGACCAAGTGGGCAACGTCGTCTATTCGGCGGTCCATGATCCGTATGGAGGGATTCAGCAGGCCTTGGTCAGCACCTACGATCCCCAGCTCAAGTTCTCGGGCAAGGAGCGCGACTCAGAGTCCGAGCTCGATTACTTCGGAGCCCGCTACTACGGCCGGGACCAGTATAGGTTTATTTCCATTGACCCGAACTATACGAAAAATACCGTATCGTTTAACTCCAAAATGTTCAATTCTTATTCATATTGTATGAATAATCCAAACCGATTTATCGATCCGGATGGAGCCTATTTGGTTGATATCTATGTATATCGCATGGGGGTTCTAAGAAGCGGCAAAATCCGGGGAGAAGTATGGATCGGCGGATATTTTGTCGGCTATTCAATCGAATTAGGTTGGAACGGGAATAAAAGAGGCGAGAGTTGTATACCCGAAGGGGATTATGATGCGTATATTGGCCTATTCACTCCAGAGAATGGTCCTTCATTTCAGACGGTTAGGCTATACGATGGACAAGACCCAGCCTATGAGGGGACGCGTCCTCGCACGGAAGTCGCATTTCACCAAGGCACGAAATCGACGGGGTGTATTCTTATTGGCCGGAGTATCGATAGGGTCAGTGAATCTACCTGCGGAAGTGCTCTCCAGAAGATGATGGAGAGGATAAATTTCCTCGGAGCAGGACTGCCTCCAGCCGTAACATTCGTACTGGAGGGCTTTGATGCACTTATATCAATAAGCGATTTCCCAGAAATTATGGTTCATATTATCAACACGCCATCGTATTTGGCAATGTCCATAGGGCTAAGTCTTATCGGCAAGATCTAGTCCTAGGAATGTACGGTCCGCAAAGGAGGCAAAATTGAAGATCCCGAAATATTGTCGGCTGATGGCCTTTGCGCTCATCATCTTCGGAACGTGCGAGACTACTGGCCTATCTCTATTCTCCCAGGGTGAACCGCGCGTTAACTGGAATGAGGTGTTAGCTGCCTACGATAGGTTTTTGGCCTATCCTTCGCCTGAGAAAGCGGGGGCCCTCGCAAGACTCTTGCCTAAAGGCACGCCAGAATCTGCCAGAATCGTGGACGATGAAGCTCGAGCGTTGGATCATTTCGTTTCGTCAGAGAATTTCGGGATATTGGCGATTGAGGCCGAATTTGGGAATAGGGGCGCGATTGTCGTACTGCTACGATTACTGAATTTCGCCGACGGGCTTGGCGCCGAGTACATTTCGGCAGCCCTGGGAAATGTGGTTCGCTCGAAACCGAAGTTATTTTTGGAAATTATGAAAGAAAATGGAGGCGCTTTAGCTATTAAGCAGCTCGGCCCTAGAATTGCATTTCCCCAATACGCCTATAATAATCATCCAGGGGCGCATAAATATGATCTTGTGAAACGTCATGAAGCCGTTGCTTCGGTAACTGAGCCCGAACTGGCCGAAACAAGGGAAGCCTGTCTAGAGCTTCTAGCCGAGGAGCTCAAAAAGCTGAGGTAGGAAAGCCGAACCGGCAAGCATGGTTCAGGATTCGGGCGGCATCTCCAATCCGATGCCCGATCCAGCGAACTTGTCGACCTGCTCACTGCCGAATTCGGTCTTGTCAACCGATGTTAGTCTAGCTGCCCGGGGAGCGGTTGACAGGCTCGGACCCCTGCGGTATAAACCCTACTTCGACCCTTAGGATCTAAAGGAGCACCCATGGGCAACACCTTCATTTCCGACATCCGCGAGAAAGCGGCCAAGAAGTTCCTCAAGGTCGCCTTCCCTGACGCCGAGGACGTCCGGACCCTCAAAGCGGCCCTGACCCTCCGCGAAAAGCATATCGCCGAGCCGCGCCTGGTCGGGTCGTCCGAGGCTATCCACAAGGTCGCCAAGGACAACGGCCTCGACATCGCCGGCATCCCCGTCATCGACCCCGCCACCGACGCCTCCCGGGGCGATCTCGTCGACCTCCTCTTCGACAAGCGCAAGGCCAAGGGCTGGACCCTGGAGCAGGCCGCCGAGGCGGCCAAGGGCCCGCTCTATTACGCCGGATTGCTCCTCGCGACCGGCAAGGTCGGGGCCGTCGTCGGCGGCAACATCTCCTCGACCGGCGACGTCATCCGGGCCGCCATCCACACCGTCGGCACGGCCCCGGGCATCTCGACCGTCTCGAGTTACTTCATCATGGTCTTCCCCGAGCGTCTCCTCTGCTACGCCGACTGCGCCGTCGTCCCCAACCCGACCGACGCCCAACTGGCCGATATCGCCCTCACCTCCGCCAAGAACTTCCAGGCCGTGACCGGCGAAGAGCCGCGCGTGGCCATGCTTTCCTTCTCGACCAAGGGCTCGGCCCAGCACGCGGACGTGGACAAGGTCGTGAGCGCCACCAAGATCGCCAAGGAAAAGGCCCCCCACCTCCTCCTCGACGGCGAGATGCAGGCCGACGCGGCCCTCGTCGCCTCGATCGGCGAGCGCAAGTGCAAGGGCAGCCCGGTCGCCGGCAAGGCCAACGTCCTCATCTTCCCCGACCTCGACGCCGGCAACATCGGCTACAAGCTGACCGAGCGGCTGGCAGGGGCCGAGGCCGTCGGGCCGATCGTCCAGGGCCTCAACAAGCCTTATTGCGACCTCAGCCGCGGCTGCTCGGCCGACGACATGGTCAACGTCGCGGCGATCTGCAGCTTGATGGCGGAGTGAGCGTCCGCGCTCAACGGGTGAGATTGTACTTCTTCACCAGCCGGACGGGCTGAAAGGAGAGTTTCGCCTTCCGCAGTCCCTCGATAGCCATGTCCTGTTCCCGGTTGAGGAAGGCAAAATCGCCCCACTCTCGGCAGACGAACTCGCGGTTGACCCACTGGGCCAGGCCGACAAGGCCCGGGTTGGCGATCTCGATGGGGATGACAGCCATGTCCGGCGTGAGCCGCCCGCCCAAGGTGAAGGCCTCCACCCGTCCGCCCACCTTGACGACGGCGCCCATGAGGCCGAGGTGGAGGAACGAGGCCAGGGCCTGGAGGATGGCCTTCTTCTCGGCCCGGATGCAGACGTCGCCGTTCTTCTCCTCGAACCAGTCCTCGAGGAGCCGCACGCACCCCGGGACGTCCGGCGGGGTCAGGGCGTGGTATTCGTGGACGAACGTCGACTCGAACTTGCGGATGCGGTTACGCTTGCCGTCGAACTTCTTGCCTTTGAGCTCGGCCAGCTCCTGCCGCGAGTAGATATAATCGAAGTTGCCGGGGTCCTCCTCGACCTTGAGAGCCCCGCCGTAGCGCTCGACGAAGGCCTCGGGCACCCGCGAGAGCCGCGGCGCGTGGCGGAGGAGCGTCTCGACCGTTTCCAGGGCGCGCTCTCCCCCGATCGGCGGCAGGGCGTAGGCCCATTCGAATTCGGGCTCGACAAGGACGCACAGGCTCCCGTTGAGGACGGTCCAGCTCGGATGCTCGGAGTCCTTCCAGATGAAGATGTTGGCGAAATTGAGCTCACAGACCTCGGAGGGATCGCGACCGAGATAGCCCTCGAAGACGGCCTTGTCCTCGAGGCCGACGGGCTTCCACTCGGGGTAACGGGGCAGGCTCACGGTCTCGCCCTCCGCATGACGGTGCAGCGCTCCTGAGGGCAGCCTTCGCACCAGGCCGTCCGGCGCTTGGCCGGGAAGGTCGCCGGGATCCCCTCCTCTATAATATGGAAGCCGCAACCCTCGAAGAAGCCGGGGATGATAGTCGCCAGGTGAACGTCGCCCGGGGCCTCGGCCATCAGAGCCTCGACCAGGGCCTTGGCGACTCCCCTCCCCCGGAACGGGGGGTCGACGCCCAGGGCGCAAAGCTCGAGGCAGTCGGCGTGCGTCTTGAGCGCGACGAGGCCGGCGATGCGGCCTTTCTCCTCGGCCACCCAGAGGGTGTCGTATTCAATCCCCGGATAGTCCAGCCCGAGTTTTCCGGCCAAGCGGACCGCGGCGGCGGCATCTCCGGGGCGGGATCTGCGGACCTGCATTTCGATGTATTATAGCACGCCCGCCGCCTTGACAGCCCCCGGCCGGACGGATATAGTTCCCCTCTCCCAGAAAGGTGGATCATGCGCCTGTTGATCATCAATCCCGGTTCGACATCGACCAAGATCGCCGTCTATGAGGACGAGCGCGAGATCCTGTCCGAGAACATCTCCCACTCCGCCGAGGAGCTCGCCCCCTACAACAAGATCGTGGACCAGAAGGGTTTCCGCAAGGACATCATCCTGAGGACGCTCCAGGCCCACGCCGTCGAGCCGGCCTCCCTGGCGGCCGTCGTCGGCCGCGGCGGCCTGCTCGTCCCCATCCCGAGCGGCGTCTACCGGGTCAACGACCGCATGCTCGAGGATCTCTACCAGGGAGTCCAGGGCGAGCACGCCTCGAACCTGGGCGGGCTGATCGCCGACGAGATCGCCCGGCCCCTCGGCCTCCCCGCCTTCATCGTCGATCCCGTCGTCGTCGACGAGCTCGAGGACTGGGCCCGCCTCTCGGGCATCCCGGAGATCCGGCGCCGCAGCATCTTCCACGCCCTGAACCACAAGTACACGGCCCGGCTGGCTGCCCGCGAGCTCGGCCGGAGCTACGAAACGGTCAACCTCATCGTCTGCCACCTCGGCGGCGGCATCACCGTCGGCGCTCATCGGCAAGGACAGGTGGTGGACGTCAACAACGGGCTGAACGGCGAAGGGCCCATCACCCCAGAGCGGGCCGGCACGGTCCCCGCGGGTGACCTCGTGGCCCTGTCCTTCTCCGGAAAATACGACCAGGCCGCGCTCAAGAAGCTGCTGACGGGCCGGGGCGGCATGGTCGCCCACCTCGGGACGAACGACATGCGCGAGACGGTCAAGAGGGTCGCGGCGGGCGACGAGAAGGTCCATCTCGTCTTCACGGCCATGGTCGAGACGGTCTCGAAGCAGATCGGGGCCTGCGCCGCCGTCCTCAAGGGCCGCGTCGACGGCATCGTCCTGACCGGCGGGCTGGCCTACGCCGCCGAATTTATCGACCGGATCAAGGAGCACGTCGCGTTCCTCGGACCGGTCTTCGTCTTCCCCGGCGAGAACGAAATGGTGGCCCTGGCCGAGGCCGGCCGGCGTGTCCTGAGGGGCGAGGAAACCGCCCGCACCTACCCGGCCTAGCCGGGACTGAAGGAGTTGTCATGATCACCAAGCTCGAACAGATCGTCGAACGGGTGAAGGGCAAGCCCATCAAGCGGCTGGCCGTGGCCGTCGCCGAGGACCCCCATACCATCGAGGCCGTCGGCCGCGCCGTCAAGGAGAAGCTGGTCAAGGCCGTCGTCACCGGCGACGAGAAGGCCATCAAGAAGGTGGCCGCCAACGCCAAGGTCGACCACGGTCTTTTCGATATCGTACACGAGCCGGACAAGGTCAAGGCCCTGACGCTGGCCATCGACAAGGTCCGGGCGGGCGAGGCCGATTTCCTGATGAAGGGCCTGCTCGATTCCTCCGTCTACATCCGCGGCATCATCGACAAGGAGAAGGGGCTGCTGCCGCCGGGCAAGCTCCTCTCCCACGTCTCCGTCATTGAGGTCCCGACCTGGAAGAAGCTCATCATCTGCGGCGACGTCGCCGTCATCCCGGCCCCGGACCTCGAGGCCAAGATCGCCATCCTAAACTACGCCATCGACGTCGCCCACCGGCTCGAGATCGAGAACCCCAAGGCCGTCCTGCTTTCGGCGGTCGAGAAGGTCAATCCGAAGATGCCGTCGACGACCGAGTCGGCGATCATCGCCAAGATGGCCGACCGCGGCCAGATCAAGGGAGCCATCGTCGACGGGCCGCTGGCCCTGGACGTGGCCTTCAGCGAGGAGAGCGCCCGCATCAAGGGACTCAAGTCGCCCGTCGCCGGCGACGCCGACATCCTCGTCTTCCCCAGCATCGAGGCCGGCAACATCTTCTTCAAGGCTTCGACCTATCTCGCCAAGGGCGAGCTCGGGGCCGTCGTGACCGGCGCCCGGTGCCCGTGCGTCCTGACCTCGCGCGGCGATTCGGAAGACACCAAGTTCTACTCGATCGCCCTGGCCTCACTCTTGACTTAGGTGCCATAGAATTCGCGAACGTTCAATCCTGCCGAGGAGGTGTCCGATGTCCCTCATCACGCGTTCCCCCCTGAAAAGGCCTGCCGTCGTTTTCGCGGCCCTTCTTCTCGCGCTGGCGGCCTTCACCCTGGCCCAGCCGAAACCGGTCAAGCCCAAGGTCCTGCAGTCGACCAGCCCCGAGCTCCGGCTCAAAGGCTTCGAGGAGTACAAGGCCATGCAGGCGGCCTCGAAGCTCAAGGACCTCAAGTGGCAGTTCCTCGGCCCGACGAACGTCAGCGGCCGGGTCACGGACGTCGCCGTAGTCGCCCCCAAGGGCAAGAATTACACGTTCTACGTCGCCTCGGCTTCGGGCGGCGTCTGGAAGACAGAGAATGAGGGCACGACCTGGACGCCCGTCTTCGAGAACATGGTCACCGCGGCCGTCGGCGACATCGCCCTGGCCCCGTCCGACCCGAACATCCTCTGGGTCGGGACCGGCGAGCACAACATCTTCCGCAGCTCCCAGGCCGGGATCGGCGTCTTCAAGTCGACCGACGCCGGCAAGAGCTGGGCTCACATGGGGCTCACCGACACCAACACCATCGCCCGCATCGTCATCCATCCGACCAACCCGGACATCGTCTATGTCGCGGCCGGCGGCCACGAATGGACGAAGAACGCCGACCGCGGCGTCTACAAGACCGTCGACGGCGGCAAGACCTGGGACAAGGTCCTCTTCGTCAACGACGAGACCGGGGCCTACGACCTGGTCATGGACCCGCGGGCAAGCGACACCCTCTACGCCGCGATGTGGCAGCGGACCCGCAAGAAATGGAACGACCCGCGCAACGACGCGGCCTCCGTCGGGAGCGGCATCTTCAAGACGACCGACGGCGGCAAGACCTGGACGCCCGTCAACAAGGGCCTGCCGGACGCCCGCTGGCGCGGCCGCATCGGCCTCGATATCTGCCTGGCCAAGCCCGACACACTCTACACCCTCGTTGACAACTACGAGATCTCCCGCGAGCCGACCCCGCAAGAGATCACCGACAGCTACGGCGTCCCCTCCTCAGGCTTCATCAGGGGCGCCGCGGTCTACCGCTCCGACGACGCCGGGGCCACCTGGACCCAGGTGAGCGGACTGACGCCCCAGCAGAAGGCCTTCATGGAGCGTCACTCCGGGACCTACGGCTGGGTCTTCGGCCAGATCCGCGTCGACCCCAACGACCCCGAGACGTCCTACATCATGGGCGTGCCCTTCAGCGTCTCGGCCGACGGCGGCAAGACCTACAAGACCCTGCGGGAGGCGCCCGGCGGCGACAACCACGCCCTGTGGATCGACCCCGCCAACTCGAACTATCTCCTCAAGGGCTGCGACCAGGGTGTTGCCGTGTCCTACGACAAGGGCCAGAGCTGGCGCTTCTTCCAGAACGAGCTCAACATCTGCCAGTTCTTCAACATCAACTACGACATGGCGACGCCGTTCAAGGTCTACGGCTCGATGCAGGACCACGGCAGCTTCCGGGGCAAGGTCGACATCAGCCAGGGACGCGACAAGATCCCGGCCCAGGAATTCGAGAGCGCGCCGGGCGGCGAGGGCTCGAACCACGCCATCGACCCGGACAACCCGAACATCGTCTATTCGGCCGGCTTCTACGGCGCGATCTCCCGGAGCGAATACGACAAGCCCGGCCCCTACCCCGGCTATCCGTTCACGAAGGACCTCCTGCCGGCCCAATATGCGAGCGAGCCGCCCCTGCGCGGCCAGTGGCTGGCCCCGTTCATCCTCTCGCCCCACAACCCGAGCATCGTCTATCACGGCATGCAGTTCCTCTTCCGCTCGCTCGACCGCGGCGACACGTGGGAGAAGATCAGCCCCGACCTGACGACGAACGACGCGGCGACGCGCGGCGACATCCGCTACCAGACCCTTTTCACCGTCTCGGAGTCGCCGCTCAAATACGGGCTCATCTACGCCGGCACGGACGACGGCCGACTCTGGGTGACGAAGGACGGCGGCAAGGCCTGGGCCGAGATCACGGCCGGCCTGGCCCCGGGCAAGTGGATGTCGCGGGTCGTGGCCTCGGCCTACGACCTCGGCACCGTTTACCTCACCCAGAACGGCAAGCGGGACGACGACTTCACGCCCTACGTCTGGAGATCGACCGACTTCGGCAAGACCTGGACCAGCCTGGCCAAGGGCATTCCGGTCGGGCCGGTCAACGTCATCCGCGAGGACCCGGTCAACGGGAAGATCCTCTATGTCGGCACGGACATGGGCGTCTACGCGACGACCGACGGCGGCCAGACCTGGATGGTCTTGGGCGGGAACCTCCCGACCTGCTACGTCCACGACCTGATCATCCATCCGCGGGACAACATCATCGTCATCGCCACCCACGGCCGCGGCATGTGGGCCCTGGACGCCGACAAGGTCAACAACAAGCCCGCCCGGAGGCGCTTCTATTTCGAGGACTGAAGTTCGGGTCGCGCCGTCCAGGGCCATCGTCCTTGACGGCGTGGGGAGCGTTCTCTTCGTCAAGACCCGGCGGGCGCGGCGCATCTCGCTCACCGTCCGCTCCTCGCGGGGCGTCCGGGTCGCCGTGCCGTGGCGGGTGCCCCTCGACGACGCCGAGAGGATCGCCCTCGGCAAGCTGGCCTGGATGCGCCGCACGCAGGCCCGCCTCGAGCGGGCCCGCGAGCGCTGCCGCGACTCGGTCGAAGCGGCGGCGCGGCTCGACCGGCGCTCGGCCCGAGCCATCCTCGCGGCCCGGCTCGAGGCCCTGGCCCGGGAGCACGGCTTCACCCCGGGGCGGCTGAGCGTCCGCTGCCAAGGCACCCTCTGGGGCAGCGCCTCCCGGACCGGCCGCATCCAGCTCAACGCGCTCCTGGCGGTCGTGCCGCCCGACCTCGCCGACTACGTCATCGTTCACGAGCTTGTCCACACCCGGGTCCGAGGCCACGGCCGGGCCTTCTGGGCCGTGCTCGAGCGCCTTCTCCCCGACGCCCGGAGGCGCCAAGCCAGGCTCCGGGAATACTCCCTGGCCCTGTTTTGATCCCGGCAGCGCCCGCGGTTTGACAGACCGGCCCTCCGTTGTGATATGATCGAATATACTTTCGCGCGGGGCCGGTCACCCGAACGCGCCTTGCGTCGGCCAAGGAGAGAGTGTCATGGGGGCTCGTTTTTCCCGAACAAGGGCTTTTTTTCTCATCCTCGCGGCCTTAGGCTTCGTTCTTTTTCTGAGCGCAGGACGGGCCCAGGACAGGCCCGCCAAAACCGCGCCGTCCGGCCGGGCCGGCGCCTCGCCGGTCCAACAGGACGGGCGGGCAGGCCTCCCCGCGACGGGAGAAGGCTCGTTGCGGCGTCTGGCCGCCGAGCTGAGGCATGACCGCGCGGCCGGCGATCTCGCGGCCGCCGCCAAGGTCTTCGCGGAGATGTTCACGCCCGATCCTCAGGCGGATGCGTCCGCTCTCAAGACCGGAGCCTCGATCGCCTCGAACCGGGTCGAGGGGGCTCCGAGCAACATCAAGACCCTGGCCGTCCCGTCGGGCACGAGCCCGGTCTTTTTCTCCCCCGAGGTCGAAAGGAGCCCCGCCGCCCTGCTCGTGCGGTCGGGGCCGACCGGGCAGCTCTTTGCCGCCGCGGAGCAATGGTCCGGCGGCGCGCCACGGGACCTCCGCGTCCGCAAGAGCGCCGACAAAGGCCGGACCTGGGACGAGACGGTCGTCCTCGGCGACGGACAGGCCTGGACCGGGCCTTCGCTTGGCCAGGTCGGGGACGGCGCGATCGGCCTGGCTTTTGTCAGGGACCGGGATGGCGCCGGGGCCGACATCTTCTTCGCCCGGCTGGCCGGCGACCTCTCGACCGACGCCCTATTCCCCGTGGCCGCAGGCCCGGCGGACGAGCGGGGCCCGTCGCTCGCGACCGACTTCCCGCGCTTCTCCCCGGCCTACCTTTACGTCCTCTATGCCGAGCGGGACCCGCTCGGCCGTTCCGTCAAGTTCAGGGTCAGCCCGGATCTGGGGGCGACCTGGAGCGGGCCGGTCACGGTCGCGTCGTTCCCCGGGCCGGACGGACCGGAGATCGAAACGGCCCTGGCCTACGATCCGGACCGGAACGTCCTTCATGCGGCCTTCTCCGGGCCGAACGGAGGGACGACGGGCGTCGCGGTCTCGTCCTCGACGACCTTCGGGGCCTCCTGGTCCGTTCCCGTTTTCGTCGCTTCGGAAGACGGCGCGGCCGCGGCGAGGCCGCGGATCGCGGCGGGGCGGGGCCAGGCGGTCCTCGTCTATGAGCGGCACGGCATGGGCGGCGGTACGGATATCGGTCTCGCGGCCTCGACGAACGCCGGCCGGAGCTGGGCCACGGGCCCGGCCTTGGCGGCGACATCGGCCGACGAGACGTTCCCCGACGTCCGGGCGGACGCCGGGGCGGGAACGTTCCGGTTCATCGCCTCGTTCGTCGAGTCGGGGACGACGATCCGGACGCTGAGCCGGGAGGCCTCCGCGGCATCGGCCTGGACGGCGGATCTCGCCGTGGACGCCGGCGGCATCATCGGGACCGGCCCGGTCGCCATCGTGCCCGTGCCTTCGTCCGACGGCCGGGCCGCGGCGGGCGTCCTGTGGACGAGCGGCCGTCCGGATTCGGACGTTCTCTTCGGCTCGGACTTCACCCTGCTCTTGGCCGATCTCGCCGTCACGCCGGCAAACCAGAACGTCACGGCCGCGGCCGGCGCGACCGATTTCACCGTGACCCGGTCCGGCAACGACGAGGATATCGCCTGGACCGCCGCGGTGACGTCGGGCTCGGCCTGGCTCTCCATCACGTCGGGCTCGAGCGGCACGAACGACGGGACGATCGTCGCCGCCTATGACGCGAACCCCGACACGACGCCGCGGATCGGCTCCATCGTCGTGACGCCCGCGGGCGGCGCCGGTCCCCTCACCGTCACCGTGACCCAGGCCGGCGAGGCCGGACTCGAGATCACGCCGGCCGACGACTTCGTGTCGAGCGGACCCGTCGGCGGCCCCTTTGTTCCGGCGAGCAAGGACTACACGCTCCGGAACACCAGCGGAACGGTTCTGGCCTGGACCGCCGCGGATAACCGGACCTGGATCAATCTCTCGCGGACATCTGGCAACCTCGATCCCGGCGCGTCCGATGTCGTCACCGTGTTCTTCACCTCGGGCGCGGACAGCCTGGGGACCGGCGTTCACACCGGGACCATCACGTTCACGAACCGGACGACCGGCGTCGGCAATGCCACCCGCGGGGTCACTTTGACGATCTCCGGCACGGCGGGCACCCTGGCGGTGACGCCGGCGGAAGGCCTGACCTCGACCGGCGGCGTCGGAGGCCCGTTCACGCCGTCGAGCGTCGACTATACGCTCCGGAACTCGGGGACGACGTCGATCGATTGGCAGTCCTCCAAGACCCAGGATTGGACGAGCCTGTCGGCGGGCTCCGGGACCCTCGCCGCCGGGGAGTCCGCGACGGTCACCGTCTCGATCAATGCCGCCGCGAACAGCCTGGCGATCGGGGCCCATCAGGACACGGTCACGTTCACCAACCTGACCAACGGCAACGGCAATACGACCCGGACGGTGGCCCTGACGGTCACGGCGCCGCCGGGCGTCCTATCGGTGGCGCCGGCCGGGGGCCTGACCGCGACCGGCCCCGAGGGCGGCCCGTTCACGCCGGTCAGCCAGGCCTATACGCTCCAGAACACCGGGGAGTCGTCACTGGCGTGGACCGCGTCCAAATTGCAGTCCTGGACGACGCTCTCCGCGACGGGCGGGACGCTTGAGGTGGGCGGCACGGCGACGGTGACGGTCTCGATCAACTCGGCGGCCGACGCCCTCGCCGCCGGGGACTACACGGACACCGTGAGCTTCGTCAACGCGACGACCGGGAACGGCAGCACGACCCGGTCCGTCATCCTGACGGTCTTGCACGGCCCGGCCCTGTCCGTCACGCCGACGAATCGGGATGTGACCTTCACCGGCGGCACGGTGACCTTCGACGTGGCGAACCTGGGGGCCGGGACCATGAGCTGGACGGCGGCCGTCGTCTCCGGCTCCGATTGGCTGGCCATTTCGTCGGGCGGGAGCGGCACGAACGCCGGCACGATCACCGTCGTGGCCGCGGCCAACCGGACGCCGAGCGAGCGCGTCGGCATCGTCCGGGTCACGGCGGCCGGCGCCACGGGCAGTCCGGCGAACGTCACCGTTTCGCAGATCAAGGGCTCGCTCCTGATCGCCCTGAGCGGGGAGCGCCTCGTCGAGAAGGCTTGGACGATCGAGCGGGAATACGCCCGGCTGACGGTGGCTATCGACAATCCGGCCTCGGTCCCCATCGAGACCTTCGTCGTCTACAGGCGCTCGGCCGGCGGCAGCGAGCAGATCGTCCAGCAGGTCGACGGCTCCGCCGCGAGCGGGCCGACGCTCGTCATCAACGACGCTTTCATCGAGCACGGCGTCTCCTACACCTACCGGGTCGCGGCCGTCGACGTCTTCGGCGGCACGCTGGCCGTGTCGAACGAGATCATCATCCCATGATCAAGCCTGGGCAGGGGCAAGCCATGAAAAGATTCCTGATCGTTCCGGCGATCCTGATCCTGGCCGCCTCCGCGGCCGCGGAGAACCACTTCTTCCTGTCGGCCGGGGCCAGTTTTCTGCGTCCCGGCGACACGAACTACCGGGCGATCTACGGGAACCAGGCCGTCTATCCGGAGCTATCGGCGGCGATCCGGCTCGTCGCCGGCGTCTGCCTGACCGGCAGCTTCGGCCGCTACGCGCGGAACGGCACGACCCCCGAGCTCGGCCTGGACGCGAGCTCGACCCAGAGCTATATCTCTTGGGGTCTCGGCTATCTGCTCCGGGTCTCGCCGACCCTCTGTCTGACGGCGAACGGCGGCATGGCCAGCCTGAGCTTCCGCGAGGAAGCGCTTGACGCGGTCATGAAAGGCCATCACATGGGTTACCTGGCCGAAGGCGGCGTCTTGCTCGTGCCCGAGGACGAGCGGGTCTTCATGGGCCTCAAGGTCGGCTATCTTTCGGCGGCCGTCCCGGGCTCGGAGCTCACCCCGCCGCTCGGGCGAGACCTCAAGCTCGGCGGGCTCAAGATCTCGGTCTCGATCGGCATCCAGATCTTCGGCGGCGAATGACGCCGCGCCTGCTGCGCCGAAGGCGATACGATCCGGCCCGGATAATGCTATAATGGCCCTCTTGCGCCTGGCTTGCCAGGAACACCCGTCAAGGAGGGCTTGCCGATGTCATCTCCTCACACCATCCGCCGGGCCGCCGCCGTCGCGGCCGCCGCCACGTTCCTCTTCGTCGCGCTCGCCGCGCTCCCCGGCCACGCCGCCGGGACCGAGGCGAAGAAGGCCAACTACGACCTCGCCGCGCGCTGGACGCCAGCCAAGGTCGGCAAGCTCGTCTTCGACACGTCCGTGATGCCTCATTGGCTCTCGACGGGCGACCGCTTCTGGTATAGCTATGAGACGGGCCGGGGGAAGAAGTGGTTCGTGGTCGACCCCGTGGCCAAGACCAAGAAGCCCCTCTTTGACAACGCCAAGATGGCCGCCCAGCTGACGCGCATCCTCCTCTCCCCTTACGAGGCCCAGCACCTGCCGATCAAGACGATCAAGCTCATCAAGAAGGACACGGCCATCCAGTTCGAGATCGAGGTCCCCAAGGACAGCGACATCGCCGTCAACGGCAAGGTCGTCAAGGCCTCCGAGATCGCCAAGGAAGAGGAGGTCCAGAAGACGGACCAGGACAAGCAGAAGGAGAAAGAAAAGGAGCAGGACACCCAAAAGGTCAAGGACAAGGAGGCCGAGAAGCCCAAGGAGCCCGAGAAGAAGACCAAGCTCCTGTCCTTCGCCTACGACCTCGCCTCCGGCAAGCTCACCCTCCTCGAGGATTGGAAAGAGCCCCTGAAGCGGCCGCGCTGGGCCTCCGTTTCCCCCGACGAGAAGACGATCCTCTTCGCCCGCGGCGAGAACCTCTACATGATGGACGCCGAGAACTTCGAGCGGGCCAAGAAGAAGGCCGACGACAAGGAGATCAAGGAAACCCAGCTCACGACGGACGGCGAGGAGCACTATTCGTACGCCCGGGACCTCAACGACGAAGACAAGAAGGAGTACCAGAAGGACGAGAAGGACCGCAAGGACTTCCGCCGGCCGGCCGGCTTCGTCATCTGGTCCAAGGACTCGAAGAAGATCGCCGTCGTCCGCGAGGACGAGCGCAAGGTCGCCGACCTGTGGGTCATCAACTCGCTCGCGAACCCCCGGCCGACCCTCGAGACCTACCGCTACGGGATGCCCGGCGAGGAGAACCAGCCCCAGCCCGAGATCCTCGTCTTCGACCTCGGGACCAAGGCCAAGGTCAAGATCAAGGCCGACAAATTCAAGGACCCGACCTACAACATCTTCACCGCGACGCGCACGGCCCTCGACCGGGAGAAGGAGTTCCCGCCGCCGGCCCAATGGATCGCCGACACCCCCGACAAGCTCTACTTCGGGCGGCAGACCCGCGACCTTCACGGCTTCGAGGTCTGCGTCGCCGACACCTCGAGCGGCGAGGTCAAGGTCCTCATCGAGGAGCGGCTCAACACCTACGTCGACGTCATGGATTTCGAGCTCCTCGGCGGCGGCAAGGAGATCATCTGGTGGTCCGAACGCGACGGCTGGGGCCACTATTACCTGTATGACGGCGAGGGCCATCTCAAGGCCCAGCTGACCTCCGGCGAGTTCGTCGGCCAGGGCATCGAGAAGGTCGACGAGAGGGCCCGCGTCCTCTATTTTTCGGCCTGCGGCCGGGAGGCGGGCGAAGACCCGTATTACACCCATCTCTACCGCGTCAACCTCGATGGCACGGGCCTCAAGCAGCTCGACAAGGGCGAGGCCTCCCACAACGCCGACATGAACGACGGGGCCCGCTGGTTCGTCGACAATTCCTCGCGCGTCGACGCAGCGCCCAAGTCCGAGCTCCGCGACGCGGCCGGCAGCCTCGTCCTCGAGCTCGAGGCGACGGACGTCTCGGCCCTCCTCGCCGCCGGCTTCAAGTATCCCGAGCCGTTCAAGGTCAAGGCCGACGACGGCATCACCGATCTCTTCGGCGTCATCTACAAGCCGTTCGACTTCGACGCCAACGCTAAATATCCGATCATCGCCTACGTCTATCCCGGGCCCCAGACCGAGAGCGTCTCCAAGACGTTCGTCCCCCGCAACGCCAACGTCGCCCTGGCCCAACTCGGCTTCGTCGTCATCGAGGTCGGAAACCGCGGCGGCCACCCCTCGCGGTCGAAGTGGTATCACAACTTCGGCTACGGCAACCTCCGCGACTACGGCCTTGCCGATAAGAAGCGGGCCATCGAAGAGCTGGCCATGCTCCACCCCTATATTGACCTCGACCGGGTCGGGATCTACGGCCACTCCGGCGGCGGCTTCATGTCCACGGCGGCCATGCTCGTCTACCCCGACTTCTTCAAGGTCGCCGTCTCCTCCTCGGGCAACCACGAGAATAACATCTACAACCGCTGGTGGAGCGAGAAGCACCACGGCGTCAAGGAAGTCACGGACAAGGACGGCAACGTCAAGTTCGAGTATGCGATCGACAAGAACTCCGAGATCGCCAAGAACCTCAAGGGCCACCTCCTCATCACGACCGGCGACCAGGACAACAACGTCCACCCGGCCAACACCCTGCGCCTGGCCGCGGCCCTGATCAAGGCCGGCAAGCGCTTCGACTTCTTCATCTTCCCGGGCCAGCGGCACGGCTACGGCGACATGAGCGACTACTGGTTCTGGTACCGGGCCGACTACTTCTGCAAGTGGCTGCTGGGCGATTTCTCCCAGACCGTGGACCTCATCGAACTGCAGAGAGAAAAGGAGCAAAAGGGCGGGAAGTAGCCGTCAAATTCCCGCATTCCCTTCTTTTTTTTCGCGGCGAATTGTTATACAAGGGAGGGCGAAAGGCAGGACACGGCATGAACGACGCCCCGCTCTCAGGTTCGACGGCTCCGGCATCCCGGCGCTCGATCGGCATGGTCGCCCTGGTGATGCTGACCTTCTTCGTCATCTCCCTCATCACCAACGTCATCGGGGCCATCAACCCCGACGTGGGCCAGAGCTTCGGGCTCAGCCTGACCTTCGTCGGGCTTCTGGCCTTCGCCTTCTTCATCGCCTACGGGGTCATGTCGATCCCGTCCGGGATGCTCGTCGAGCGCTTCCGCGAGAAGCCGGTCATGATGGCCGCTTTCGGGCTCGCCCTGGCCGGGGCCCTGCTCATCTCGCTCCTGCCGAGCTACCCCGTCTTCCTCGTTTCGCTCTTCCTCATCGGGGCCGGCTTCGCCGCTCTCCAGGTCGTCATCAATCCCCTGCTGCGAACGGCCGGCGGCGAAGAGCACTACGCCTTCAACTCGGTCCTGGCCCAGCTTATCTTCGGGGGGGCCTCATTCCTGAGCCCTTTCCTCTATTCCTATTTCGTCCAGAACATCGGCAAGCCCGGGGCCGAGGGCAAGCCGCTCATCGGGCTGATGACGAAGCTCGTGCGGCCGGGACTCTCCTGGGTCTCGGTCTACTGGGTCTTCGCCGTCATCCTCCTCGTCATGGTCGCCGTCATCGCCGCGGCCCGCTTCCCCGTCGTCGTGCGCAAGGAGGACGAGAAAGCCGGCGCCTGGGCCACCCACAAGGCCCTCTTCGCGAACCGGACGGTCATCCTCTTCTTCCTCGGCATCTTCGCCTATGTCGGGACGGAACAGGGGGTCTCGTTCTGGATCTCCAAGTTCCTCAAGACCTAT
>Ga0172364_10001641_pt1 | contig 17398 bp, 15 predicted proteins | sample LakKivSesite10cm_FD_114545 | JGI IMG/M metagenome (GOLD analysis project Ga0172364, IMG submission 114545) | Sediment microbial communities from Lake Kivu, Rwanda - Sediment site 10cm | ecosystem: Environmental > Aquatic > Freshwater > Lake > Sediment | place: Rwanda: Western Province, Lake... | reverse complement strand
TTTATCTGTTGTGTTTGTTTTCATGCTTGCAGCAAATGATCGATCTGATACTTTTTGTATATCGGATGCAATTAGTATTGTGTTTTCTCGTCTTTTTTTGTAGAAATCATCTTTTTGTGAGTCTAAATAAACCTTATCCATCTGTTCTAATGCTATGACATCGTAGGGGTGTATGCCTATGATTATTCTAGGTTTTATCTCAATGTTTGGTTTTACTTCGAATTGTTTCTCTAGATCGTAATTCATTAATGTTTCATATTGTGGCAGGAAGTATTTTTTTGGCGGGATTATTGTTACATCATGGTCTAGCTGTAGTTCGCTTACATCTTCTAGCTGGCCGTATACGTATCTTATGTCTTTTGATTTTACTCCGACTACTTCATAGTTTTTATCCTGAATTAGTTTATTTATGAAGTTGTTTAAATCGTTTTTAGAAATAGTTTTTATCTGATTCATGTTTAAGCTCCCCCTCTAAGTCAAGATTGGGATATAAAACCAGAAGACGTGAACGTTTTACTGAATATAACATTTTTCTTTTTCTAGGGTTTAAGGTGCTTTTGGGATAAATCCTTGTTTCATCAGAGTTTGTGTTTCATCCCTTGCTTTTTTAATCATTGCCATAGCATTATCATATAGCTCTTGTTTTGATGGTTTTACTCTTGATATTCCTTGCGATATCGCTTTTAGAGCTACCGCAACTGCTTCTCTTGGAAATACTTCCCAGGAGTCCATCGTTGGTACTATGTATTCGTCGTTTAATCCATGGTCTTCTGCTGTTTTTGCTAGTTCATAGGCCGCTGCTATGCACATTTCGTCTGTTATTGTCTCTGCCCGTACATCTAGTGTTCCCCTAAATATTCCTGGGAACCCTAAAGAGTTGTTAATTTGATTGGGAAAATCTGATCTACCTGTTGCCATTATTCGAGCACCAGCTTCCTTTGCTTCCCATGGCCATATCTCTGGAACAGGGTTTGCTGTTGCGAAAACTATCGAGTCATCCGTCATTTTGGTTATCCATTCTTTTTTTATCGTGCCTGGCCCAGGTTTACTTGCTGCTATGCATATGTCTGTGTCTTGTATTGCTTCTTCTACCGGACCTGTTCTTCCTTCTTGGTTTGATTTTAGGCACATATCCCATTTTTCAGGGTTATGATTTTTTTCTTTTTCCAAATCTTTTCTTGATGTGTGTAATATTCCTTTACTGTCTGCCATAATGATGTTTTTTTGGCTGACTCCTGCAGCGATAAGAACACGCGCAATAGCAATGTTTGCCGCACCAGCACCTATCATCGATACCAGGGCAGTGTTCAGCGGTTTCCCAACAATCTTAAGCGCATTAATGGCACCAGCTGTGACAATCGTTGCTGTTCCTTGTTGATCATCATGCCACACCGGTATATCCATTTCTTTTCTTAGTCTGTTTAGTATGTAGAAACACTTTGGTTTCTCTATATCTTCTAGGTTGATTCCTCCAAAACTAGGTTTAAGCCATTTAACCGCTTGGATTATTTCGTCTGGATCTTTTGTATCTAGACAAATTGGATAGGCATCCACTCCGCCAAGATATTTAAAAAGTAGTGATTTACCTTCCATAACTGGTAAGCCTGCTTCAGGTCCTATATCTCCTAGTCCTAATACACGTGTTCCGTCGCTTACCACTGCTACGGTGTTCCACTTGTTAGTATAGTCATATACTTTTAAGGGATGTTTTTGTATTTCTTTGCATGGCTCTGCAACACCCGGTGTGTACCAGATGGCAAAATCGTTAAAATCTCTAATGCAACATTTTGGAATAACCTCAATTTTTCCATGATAAAATGGATGAAGTTTCATTGCCTCTTTTCCAGGTTTGTTGGCCTTTTCCAGCAGTTTTTTTTCATTGGTTTTGTCCATAGAAAAACCCCCTTTAGAGTAAATGGCATGGGATATCCTACTTTATGTATATTACTATTTCATTTTTTAGTTTTAAAAAATAAGAAAAATTAGATTTTTTAGATGGTTTGAAGAAGTGGTCTATAAACCTAGTGGCTGTTGTACTTGTGAGAATATCTTTGTAAAACCTTGTAATCTTAGGAATACTTGTTGGGTAAGCTGTTGATTAACTATCTCAAGAACAGGTGTTTTCATGTATACCACTATTTCCTCGAAATCGCCAGGATTATGTTTATTGACTACCTTTACTAGTCCATTGAATTCATTTTTTTCAGATGGTGCTACCACAGTAACCTGCACAGTAACCGGCCCATCTTCTGGTGTTAAGTCATCGCCACTTATTGGTGTAAACGTCCATGTACCCCAAGTTGGCCATTCAACGACTTCCCAGTCTAGCTCTGAATTTGGTTCTCCAATGTTTTCAACGGTAAAGCTATCTGTTACTGTGGCACCTGGTTTTACACTAGGCCAATTGAGGCTCCCTTCGCAGTTTAAATCAGGATAGGTTGGTGTCCATCCGTTGGTTAGACCTTTGATGCAGAAGTTTGCTGTGTGGTCCCATGTTGGGTCTGTGAATTGATAACTATAGAGGTCTACCCAGTTGGATCCACTTAGGTAGTAACTCTCACCGGGATTGGCTGCAGATTTTACAAGAGTTCCGCGGTCTTGTCCACCTAATAAAACAGGTACTATTGAGGTTCGATCAATTGGTTGACCACCAGAAAAGAGTTTTACATAAATGTAGTAGTCATCCCCTGCTTGGAAGCCAACAGGGTCGTCAAGAGCGATGGTATGATAACCTCTGTATTCAATATTTCCTGACATTATGGAGAGTTCGTCTAGTAGCTGACCGCCTTCAAAGCGATCATAAATTCTCACAGTGTAATCTACATCATTATCAGCTGTGTAGAAGCTTACAGCTTCTAGTAATTCATCACCGTTGGTTTCAAAAGCGTTGAATGCTTCTGTTATGTCGGTGAGAGTATCTCGCCAACCGTGATAATCATAATAGTATGTGTAATCGTAGGGTTTTAGTTCAACATCTTGGAAAGAAACCGCTCCCATCTCGGGGTGCTGACCTGACCATTTGTCATAATAGGAAACCCAGAAGTACCCTCCTTCAGGTCCCCACCAAGAACCCCAGCTGTTTTTACAGATCCATGCACCTGGTCCTTCTGGAGCTTGAGTAACTTTGTTATCGTCCCAACCTACGATAGCGACGGCATGGTTTGGGTCTGTTGGTGAAGATGGTGGTTGATAAAAGGAGTAGTAACTCCCATAGTTATGAATGAAAGAACTCTCGTAGTCAATACATGTTCCCATCACTCCATTTGTCATGAGCGTCTCTTTGATTGTGTTAATGTTACTCAGATCTGATCCTGCGACGAACCATTCGATGTCATTGGGATAAAAGAGCTCATACGAGCTATCATAACGAGCTGGTGTCGTATAGTACCAAGCATCATCGTACTCTGTGTCATCGTTAGCAGCTTCACTATATACTGCTCCATCCCCTCGAGTAATATATGCAGATGCGATAAGATAATCTCCGCCGTTATGGACCTGGAGACCACTACCAGGGAAGTCATCGTTGTTAAACGTATTAAAACCGTTCCACCAATCAAGATGATATTCAGCGAGATTCGGCTCCTCGGTGTGTCCTGTTGCATCCCAGTTTCCGGTCACCAACAGATTCCCCTCGAGTGCGGCCATCGCCCCATGGGTCCAACATGTACCGCCTGTTTGATCCTTTACTGATGTAACATAGTTTTCACCACCAACATTTCGCAAGTCAAAGGAGCTGGGAGGATCATACAATGGGCTATTAATTTTTAAGAGAGGCAAGTTTATCTGATCGGTTTTTTTTGCTTCATGGGTAATCGCACTGGCAGGCGCAACTAGTAGGACAGCGGTCATCGATATTATCAGCAGCTTCAAAAATATTTTATTTCTGTACATGTTTTTTTCTCCCCCTTTTTCCAATTTTAATTATGTTAACACTCGTTAATACTTATTTGATATATAAGTCTTGAGTATTCGCAAAAAAAAAGATGAAATTATTATGCTGTTATATGGAATAACGAAGAATTCAGAATTGAAAATTAATTTAATTATGAGAACCGTTAGATAGTTAATTTCATATATTGCATTTAAATAACAATATCACAATTTGGGAGGTAAACATTTTATGACTGATGAAAAGAAAGGAAAAGTCGAAGGAGCTGCTGAAAAAACTGGGGAGGTTGTAGGTAAAGGGCTTAAGACCGGGTGGGGGGCAGTTAAAGGTCTAGGCAAAGGTTTGAAAAAAGGTATTACGAACAAGGAAGAAGAAGAGAAAGAGAAATAAAATCTTCTTTTTATTTTTTCAAGGTCATGCTTATTAATTTTATAAAAATAGTTACTTATATGCTCTTACTTTTATGCTTGTGATTTTACCAGTGAGTCTTTTATCAATTTCTTTTTCAGAATAGCGGTTTTGACTGACGATTTCAACGTTACGGAAACCAGCCTTCTTTATTGTATCTAGATACTCGGTTTTTTCCAGTGCACCAGCAATACATCCACTCCATGCATCAAAACTTTTCTTAATGTCATCCGGAAGTTGCCCTTCGGTTACTATGTCAGAAACCAATAATCTGCCACCTGGTTTCAAAACTCTAAAAGCCTCCTTAAAAGTTTGAAGCTTATCCGGTGATAGGTTTATGACGCAGTTGCTGATGATTACATCTACAGTATTGTCTTCTACTGGGAGATTCTCGATCTCACCATATCTGAATTCCACGTTTTTGTAACCGTTTTCTTCTGCGATTCTTTCTGATCTTTTTATCATTTCCTTGGTCATGTCAACACCGATTACATGTCCGTTTTCTCCTACCTTGTTTGCAGCTAAAAAAACGTCTATCCCTGCTCCAGAGCCTAAATCAAGGACGGTTTCGCCTTCTTTTAGATCTGCTAACACTGTTGGGTTACCACAACCTAAACCCATGACAGCAGACTCTGGAATACTTTTAAGTTCGTTTGCAGAGTATCCGATGGACTCTGTTTGTTTTGTGATATCAATTTTTTTAGAGTTGCAGGTTGGGCAACATGAAGTGTTTTCCTTTGCGAATTTTGCATATCGCTTCTTAACCGCTTTTTTGATTTCTTTATCATCCATATGAATCCTCTACCAATTCTTTTTCAGTTTATTTTTTTGTTTCTTTTAATAACGATTGAACCAACTCGCGTTTCTCCCAAAGAGCGCAGCTACCGCTATTACCATGGATCTGGGCATGGTTTTCACGTATTTTCTTTAAAAAATCGGAGTTTAACGCATCTTTTAGGGATACGTTGTTAAGGTTCATGTCAGAGTATGGCGCAAATGGACACGGCTCGACATCTCCTTCTGCGCTTATGTGTATGAATCCACGACCTGCCGCAAGGCATCCCCCGATTTCGTCCTCATCACCTGGTACTGAGATGAAGAGGGCCGACCATTTTTGTCTGAATGATCTCATGATATCCATGGTTTTTTCCCTTTGAGCTTGTGTAACCATCCAGCTTTCTGTTCCTGGTTTGATTGGGTTGTATTCTACAAATAAAAAGAATTTACATCCGAGATTTATCAGGTTTTGAATGAATGTTTCACTTGTGATAGTTTCAAAATTAGATTTTGTTAATGTGAGTGATGTTCCAAAAAATAGGTCCTGTTTTTTTAGTTTTTTCATTGTGTTTTCCAGCCGCGTGTATACTCCTTTCCCTCGTTTTTCATCTGTTTCTTCTTCGCAGCCTTCGAGGCTTATGAGTGGTACAACATTTTTTTGTTTTTTTATCTTCTTGATGTTTTCTTCGTTTAATAATAGTCCATTTGTGAAAATAACGAAGATAATGTCTTGGTAGTCTTTTGTTATGTTGAAAAAGTCCTGTCTTATGAATGGTTCTCCGCCTGCCGCTACTACAAAGCTTATTCCTAGTTCATGAGCTTGTTTGATTATGTCTCTTATTTGTTTATCTGTTAGTTCTTTTTTTGCTGGTGGACGTATTGATTTCTCGTAACAACCCTTGCAGTTGAGGTTGCATTTGTGGGTGATGCTGAATATCACAATAGGCGGTACGTGTATGCCTTGTTGTTCCCATTTTTCTCTTCTTTTTGATGCCTGTTCCTGCCATCTGACGGTTTTTAAGAAATATAATGCTTGTGAAGGGTGTTTAATGCTTACTTTTACTGCGTCTTTGAAAAATATTTTTAGTGCATCGTTTAGAACAAAGCGGAAATCAGTGTTTTCTTGTTGTTTTATCATTTGATCTTCTTTTGGTACATTTAGGTTCATTTCTTAAAAGTTTCTAAAGGACGACAAAGCTATTTAATGAAGGGGCGTAGGAGAGTAGAGAGTAAGCCTGTTATCTTAGGTTTTATAAAAATTTAGAGAATCCTATATTACGTATTTCTTGATTACACGAAGATAATCTTCGTTTAGTCCAGCTAATCTAAAAATGCTAGCATTCTTGAATCCATGTTCGTAAAAAAATTTCAAATCATCATCTAGACGTTGGGGCGTAATAATTGTACCCGTTTTCGATGTCGGTCCTATGTTTCCTAGAATAACTTGTATTTTATCTCCGTATCTATTATGGTTTTTGACTAAAAAATTCTCCATTGCCTCTCTGTCATCATCTCTATTTGTAAGTTTATTTGAATAAAACATAATGAGTTTGGTGTGTGGGAATTTATTAAGAGGATAGGCTAATCCTTTGAGGTTCCTATTCAGTATCTGGTCAAATATATTCTTTCCTATGCATTCAGCAGTAAAAATTGTTATGTTGAATTCGTTTGCCATCTTAAAAATTGACTTAATCAATTTTTTATTTTCGCGAAAATGAATTAAATTCTTGATGAAAGGAATTAAATTTTCAGCATCAAGGTCATACCTAGGGAGTTCCAAATCAAGACAAACTTTCAGTGTTTTATTTTGTTTGTTTTTTTGCAAATCTTGAAAGAGATTTTCTAACTCATAACGGTAAGAATAAGGGGAAATAAAGTGAGATTTTTCTGTATGAGGTAGATATGCTACTTCCAAAATAGGATTTATATCATGTAATTTCTTCTCTAATTCTCTAAACTCTTCTAGAGAAGATGCTGGTAAGTAGATTGTTGAAGGAAAATCTATTAGTGCAGCCTTTGAAAGATTTTCTTCGCTTGAGGACGGTTCAAAAAAATCAATTCTCATGCCACCTTCAATACCTGTCTTCTGTGAAGTTTGGCTTGTGATAGATGGTGCGAAAGCACCTCCCAGAAATAATATAATGGCTACAATTGTAATTATTTTTTTCATATTAAATATAATATTATATTTATATAGATATAAGTCTTTTGATATGTTTTTGCACGTTAATATCCTTAATTTTAGGGAGCATAAGTAACAATTTTTGAAACTATGGAATTTATGTAGAAGATTAGTCTATGTTTCATTAAGTGGGTTCACCCAGATAGGCCCCATCCAAGCTGCCCATCCGTTTTGTTGTATCACTCTGACATAATAGAAATCTCTGCCATTCGTGTTTTGTGTATCGTTCCATGCTATGCCTGTTATTGGTTCATCATCGATTATAGAGAAGTTTACTTTATAATTCGAAAGATTAAGAGGATCTATTCCTTTTTCATTTTCATAGTAAAATGTTCTATTATTTTTTACTATCGTAACGTTTTTTATTGGTGCAGTTCCAGCAATTGAAACATTTATTGTTCTCTGGGTATAAACGTTTTTGACATAAACTTCAGACCCGTTGCCTACTGTTTCCCCGTTGATTGTAAAATCTATCAGCATTCGATTGGTATTTGTCACAGCTATGCATCTTCTGTCTTTAATAGCGTTGAAGATCTCGTTTCTTGTAAGATTTTTTGCTAGAACACCAGTTAATCCACCGTTAGCGGTTAGTTCCTCAGGTATTATTGAATCTGATACCAGAAGTTCTTTTAAGAAATTTATTTTTGAGGCTAATCCAAGATACCATCTGAAGATGTTGTTGAATTTCCATCGCGGTACGAACCGTACTGGACCAAAGTATGATCTTGGTTCTGATAGGTAAGCTTGTATGTACGGTCTGTGACCGGGGTGCCCTGTGTGATCGTCTGATGATGCCATTAAACCAAGTTTATATCCTTTTGCAAGGCCGTCTTGTACTGTATGCCCTGAATCCTCTGCTTCTTCCCGACAATACTGTATAGGATTTCCCTGTGAATTTTTCATTTCGCTTGAGCCACGGTATTGGAATATTTCTATTAGCGGTACAAGCTCGGGATCATAAAAATCTGAATTCCATCCTTTACTAGAATCTAATGGATGGTGAGGTATTGTGAAAACGTCGTAGCCTGTCTGGTTTTTCCAATTTTTTAATAGTGCCCATAGTTTAAAAATTCTATCGCTTTGTTTTTCAACACATGTAAATATAGGTGCATCTTCTACTGTATTGTAGTATACGTTGTAATGTCCGTCTCCAGTAGAATTTGCATATTCATATGCTGATAATGTTACGAATCTGCCAGGTTCATAAAATTTGTTTACTGCCGTTTTTGCTTTTTTCCATCCGATTGTTTTCATCCATATAACCTGCGATTTCATATCCCAACAGAAATCATGATCTGTATATGCACAGAAATCCAGCATGCTGATATCTCTCGCGTATTCGTAATTGTGATTCAGTGTTCCTGATCCATCAGAATTTGTACTATGGCAGTGAATATCTCCCCAATACCATTTATATTCAGATTCTTCTTCTGTAACTTTTACAGGATTGCTCACTGCGTAAATATCATTTTTTTCATCTCTGGCTATTACATAGTGTATATCTGGTGTATTAAATATTACGCTGTTCTCAAATGTTTTTACTCCTGAATCTATTATTTTGAAAGAGTATGGTTCTGGTAGAATTGCTTTGGTGTCAGTAGATGAAAAGGAGATGAAACTGCTGAATGTTTTTTTACATATTCTCTCGGCCCAATCCCACGCCTCGATAGTGACGCGGATTGGTTGTCCAACTACCGCGTTCGATGGCATCACGCAGTAAAGCTTAGAATAGGAGTTATCTAAAAAACATGAAATATTATTATTTATGCCATTACTTGCGACAGTTATATTTGTGCTTGATAAAACAATTGATACAATAATAGTTATTGAAAATAGTGTTAATCTTTTTTTATTTATATAGAGGTTTATTTTCAATAACATAAAATTATGGTTGTTTTAAGCTATATATATTATTTTCTAATTGATGTTACATTTAGAAGAAGACAAAATAGAAATCGGGGAAATGGTTTAAACATCACCCTCCATTCTTTTTTAGTTTATTTTTTGGTTTAAACGTTTTTATTAGCATTAACAAACCAAAAATAAATATGATTAAACCTGGTAATGCTACTAGCCAGATTCCCCAAATAAACCAAAGCATGAAAATTATACCAAGAAACATAAGAAAGATAGCAACATCACTTTGTTCCCATTTGAGTAAAAAACCAGTTAGAAATTCCCACATATTCTGAGATAAACAAAATACTTTATTTATATGTTTTCCTTCTTTGTTTTAGAATGAAAATCAATGTAAAAACTATGCATTAAATTACTTATATGCTCTTACTTTTATGCTTGTGATTTTGCCAACAAGTCTCTCATCAATTTCTTTTTCAGAATAGCGGTTTTGACTGATGATTTCAACGTTACGGAAACCAACCTTCTTTATAGTACCAAGATACTCGTTTTTCTCTAACGCACCAGCTATACATCCGCTCCAAGCATCAAAACTTTTCTTTATATCATCTGGAAGTGTTCCTTCAGTAACCAGATCAGAGATCAGTATTCTGCCACCAGGTTTCAATACTCTGAAAGCCTCTTTGAATGTTTTAAGTTTGTCTGGTGAGAGGTTGATTACGCAATTGCTTATGATTACATCCACAGTGTTGTCTTCCACTGGGAGATTCTCTATCTCACCGTATCTGAATTCAACGTTTTTGTAACCGTTTTCTTCTGCGATTTTCTCTGATCTTTTTATCATTTCTTCAGTCATGTCAACACCGATTACATGGCCGTTTTCGCCTACCTTGTTTGCAGCTAAAAAAACGTCTATACCTGCTCCAGAGCCTAAATCCAAAACTGTTTCGCCTTCTTTTAAATCTGCTAAAGCTGTTGGGTTACCACAGCCAAGACCCATAATTGCAGACTCTGGGATATTTTTTAGTTCATTTACAGAGTATCCGATGGACTCTGTTTGTTTTGTGATATCAATTTTTTTAGAGTCGCAGGTTGGGCAACAAGAAGTGTTTTCCTTTGCGAATTTTGCATATCGTTTTTTAACTGCTTTTTTGATTTCTTTATCATTCATATGAATCCTCTGCCAATAATCTGTTTTAGTTTTTAACAGTTCCTACACATTTTAGATAAACTTTTATCGCAGATGACATTTGAGAAGAGCTATCTTAGGTTTTATAAACAATGAATTGTTTTAAGATTAATTGAGGAAATGATCTTATGAAAGCTGTAATAAAACAAGTCGAAAGATGTGCTTTTATTGGTAAGGCTGATAGCAACCACTGGACTGTTATTGATGTACCAAAAGAGACTTGTGGCTCTGATGCTGCTACCCGTCCAATGGAGATGGTGTTACTGGCGCTGGGTAGTTGTTCAGGGGCTGACGTTGTCTCTATTTTAGAAAAGAAAAAAGTTGTGCTTGATGGTTTTGAGATAAATATTGATGCTGAGCGTGCTGATAGTTATCCAATGGTGTTTAAGAAGATACATTTGGAGTTTGTGTTTTATGGTAAGGATATAAACCCTGTGCATGTTGAACGGGCTATTGCGCTTTCTATGGAGAAGTATTGTTCAGTGTCTGCAATGCTGAAACCATCTGTACAAATAACGTCATCATATAAAATAATTAATTAGTTATGTTGCAAGGAGGGCGTGGGAGAGGGGTGGTCTGAGAGCTATATTAATCAGTTTAGATAATCTTTCTATTGAGCATTAATACATATCATTGCTTATTATAATAAGTAATATTTATATACAATGCTTATAAATAATTATAGATAAACATATAAGTGATAATTATATAAATATTTGTAAAAAATATTATGAATTAGGTGGAAAATATGAAGAAAATCATAATATCAATAATCGTGTTAGGCTTTTTGTTTAGTTCAGTGCCCTTAAGTATTGGTGAAGTCGTACATAAGTCGTCTTTTTATGGAAATACTTTGTATGTTGGTGGTACTGGACCTGGTAATTACAGCAACATTCAAGATGCTATAGATGATGCAAGTCCTGGTGATACAATTTTTGTTTACAATGGAAAATACCCGGGATTTACTGCGAATAAGAATTTGACAATTATTGGGGAAAGCCGTAAGGATACTATAGTTGAAGCGGAAATAATAAAAATAACTTCTAATAACGTTAAATTAACCAATTTTTATTTAACGGGAAATGGTAATAACCCGGCTGATTTACTAGAGATCACAGGAAATTATTGTAATATTTCTAATTGTAAACTCTCTCCATCAAGCAAAAATGATCTTCCATTAAATGGTATCAGGATATGGAGTTCACAGGTTACAATGTATAATTGCGATATTATGGGCTTTAAGTATTGGGCAATAACATGTTTTGATGCTACTCATTGTTATTTTGAAAAATGTGTTATTGCTGGTTCTTACAGGGGAATTTATACATTTGGTTTTGATAATGAGAATCTTTATTTAATAAACTGCGAGATATACAATTGTGGTTGGGATGATTACATTGAGGGCGCTGGTGTACTTTTGGAGGGGGCAAACACACAACATGTCATAGGATGCAACATCCATGATAATGCTTATGGCATTGACATTTATTCTTCGAGTTATCATGAAATAACTGGAAATAATATTCATGATAATAAATTGGGTTTAGTTATTAGGGATCCATATTATGGAGGTTCAGCAAGTGTACAAAATGTTGTAAAAGAAAATAACTTTTATTATAACACCTATGGTCTGGAAATAATTGATAACTGTTATAATAATAATTTATACCATAACAACTTTGTAAATAATCAATATAATGCTTTTGACGATGGTAATAACCAATGGGATGATGGATATCCTTCTGGAGGTAATTGGTGGTCTGATTATACGGGGGAAGATAGCGATGGTGACGGTATTGGTGATACACCCTATTATATCTCAGGAGGAAGTAATAATGACGGATATCCCCTTATGGATTTAATGGTAAATATACCTCCAGCAAAACCTAGTATTCCTACCGGCCCTAGTACTGGAAATAATGGCATAGAATACACATATTCAAGTAGTTCGGTAGATCCAAATGGAGATACGGTCTACTATAATTTTTCTTGGAGCGATGGAACATATAGTGGATGGTTTGGGCCATATAACTCAGGTGAAACAATAAACGCAAGTCATGTCTGGATGGCTTCTGGAAAATATGCCATAAAGGTATTGGCTAAGGACGAAGATGGGCTTATAAGTTATTGGTCTAATGGTTTTACTGTTTCAATAGGTATACCAAGTGCGCCAAGCATAAATGGTCCAAATAGAGGAGAAGCAGGTGTAGAATATAGTTATACTTTTATAGCCACTGATCCAGATAATGATGACCTCTATTACTGGATTAGCTGGGGTGATTTTACTTTCGAACAATGGATAGGACCCTATGCCTCTGGTGAAGAGATCACTGCATCTCATATATGGGCGGACAAAGGGGAGTACAATATATATGCACAGGTTAGAGACGTCTATGGCGCTGAGAGCGACTGGGGAACATTATCTGTAACAATGCCGTTGGATCTGCCAGGTGGCCAACAAAGTAGTCCATCGCCACAAAGCCAACAGAGCAGCCAATCAAGCATCATTCAGCATTATTTACTTGCAACACTTAATCCTACTAGCACACGTGCTACTATGATATCCATAGCTACTTCAACTTTTGCAACTAGTAAAAGCAGTCTACCAACTGGAAATTAAAACAATCCATTTTTTTCTTTTTTTAGTAGAGAAACTACGAATATTGAACGCAGTTTCATATATTTTAAGCACAGAAAAAACAGATAAACATAGTGGATATGATTAAAGGCTATGTTAGGATACTATTTTGTGATAAAAAATGGCCGAAGATGGGATTAATGATATAACCGATGTTTCAGAAACATTGCTTATTCCGTTGTATGCAAGAGCTATAGAAACCCTGTCAGAAAATCCTGTTATAAATGACGTAAAAGCGGTTGAGATCACAGAGAAGCTGAACAAGGTTTTTTTAAAATCTAGTTCACAGTTGCATAGGCAGTTGGCTGAGGGAAGGATTAGGGGGCATTCGAACAAGAAGTTAGCAGCTTTTCTTTCTATCCGGTCAAGAAGATTTGATAGGTATTGTCAGGATTTCCTGAAACGTAATCCAAATGGTATGATTGTGGAGTTGGGTTGTGGTCTAAGCTCACATTTTTCTAGGATTGATAATGGAACTTTGGAGTGGTATGATCTTGATTTACCTGAGGTTATTAGGGTTAGGAAAACCTTTTTCCAGGAATCAAAACGGTATCATATGATTGCTTCGTCCGTGCTTGATTTTGGATGGATGGACCTGCTTCCTGCGAAGGATGTATTGTTCGTTGCTGAAGGTTTGCTCATGTATCTTCATGAGGATGATGTAAAAAATTTTATTTTGAAGCTTCAGCATCGGTTTCCAGGGTGTGAGCTTGTTTGTGAGGTGGAGAACACGTTTGTTATAGAATTACTTAAAAAGGAACGTTGGAAGAAGAAATTCCAGCGGGATCATCATCTAGGTCCTGATGTAACCATGTATTTTGGGATACGAGATGGTAAGGATCTTGAGCAATGGGCGGAGGGTATCAAGTTTGTTGATGAATGGACTATTTTTGATGATCATGAAAAAAAACTTGGTTGGATGAACATGTTTTCTTTTTCTAAGAAGCTTAGGAAAGCACAGTGGATTGTTCGTTATAAGTTAGTGTGAGTTTGGGTTGTCGTATGGCGTGGGAGAGGGATAGTATTAGGATTTATAAGTAAGTAGTTGTTTTGAAAATGTGGTTTAGGGGGGAAATAATGAGGACAAATTATCTTTTAAGCTCTATTGCTGCAATGATAATTGGCAGCATATTTTTAATGATAGGGTTTTTTCCAGGCTCCTTTATGATAATATATGGTGTGATTATTTTTTTATGGAGTATATTTTCCCAAGACGTATGTATTAATTGCAATAAATTTATTCCAAAAGGTGCAAAGGTCTGCCCTAGTTGCGGTAGCAAATACGATAAAAAAGAGCATCTGAAGAACCTCCCGGGGGAGATTTGGGTCGCGGCCCTGCTTTCACTTGGTGCCATATGGGTGTTTCTTATAGCAACGGTTGAAGGAGAGTTATTTAATGTTATTTTTGTGTTAGGGGGATTATCACTGTTTTTTGTTATAGTGCTTGCTGGAGGATTCCAATCTGCAAATCCCGGATTTGCAGAACCAGCAAGTGAATCTTATTCGGCAGAGCCTGAGAGATATAAAATAAAAATGATAGAAAACAAGCCTCATTTAGTGAAAGAGGCTTTTCCTTTTGATGAGGATCTAGGTAGATTACATAAAACTTTTACAGGTGATCTGGAAACCCGTAATGCTGTAATTCCTAATTACAAGATTGGTGCAAAAGGGGCACTTGATATTGATCGTGCTTTTTACAAAAAGGACAAAGACGAGAAAGGCGCATTGACAGGCCCTAATATATTTGAGCTTGCTGCAGGCGATAAATATTTAACATACGAAAAAGACGGGCATAGAGATTTTAATTTATTTGGTTGGATCTCTAGAAAAAAAACGCATAATACACCAGAAACTAAATACGCGTCTGGTGCTTCAACAGGTTTTTCTGGACATGGAAACATAAACAGAGTCATTAGTGACAATGGTTTTTTGAAATGGAGCAGGATAACACTAACAGTCTATAGAAATAAACTTTTAGGGTTGGTGCTTGGTGCATGGATCGGTCTACTCTTGGTCGTGCTGATTTGTTATTTGCCTTTTTCCGTAAGTACCGATGTTTTTGCTTTCATAAACATAGTTGTTTTGATGATACTGTTTTTACTTTCTAGTTTTGTTTTTCATGGATTTGTTTGGACGCCTAAACTTTCTTTCAAAATCGTTGGGATGGCACTGAATCTTTTGATAGGCGCCTTGTTTGGATACATGATCGGTTATTTTGTTGGTACGCATGTCCTTTGGTTTGTATTGGGCTTTACAATAGTTGCAGCTATTCCGATAATAGGCACTATTTCGATTTTCTTTGTGAGCTTTTGGTTAGGTGCTGCTATTTGGGCAAATTATAAGGGTGTTGTACTTCCTATAGTAAGTGGACTGGCGACGATTTATCCAATTAATACAGCTATTGCTTGGATAGGGCTTCCGCTTTTTGTTATTCCTCTTTGTGCGTATCTTGGGTTTATAATGGCTCCGCGTGCAAAGAAAATTTGAAATAAGAATATTCCGCCGAATCTATGGTTTTTCCTCTATGGAGATCAACATTTGCTATCATAGGATTTATTAGCTTGTATTTGTTTTGAAATTGTAATTTATAGAGGTATAAAAAATGGTATTAATTGAGTGCCCAGAATGCAAAAAAGAAATAAGCAGCGGAGCTAAGTTCTGTCCTCACTGCGGTTGTCCACACCCAAATCATTTAAGAGTTGGTAAAGAACTTGTTAAAAGATATAGTGGCCTGGCATAGAACTTTAAACGACTTGCGATGACTTTTTATGGCTTGAGATGGAAAAAATTATCTGCAGAATTTGTGGTATGGAAGAAACCGATAACCCTAATAGGATATGTAATGATTGTAAATTTAATATTTTAAGTAATAAGGATATTACACCAAATTTTTAGGATTTTTTGTCCATTGCAGGTTAACATCTGTTATCTAAGGATGTATAACATCAAACCAAAAAGATTAAAAATACTTTAATCTTATAGGAATGTATGTCCATATTTGATAAGTGGAATTGGATCAAACGAAATTGGACATATATCCTTGAAGAAGCCAGTACGCTGGATTTGGTATTCGTCGGAGGAACTGCACTTAATCTCGCCATCTTTAAAGAATATCGAGCATCAGAAGACATAGATCTATACGATCCTTACTCAAAAACAATCGGATCTGCACACGAAGAAGAAAGCATAAAAAATTTAGCAAAAAGCCTTGCCGAAAAAGGTTTTAAGATTAAATCGAGAGATAAAAGGGCGATTTGGCTTGGTCCAAACATAAAAATCGAGGTGTTCAACGATGGAACACCGTTTACTAAAATAGAGAAAAAAACCTTTGATCAGACACAAGTTTTATTGTTTGATATAAAAACATATGCAGAGATGAAAATGAACGCTCTTTTATGCAGATCATTTTATGACGCTCGCGACCTGGTCGATTTATATATTATAAAAAAAGAAACCGAAGTGACATTATCATTTCCTAAATTAGAATGCGAGGTTATAGAAAATAGCTTCAATGAAAGATTAAACGACATTAAGAAAACAAAAAAAGAAGATCTTCTTGTCTTCCAAACAATTGACCAAGTTAATAGTCTTCCTTATACTGAGTTTGAAAAATTCAAGAGGTGGTTACATGACTGGTTATCAAGATTTCATTGAAATATTTGGAAGCGGGTTTTTTATAAAATCAAATGATATTACAAAAAAATATTCACTCCAAAAAGCCCTCTCGTCACTTTACATCATTCCAACGTTTTTCAGAGGTATTTATTATATTCCCACAAGCCGCGAAAGAAAAGGTCATTTCATCGAAAGGAAACAAGATTTTTTGACCACTTTGTTTGATTTTCGTTATGGCAAGAGGAAATGGTACTGGGGGTTAAGCACAGCTGCGCGTTATTATGGCATCGAATGGAGTGCAACAAAGATTCTTGAAATTGTCACACTGGAGAAGTCAAAAACAATCAACGTTTATGACAAGTTTCTTTCTCTGCAAAAGAAAAAATCATATCGCTCTGCGACTCTAGCAAAATATCTAAGTTCGTTGGATGTAAACTTAATTTATATCCATAAGGGTAATCAAGAATCCTTATCATCTATAAAAATAGATGAAACATTAGGGCCAGTTTGTTTAAAAAAACAAATCCAAAAAGACATTGAAAAATTCAGCTCAAAAATAAGGAATCCAAATTTAAAAAAAATATACAAGAGGATAATCGCCAAATAAAATCGATGATCTGTAAAATCTGTTGTGATATCCTGAATTTAGTTTCTCCTGGTTTCTCAATACCATAAATTCAACACTCATTTTTCTTGTTTTCTCTCATCTTATCAAGAAAAGCCTGATAAGGCGTCCTCAAATGGCCATTCTCAAGACTGGAATGAGGCCGCTCAAAATTATAATAATACACAGTATCATCCCAACTTAGGAAATGTTTTCTTAGTTGTTGTATAGTTTGTCCA
>Ga0172364_10001640_pt1 | contig 17415 bp, 12 predicted proteins | sample LakKivSesite10cm_FD_114545 | JGI IMG/M metagenome (GOLD analysis project Ga0172364, IMG submission 114545) | Sediment microbial communities from Lake Kivu, Rwanda - Sediment site 10cm | ecosystem: Environmental > Aquatic > Freshwater > Lake > Sediment | place: Rwanda: Western Province, Lake... | reverse complement strand
TGGGCGTATAAACATGGTTATGCAGACCGTGTTTTTCAAGCTCTCGAATGTTCTTCCTATTAATGATGCTATGAAATATCTCAAGGATGCAATTGCAAAAACCTATGGCAAAAAAGGACAGAATATTGTAGATATGAACTGGAAAGCAGTTGATGCCACATTAGATGGGTTAAAAGAAGTAAAATATCCATCTTCATGGAAAAACTTGCAACCAGAAAAACAAATAGCTAGAAAAGAACCGGAGTTCATAACTAAAGTAATGCGACCTATGCTTGCTCAACAAGGCGATAAACTTCCAGTGAGTGCTTTTACGCCTGCAGGTATTTTTCCATCAGGTACAACAAAGTACGAGAAACGCGGCGTTGCAATTAATGTCCCTGAGTGGCTGATGGATAAATGTATACAATGTAATCAATGTGCTATGGTGTGCCCCCATGCTGCTATTAGACCAGTTCTTGTAACACAAGAAGAAATGAAAAAGGCGCCTAAAGGTTTTGAAGCTAAGAAAGCAGTTGGTAAAGACGCTGAAGGTCTTTTGTTCCGTATGCAGGTTTATGCTGAGGATTGTATGGGCTGCGGTAACTGCGCTGATATATGTCCCGCAAAAGAGAAAGCATTAGTTATGAAACCACTCGCCACTCAAATAGATATGCAAAAGCCTTTGCAGCAATATGCTGAGACAATTCCAATACGATCTGGCGGTTTTGATAAATTTTCAGTTAAAGGTTCACAGTTCCAGAAACCATTGTTTGAATTTTCTGGTGCATGTGCTGGTTGTGGAGAAACACCTTATTTGAAGACTATCACACAGTTGTTTGGTGATCGTATGATTATCGCAAATGCCACTGGTTGTTCTTCAATTTGGGGTGGTTCAGCACCATCTGTGCCGTTTACTACAAATGAAAAAGGTCATGGTCCTGCATGGGCAAACTCATTATTTGAGGATAACGCAGAATACGGATTTGGTATGGTTCTCGCTACTGCTCAGAGACGAGCTAAACTTGCTGATCTAATAAAGCAGGTAGCAGATACTAGCTCGGGTGAATTAAAAGAAGTGTTTTCTCTTTGGTTACAGAATATGAATGATGCTGAGAAATCAAAAGAATATGGTGATAAAATCAAGTCTTTGCTAGAGAGGAATCATAGCGATGCATTGTTTAGTCAGATATGGGAAATGCGTGATATGCTTACAAAGAAATCTATTTGGTCTGTTGGTGGTGACGGCTGGGCTTATGATATAGGTTACGGTGGTCTTGATCATGTCTTAGCTATGAATGAGGACATAAACATACTTGTTTTCGATACAGAGGTTTACTCGAATACTGGTGGTCAATCTTCGAAGGCTACACCTGTTGGTTCAATTGCCAAGTTTGCTGAATCAGGTAAAAAAACAAAGAAAAAAGATCTGGGCCTGATGGCAATGAGCTATGGTTATGTTTATGTTGCATCGGTTGCCATGGGCGCTAATAAAAACCAGTTCATGAAAGCTATACAAGAAGCAGAATCGTATCCTGGGCCTTCACTTATAATAGCTTACGCACCGTGTATAAACCATGGAATAAAGAAAGGTATGGGCAAAACACAAGAAGAGGAGAAATTGGCTGTTGAATCTGGTTACTGGCCTTTATACAGATACGACCCGCGTTTGGCTGCCCAAGGTAAGAACCCGTTCCAGCTTGATTCCAAGGAGCCAAATGGTACAGTTCATGATTTCCTTATGGGTGAAGTGAGATATGCAGCGCTTACAAAATCATTCCCGGAGGAAGCTAAGAAGCTACATAAACAACTTGAAGAAAATGTTGACATTCGGTATAAGATGTATAAGTCTATGAGTGAGCAAAAGTAAGAAGACTAGTCACATTTAACCAAAAGACTAATCTTCTCTTTCTGCATTCTTTTTTGATGGTGCACTTATTTGTTAAAAAGAGCAGGTGAATTAGCAGATATCATACGAAAATCAGAGGAAATCCATATTGTTACACATATAGATGCTGATGGTATAGCAGCTGGCGCCATAGCATCTCAAACATTGAAAAGATCCGGCAAAGAGTACTCAATCGAATTTGTTAAACAACTTGATAAAAATGTTTTAGAACGCTTAAAAAATGAGAACCATGATCTTGTTTGGTTTACTGACCTTGGTAGTAATATAGACTTTAAATCAACTGATATTAACAAAATTATAACTGATCATCATGTATGCCCAAATGATTCGAATTTTTCTTTTCATCTAAACCCACATCTTTTTAGTATCGATGGTGCTAATCAGATAAGCGGAGCTGGTACTACATATCTTGCTTCTAGGTCAGTAGATAAGAAAAACATGGATCTGTCTTCATTAGCTGTTGTCGGCGCCTGTGGTGATATTCAGGATAGACAAAACTGTAAACTTGTTGGCTTAAACCGGGATATCCTTGATGATGGAAAAGAAGTAGGCGTCATAGAAACAAAAGTTGATATTCGTTATTTCGGCAGAGAAACCCGTCCGATTTATAAAATGTTACAGTACTCCAATGATCCAATTATACCTGGTTTAAGCGGAAGAGAAGAGGCATGTATATCTTTTCTACAGGAACTAGGAATAAAAATGAAAGATGGGGATAACTGGAGAAAATGGATTGATCTTGATAAGACTGAGAGGCGTAAAATCATCTCAAATCTTGTTGAGTTGCTTTTAACTAAAGGTTTTGGTCATAAAAACGCTAAGAGGCTGATTGGAGAGGTATATTTACTAGAAAAAGAGCAGATAGGCACAGAAGTTCATGATGCTAAAGAGTTTGCTACACTTTTGAATGCTACGGCACGCTACGGCAAACCTGAGGTTGGAATAAACGTTTGTCTAGGTGATAGAGACGAATGGCTCAAAAAAGCACAAAGTCTTCTTCAAGGACATAGACACAATCTTGTAGAGGGGTTACAGTTTGCAAAAGAGGAGGGCATAGTTAAAAGAGATTATCTGCAGTTTTTCCATGCGGGTAATGGTATAAGAGATACAATCGTTGGCATTGTTACAAATATGTTGCTTAATTCAGAGGATGTATGTAGTGATTTACCTTTAATTGGTTTCGCAGAGACAGAAAATGGAGATGTGAAGGTTTCCGCGAGAGGCACGCAGGAACTGTTAGATAAAGGTCTTGATTTGTCTTTTGCATTGCGTAAAACATCTGAAAAACTTGGAGGCGTAGGTGGAGGACATAAAATCGCTGCTGGTGCAACTATACCAAAAGGAAAAGAAAAAGAATTTTTGGAATTGTTGGAAATAGAGATAAAAAATCAGCTTTCCAAATGATTATTTCTGAGATGTTTTGTAAACCTTCTCTATTTTTACTTCGAAGTATAATGTTTGATCTGCAAGTGGATGGTAACTCAATTTGAAATTGCTGTCCAATGAACGTAGACTAGAAAATAACATTTCAAGATATTCTGCTGGAATGGGTTGAGTAATATTCATTGTTCGATTTCTTTGAATTGTTTCAGTTCTATCAAAATCCACGTATGTTTTATTTCCGGTTGAATCTGTAATCGATGCGTTAATTTTGTCGGCGGTTAAGCTCTCAACAGTGTAAGAGTACCTATGATATAAACCATACTGAGTCGTCTGACTAATATTGATAGTTGTGTTGATCTCGGGATTATGAGTCATTTCAATGATGGTGTCATTGATGAAACTTATACTACTTGAACTTTCTGGATACTCAGTTATTAATCCGGTTGTTTCATCAACCTCAAGATATGTGAAATTTTCGCCTATAACAGTTGAAGGGGTTGCATACATCCATAGCATTGTTTCGTTTATTTTAGTAACTACTGATGAATTTTCCCAAAAAGGATAAACGTCAATTATCTCGCCGATATAATGTGTTTCGTCTCTTAAAGTACATAAGGTTGTTGTACCATTTCCGAAATAATATTCCAATTCTGATGGCATTGATGCATTTTCTTGAATTTCGATTAGTTTAAACTCGGCAGTGTAACCTAATAAAGATGAAAAATTCATAACATCTCCTATTTTTGGATAAACACCATATGCTTTCTCAGGAGGTATTGGCCCGATAGTTACTTTGTCGCCTTCTTTTAATCCAATGAGACCTTCCATAAGACCTTTTATTATACCAGAGTAATAATCTTCGTATCCACTGGGCGGCATTTGAGTGTCATTAAAACTCACAAATATTTTTAGAGGAATTCCACCTGTTTTGTTGGTAGTATCATTGTACGAAGAATCAAATATTGTACTGTTTGTATATTTACCAATGTAATTTACATCAACACAGTCGCCAAGTTCGATAGTTGTTTTTTGTCCTGTAAGGTTTTTCAGAATGTCTTGGCCGTATTCCAATACTAAGAATGCAGATATTGCACAAACTATGATAACAACTAATGCTATAACAGCCACTTTTTCTTTTTGCATGGCTGAGTCGAATGAAGTTTTTGTATATTAAGTTAAGCCTTTTGATTTGTCCAGACTCTATCAATAACAAATCTCGTGAGCTTAGTAGCTAAAAGAGCTGTTTCACCTTTATCAAATGGTGGACATACTTCTACAACATCGAAACCGATAAGCTGCTGTGAAAAACTGTCTATGCATTCGATGATATCAAAAGGCGTAAGACCAAAAGTCTCTGGCGTGCTTGTACCAGGTGCGTATGCTGGATCCAAAACGTCTATATCAAGTGTGAGATAAATTTTTTTGTTTTCAAGATATTTTTTGGTGTCGCTTATCGCTTTTTTGATTCCGTTTTCTTTAATAAAAAATGAGTCCCTGTAAAAAAGTTTTTTGTTTTTTGCTTCTTCAAATTCTTCTTTCTCAACCGATCTTATACCAAGAACAGCAATGTTTTCTATGTCTATATGATCTGCTATTCTCCTGAGAACACAAGCATGATTGTATTTTTCATTTTCATATTGTTGTCTGAAATCAATATGTGCATCAAGTGACAAAACAGCTATGTCTTTTGGAAAAGCCTGTATAATCCCTGGCGTTATTGAATGCTCCCCACCTATCGCTATAGGGAATTTTTTTTCTTTCAATATTTTAGATGTAAATTCTCTAACTTTTTTAACCATGTTTTCAGGTGTATCGTTTTTAACATCGAGGTCGCCATAATCATGAAACTTTATGTCTCTCAGGTCCACGCCTGTTTTTAGGTTGTATGTCTCAAAATTCCATCCAGCCTGTCTTATCTCCTTGGGTGCTTGGTCTGCACCATGTCTAAAAGAAGAGGTTTTATCATATGGTACTCCAAATATCACAAATTTTGCATCATTGAAACTTGCTTCAGCATCAGCGAAATAGTTTGGAAAAACCATACTTATCATTACTTCATTGAGCTTGTATAAACAAAGCAATGGCTAGAAGTTAGGTTCTTGTTATCTTCTTTCTACCAAGTGCTTCTAAATACTGTACTTCCTTACCGGGTTCAAGTTGTCCTTTGAACTCTTCAGGTATAGGCATCTCAAAAGTCTGATATGTCTCCATATCCATGAGCTGAACCTGGTCACCCATCAGCGCGAGCACCTGAGCTGTTCTTTTGTCTATCATTGGGACCTGCACCTTGTGTTTAACTGGGTGAACAATACTTCTTTTTTGTTCATCGAAAATACCTATTGCTTCAATTCGCGCTTTTGCTTCTCCATGCTTCCCAGGTTTAGATGTGGAAATACTCATGATTTTGCATGGTTCTTCATCAATGATTATGTATCTGTTTACTTTTAATTCTCTAACTTCAGCCAACTCTTTCATGTGTTTATTCTCCTTCTGGCACCTTATACACTACATCGTGTTCCCTAACTTTGTCGTTAAGTTTTATACCAACATCATCCCCTGCTTTTACAGATTGAACAGGGTTCTTGTTGATCTGCATACTCTGAACTTTTTGTTTAACATCAGTATGCGACCCGACAATGTGAATGGTGTCGCCTATTTTAAGATTACCATCTGTTATTTTTATAGCAGCTACACCAATATGCCCAAAGAAATGTTCAACAACGCCTATTTTCTCTTCAACCATATCCTTATTCACCAACCCAATAATACAATATCTTATACTTATATAATATGGCAATCTAAAAATTTTTTATTCAACTATTTCGTAGATGGCTTTCTTGCCATGTTTATTGCAGACGAAAGCCTCCCAAGATCTATCCCATTCCATTGGGTTTGCACATATCGGGCATGCTAGATTCTCGATAATTTCTCTATGTTGCTTTGTACGAGTCTTTATAACTTGTGCCTTTATTTTTTTTGTTGGGTCGAGAGAATCCATAACGTAGACCTCTCCATCAACAGGTAGAAAAGGCGTTGCCTCAGATTTCATCCTTTTCTTTCGATAAGCTTTCATTTGCTGTTTATACTTTTCCATCATTGTTTGTCTTCGGCCCATAGTATCAACCAGGTATTCAGTATACCATGAATAAGGTTTTTGTTTTATAACCTCTTTCATGATACGAATGAAACAATGAAATTAAGCGACATTCCAATCGAAAAACAAATCATAGATATACTCAAAGAACAGGAAATATCTGAGCTCTACCCTCCGCAAGCTAAGGCTTTGCCATATGCTTTAAAAGGAGAAAACCTAGTGTTATCCATACCAACAGCTAGTGGTAAAAGCCTTGTTGCATACTTGGCGATTGTACACAGATTAATTTCTATTGGTGGTAAAGCAATATACGTTGTACCTTTGAAAGCCTTGGCACGTGAAAAATACGAAGATTTGAAGGTTTTTGAAAAACTTGGTTTGAAAATTGCTCTTTCTACAGGTGATTTAGACGAGTCTGATCAAAGGCTTTCTAGATATGATATTATTGTTTGTACTTCTGAGAAAGCTGATTCTATTTTACGACATGGTATAAAATGGGTTGATAAAGTACGCGTTCTTGTTATTGATGAGATCCATCTAATCCATGATCCGGGTCGTGGTCCTACTCTCGAGGTCATTATCTCTCGTTTTAAGGCTCTGAATCCTACTACTCAAATTATTGCACTCTCTGCCACAATCAAGAATGCTATGGAGCTTGCTGATTGGCTCGGTGGTAAACTTATACAGTCTGATTGGAGACCTGTTCCACTTAGAGAAGGTGTGTTTCATAAAGATGAGATTAAATTTAATGATGGGAAGATAAAGAAGATTGATAAACTAGGTGATAAAGCTCTTGATACATTGGTTTTGGATTCTATCAAAAAGGGTGGTCAGGTTTTGGTTTTTGTAAACACAAGGAAATCGACTGTTTCTGTAGCTCATAAACTAGGTGATGTAATAGAAAAAAGTTTATCAGATGAAGAAAAAAAGAATCTAAAAAAATTAATCAATTCAATCAAACATGATGCTCTCGAGTTCACGTCTTTTGATGTGAATCTGTCATCTTGTGTCGAGAACGGTGTTGCTTTTCATAACGCTGGTCTGTCTAGTGTTCAGAGAAAAATTGTTGAGCAGGGTTTTAAAAATCGTTTGATTAAATGCATTGTTGCTACACCAACGTTGGCTGCTGGTGTTAATATACCTGCCCAGCGAGTTATAATCAGAGATTTATGGAGGTATGACCCAAATTTTGGTATGCATTCTATCCCTATTCTTGAGTATAAGCAACAGGCTGGGCGGGCTGGTAGACCTAGATATGATAAACTTGGTGAAGCTATTACCATTGCAAAAAACGAGGAGCAAAAAGAGCGTATTTTTAATGATTATATTTTAGCTGATACTGAGCCTATTTTTTCAAAACTTGGCAACCAGATGGCGCTTAGGACTCATTTGTTATCTGCTATCGCAACAAATTTTGTTGACAGTCTCGAGGGGATTTATAAGTTCATAGATAGCACTTTTTATGCGTATCAATCAGATGCTTTTACTCTCAGGGATGATATAGATGAGGTAATCGAATTCTTATTGGAGAATCTCTTCATCGAACGTATGAACAATGATAGGTTTATGTCAACGTTGTTTGGTAATAAAACCTCGTCTTTATACATAGATCCGCTGTCAGCTGTTTTAATTAAAAAAGCTCTTGAGAGTTCTTGCGATAAAGACACATCTGCGTTATCATTTATTCATGTTGTTTGTTCTACGCCTGATGTTCGTTCGTTGTATCTTGGTAGTAGCGATGATTGGGTAGAGGATAAACTTGAGAAACATCGCGGTGGTTTTTTGATTGAACCACCAGCTTCTTCTAGTGATGAGTATGAATGGTTTTTGAGTGGTTTAAAAACCGCATCATTGATAGAAGATTGGATTAATGAGATACCTGAGGATAAGATTGTTTCTAAATACAATGTTGGTCCAGGTGATATCTATAGTCTTATAGAGACTTCTGAATGGCTTCTGCATGCAACTAGGGAGTTTGCTAGGATGTACAACTTTGATTGTGTGTCTGAGGTAAATGACCTGGTTCTTAGGGTTCACAATGGATGTAAGAAGGAACTACTTAATCTGATATCACTCAAGGGAATAGGTAGGATTAGAGCACGAGCTTTGTACAAAGAGGGTTTCAAGACAGTAAATGATTTACGCGGCGTTCCTATCAGAAGATTAGCATCTATTAAAGCAATAGGCGAAGGAGTAGCAGCGAATATCAAAAATCAAATAGGGGAAAGCGTTAAGGGTGGAGAAAAAGAGTTGTCTGAATTTCACAAAAGTAGGAGAAAACCCAGATGATAACAGTATTTGGTGCAAAAGGTAGCATAAAAGATGTTGATGTTTTTTTAAAACAGATGCAGGGTTTTTCTAAAAAAAATAATGTTGTAGTCCAGGTTTTTGATGCAGGTGTTATTTATGGTAAAAATCATTTGATTTCTGCTGTGGATCATGCTATTAGAGCTTTTGAGAGAGAAACTAATACTACGAATTCTTTGGATAAAGAAATTTTGTTATATGCATCTGGTGAGAGACAAATTAAACTTGCTATTCCAAAGATGGGGATTAAAAAAAACGGAAAGAATGCTGCTTTTGTGTTTGTCAGCAATAAAAAATCACATGATGCTTTGATTGATGAGTTTTTAAAAATGATTTCTTTAAAAAGAGAAGATACGGTTTTAGAGGGCAATGCAGAGAAACTTAGAAAGTTTGGTATCAAAGAAAAAGAATTGGAGACTGTCACGAAAGCTAAATATGGGGATCTTATTCTGGAAAAGATTGCCATGGTAGATATCATAAAATAATATATGCCCGCATGAGGTAGTCTGGATATCCTGGAGGCCTGCGGAGCCTCCTACTCGGGTTCGAATCCCGATGCGGGCGTAACATTATCTATCATGGTTATTAAAAAGAAAAACCGGACCGATTTTAACGCCCGTATGTTCAAATCCAGACGTAGATTAAAAATTTGTATGTTATTGTTATTTTGTTTTTTCTTTTCTTTCATAAAAGAATAATATTGCTATAGATAAAGCAGCAATTATAACCATAATTATTCCAACATAAACTTGTAAAATACCACCTGAAATTTCTTGAACATAAGGCGAATACCAGCCAAAGTAATATGGGTTATAAGTCCTCTTTATTGATTCTATATTGTAATTTCCTGAAATGAGAGAGTCATAATCCCAAATAAAAAAACCATTGCCATTAGAATTTAAAGAACCTGTTATAGCATTAATAATATCCTCATTAGTATTAGTGTAAGGTCCATAAATCTTAATATCTGAAATAACTCTGACATTAGTCATACCCTTAACTTCATTAATAATATCACTTGCAAAATCAGCTTCTGTAACTGAATCAAGAACTACAAAAGGACAAAGCAAATCAACTATCTCACCTATAGAAGTAATATTTTGCCCAACAATCTCAGCCCCTTCTCCAGAATTAACTACTATACCAAACTGCAGTTCTGGATAAGAATCTGATATATTATTTTTCCATTGATTTATGAAATCAGTTATTATGTTTTTCCTCCAAATAATCCAAATTTTGTATTCTTCAGAATCTAAATCAAAATCTATCGGATTGCTTACAATTCCTGTGTCATTTTTAAATCGCTCTAAGCAAACAGGGCAATAACAACAATCAGAAAAAAACATAGGATTGTAAAGTATAATACCATCCACAGTTGGATATTTTTCCAACATTTTATGTGCCCATGAAATCGACCAATTTATATTATCATCATCTGTAAAACAAAGATGCCTGCCATCGACTTCCCCATTTTTATGAACTTGATGTTGAAGATGTTCATATTCACCTTCCAAGGTTCTTGCCCTATACATCAACCACGTAGAAATTTTCTTTTCTTTTGACTCATTTATTAAATTACCGACATAATCAAAAAGTGTATTATTCCAAGACCAAGTTATCCATCCAAAGTCCACTATTAGCATATTAATATTACAATCTTCAATGAAGTCTAATATCCCTGAAATTGACGAATCTGTACCAACAATATTTGATCCAACTGCGATACCCTTAGATTTTTCCAGCCATATCTTTTCTAATAACTCATCCCAATGGGTATCATATGCAAAATCCAAACCATAATCTAAATCAGCATATTTAGTATCATAAATAGGATTCGATGTATTAAGAAAATTAATTGACAACCCATGGGCACCTGGTTTATTACTACCATGAGTCTCTGCAATAACAGCTTCAGTTAAATTCTCTAAGACATATTCCAAATCAGTATTGATTGTTTGATTTGTTTCAAAAATCTGATATTTTTCAGCAAAATCATAAAAATCTAAAAATCTCCCAGTAAAAAAAGATTGAACATCTTGATAAATTTGCTTTATGATTGGATATGATTCTTCAAAATTATTGATTATGTCTTGGCTTAAAATATCGATGGCAGCTCCTAAATCATTCATTTTATCTGTTCTAATAGCACTCATTGTTAGATTTTCTCTAGAAAAACTTTTGTTATAACTATCATTGTCAATTAACTGTATTATCCTCGCCCCAAGTTCGATATTGCTCTTACCAGGATCTTGATTTAATGTGTCACATAAAGGCTTCATAATGCTATCCCACCAGCCGTAACCGCTAGTTTCCTCACTGCCAATGTAAACGTCAGTATAATCTTTGAGTTCGTAAACAGATTCTAATGCCCCCATAAGACATGGAGCACTAAAACAAACAATATCCACTCCATCTGTTTCAACAAATGCTTTTTGAATTTCATTCATTGTTAGACTATCATTATTTGTATCATCGTTACAACAACCCTGCCATCCACTACCATGATTATAGAAAGAAATGATATACCGATCAGCCGAAAAGTTTTCCTTACAATATAAGATAAAGTCTCTTAGTGTTTCATATGCCCCCATATTGATTTCGCCCATTTCTTTCAATAAGTGTTTTGTATGATTTTCATTGATGTACCAGATTTTTGCTGGGCCATAATTTGTATCCTGCAAGACAATTACATCAAGATTTTCACCTGAATAAGCTTGTTCTGCAAAATCTTCCAGGGGGTCATAACCATTGTTAAAATCTGCATCATCATAAAACATAAAAGTCCAATTTTTTCCTGTTACGATGTCTCTTGAATAAATTTTAATATCGTCATCGCTGGCTTTAACTAAGTCATTTGATATCATGAAGTTCGTTAGTAGAAAAACGCAAATCAATATTACAACTGAAATTTTTTCGCTCATAAAAAATATATAATCATTCTTCTTAAAAAAGTTTATCAATTAAGAAGGAATACCAAAGATTAGATACTATGGAACAAAAATTATACACAGCCCGCGGCTTAAAATTTCTAAGTATCACATTTTTTACCCTAATTCTGTGGGAATTATTAACTCAACTCTTCTTTTTATATTCATATGCCAACAATATTGTGTCACCATATCTTAATTATGGCCCATACATACTAATGTTTTTAGCTATGATAACATTTTTTCTAGGAATATTTTTAATATGGAAAGGAAGAAGCGAGATTGGAAATAATCATATTAAAAGTGTTGAAACAGGTTTATGGATAATAATCATACTTCTGGCAACTGCTTCCATATTTGCAATGTTTCTTGATAGAACAATCTGGAATAGTCTTTCGTTTTTTATAGCAAATCTAATGATGATGTTAGTTTCCTTTTACTTTTTAAAAAATATAGCTAATAAGCAGATTAGGAATACAATTTGGATTGCAATATTTATGTTTGTAATTCTAAATCCCTTGATACCAATTATAATGTATGTCATGTCAAACGATTATTACATTTATTTATATCGATTTATTTTACAGATATTATCACTTGTTATTCCGTATATATTGCTAGCAATCTGTTATTATAAAACTTACAAAGTTACAAAAAAACAAAGTTAATCTAAATAAAAGATAAAAATATAGAATTATAGTCATTTTATGTGCAGGCTTTCTAGTCATATACTGTAATCCCTCCAGCGGCTAGTTTTACATTTTTTCTAATGTTGTACACCCCTGATTTTCAAATCCGTCCCCTGCAATATTAATAAATGTGATTCGAAGAATTAAAAAATAATTTTTGTTCAACAGATATAAAAAATTAAAATGTGACGTCATTTACGCGTTCGAATCCCGATGCGGGCGTAAAAATATAAAAATAACTAAATAATAATAATTTTTCTACTTAAAAGATAGAAAAAATTGTGTTGTGAATTTGTTTTATATTAATATGGACATGGTATTTATTGTGCGTTAAAAGAAAATAAAAATTTATGGACACTCTCAGGGTTCAAATCCCTTCCTTTTTCACACAAACCTATTATTTTATATTAAAACAATACTTTCTATGAATTAAAAACAAATCTGAGCGAAAAAATGAAAAAAACCAAATCGAGATGAAATAGAAAAATCATTAATGCTATAAAAAAGAGTTCTATAGCAGCAAAACTACTGTTATAATACACCCAAAATGGAGCGTCCAAAAAGATATAAGAGGAAATCGCAATGAGGGTCGCGAATGACAATGAGCAACCCTTTAGGAAGAGAAGTAATCACCCGGACACATGCCCTGTTCAATCCAAAGTTGCACAAAATTAGAGCGCCCGTATCCCCAAATCAGAAATTATTTTTAATACAAATGACGTGCCCATTTTGCCAGCCATCTCCTCATTCTGGGATTTCTAAGCGTTGCTTATCTGGCGATTTTAGAGGAATGTCGATATCTTAAAGGGAGATCATTATGAAAAATATCAAGAAAGTCGCATTCATCGGCAATTACCTTCCTCGTCAATGCGGAATTGCCACATTTACGACAGACCTATGCGAATCTTTCGCATCGATCAATCCCAACGTCCAATGTTATGCAATTCCTATAACCGACATTGAAGAAGGTTATCGATACCCTGAACGCGTTCGTTTAGAGATAAAGGAACAAGAACTCGACACCTACAAGGCAGCCGCTGACTTTTTGAATCTCAATGACTTCGATATTGTCTGTCTCCAATTTGAATATGGCATTTTTGGCGGAAAAGCGGGCAGTTATATCTTATCATTGTTACGCAACCTGAAAATGCCCGTGATAACAACACTTCATACGGTGCTTAAAAATCCAAATGTAGAACAGCGCCGTGTTATGGATGAACTGCTTGCGATATCTGATTATGTAGTTGTCATGTCCCAGAAAGCTGTTGAAATTCTCCACGGTGTATATAAAACACCTCCGGACAAGGTTCGTCTGATACCGCACGGAATACACGATGTACCCTTCATCGATCCCAATTTCTATAAAGATCAATATGGCGTCGAAGGCAAAATAGTCATTCTTACTTTTGGTCTGCTTTCTCCGCAGAAAGGCATCGAAGTCGTACTACGGGCGCTGCCGAAAATCATAAAGAACCATCCCAATGTCGTTTACTTGGTCGCCGGGGTTACACACCCTAATATTCTCAGGCATGAGGGCGAGAAATACAGGCTTTCATTACAGCGCCTTACGGACGAACTTGGTATCAAAGGGCAAGTCATATTTCATAATAAATTTGTCCCCATAGAAGAGCTCAAGGAACTTATTACGCTTGCCGATATTTACATTACTCCATATCTTGAAGAAACGCAAATTACATCGGGAACGCTTGCCTGTTCTTTTGGCGCAGGCAATGCCGTAATATCAACGCCATACTGGCATGCTCAAGAGTTGCTTGCGGACGGGAGGGGCATTCTTGTACCATTTGGAGATTCGAATTCCATAACCAAGGCAATCACAAGACTTATTCAAAATGAGGTCGAACGTCATACTATGCGCAAGAATGCTTATCTGCTAGGCCGCGAAATGACTTGGAACAAGGTGGCACAACAATACGGCAACCTTTTCGTAGAAGCTCGCCAAAAGCGGTCAGCGGTCATGCGAAAGAAGATCCTGATGCGGCCTCTTAAAGAACAACCGCCCATTTTACCAAAAATCAAACTTGACCATCTGATGCGAATGACCGATTCCATAGGAATATTTCAGCATGCAAAACATAATGTTCCTGACTTCGCCGAAGGATATTGCACGGACGATAATTCAAGAGCGCTTATTCTCACAGTATTGCTTGAGAATCTCGGCACAATAAATTCCTTGATAATTAATGACCTCGCAACCCGTTATCTCGGCTTCGTGAGATATGCCTGGGATAAAAAAGCCGCAAGATTTAGATATTTACTCACATTTCAGCGTAAATGGGCAGAGGATAATTTTTCTGAAGACAGCCATGGCCGAGCAGTAGGGGCTCTCGGAACCTGCATTGGCCGTTCCAGGAACGAAGGTTTTAGTCAAATGGCTGCAGAAATTTTCGAGTACGCCCTGACACCCGTATCTTCATTTTCATCGCCGCGAGCATGGGCCTTTGCGTTGATTGGGGCCCAGGATTATCAGCGACGTTTCCCGGGCGACAGGTCTGCTCGTAACAGTATGGAAGTGCTTTCAACGAAACTTATGAAACTGTATGACGAAAACTGTAGCGCTGAATGGAAATGGTTCGAACCGGTGTTAAGTTACTGCAATGCTGACATCCCCCGCGCACTCATTGCCAGTGGAAGAGGCCTCGCCAACGAAAAAATGCTCGAGGATGGGATTGAATCATTAAACTGGCTGATAACGATGCAGACCTCTTCGCGCGGCCATTTTCAACCTATCGGCACAGATAAGATATTTGAACGCGGCAACCCCAAACCTATTTTCGATCAACAACCGATAGAGGCATATTCTACAATTTCAGCCTGTCTAGAAGCATACATAACAACGAAAGACAAGCGTTGGTATAATGAAGCTGAAAAAGCATTCCAATGGTTTCTTGGAACGAACGATCTGGGAATTCCGCTCTACGACCCGATAAACGGCGGCTGTTATGACGGGCTGCACGTAGATAGGGTAAATCGCAATCAAGGCGCTGAATCGACCATCGCGTTTCTCCTGTCCCTGTACGAGATGACGAACATTACGAACATTATAGAGACGTTCAAGGAGCCAATCCTAGAATGAAAAAAATAAATACATCCGAGGAATACCCACCCGTACTCGTAAAAGATACGGGTACTATATTTGTGCCTGAGAGACAACGAGTCATCGTACGCCCACATATTCCTTACAGCGAGTCACGGATCGAACGGATCATCTCACGAGTGATGGCGCTCAATGAATCTGATGTACAAAAAGAATTTCAGTGCGTGCTTGACAAGTTTTCACACCGGCATCATAATTTCGAATCTCTTTTGGAGCGCCAATTTGACTACCTCCACAGGTTCATGCCGACCGATGTGTTACCTTCGCGAGAACAAAGGCTCCTCATTGGCTCATTCTTTTTGGCCGAATATTCATTCGAATCAGTCGCCCTTTTTAATCCTTCGATTGTTCTGCACCCAGACCAGTCGGGACTGCCGCCAGGTTCGCTCCGTTTTATATTAACATTGCGGGCTACAGGCGAAGGACATATTTCATCTTTGAAATTTCATTCCGGATGTATCGACAAAGATTACAACATATCCATCGATGACTCATCTGGTTTTGCCACCACCGCAGAAATGAAAGCGAATCCCCTTTACGACAAGATATGTTTTGCTCGGAAACTCCGAGAAATGGGCGTTTTCAGCGATTTCTCTAATCTCATTATCAATTCGTTATCGGATGAATTCACTTTTACCGAACTTATGGAAAATGTCAAAATTCAGATCTACAACCATCAACCGTTATCTCTGGCTGACGGCCTTGCCAGAGATAAAATTCAATGGTTGGCCCGATGCAACTATGAAGCACAATTCGAACCAGCGGTTCCTCTATCGGAACGGGTACTATTCCCACTCTCCCCTAGCGAACAAAACGGCATTGAGGATGCGCGATTCGTCCTTTTTACTGACGATGATGGAAGAAAGAAATATTACGCTACCTATACGGCTTATGACGGCAAGGCTATTCTTCCACAATTGATGGAAACGGAAGATTTCATGCATTTCAAAATGGCTACCCTGAACGGGAGTGCCGCCATCAATAAAGGAATGGCCATGTTCCCACGCAGGATAAACGGCCGTTACGCGATGGTATCACGCCAGGACGGCGAGAACCTTTTTTTGATGTACTCTGATAATATCCATTTTTGGTATGAAATCATACCGCTTATGAAGCCTTCTTATCCATGGGAATTCTTGCAGGTTGGAAACTGCGGTGCACCGATTGAAACCAAGGAAGGTTGGCTTCTTCTAACTCATGGCGTTGGACTTTTTCGGCAATATTCTATTGGTGCCATTCTTCTAGACAAAAAAGATCCATCAAAAATACTTGGACGTTTGAGAGAGCCACTTATTAAATGGACGGAGAATACCCGATCTGGTTACGTTCCGAACGTTGTATACACTTGCGGGGCACTCCCTCATAAAGACAAGCTTGTCGTTCCCTATGCAACGTCCGACCAACAGATTACCATTTCCTTGATTTCACTCTCTTCACTCCTTGAGAAACTATTACATGAGACAAATTAGCCCACGCGCAGGTATAACATGCTTTTACTAATTGACGAGAAATTAAAATGGCAGTGCAAAGAAGGACATATCTGGGAAACGACTCTATATTATATAAAAAAAATTTGAAAATCTGAATTTTTTTAAGGTATTTTTAGGGCAGGATTTTAATGTCAACTATATCATCCCGCCTCGGGATTTTTTCAATATAATTTTTTTAAAAATAAAGAGATTTGAACTTAAAATCTAAGTCACTTCCCCTGAAATATATCTTTTAAGTATAGGCTTTTAGGAATTAACACATATGCCTACACCCAGCACGTCAACGGCACTAAGGGTTAATTTTTTCCAATTAAATTGTTGTTGAAATCCCTTCCCCTGCAATATTAATAAATGTGATTCGAAGAATTAAAAAATAATTTTTGTTCAACAGATATAAAAAAATAAAATGTGACGTCATTTACGCGCTCAAATCCCGATGCGGGCGTTAATTTTATCCAAAAATTTTTAGTTAATCTTTTTAGGATAAAAAGGGTTTTAAATGAATAATTTTATAATTACCATTTC
>Ga0172364_10001639_pt1 | contig 17419 bp, 15 predicted proteins | sample LakKivSesite10cm_FD_114545 | JGI IMG/M metagenome (GOLD analysis project Ga0172364, IMG submission 114545) | Sediment microbial communities from Lake Kivu, Rwanda - Sediment site 10cm | ecosystem: Environmental > Aquatic > Freshwater > Lake > Sediment | place: Rwanda: Western Province, Lake... | reverse complement strand
TTACTCGCTTCAACCTGTTTAAATAAAATTAAATAAAATTAAATAAAGATATTTAAACAGCTTAAATCTCGCCCGCGACTTGTCGCTCTTCAAATCCCGGGGCATATGGCCCCGACGGGATTTGAACCCGCGACACCTGGATTAAAAGTCCAGTGCTCTACCAGACTGAGCTACGGAGCCTTGATTTAGTTATTGGTAATTTTTTATCTTTAAAAATCTTTAGAGTAAGGCCATGAAGGGGCCCTATATGGGTTATTTTTTCCCTGAAAACAGCCAAAACTACTGCACAATAGCAAAAAGCAAAACTTTTTAAACCCACTTTTTCTGTTTTTATTATCTAAAATCACTGCATTCCCGCACATTCTGTCAATATGCACACTCTTCAGCCAAAACAATTTAAATTAAAGAAAGAAGAGGTTGAAAAACTCCTTTCAAAATTCAATATTTCTGCATTCCAGCTGCCGAAAATATCAAAAAAAGATCCTTCATTAAGGGAGGAATTTGATATTGGCGATGTTATAAGAATTGAAAGAAAACTAAATGATGAAATCAGCGAGTATTTCAGAGTTGTTGTTTGAGGACAAAATGGAGATGGTGGCAGGAAAAATGGATTTAAAAATCGCAGAAAAAGCAAAAAAAGAAGCAAAGAAACATATTTTAGTAAAAGAGTTTCTTGCACATCATTCTCTTGTTGAATCAAATATAAGGTCTTTTAATAATTTTATTGAAATAAGGATGCAGGAAATTGTTGATGAACTTTCTGAGAGCCTGCCTGCAGAAGATTTTGAAATAAAGCTCGGCAAGATTTCAGTGGATAAACCAAATATTATAGAGGCTGACGGAAGCATTAAGATGATAACTCCTTCAGAAGCAAGATTGAGGAATATGACTTATTCTGCTCCTGTCAGGATAGAAATCACAATAAAATATGAAGGGCAGGTTGAAACAGCAGAAGTTGAATTAGGCAGGATTCCTATTATTGTAAAGAGCAAGGTATGCAATTTATATGGAATGGGCGCGGAGGAATTAATCAGTAATTATATTGATCCTGTAGACCCCGGAGGATATTTTATTGTTAATGGAAATGAGAGAGTTATTGTAATGGCAGAGGATTTGGCATCAAACCAATCTTTTATTGAAAAGTCAAAGGAGAAAATTATGCTCAGGCTTTTTTCCCAGAGGGGAGCTTATAAAATTCCGGTTTCTATAACTGAGACTAATGAGGGAATTCTGGAAACTTCATTTTCAAGATTCAGGGAGATCCCATGTGTTATACTTTTAAAAGCACTTGGAATGACAAGCGATTCTGAAATCGCGCAGATGATTGAAAAACAAACAGACAGTTTAATAGTCAATTTTTATGAATTTGTAGGAATAGGAAATTCAGAGGATGCTTTAATGTATATTGCAGAGAAAACTTCTCTGCAGGGCACAAAGAAAGAAATTCTAGACAGGGTTAAGCAGAGAATCGACTCTTATTTTCTTCCTCATATTGGAATTAAAAAAGATTCAAGAATGGAGAAAGCAAGAACTTTATGCAAATTAATAAAGCAGTTTTATGTTGCAAAACAATATCCTGAAAATGCCCTTACTGACAAGGACCATTACTCAAACAAGAGAGTAAGGTTAAGCGGGGATTTGCTTGCAGATTTATTCAGAGTTAATTTAAATATTCTGCTGAGGGAGATACAGCATTCTCTTCAGAAAACTGTCAAGAGAAGAAAATTTTTCTCAATAAAAACAATCGCAAAATCAACCTTATTCTCCCATAGAATAGAGAGTGCAATTGCAACAGGAAGCTGGATTGGCGAAAGAACAGGAGTGACTCAGAACATGGACAAGACAAACTGCCTGGCAATTCTCTCGCAATTGCAGAGAGTTTCATCTACACTGCCCGGAGAGCAGGAAAATTTTGCTGCGAGAACTCTGCACCCAACTCATTACGGAAGGTTCTGCCCTGTTGAAACTCCTGAAGGCGTTGAGATTGGATTAAGAAAAAATCTTGCAATGCTCGCAATAATTTCAACAAGAACTGAAATGAGTGATGAAAAAATTGTAAATGAACTTGTGAAACTCGGGCTTGAAAAAGACACATCGCCTGAAAAAAAGAAAATAGACGTTTTTTATAATGGAAGGTTTATCGGGTATGCCGGCTCTTCAGATAATTTTGCATACAAGGTGAGGGAGGCGAGAAGAAAAAATATCCTGCCTGCTGAATTAAGCGTGCGGAATGACAAATTTTTGGATATGATATTTATCTCAACTGAAATAGGGAGAGTCTTGAGACCGCTGATAATTGTGGATTCAAAAAAGCCGAGAATAAATCCGGAGCATGTTGATATGGTTGAACAGGGCGCATTAAAATGGAGTGATTTAATAGATAAGGGGATTATAGAATATTTAGACGCTGCTGAAGAGGATGATTGTTTGATTGCACCTTCTGAAAAAGAGATGACAGAAGAGCATACTCATCTTGAAGTAGACTCTATTGACTGTCTGGGGTTGGTTACGTCTCTTGTGCCTTATGCAAATCATGACCAGTCAGCTAGATTAATGAGGGGAAGCAAAACTCAGAAGCAGTCTCTTGGAATTTATTCTGCTAATTTTCCTGTAAGGATTGACACTGATGTTTCTATTTTGCATTATCCTCAGAAGCCGATTGTGAGAAGTTTTGTTTATGATAAACTTAATATCTATCCGGCAGGGCAGAATATTATTGTTGCAATTATGCCTTATGAAGGCTATAATATAGAAGATGCTGTTGTTTTAAATCAGGCAAGCATTGAGAGAGGATTTGGAAGAAGCACATATTTCCGGCCATATACTTCTGTTGAATTAAATTATACAGGAGGATTAAAAGATGAGATATGCATCCCTGAAAAAGAAATTTCAAGATACAGGCTGGAGGAGAATTACAGGTATTTAGAAGATGATGGGATTGCTTATCCTGAAGCAGAATTAAATGAAAGTGATGTTATAGTTGGCAAGGTCAGCCCGCCGAAATTTTTGTCAGAATCAAGGGAAATTTCAATCCAGACAAAAAAAGAAAACAGCTCTGTAGTAAGGCAGGAGGAAAAAGGCACTGTCGACGGAGTTTTTATAACGCAGGATACTGAAGGAAATAAAATTGTTCAGGTAAGAATGAGAGATTTGAGAATTCCTGAATTAGGCGACAAGTTTTCAACACCTCACGGGCAGAAGGGGGTTGTTGGATTTATTGTTCCTGAGATGGATATCCCAGTAACTTCAAGAGGGATAAGGCCTGACTTGATTTTTAATCCTCACAGCATTCCTTCAAGAATGACTGTCGGTTATCTTCTTGAGCTTTTAGCAGGAAAAGTTGCTTCCTTGTCAGGAAGAATTGTTGATGCATCTGCTTTTTCAGGAGAGGAGTTAAAGAGCCTTGAAGAGCAATTGAAAGAACTCGGATTTAGAGAAAGCGGAAAGGAAGTTATGTATAACGGGATTACTGGAAAGAAAATGCCTGCCCAGATTTTTATAGGGAATATGTATTATTTAAAATTAAAATATATGGTTTCAAATAAAATGCATGCAAGAGCATCTGGAAAAATTGCATTGCTTACAAGACAGCCGATTGAGGGAAGGTCAAGGGGAGGTGCGTTAAGATTAGGAGAGATGGAGCAACAGGCATTGGTTGCTCATGGTGCATCTCTTCTTTTAAAAGAAAGATATAATTCTGATAAGGTTGTAATTCACATATGCGAAAAGTGCGGGGCAATTGCATGTGATGACAAGTTAAGGAACAGATTAATATGCCCTCTTTGCAATTCAAACCAGATTGAGCCAATTGAAATGTCTTATGCATTCAAGCTTCTTTTGGAAGAGCTTCAGAGCATGCATCTTTTAACTAAATTCGGACTGAAAAACAAATATGAGTAAAATGCCAGTATTATTAAGAAATTCAGGATTGTCAGAAGTTGAAGGCGCTGTTGACAGTGCAAATCACAGGACTGATGTTAATGGCAGATTAGTGACATGCCCATTTATGCATGACAGAAGATGCGAGAAAAAGTTACAGGGCAGGAGAGGATGTTTGGATTACACTAAATGTGAATCTTATATTAAATTAATGGTGGAGGGTTTTAGTTAAAATGGCGAGAATATTTCCAACATATTTTGCAGGAAGAAGATTTAATGTTCCTGCTGATATTGCAAGTCTGAAAAGCAGAAGGCAGGAAGGAGGAAGATGTTACCTTGCTGATTATGGATGTGCTGGTTATAATAAAATAGAATGTTCAATACCAGAAGAAATTAAATTATGCGGGCAGGCGCAGACAAGGCAGTTATTAATAGAAGGAGAATGCCTCTTCACAGTTTGAAAGCGCGAAAATTAAAAGCAGAAAAATCATAAAAACCGCAAAACCCAAAACCAAAACCTACCAAAAACCAAAACCACAAAAATGAAACCAATAAAAATTAAAATTTTTAAGCTTTCATTTTTGAAAGCGCGAAAACAACAAAATCACAAAAATGAAACCAATAAAAAAACAAGTGAGTGAACTTAATTTCAGTCTTTACTCTCCTGAAGAAATCAAGAAGGTTGCTGTTGCAAAAATTGTAACACCTGAGCTGTATGATGTTGACGGCTACCCTGTTGACGGCGGTTTGATGGATTTAAGATTAGGCGCAATAGATCCTGGGGTGAGATGCAGAACATGCGGGGGCGGATTAAAAGAATGCCTCGGGCATCCGGGGATGATTGAACTGGCAAGGCCTTTAATTCATATTAAATATATTGCGATTATCGACGCTGTTCTGCGCTCAACATGCGAGGCGTGCGGGAGAGTGCTTTTGAATGAGGCAGAGAGAGAGAAGGATTTGAAGGCAAGAATAAAAAAAGCAAAAGATGGGAAAAAATGCCCTTTTTGCGGAATTGTCCAGGAGAAAGTAAAATTAGAAAAGCCATCAACTTTTAGGGCAGGAAAAAGAAGAATTTTTCCTTCAGAAATAAGGGAAAGATTAGTAAAGGTTCCTGATGAAGACTTAAAGCTTCTTGGAATAAACCCGAAAACATTAAGGCCTGAATGGGCTGTTTTGACTCTGCTTCTTGTTCCTTCTGTTACTGTAAGGCCTTCAATCACCCTCGAATCAGGGGAGAGAAGCGAGGATGATTTAACTCATAAACTTTCAGATATTATAAGAGCAAACCAGAGGTTGTGGGAAAACTTAAATGCAGGAGCACCTGAAGTTATTATTGAGGATTTATGGGACTTACTGCAGTATCATGTAATAACTTTTTTTGACAACTCAATTGCAAAAATCCCCCCTGCTCGCCACAGGTCCGGGCAGCCATTAAAAACAATTACTGAGAGAATTAAAGGCAAGGAGGGAAGAATAAGAAAAAATCTTGCAGGGAAGAGAGTTAATTTTTCAGCAAGAACTGTAATTTCTCCGGACCCAAGTCTGAAAATAAATGAGGTCGGAGTTCCTCTTGAAATTGCAAAGATAATAACTGTTGCAGAGAGAGTTACAAACCTTAATAAAGAGAGGCTTAAGAAACTGATTTTGTCAGGCTCTTATCCTGGTGCAAATTATATAATTCGCCCTGATGGAAAGAGAAAGAGGATAACAGAGGAACTAAAAAAGGATCTCGCAGAAGAAATTGATCCAGGATATTTGGTTGAGAGGCATATTGTCGACGGAGATGTTGTTCTTTTTAACAGGCATCCTTCACTTCACAGGGCAAGCTTAATGGCTCATTTTGTAAAAGTTCTGCCGTACAGGACATTCAGGCTTCATCCTGCTGTTTGCGCGCCATATAATGCTGATTTTGACGGAGATGAAATGAATATTCACTCGCCTCAGACAGAGGAAGCAAGAGCAGAGGCAGAGATTCTTTTGAATGTTGAGAGCAATTTGATTTCCCCGACAAACAACACTAATCTTTTAGGATGCATTGCCGACGCTGTTACAGGTAATTATATTTTATGCGAAAATGAGCTGACAAAAGAAGAAGAATCACAGCTTTTGTATGAATCAGGGATTTCTGATTTTTCAGTGTCAAAATCAGGTTCAGGAAAAGATATTTTCAGCAAAACTTTACCAAAGGCAATGCAGGACATGAGAGATGCAAAGGACCCTTCTTTGTTTATTGTCGAGGAGGGGGAGATGCTGAAAAAACTTGACAGGGAAGTCGGAAGCAGAAAAACTCTTGATGTCCTAAAAGATGTTTTTAGCTTAGGAACAATCTTTTTGTCAAGAAACGGATTTACAATTTCTGTAAATGACCTTGATGTCCCTAAACATGTTAAAGAATTAACAGAGAAAATAATAAGAGATGCAGAGCAGAAAACACAGGAGATTATTGAGCAGTATTACAATAAGACTCTTAATATCATTCCGGGGAAAAGCGCGGAGGAGACAAGGGAAATAAAAATCCTTCAGGTTCTAAATGAAGTCAGAACCAAGGTTGGGGCTGTTGTCAAGGATGAATTCCCGAAGAAAAATCCTGTGAACAAAATGATTTCATCAAAAGCCGGAGGGAATATGCTCAACATAACGCAGATTGCATGCCTTGTGGGACAGCAGGCTCTCGGAGGGAGAAGGATAAATTTTGGATACACAGACAGGACATTAAGTTTTTACAAGAGAAAAGACATATCTCCGAGGGCAAAGGGGTTTATTTATAACTCATTTATTAATGGTTTGAAGCCTGATGAGTTTTTCTTTGGCGCAGTCACAGGGAGAGATGGATTGATGGATACAGCATTAAGAACTCCCAAATCAGGATATTTATACAGAAGGCTTGCAAATGCCCTTCAGGACTTAATTATTGAGTATGATTCGACTGTAAGAGATGCTTCTGAAAATATTGTCCAGTTTGTTTATGGGGGCGACGGGTTGGATGTGGTTTCTGCGCACAAAAATGGAAAGATTTCACCAGGCGAAGCAGTAGGGATTGTCACAGCGCAGTCATTTGGACAGCCTTCAACTCAGATGGCATTAAATGTATTCCACGCAGCAGGAGTTGCAGAGATGCAGGTTACACAGGGATTGCCAAGGTTAATTGAAATTCTTGATGCAAGGAAAAAACCCTCAACTCCTGCAATGGAGATTCATCTTGACGCAAAAAATAACAATGAAAAAGATGCGAGAATAATTGCTGAAAAAATTAAAGAAGTCAGGTTAAGGGAAGTTATATCTGAAATTAGCGTTGACTTTGGGGAAAAGAAGATTGAGATAGGGCTTGACTTTGATGCATTAAAGAGAGTTCACGTGGGTATTGATACAGTTGTTGAGGTTGTTAAGGACAAAGGATTTAAGGCAAAGAAAAAAACAAACGGGATTTCAATTAATCTTGAGGATAAGAACTTTAAGGAGATTTATAAAATAAAAGAAAAAGTCAAGGAGATAATTTTGTCAGGAATTAAGGGAATCACCCAGATTTTGGTTGTTAAAAGAGACAGGGATTATATGATTCTTACATCCGGAACAAACCTGGAAGAAATAATGCACTTTAAGGGGGTTAATCCTGAAAAGACAATTACAAATGACATTCATGAAATTGCATCTGTTATTGGAATTGAGGCCGCGAGGCAGGCAATTATAAATGAGATAAAGAAAGTTATTACAAACCAAGGGCTTGACATTGACAAGAGGCATTTAATGCTTGTTGCTGACGCAATGACATATTCAGGAGTTGTTAAGGGAATTACGAGAATGGGGATTATCTCAGAAAAAAGTTCTGTTTTGGCGAGGGCAAGTTTTGAAACTCCTGTAAAACATTTTATTAATGCAACAAAGACAGGGAAAAAAGACAAGTTAGCTTCTGTTATTGAAAATATAATTTTGAACCAGCCGGTCCCTGTGGGGACAGGCCTGCCCGGATTATTAGTGAAAGTTACAGGAAGCCTGGCAGGAAAACCCGCGAAAGAAAAAAAGCCCGAAAAGAAATAGATTTGTTAATATGATGCTTAACTGCCTGCGCTTTTCAGCATTTACCACAAATGTTCGGCGCTTATGTATTTTCATCATAGAATAACATTTATAAATTTAAAATTACTGGTAAAAGTGAAAAAGGAAGTGAAAAAGATGGTGAAAAAAAAAGACGAAAAATCAGATAAAGAAAAAACAAAAAATTATGATACTTTAAAAATAACTTCTGAAAGAGACATTGCACTGGATTTTGCATCAAAAGTTTACAAAGAATTTGACAAGATAATCAAGTCAGTTGTTCTCTTCGGCTCAAGCGCAAAAAAAATTTCAACCCCTGACTCTGATATTGACATAATAATAATTATAGATGATGTTTCAATCAGGTGGGATCAGGAGTTAATTGCATGGTACAGGGAAGAATTGGGAGGCTTAATCAGGGGGAATCCCTACAAAAAATCGCTTCATATTAATACTGTAAAGCTTTCAGCCTGGTGGGGGGATTTGACAAGAGGAGACCCTGTAATTGTGAATATTTTAAGATACGGAGAGCCCCTAATTGATTTTGGAGGCTTTTTCACTCCGCTTAAGGTTCTTCTTCAGGAAGGAAAAATACGCTCGACTCCTGAATCAATTTATACTTTATTGCAGCGCGCTCCTGTCCATATGGCAAGAGCACGGGCAGGACTCTTGTCTGTGGTTGATGGTTTGTATTGGGCATGCGTTGATTCTGCGCATGCTGCGTTAATTGCAGCTAAAATTATGCCCCCGTCTCCTGAGCATATTTCTGAAATATTAAAGGAAGAATTTGTTGACAAAAAAATGCTAAAGCAAAAATATGCTGATTATTACTTGCAGATTCACCAGATTGCAAAAGAAATTATCCATGGAAAAAAAATTGAGATCAAAGGGAGAGATGTTGATGAATTAACGGCGATTACAGATGAATTTGTGGGCGAGATGGCGCGCATTGTTGATGAATTAGTTGAGAAAAAATAAATTTATTTTTTGCGGGCAGTCACTTTTTGCTTTTGGAAATGCAGGTATTGCGAAGACGCATTTGTTCAGATTTTTGCCCGGGCTTGTTATGTTTCTCGTTGGTGATGTTATTCCCGCCACTTCATCAGTTTTGCCATTACCTTATCCTGATTTTGCCAAGATTTTGATTTTGCCGCGAAATTGACATTGTTAAATTAAAAATTATTTTCAGTGTAAGGCATTAAATCTTATTTTTTACCCTTACCCTTTTTTTTCTTTTCATCTGCTTTATAACTTTTATAAGATTCTGAACTAAAATCTTTAAGCATTCCGGGAAGTGCCTGCTGAACTGCCATAAAATCTTCATATTTATTTATGTATTTCCCAGTTATTGCTTCACCTGCCTCAACATGTTCAGGAGATGTAAGGGGTCTTCCTAATTTTACTGCCCTGGCATCAAGTTCTGCCTGGACTTTTCCTTCTAATTCTTTTAGTTTATCAGGAGCTTCCTGCATTAATTTTCTTGCTCTTGTTAAATTTTTTATAATGAAATTTTTCACACCTGGCTCATATCTTAACAACGCAATCCTTGCTTTTTCCTGAGCATAAATTCTCTCTCCTTTTAGCACATCATCTGCCATTGCTAAAAAAGCTATTTTTGAATTATCAGACAACTCTTTAACAGCTTCAGCCAGATATTCTCTTGGCTGATTTTCTATATCCTGGGCAGTTTGATGGTATTGTGTTATTGCTTCAGCAACAGCATTATACTCTTTATCGTCTGTTTTAAACGCATAATGACTCAAGGCGTAATTTTCTGCGCTATTATTATCTAAAAGCCCTGCGACATTTCCAATATTTGCAAGCGTGTTTGCGGCAAATCCAGAATCAAGCAATTTAACTAATTTTGAATGTGTTTTTCTTGCTGTTTCAATATCCCATTGTTCAGCAGATGGAACTAAGTTAACATAATCTTCAATGCCTTCTTTAGTGTCTAATTTTAATGCAGAAGCTCTTGCCACCTCTTCATAAGTTTTTGCAAAATATTCAGGACTCCATTTATCCCCTTCCTGAGGTATTTTTACTCCTATCTCTTTTAATTTTCTTGGTTTTGATTGCAATGCCATGCAAAATCAATGCAGGGGGGTTTTATAAACCTTTCTATTTTGTTGTATCTATACAGTGGTGGCGAAAGGGAGGATAGTTATTGTTTTTGAATTGCAAAATCAAGATTTATATACTCCAATAAATAAACATATAAAAAGAGGGAATAAAATCAGATTCAGCTGAAAACATCAAAGAATTTTTCCGGCGCATTTTCTTCTTCGGTTTTTTCAAGCGAATTTAAATTTCCTTTTTTGGGGTTTTCCAGTGAATAGACAAGCTCGCTGATTTCATGAGCAGAGTCAGCATTTACTGATATTGAATCAATCCCCTGTTTCACTAAAAATTCAACCATCTCTTTATTGCTTCCAGCCTGCCCGCATATAGAAGTTTCAACTTTCGGATTTCTTGAACTGCATTCTCTTATTACTCTTGAAATCTGCTTTTTTACAGCCCAGCTATTCTCATTGTAAAGATACTGGACCTCTTCATTTCCTCTGTCTGCTGCGAGGGTGTATTGAGTTAAATCATTTGTCCCAAAACTTACAAAATTAATTCCTGTATCGCATATGTCTTTTATTAAAATTGATGATGCTGGAGTTTCAATCATCGCGCCGATTTTTATGTTTTTATGGCCGAGCATATTCATATCTTCGAGAATTTTTTTTGCATTTTCAATTTCTTCAGGAGAAATAATCTGCGGGAACATTATTCCGAATTTATGCCCGTGTTCTGCGAGGAATTTTATTGCCCTTAATTCTGCCTTTAAAATCTGAGGGTGTTTTAAGGAAAATCTTATTCCATGATTTCCAAGCATTGGATTTTTCTCAATTTCAGGGCATCCTTCAAGATGCGAGTACTCATCTGTTCTTATGTCAGATGTTCTGATCCATATTTCTTTTCCAATAAACGCTTCTGCTATCCTGCCAATTCCTTTTTTCAGCAGTTCTGTGTATTCATCTAATTTATTTTCTTTTTCATATTCAATAGGATGTTTTTTCTGCGATGCAATTATCCCCTCAATTCTCAACAAACCAATTCCCTCTGCCTGCGTCTTTGCCGCTCTTTCTGCAAAATCGGGCAAATCAACCATCACTTTAATTTTTGTCCTTGTCCTTGTAATTGGCAGAATCATGGCCTTTTTATTTTCTGTTCTGCCGAGATAAATTTTTCCGTTTGAGCCATCAACAGTCACTTCCATCCCGTCTTCTAAAACAGAGGTTGCATTGTCTGTCCCAACTACGGCAGGTATCCCCATTTCTCTTGATACAATGCTCGCATGGCTTGTGACCCCTCCCTCATCAGTTACAATTGCTGATGCTTTCTGCATTGTAACAACCATATTAGGATTTGTCATTGTTGTAACTAAAACATCCCCCTGTTTTATTTTATTCAGGTCCTCCATTGAAAGAATTATTTTTACAATTCCTGACGCAACACCAGGGGATGCCCCCATGCCTGAAGTTAAAATTTGCCCGTGTAGTTCATATTTTTCTGTTCTCTCTTTTATTGTAGTAATCGCCCTTGTCTGAAGAATATAAACAGAATTATCTTCGATTGCAAATTCTATATCCTGGGGTTTTTTATAATGCTCTTCAAGTTTGTTTGCATAATCTGCAAGCTGTTTTATCTCATAAGTTTTTAAAACTCTTTCCCTGCTCTTTTCAGGAGTCAGTTTTATTGTTTTTGTTGTCCCCCCCGCATCCCTGACAATTGCAATTTTCTTTTCTGCGATTTTCTCGCTTATCAAATCCAGTTTTTTTGAGACTTCATACTGGTCCGGATTTATCCTTCCTGAAACAATTCCCTCGCCCTGCCCGTAAACAGCTTCAATCAGAATATCTTTTTGCTTTACAGGCGAAACGGAAAATATAACCCCGGACTTGTCGGAGTTTATCATTCTCTGGACAACTGCGGCGATAGGCACATAAGCATCAAACCCCTTTTTCTTTCTGTAGTAAATTGCTCTTGCGGTAAATGCAGAGGCAAAAACTTTTTTTACTGACTCAATAACCTGGCTATTTCCTTTTACATTAATAAATGACTCCTGCTGTCCTGCAAAACTTGCCCCTGTTAAATCCTCTGCTGTTGCGGAGCTTCTGACTGAAACAAAAATCGGTTCTCTCGCAGATTTCATTATTGCCATTACATCCGGGGATGTTTTTAATGCAGACAAATCAATATTAAAGTTGTCATAAGATTCAATTATTTCTTTTTCAAGCTCTTCAGGCATTTTAGAGGAAATAATTTTCTGCTTTATCTGCTTTGAAATTGCTTCAAGATTTTTCACATCATCAATGTTCACCTTTCTAAGAATCTCTTCAATCTCTGTTCTTATTTTTGTCTGCTCAAGAAAATATTCATAGGCTTCTGTTGTGACAATAAATGCAGGCGGAACCGGAAATTTGGAATTATACATCTCTCCTAAATTCGCTCCCTTCCCTCCGACAAGGCTGACATCTTTTTTTGAAACTTCAGAAAGCCAGACAATCCACCTCTTCCCGCTCTTTGCCATGTTTTTTTTAAGTTTATTCATTATTTAAAGTTTTAGGGATTTGTTTTATTTGATATTGCAAAGGCAAAAGCATATTGTTAAGACAAATTTATAACTTGCTCCGCTGATGATGAACCTAAACTGCAAAACATGCTCCGCCAGCTTCACTGCTCAATTTAACCGGACAATCCTGATTTATCTTATTGCTCCTGTCAGCTTTTTAATTTTGCGGAAAATCTAAAGATTTTTAAATGCTGATTTTTTGTTAGATTAAAGGTGGAGCAAAAAGGAGAAGCCTGAAGGTTTCTATTTAAGATGAGCATCAGCGAAATAAAAGGAGCAATGGAAAAGAAAAAATCTGCATTCGGGATAAAGGAAACCCTTAAATTTTTTAAAAAGTCTAAAGCAAAATCAAAAAAAGCAAAAGTTTTTGTTGCAAGGGATGCGAGAGATGAAATAATAAAAAAACTTGAAAATGCGAAAATAGAATTTGAGGTTTTGAAAACAAAAAATGAAATTGCAAAAGAGCTCGGGGTCAATTTTTTATCAGAGGTGTTTTTAGTAAAATAATCCAAAATGACAAAAACAATAAGCATGCAGTTTATGAGATATATTAACTTATTCAGAAAAATCTGCAAGGTTGAAACTACAAACTGCTTTGTTTATAATAATGCAATAATTTTTGCAGTGCCTAAAGAAATGATTTCAAGGACAATTGGAAAAGATGCTTCAAATGTCAAAGAACTTGGGCAGATTTTGAGAAAAAAAATCAAAATTATAGAGATGCCTTCTGATCAGGAAAATATTTCGCAGGAAAGCCTGAAAAAATTCGTTGAGGATATTGTTGAGCCCATCACATTCAACAGAATAGATTTCTCCAACAGGGCTGTTTCAATAAATGCAGGAAGGCAAAGCAAGGCAAATTTAATCGGAAGAAACAGGGCAAGAGAAAAAGAATTAGAGGACATTCTGAAGCATTTTCTGAATATTTCAAAGCTAAGGATTACATAAATATTGCCTCGGCATTGGATTAAATTTAAAAACATGGTTTTGTCATTAATATTATGTTAGAATGCCAATACCCAATATTAAGGGAAGTGGGTCCGAAAGGGCCAATGGTTAATGAGGATGATTTAATATTCATGGCGGACATTCCCCCAGAAATGTTAAGAATTTGCAATTCTTATCGCAGAATCAGCGAACCCACAGAAAACCCTAACATTGAAAGATTACTTAAAGGAATGTTTGTTTGTTAAAAATTAAAACCAAAAACCAAAAGCTTTAAAAACTAATAATTATACAAAGAAAAATGGCAAAACAAAAAACAACCATGAATATTGTTTTCGTCGGGCATGTTGATGCCGGGAAATCAACTACAATCGGGAGAATGTTTTTCGAAAGCGGAGCTGTTTCAGAGCAGGAAATGAAAAAGCTTAGAGAAGAAGCTGAAAAGCACGGAAAAGCAGGATTTGAATTTGCATTTGTAATGGATAAAATAAAAGAAGAAAGAGAAAGGGGAGTTACAATTGATTTAGCTTACAGAAAAATTATGACTCAGAATTTTGAGATAACAATTATTGACGCACCAGGGCACAGGGACTTTATTAAAAACATGATTACAGGAGCAAGCCAGGCAGATGCAGCTTTTTTAGTAATTGCGGCATCTTCGGGAATTGAGCCCCAGACAAAAGAGCATTTGTGGCTTTTAAGAACAATGGGGGTCAAGAATATTGCTGTTTTAGTCAATAAGATGGATGATGTTGATTACAAAGAGGAAAGATTCAATAAAATAAAAGATGAAGCTTCTGCTTTGTTAAGGCAGGTGGGATATAATCCAGAACAAGTTTCATTTATTGCAGGTTCAGGATTGCATGGGGATAATATCACTAAAAAATCAGATAAGATGCCATGGTATAAGGGTCCAACTGTTTTGGAGCAGTTTGACAAATTACCCACACCTGAAAAGCCAACTAACCTGCCATTAAGAATGCCAATACAGGATGTTTATGAAATCACAGGAATCGGGACTGTTCCTGTTGGCAAAATTGAAACAGGAATTATGAAAATTGGGCAGAAAGTTATAATTCTCCCAGGAAGAAGCGGAGCAGGAATTGAAGGAGAAATAAGAAGCATGGAAGCCCATCATGAACAGCTTCAGCTTGCTGAGGCAGGGGACAATATTGGAGTCAATATAAGGGGCGTTGGTAAAAAAGACATTGCTCGCGGAGATGTTATCTGCGATGTAGCTGTTCCTGCAAAAATGGTTTCAGAGTTTACAGCACAGGTTGCAATTATTAACCACCCGACTGTTGTTGCAAAAGGATATACACCAGTATTCCATGTCCATACCGCTCAGGTTCCATGCCAGTTTATTGAATTGCTTTCAAAACTTGATCCAAAAACAGGGCAGGAAATACAGAAAAATCCTGACTTCCTGAAAAACGGAGATGTTGCACTTGTTAAAATTAAGCCAATTGGAAACTTAGTTCTTGAAACATCTGCAGACAATCCTCATATGGCAAGATTCGCAATAAGAGATGCAGGTGTGACAGTAGCAGCAGGTATCTGCAAATCCCTTGTTGAAAAAAAGAAATAATATTATTTTTTGAATATATAAAATTGCCGAGGCTAAAGAGGAGAGATGAAGCAATCTTCTTGCCAGTAGAACGAATCATGCATCTGCAATTGCATTTTGCTCATTAAACCCCCTATCCCTTCACTGCAATTCAAAACTGCTGATAGATGGCTTGAATTAATGGAAATGAGCAATAAAAATTAAGCTGGAACTTTAAGCTTTCCTTCTTTTAAATCTTTAATTAATTTTTTTCTTAATTCTTCTTCTATATTAATAACTTCTTTTTTAGTAAAACCATCTTCTAATTTCCTTAATAGTTGTCTCCTTAAACAACCAAGACCAACGCATTCAGAAACCATCTCTTTTCTTATCATCATTTTATTTCACCCTCTTTTTTATAGTTATTAATAGATTTAAGAGTATTTAAATCTTGATGATTTTTTCCAAGATTTAATTCTTCTTTGTAAATTTTTGTCAATACTTCTAAGTCCTCACTACAAATCTCCGAAACTCCCGATTTTTTTAGTATAAGCAATTCTGTTTCTTTTCCAACTCCCTCAGCTACTTCTGCATTTTTCTTTGCTTTTAAAACATTATAAACCGCTGTCTTTAAGTTATTATCTTTAGAGTGCCTTTGAAAAAGAAGTGTGTTTATTGCTTGTATTGTTCCAGAACCAACAGCATGAAAATTTACATCTCTAAAATCCATATATCCCTCTTCACCAATCTCGCTAATTTGTGCTTTGTTGTTATTATCAAAACCAACTAATAAAATACTTGTTTTTAATGAAAATTTTGAGATGGTATCCAATATTTTGTCAAGATATTGATTACATATCTGTTGTTTTAAAATATCTTTTACAAAATTATCATCAATATTATACACCTTATAAACTTCATTTTCTATTATTTCTTTCCTTAATTTCTCCATGTTCTGTCTTATTTTTTCACGAACACTAAAAAAATCTGCATCTCGGTCTATCCCTTTTATACATCTATCAAATAAAAGTGTATTTCCAGATAGCATAGCCACAATATTTTTATTTATCAATTTATATTTTTTTATTTCGTGTTCAAATTGCCCTATTTGTGTGCTTACCATATGGTCTGTTCCAAACACAATTATTTCTTCACCATTATTCTCTTTTGCTATTGCAGAAATACATATTGTCATATTCATTTTAACCGATATGGATATTTAATAATTTATATTGTGGAGTGAATATTGCCCACCACCAACTGATAACGCACCAGAGACCCCCTATCCCAAAACTTTAAAAACAAAAATTCTCATGATTTAGCATGACAAAAGCAGTTGTAATACAATTCAGGCGCGGAAGAAAAACGCAGAAGCCAAGGCATTTTTTAATTGAAATTCCGGGAGTGGATTCAAAAGAAAAAGCAAAAGAATTTGTCAAAAGAGAAGTTTTTTGGGCAAGTCCCGGAAAAATGAAAAAAATAATCCGCGGAAAAATTGCTTCAAGCCACGGGAATTCAGGAGTTGTAAGGGCCATATTTGAAAAAGGTCTGCCAGGGCAGGCAATTGGGACTTATTGCGAAATTTCAGAAAAATCAGGGGAGGAAAAATGAGATTATGCACATTATTAAGGCAGAGGGGGATAGCGCAGGCATAAAATGGCATTGAGAAAAGCAGGGGCATATTCAAAAAAATATGCACGCCCTTACACGAGAAAGAGCAAGGTAAAAAGCAAGTCGTACATAAAGACAATTCCAAATTCAAAAATTGTAAAATTCAGAATGGGCGATATAGAGGGCTTTCAGAAAAATAAGTTTCCAATTATTCTTAATATAAAATCAAGGGAAAAAATTCAAATAAGGGACAATTCAATTGAAGCAGCGCGCCAGTTTTTAAACAGGCATCTTGTTGACAATCTTGGAAAAGATTTTTATTTTGAAGTTAAAATTTATCCCCACCATATTTTAAGGGAAAACAAAATGCTTACAGGGGCAGGCTCAGACAGAATGCAGACAGGAATGGCTCATTCTTTCGGAAAAACAATCGGCAGGGCAGCATTAGTCAAACAAAACCAGATTTTGTTTATAATAGCAGTTAAGACCCAAAAGGGCGAATTGGATGCAAGAAAGATGATTTCATCAATAAAGTCGCGGCTTCCATGCAGTGTTCTCGTAGAAAAAATTCAGGAAGAATAATATAAAATTCAGGAAGATTAATTTATGTCCGTTTCAACTCCATTAAATCAGCAGAAAAATTTCTTTTGCATTTTAGAAGTTAGCCAGAACCCTATCCACTTTAGTGGATAGATGAATGGCATTATTTTCAATAAATATTTATTCTGTAATTAATTAAGAATAGGGAGAGCTAGTTGCAGCTCCCCGCAAATCTTTCAGATAGT
>Ga0172364_10001638_pt1 | contig 17444 bp, 23 predicted proteins | sample LakKivSesite10cm_FD_114545 | JGI IMG/M metagenome (GOLD analysis project Ga0172364, IMG submission 114545) | Sediment microbial communities from Lake Kivu, Rwanda - Sediment site 10cm | ecosystem: Environmental > Aquatic > Freshwater > Lake > Sediment | place: Rwanda: Western Province, Lake... | reverse complement strand
ATAAGGTTCAAGAAAGCTGGAAAGAAAGACTGGCTTCTGTTTAAGAAAAGATAAAGAAAAAAAGAAAAAAATAACAAACTTATTTGTTTGTTACAGATATTATTACAGGAGGCCTGTTCTTGTCCTTTACTGTAATTGTTATTGTCTTTGATACAGATTCATCGCTTTCGCTGCTTGTCGCCTTTAATGTGACCTGGTGTGATCCTGCATCATCGTATCCTGTTGTCTTTGTGCTTGATGTCATCCATCCGCTGTATTCAACTGTTATTGTCCCTCCCTCGGGGTCTGTAACTTTAGGTGAAAGTGTTATCTTGTCTCCCTCATACACAGTTAGGTCATCAAAATTGCTTATTACAGGCTTTCTGCTGTATTCCTCAACCATTATATTGACGTCCTGTGATGTGCTTAGCTGTCCGTCGCTTGCTGTTATTGTGACCTTGTAAGTTCCAGCATCATCATAGCCTGTCTGCCACTTTCCTGAGCTGTCCAATGGCTCTGTAAATGTATATGTTATGGTATCTCCTTCAGGATCTTCAGCTTTTATTGCCAGGTTTACAAGATCCCCTTCCTTGACCTTTATTGTTGTAACTCCTTCCTGCACTGTAACCTTCGGCTCCTCTTTGACCACTACAGGCTCTTCCTCAACAACCTCTGGCTCTTCTTCGACAAGCTCTGTTTCTTTCTCCTGTTCTTCAGGCTCCTCTTCAGCGATCTCAACCAGCTCTTCCTCTGCTGGTGCTTCCTCCTCTTCTTCAAGCAAAGCCTGCAGTTTCTCAAACTCTGACTTAAAATCATCGCTGCCCTGTTCAGCAGTCTCATTTGTAGGATATTTGTATGTCTTGCATCCTACCAGTAAAATACATAGCACAACCAAAGAAATCAATATTGTTCTCATCCTCATTTTTTACCCCTCCGGAAAAATAATTTTATGTTGCTATTCTCAAATCATAATTAGTATATAAAGTTTTCGCTAGAGAGTAGAAAAAACAGCATTTTAAAGATGATAATAGACAACATCTAGCATAAATTTTAAGGTTTTATTTAAGATAATTTGACTAAGGATCAGATTATATCATCGATGTTTATTATTGGTTTTGGAGTCCTTATGGTGTCATCCAATCCTATTCTTGGGCACATTGTATTCACAAAACAGCCGATATATGGAAAATTCTCCATCTCTGAGAAGTCCAGCGTGTCTGTAAGGAATATATAGCATTTTTTGTCCTTTAATCTTTTCTTCAGCTCAAGTGATCCCTTAAGCCTATTCTGGCCTGGTTTTATGCTTGCTATTATGCCTATGTTCTTGCTTGAATAGAATTTCAGCAGAGCTCCCTTTCTCCTTTTCTCTATTAGTTCAGTATCTTTCTTGCTGAACTCTTTCATCTCCTTCGTCAAAGGATTTATTGCAAATGCATTTTTGCCTGTATAAAGAACTATGCCTAAGGGATGGAATCTTCCAGTTCCGATATAAAGGAATGCATCTACTTTATCTGCAGCTTTTTTAGCAGCATCAAAATCGCAGCCAAGGACTTGCCCGGGAGATTCTGTTTTAGCTCCCTTGGCCAGAAAGACCTTTTTGCCGTTCTTTTCTAGGTAATCTTTTATCTTGCCAACCTGATTTATATGCTGCACTGTAGTAAGCAGCCCCACCTTATTCGGCAGCTTATCAAGAAATTTCTTTATTGCAGGCAAAACATCTTCCACAATCTCAGCGCTGAGATGCATCGTTTCCATAGATATAGATAGAAAATCCTTATTTAAATAAGTTATGAATAGTGATTATTATAAAAATTAAAGATTATAAAAAATGATAAGATTTCTTACTCGCCAGCTTTTTCCTCTCTGACCTTGTCGCTTTCTCCGCAGTTAGGGCATTTTAGGTTTGTCACCCCATAAGGATCGAATCTGAACTTGTATCTGCATCTTGTGCAGTAATAGTTCTGTTTGAATGAATCTGCCTGTTTTTTTGCTGGGCTCCTTTCTGTGACTGTGCTTTTCTGCCTGCAGTCAGAGCATAATGCTATCTTTGAACTATCTCCTTTTGGCATGTATTTGATATCTGATACAGGCTTGAATTTCCTGCATCTGTTGCATATTATCTTTCTTTCATCCGTAATTATCAATTCTTCATCCATCTTTGAACACCTCATTTAAGAATTATTTTAATATCTGAACTTTTTTATTTCCGCAGAGCAGTATGGGCATCTTCCTGGTATGTTTCTTGCAGTATTATACTCAAAGGTATAGCTGCATTTTGGGCAGGTATATCTCACCTTGTCTTCTCCCACCCTATCTACCTTGACTGTATTCATCATCTTTGTTTTGTATGCTTTTTCAAGATAGATATCATCAGAATCATAGTCTGCAGGCCTTTTGACATCTTCCTCTTTTTTCTCATTTTTCATTGTCTCGATCTCACGGTGAATCCTGTCTTTGTTTTTTCTTTCCTTTACGCAGAGAGGGCATACCATCATACCATAGAAAGGGTCCAGGATAAATTCTTCAGGCTTTGCCTGCCTTCCGCATTTCCTGCACTTGACCTTAATATCCATAAGTCAGCGGATTATTTTGAAGATATTTAAATATTTTTGTATGCTCTTCTATCCTTATTTATATATGATATTAAGTTTACATCAAAGAATAAGTATTTTCACAGGAATATGTTCTGTATACCTACAGCTATAAATTTAACTCCCCATGCCACTGTTATTAGCCCCAACAGAGTCGATATTATCCTTATTATATCCTTTCCTATTTTTTTAGTTATTATTTTTGAGCTCATAAACAAAAGTGCTGTAAAAATAAGCACTATGCCCACTGCAGTTCCTGCCAGCATCCTGCCGTAATCATGTGTTGCCACTATTATCGCTGTTATGGTTGCCGGTCCTGTCAGCAGAGGTGTCCCTATTATTGATGCTATTGCCATGCTTGAGTTATTTTTTAGCTGCTCTATGTTCTGGAGTGGCAGCCCAAGCGCCATCTTTATTCCCAATATAGCAAGTATTATCCCTCCTGCTACCCTGAATTCATCTATTGTTGTGCTGAAAAGGCTTAGAAGATTTTCTCCCAGCAGAAGTACAACTATTGACAAAATAGCTGCAACAGCTACTGCATAAAAAGCCATCTTCTGCCTCTGCTTCTGGTTCATCGATGCAGATGCTACTGCAAAAACAGTAAAGCTGGCTAGAGGATCTATTATTACAAAGAAAAGTATTATCAGTTGAATCAGTATCTCAAGCATGATCTCACTAGTATGTTTTCAAAGTCAGTTTATTCTCTTATTTATATTTCTGTTGTTTTTTCAGCATCAAAAAAAAGAGAGCTTCATATTTACAGAAGAATCAGAGATATGCTTATTCTATCACTAATCCACATTTCTTACAGATCAGTTCTCCTTTCACATATTCAAGGTCTGTGCTGTTGCAATCAGGGCATCTCTTTGCCTTATCCTCATGCACTAGTCCCTGAAGGCTTTTTTGATCTCCCATACTATCTCCTGTTATTGCTAAAATCATTTTTAAGTTTTTCGTAAAAAGCTGTTAAAAACATAGGCCCATAAAAAAAGAACCTGTCCTGATACCTGAATGTGTTTGTATAATCAAATGCAGCTTTGACGCTGTCAGGAATTGATCCGTCATGCGCCCTTATATGATGAAATAAAGAATTATTAAGCCTGAAGCTGTAGTTAAATCTCTTTGAATATGTCCTGAACAAAGAATCTGAAGCTGAAAACTGTCTTCCAGAATCAGATGGAGCATACCCGCTGTCTGCATAGAATCCCAGGACCCTGTCTAATATTTCAGCAGAATCCAATTTTGTTATATCAAATCTTGCAGTATCTCTCAGAATATTTCCTGCAGAATCCTCCAGAAATATCATCAGATTAGTTATTCCTTCGTTTAAAGCATGATTATTTAAGGATCTGACAGAGCCGCTGTCTGAAGTAGCTCCCCACATCCTAAAATATTCTGTTAATAAGCCGCCAGTTGAGATGTTTAAGTTCAGCAGGCTGTCATAAAGTGTTGTATCCCTTAAGCCGGCAGGAACAGATGGAGGCGTGATATCCAAGGTTGTTGTCTCATGCAATGTATCAGAAAGGTTTCCTGCCCTGTCTTTAACTACAAAATACACATTCTTTATCCCTTCTCCCTGTATAAGTGTTAGGCTGTCAGATGTATTATACCTTTTAAACCCTGTATTGGCAATATCCCCAAAGAATTTCATGCTGTCTGCGCTGTCAGCAGATATTATAGCTTCTATATCTCTTGTTTTTGTATATTTTGGAATGACTAAGCTATTGACAATTGGTGCTATAGAATCAATCGGTGTTACTGGCCCTGGGCCAGTTGGTCCATTATCATCCTTTCCGCAGGATATCCCTAAAGCTGCTGCTAATCCTGCTGCCATGATTAAACTGGTTTTTTTGATGGTTCTAACCCCTCAACAACCATTTATAATCAAATTTAGAATATAAAGCTTTAGTTTGTTAGTTTGGTGAAACATGCACCATGAATGACATCTGGTTGTTTGTCTCGTCAGCTTCAGCAAGCGCATTCTCAGGGTCCATTGTCAATGTTACGTTGAAATCTCCTGCTTCTTCATATATCCAACCTATGCTGCCTGTCCTTGCTGTTGCGGGAGGATAAGCTATTATAGTCCCTTTTGCATAAGGCTCAGGATAGTATGATGTATTGGTCTCTCCTGTGCTTATTGTATAATTGATAAGCCTCTCTGTATGAGCTCCGTTATTCTTTAACGTAATTATCGCTCTGACAAGATCTCCTACTCTTATGGGCTCTGTATTATTTAGATAAAACTCTTCGACAGACATGTCATGGTCGCAATCGATATCATAATTTATGTAGGGGTTGCATACTGCTGCTGAGCATGTTCCTGCTCCATCACAATACCTGTTTACCGGGCTTGTATAATCATACCAGTATACTCCCACACAGCTGTCTGCAGGGCATGCCCTATTTCCGCATACTGTTGATATTGATGCATATGATGCTGTGTGGCAGCCTGTTGAGCTGTTGAATGAGTAAGTGGTGCATGTTGTGCTTGCAGGAAGGTTTGCCTGGTTCTCACCTATGCATAAATCTTCTGTATCGCAGACCATGTCATTATCAGTATCTTGACATGCAGTTATAGTCTCATTTAGTTTCTGTATGGCAGCCAATGCATCTACTCTTGGCCACTGAGCAATGATCTTTCCTGTGCTTTTCAAAAGGTCTTCAACTTCCTGTGTTGTCAGAGTATAATTATGAAGGCTGGCAAATTGTCTTACTAAAGCTGCAACTCCTGAAACAAAAGGCGTTGCAAATGATGTTCCGCTTCTTGCAGAATAAGTTCCTCCTAGATAAGTTGAGTTTATAGATTCTCCTGGGGCGAGTATGTCAAGATTCGGTCCTCTGTTAGATGCAGGCCTCACTGCAGTATCGGATTTTTGTGATGACCCCACTGAAGTTACATAAGGAGAGCATGAAGGGTATCCTATCCCTGTTGTGCTTCCCTGGTTGCCTGAGCAAACTTCGATAGACATCTTATTGTTGTATGCAAGCCTAAAATAAGGTTCAAGTGTGGTTGGACAGTTGCTTTCGTTCCATGAATTATAATCCTGTATGCTCATGCTTATGATAGTTATATTGTAGGTGTTCCTGTTATTGTTGCACCAAAATACACTTGAAGCTATATCAGACCAATAGCAGGTAGCACTGTCATCGCATGCTCTTACTGCAATTAATTTTGAGCCTGGAGCTGTCCTTGCTGCAATTCCTGCAACAAGAGTTCCATGACCTTGGGTATCCATAGAATCATTATCATCATTTATGGAGTCAGGGCCGTTTATGACTCTTGACTGCAGCTCAGGATGTGTGTAGTCTATTCCGCTGTCGATTATGCATATATTCTGGCCGCTTCCGTCTATATATTCTCCATTGACCTGTATGCCATGGACATCATCTGCATTTATTATTGGTATAGATATCTCTGTTGACAGGTAAAAAACACCATCTTCTATGACTTCTATAACATCTGGATTATCCTGGATATCTTTTAGGTTATCTAAAGAAAGTTTTCCTGCATAACCGATTCTATACTTCTGTTTTAGGCCAGGATGATTTCTCAGCATGTTTGTTGATTTTGATAGTGTAGTCTCTTTCGCAGGGTCTGTCCTAACCCACACCCTGACATCCTCCCCTCTCTCAAGCTTTTCTATAAGCTTAGGATCAAATTTCTTAAGGTTAAAGCTTTTTAGGTTCAGTTTTGTGGCCTGTAGCTCTTCTTCTTTAATCTTGTTTATCTCAGCATACTTTATGGCTGAGTCTTCTATTATCTCTATTTTTGATATGGGCTCATCTTCGATCTCAGTTACCTCTGTTACTGTTGTGTATTTCGGTTCTGGTTTTATTAATCTTTTAATATAGCAGAACAATGCAAGGCTTTTACAGATATCTTCCTGTTCTATAAACCTTACTTCTACCACCTGGCTTGTCTTTTCTACTGCAAGAACAGACACAAATGAGGATAAGATTAGCAAAATCAGCGCAACTGATATTATTATTGTTTTAGAGTATTCCATTCACTCACCTTTAATTCGCCTAAATCTGCCATTGATTATATATGGATTTTAAAGTATATATAATATTTGCTCAATCTGGCACTAATTTATAACTACTAAGTAGTAGTGATATATAAACCTTTCGGTTTTTATGAACAAGATTGATGGATTGGGAGAATCAGCTATTTATCTGGAGATAAAGATCTTTGTCCCTATTATCGATTCATTAAACCTCTCCTTATTTACTTCAAGCACATATCTTGCCTTCTGTTTTGGCACATAATTTGGACATTGGTCCTCTTCACAAGGCACGGCATGTATCAGGTCCACAATATGCATGCTTGAATTGATGAATAGCATGTCTAATGGGATCAGGGTGTTCTTCATCCAGAATGGATAATAACCATCTTCCTTAAATATAAAAAGCATACCATTATCTTCGGCCAAGCTCTCCCTGTGCATAAGGCCTTTTCTTATTTCACTATCAGATTCCGCGATTTCTACAGTCAGCATTTGATTATCTACCTCAATATAAGTTCTGTAGACACAGCCGCTTAAGACTGCAATCACAAGAAATAATAACATATATCTTTTCATATTTTCCCTTTAAGGTATCCTTCTCAGGCTTTTCAGAAGATAGTTTTCTTTGTCTCCTTCTTTAAGGACTTCTTTTTCTTTTTCCTTGATAACTTCCTTCTTATGCCCCTCTCCGAATCCGCCTATATTTGCTGCAGCTTCCTTAAGCATCAGCTCTGTGGTCGACATCTCCTCTTCGCTAAGCTGCTTAGGCTGCCAAAGGAAGTTCAGTCCGTCATTCTCGTTTCTTGGGATTATTTCTATAGAAAAATGAGGGTGCTTCTGGCCTGCTGTCCCTCCGTTCTGCACTATTATATTGGTTCCTCCATGGCCGAATGTCTCGAAAGCTGCTGTAGAAAGCTTTGAAGCAATCTTGAATAAGTGGCTGGTCTCAGTGTCAGGAACCTGCTCGAATATGGTATAATGCTTTTTAGGGATAAGGACTATATGTCCTGCAGAAGCAGGCATCTTTTTGAGATAAGCTATGCATATCTCGTCATAATAAAGTACTTTTGCGTTCTCCTTTCCCTGCGCTAAATCGCATAATGTGCAGTTGCTCACTTGAACAGCCCCGCTATCTTATCCAGGTCTATCTTTTCAGATTTTAATATCTCCTTATCATCTAGGTCTTTCGCAATCTTGTTCTTTGATACTGGCCTTTCTTTTGCCTGCCTGTTTTCTGGATTTTTTTCTTCTTTTTCCTTTTCTGTTTTTCCTTCTGTCTTCTCTTCAGCTTTCTCTTTGTCTTTCTTTTCTTCTGTTGCAGGAGCCCTTAATCCAAAAACTTTTGCTATCACTCCTACCATCCTTGCTTTTATTTCATCAAGGTCAGAATCAGGTATCTGTCTCTGCGGGATATTGAACGCTGTTATGCCGTCATTATCTTTTCTTGGGATTATATGTATCATAAAATGCTGGGCTCTCTGTCCTGCGGCAGCTCCGTTAGCAACAAATATGTTTGTCCCTTTTACCTTAAGGCTTTTGAGTATCTCGCTTGAGAGCGCTTTTGATACCATGAACAGATGCCCTATATCAGGCTCAGGTATCTGCGGCATCACAGAAAAATGCTCTTTTGGCATAAGAAGTATATGTCCTGGGTTTGCAGGATTTATGTCAAGTATTGCTATGCATCTGCTATCTTCATATATCTTTTTTGACTGGACCTTTCCTGATATTATCTGGCAGAATATACAGTTCTGCTTCTGATATTCCTTAAGCTGCTCAGGGCTCATGTTCTTGAGCTTTTCACGCATATCAGACTCTTCCTGCGACATCTCCATATTATGATTTACAGAAGCTTTTAGTTATTAAATGTTTAGTTTTTATCTTAGCCTGTCAAAGAGATCATAGAATCCAGGGAAAGATTTCTTTACGCAGTCCGGGTTCTGGATGCTTATACCAGGAACTTTTAATCCTAGGACAGAGAAAGACATAGCCATCCTGTGGTCATCATATGTGCGTATCTCAGCTCCTTTTGGGTTTCCTCCATATACTTTCAACGAGCCTTCTGTAGATTCTGTCTCTATCCCTACTTTATTTAGTTCCTGTTCTAATGCAGATATCCTGTCTGTCTCCTTTATCCTGAGATTCTTTATTCCTGTAATATCTGTTACTCCTTCTGCTGTTGCTGCTAAAATTGCTAATGTCTGCACTGTGTCAGGCATGTCTGTCATGTCTGTTTCTATCGCTTTGAGCTTTTCAGGGCCTTGTATCTTGTAATAACCCATATGATAATCAACCTTGCATCCCATCTTTTTAAGAAGCTCTGTAAACCTCAAGTCGCCCTGCTTTGAGTTATGATCAAAGCTTCCCACATACGTCTCTCCTCCTGTTATAGCAGCAGCTGCCATAAAATAGGTTGCACCAGATGCGTCTGATTCTACTGTATATGCTGTGGGCCTGTATCTTTGACCAGCTTGCACATGGAAACCGCACCCCGTCTTTTCTACATCCACTCCAAAATGTTTCATAACTTCTAAAGTCATATCGACATATGGGGCTTCAACCATCTGTCCTTCAGTCCTGATAATAACATCATCTTTTGCATAAGGAGCAACCATAAGAAGCGCGCTAAGGTACTGACTGCTTGAATCTACCCTTATACTTGTCTCTCCACCTATCAGCCCTTTTGCATCAATCTTAACCGGAGGGCATAGCTTTCCTTCTTTGTTTCTTCCGAACAGCCTGATATCTCCATCTATAATTGGGTTAAGCGCATCGACAAGATCTTCAAGAGGCCTATGGTTCAGGCTGTCTGTCCCAGACAGAAGATGCTCTCCTTTTATGCAGCTGCAGAGAGCAGCCATAAAGCTCATCACAGTTCCTGCTGCTCCTGTATAGATACTTCCGGAAGGCATAAGATGCTGTAATCCTCTGCTTTGTATGGATCTTTTTTCTTCATCAGACCATCCATGACCTTCATATACTAAAAAATCACGCCAATCTTTTCCTTGTACCACTAATCCTTTTATAGCTTTAAACATCAGTTCAGAATCTTCTGAATGAGAATAATCTGATATGTGAATATTTCCATCAGCAAGAGCTGCGCATAACAAAGCCCTGTTTGTATAACTTTTAGAGCCAGGGATACTGAAAATTCCATGCGCTCTCTCTATTGGATGAATATTTTTTATCTCCATATTTTTATCTCCATAATATCACTTCCTGGTCAAGTAAAGGTCTTCTTCAGATATTGCATATTTATTCCTGGCTTCTGCCATATATTCCAAGGCAGAGCAGATCACTTCTCTGTTATCTGATATGCTTAAAGGAGCATGATTATGGTCTTTGGTCTGGCCGCTGACATGCAGATGGCTTATCCTGTGCTCTTTCTCTATCTTCTCAAAGATATGATATGCAAGCTCCATAGAAGGATCGATCTGGTATGCATGCTGCAGATCTAGAACAAACTCAAATCCTGTATTCTCTATCAGGTATTCTATCTCAGAATTGCTGTGTCCTAACCTGTGTTTCCTTCCCATATTTTCTATGGCTATAGGAAGCTCGCTTTTATTTAATATATCATAATCATCTATGCTGTCAGGATGCATGACAACGCTGACTACAGGCATCAACTTGAACAGTTTCCATATCTTATCTATGACCTGTCTTGTCTCAGGGTTGTCTGAATAGGTTATGCCTCTCCATGGAGCATGGACTGAGACAAACCACATCTTTCTTAATGCCTTTAATGTATCTTCTGCAAGAGAAAAATCATCCAGCTCTTTTGTGTCAGCGAAGCAGATTTCTATAGATTTGTTGTTCAATGAAAGGCATTCTCTGACTGACTGATCTAGTGAATAACCGAACTTATGGAAGCATCCTGTTGAATAGCCGGATATCATATCACACCTTTTGTGCTTTGTATGGTAATTTTTTTGTTTGTTTCGCATGCTGCATGCATCGCTCTTCCCAGCGCCTTGAACAGCGATTCAGCCTTGTGATGATCATTCCTTCCTTTGATTATCCTAAGATGCATCGATGCTTTTATTGATGAAGTGAACCCTATGAAGAAATCTTCAATCAAGGATGATTCTAATCCTGCTATATTTTTGTTATTGAACTTTGCTTCAAAATCAAGATAAGGCCTTCCTGAGATATCTATCGCCGCAAATGAAAGTGATTCATCCATAGGAAATACAAAGTATCCTGCCCTGCTGATCTGTGCCCTGTCTTTCAAAGCCTTGTCAAATGCCTGGCCTAAAACTATACCTGTATCTTCAACAAGGTGATGCTGTCCGTTCTGTATGTCTCCTCTTGCTTTGAGGTTGATGCTGAACAGTCCATGTTTTGCAAAGTTTTCCAGTAGATGGTCAAGAAAGCTTATGCTCGTGTCTATTTTTGATTGTATGTTACTGTCTAAATTCAGGGAGATTTCTATATCTGTCTCTTTTGTCTTTCTCTTTAGCGAGGATACCCTACCCCTGCCCAAATATTCTTTTTTATTATCCTTCATCTTAGATTATTCTTGTACTGATTAACTTCAATATTCACCTGCTCAGGCCTTATAATAACCATATTGCTGTATGTGAAGTATGATGGGTGGTTCCATTGCCCTGGCCTGCATGTGACTTCCTCGCAAGAACAGTTTGAAAGCCCGCAGTCAGGCATCTGGGTTACTGTTGTAGAAGGACCTACAAAGTTCAGGAAATCAAAGTTTGCCATAGCATACAATAATATATCAGTAGATCCTGTCAAAGGCCTATCAATAGCATAGCATAAGGCTTCACCAATCGTAGTCTCTGATGCTCTTGAGCCTAAAGAGTTGCATGATACAAGCAGAACATGGCCATCTTCTTTCATCACATGGCTCAAATCCTGTTTTGAGTAGTGCTTTAATGTGTCTATATATGTATGGTATACTGATTTATATGTTCCATGGCAGTTGATTATAAGCCTGTCAAGCTTAGGGCCTGAATATGACTTAAGCTCCTCAAATACATTATCCTCTATGACCTTAACCTGGATGTTGTCAAACCCATGTTCAATATTTCTATTGAAAAATCTTGTATCTATGCTGTCTTTGTGGACCTATGTCAAGGTTGGTTATGGCGTTAAGCTCCCTTATCCTTACATCAAGAGGCTTAATCACAGTCATCATATATGAGCTGTCCATCGTAGAATCCATGCAGTGTAGAGAGCCTTTCCTAACAAAGAAAGTATCATTGCCCATGACAACCATACTATCATGCACTTCTGCATTTGCTTCTTCATAATTTTCCCTGTATGTCTTGCACGGATCCCTGAAAACCCTTACAGAATCTTCCAATGTAAGATATGTCTTGCTGAATTCAGGAGCAACAAGACACAAGACATTCATCGGCGTCTTTTCCTGCACAGTTATTGGGGTTTCTTCTGGCCCATTGCTTACTGGTGCCTCAGTGTCGCATGCAAACGGCATCACTCCTATCAGTGCAGCAAGCCCTGTTTTTATCATGTTTTTCATCCTAATCCCCCCGTTGTCTTGAACTCTTCCTTTTTTATCGTGTTTATCATAAGATATACTCTTTTTTCCGTGATGCTAAATAAGTTGCTTATATTCTCGAGAAAGAGCTTAAGCTCAGTCTGGTCCTTATGTATAACTTCTATCAAAAAATCATAGCCTGTGTCTATCTCATAAGCGGAATTTACTGAAGCGTTGCCATTTAAGAATTCCTTGAAGCGCTCCCTGTCTTTCCTGTCTATCTTGATAGCTACAGAAGCTGCTGAGGAATAGCCAAGCTTTGAGAAATTCACAAGTGCAGTGTACTTCTTGATTATATTATCTTTCTCAAGCCTCTTGATATTTGTGTATATGGTTGTTATAGGTATATGCGTCTTTTCTGACATTCCTGTAAGTGTCCTTCTTGAATCTTCCCTCAGCTCAGATATGATTTTGTGCTTCATCTGTCAACCACCTTCATATCATATTTAGGTTGTATAGTACCTTCTTTCAGCATCTTCTGCTCTATATCCAAGAAATATGAATACAAAAGAGGAAGCCTCTCCATCAAAAATCTTCTTGATCCCTCTCTTTCGTAAAAGCATCTGAATGATTCAGCAAAGCACTCCATCGGATTAGTTGAGCCATAATCACCATCCACTGGAAAGTTTAGCTTATCTTGTTTCTTATATGTCTCAAATATCTTCCTAAACTCCGGAAGATCGCTCATCATAAACTTGATATCTGACTTTCTCCAATCTATCCAGCCCTTTTCATCCTTAACCACTTTATTTTTAACTGTATCAGCTATCTCCTTGAACATAAGGTAATCAAAGATATGCCCATATTCATGAAGAGAGGTAGATGACATCGCATTATTGATTATTATTGGAAAAAAAGGTACTCCGACAGGAGGCACAAATATTCTCATCAAACATTCTGCCAAATGAGGATATGGTTTTACAAAAGCGGATTTTTGTGTAGCATTTCCGCTGGTCATCCTATCATATGCTTCACGATCCCATGTATATGTGATTGTGGCTCCAAGCCTGTTCATCTTTTCCTGGATTATATCAGGCATATTCTCCAATGATTTTAACTCATATCTGCTGACACGTCTTGCTTCCTTTACTATTTTGCATGTAATATCTTCTGTGCAATATTGGCTTATACTTGTTATTGATCTAGGAGAGCATCCTGACAGATATATTGATAATATGGCTGCTAATCCTGTCTTCAATGTCCTGCCTATCATATCATCTTTCATAATATTCCCCAAGAAGCATCTCTAGTACAGATCTTGACTTTCTTAATGGCTTATATCCTATATCTACTGAAAGAGTATCATAATCCCCAATATATTTCCATGACCTAAGCTGCTTATTATATCGATATTTCTGTGAACAGAAAAAGAAGCCATCCATATTTTCTCCTTCTTTTATGTCTGAAGCCATGAAGGATCTTATACCTACGACAGCAAGATCATCATTTATGTAAAAAACGTCTCCTGGTGAACATATCTGACCTATCCTTGTATCAGAATATCTCTTATCGTCAAAGCTAGGAGGTATATCTTCAAGAGGGTAAAAATTCCAGTGATATTCTATCACTTTCTCCTCATTTGGGTTTTTGAGTATGCCTCCAATAAGATAAGCTAATGCAACAAGATCATTTGTGTTTGTCACTTCCTTACCGAGCAGCTGCTCTTTTGAAAGATATCTTTCTGGCATCTTTTTCTTTATAATTTCCCTGTACTCATGGATGCAAGGAATATCATAGCTTATAGGAGGACCCGTATGCTGCCCTGAAGAATTAAATGATGCTGCTATCAGAGATGCTGCTATCACAGTTCTTAGTTTATTTTTCATATTATCCTCCAAACATCTTACTCCAGAATGATTTAGATGTTGGATTAATCGGCTTGTCGTGGCTGTCTGTAGTACATGTATGGTAATCTCCAACATAATTCCATTCCTTAAACCATTTTGTACCGCCTGAAACTGATGGACGTTCTACTGTTTTCATCCTGTATCTCTCTGCCTTGTAATAATATCTAGAAACGTCTCCTGTGAATGTCCTGTAATAGCTTTTTATCCCTACGAGCGCCAAACTTTTGTCTATAAAGAACACGTCTCCTGACTGCTCTATCTTCTTGTATCTCCTGTCAAAAAAGCTCTTGCTCTTCTCATCCCTTGGGGGCATGTTCTGCAGAGAGTAAAACTGCCACTCATAATCCCTTTTCCTTCCAGGGTCGCTGTTCTGCTGCTCTGCTTTTGCATTATACCTTTCCCTCACAGCTTCTTCAAGCAGCTCGAGGTCTGTCATTGCTAGTCTTGTTTTCTCTTCAGCCCTTGCGTTAAATTCTTCAGCTGCATTGCCTATACTGCTCTTGATATCGTCCAGCAATCCTGCGCTTGCCGGCTGTGAAGCTATCATTGATGCTGCCAACAGCATTTCTAGTGTTTTTTTCATATTATCATCCTCATATCGACCAAAAGCATCCTGCTGCAACAGCAATTGAAAATATTATTATTGCTGGCCTGCTTATCTTCTCCCTGTTCATGATGACCACAGCAAGTAACAGTATCAAAAGTGTAAAAGGAAATATTCTTACAACTGATGATGGAAGAGATAGAAGAAAGGCAGATACGACCTTTGTGTTGATCACATCTACAAGCATGATCCCATATAAAAGATCAAGCCAGAAAATCTTCAATATGCCTATCACAAAAAACAACGGCGAAAGTATAAGCCCTAATACCGCAAGAATATTTTTCTTGATGCTCTTTGCAGACTTTGACATAAGCATCCTTGCTTCACTAAACGAAGGGAATGCGTGCATAGCAAACGAAAGAGTAAGCCACATAAAGACAAGCTTTGCAGGACTGTCATCATTGATCTTTATCGCCAATGCTGAAAGTAAGGCCAGTGCAGAGTTAACTAAAAGTGGCCCTATATTCACAAGCAGGCTGGTGGAATATTTATTAGGCAATTCATGCTCTATATAGCTGTTGGGTTCTGCTGCGTCTGCGCTGAACCTGAAATAACACGAATCTGTCACCTTTGTGCCTGATGATTTCAGAAGCAGCTCATTCACAGCCTCATGCGCAATCATTCCCGGGAATGTCAGGGCATTTATTATAAATCCAGGTATCATCTTCTATCGCCTGCTTTTTTTGCAAGCATCGCAACATCTATGATCGTCGCTACAGCAAGCATGAAATATATTCCCTGGAACAGGAAGTTTTCAGTAACCATATACTGAACGAAAACAGACCAAAGCAAGATTATGCTTATAGCTCCCCTTATTTTATACCCTAATTTAAAATACCCATATCCAAAGAGATTTAGGAATATATGCGCGTATATCACTGACCTTATGTTTATCTTTTTGTTTTCCATATTACCCCTCATTGATTTTCCACTTTTCTGAAAACCTTTCAATAAATAAGAAAATCTTTTATATATACTTTTAGCAATTATAATTATTATTAGTAATTATGTAATTATTTATAGAAAAGTATTTATATCAGTTCATCTTTCTATGCCTTATGAGGAGAAAGATCAACAGGGTTGGGCAGAGCACTCTTACTGTAAGCATACCTTCTAAATGGGCGAAGCTGCATAATCTTAAGAAAGGCTCTGAGATAAATCTTGAGGAATATGATAATTCTCTGGTTATATCTAAAGGAGAAGTAAAACCTCTAGAAAAGGAGACTGAGATAGAGCTTGAGCACGGAGGCAGATATACAAGAAGGGCTATGGTGAACTTCTACAGGCTTGGCTATGACTCGATAAAGGTAAGATATTCAAATAAGGAAGTCATAGAGACTATAAATAAGACTATGCATGATTATATGGGTTTTGAGATAGTCGAGCAAAGCAGGGGATTCTGCCATATAAAAGAAGTCGGAAAGGTATCGAAGGAAGATTTCCAGCAGATGTTCACCAGATATCTTAGGATAACCTCTACAATATTCAGCGAAGGCATGGCAGCGATATCAGAGAAAAGATATTCTGACCTTAAGGAATATTTAGATATGGAATCGCTGCAGAACAGGTTCTATCTTGTATGCCTCAGGATAATAAGCAAGTTTGGGAAAGAGGTAACAAAGTCTCCTGAGAGCATGACCCTCCTGATAAGGAATCTTGAGGACCTGGCAGATATCGCCAAATACACTTACAGGGAGATAATCAAAAATGAAGGATGCAGCAGGGAAGTTGAATCTTTCATTAAGGAGACGTTCAAGCTCATGGAGATAATCTATTCTTTATGCTTTAAGTTTGACGAGAATAAGGCAAACCTGATAATGCAGCAGAAGGAAAAGCTTCTTGTAAAGGCAAACGATCTGCTCAGGAAAGTTGACAGGAAAGAACTTTTGATAGTACATTATACAATAGACATACTTATCCATTTCTTTTATGCAGAAAGCCCTATCTTTGGTATATATCTGGCAGACAAGCTGATCAAGTCATGAACAATAATTATAAATCATGTCCTTTAAATCTGTCAAATATCTTCTTAACCTTGCTATAATCATGATATCTTGCTGTAAGGCATGTCTTGATGAGATATCTTACTCTTTCATCTTCGATGTTACGATCCACCTTTGAGAGATAGTATCTTAATCTGCCTTTTTCTGTATAAGCCTGATTTCTTGCATCTCTTATCCTGTCCCCTTTTTTTGTCAGTGACCTTCCCATTGTCTCTGACTTTGTGAAGAGATGCTTTCCAGTAGAAGCGTAATATAACACTTGACCTAAAGAAATAAGGTCATTTGCTATCTGGTATTCAGGAGAGCCGAACCTCCTGTTCTTCAATGGCTCTGTCTTCCTCTCTTTAGTTGCATTTCCAAGATCTATTATGACAGCTTTCCCACTTCTTTTCTCAATAATGATATTTGCTGGCCTTATATCTCTGTGATACCATACCCCTGACCTTCTCATCTCAACTAATCCGTTTGCTATGCATCTGCCGTAATATACTACCTTATCAGGACCTACAGGTCCTTCTCTAACCACGTCTTCTAATGACTTTCCTTTTATCATCTGGATGCGCATCACAACTCCTTTCTCAAGCTCTCCTTTCAGCCTGATAACATTTCTCTGCTTTCCACCATATTTATCATTGACTCTTTTGACCATCTCATATTCTTTCTCTATATCGCCTGAGAACTTTAATGCAAGCTCCTCAGATGAAAGAACAACACCATCAATACCTGTACCAATCAGAGACATCTTTTTGCTAGAAGATATATGCATTGCATAATATGATGTCTTATTAAGCAGTTCAGACAATGCTTCCTGCCTTTCACGACTCAACTGGTCAGGTTTTATCCCTATCTTATATAACTCATAAGCTCTTTTTATCTTCGGACTGTATTTATT
>Ga0172364_10001637_pt1 | contig 17446 bp, 13 predicted proteins | sample LakKivSesite10cm_FD_114545 | JGI IMG/M metagenome (GOLD analysis project Ga0172364, IMG submission 114545) | Sediment microbial communities from Lake Kivu, Rwanda - Sediment site 10cm | ecosystem: Environmental > Aquatic > Freshwater > Lake > Sediment | place: Rwanda: Western Province, Lake... | reverse complement strand
CCTGAGAATGGCGGTTGCTGGCGCTGTGCTAGCCGCGCTTCTGTCCACCGCCATGTTCCCCTACTTCCCCCCGGGACTGAGAATGGAAGTGGGGGGCGAAGAGACCGACCTCTTCAGGGCAGCCTTCGCCCCTTCAGCCCAAGCGGCTGGCTTCCAACCGGCCAGCAAGGCCGAGGCAACGCAGTTGCAGTTGCCGGAGTCAGACACGCAGGTGTTCGTAAACGCGCTGGCACGCCTGACGCCTCCCGCGTCCGAAGAGCCGCCTGCTAGGCTGGTGTCGACAGTGGTGACCCAAGAACTCTTGGCCTACGCGACGGCTTCGACCGCGGTCACAGCACTTTCTTGGACGGAAGAGGACGCGGTGATCCCGCTCTATGAATCCGCGCTCATTTCCACGATCCAAACGTTGTCCGCCGCCTCGCAGCAGGCGGCCTCCTCAAGAGAGAGCGTAGAGAGGGCAGAGGACATCCTAGCCTTAGCCCTGCACCTGCTCCAAGGCAGCGAGTTCTCCGCACTCCCGCAGGAACTCAGGACATACGTTCGAGACACGATCACGGACCCCGAGCAGCTCTTCGAGCGCTCTGGCTCCGAGAGGTTCAGATGCTCTGCCGCCCTATCCAGGTTCCAAGCCTCGGTGATATGGATCAGGTACGCGACAGCGTTGGAGAGTTCGCGCGACCCCGCCTGCATCGCGGCTCTGGGCTTCGCCGTTGCATCGAGCTTCCCGGCTTGGTCTAAGCTTTCCGCGTTCTACACAGGCCTTGTGTGCAAGGAGTCCCTGACCTTCGCCAGACTCGCCATGTTCGCAGTCTCGGTTTTTGGCCACAGCCTGACTGAGGAGGAGATGACGGATCCAGCTCTCTTGGAGAGTTTCTCTAGCTCCATGCGCGGCCAGCCCTGGGGTCTTCCGTTCGAGGTCTCGCTCCTCGCGGACCCGCTTGAGGTCGTATCGCTCACCCAAAACCTTCCTCCAGTCCTGCCCCTCTCGGTCAGGGTTTCACGCCTGAGGGACTCACGAGCAGCGGTGGCCGAAGAGGTGGTGACCGGACTGAACGGCCTTGGAGGAATCTGGCTGGGTCAACTGATCACATCGTCTTGGAACGCCTCGACATCTAGGACGGTTGAGGCCATAGCTGGTTCATACGCTACGCTGTTGACCTCGAGCACGGCCGGGCTGGAGCTCTCCCTGCCGGCCGGGCAGAGCACGCTCGTCGAAGCCAACCCCGACCTCGTTTCCAGCCTAGGCGCCTGTCTGGTCGGGATGTACACCTATCTCTCGTCAACCGTCGGGATCAGCGACAGGGCCAGGGCGCTCCTATCAGAGGCTCACTACCTGCTCAGTTCGATTGCCCAGGCCCCTGGCTCGTCCTCAGGCGTGGTCTCGCTCGACAGGAGCTGGGGCGAGAGGTTCACGCTCCTGCTCAGGGTCTCAGGTCTTCGCATCCCCGTCCTCGTCACGTTCCACGCCGGGCAGACGCTACATGACTTCGTGGCAAGGCTCATCTCCTCCGAGGTCAACGGCAACGTGGGCGCAGTCTACGTCCTGGGCGAGACCTTCGAGGAGGGATGACCTGACCCCCTTGCCACCCTATCGATGGTCCTCCAAGACCACCTGATATATCGAGGCCGCTCGCCCCTGTTTAGCATCCCCACGATGAACTGCCTTGTCCTCTGATCGGACGGGTATCCGCTCCCGAAGTCCCCCAACTTCGCCCTCAGCTCCCTGATCACCTCATCCCTCCTCACCTTGGCCAGCACGGAGGCCGCTGCGACCTCCACGTGAGCCGATTCTGACCTGTTCTGTGACACTATGCCGACCTTGAGGTCGCCCAGCACCCCCTTCACCATGTTCCTGAAGACCCTAGGGATCGGGTACGGCGAATCCAAGTAGGCGACGAACGGGCGCAGCTCCTTGATGTGATGGGCTACCACCTCTGCCTCAAGCCTGTTGAGCGTGGTGAACTTCCTCCTCCGCCTGACGTACTTGTCTATGTTCCAAGGTGCTATGTAGGTCACCACGTACCCCAAGCTCGTCTGCTCTATGACCGGGGCTAGCCTCTCCCTTCGGCTCGGGCTGACCCTCTTTGAGTCCCTCACCCCCTGTTCTCTCAGGTACCTTGCCCCGGCCCTATCCACCAGGACCGAGGCTATCACCAACGGGCCGATGACGCTGCCCCTGCCAGCCTCGTCCGTACCTGACCTGCTCAATGCCCTCCCCATCTTGCCACAACGAGCTCATGGGCGACTGAGAAGGGCTCCAGACCAACCCTCTCAAGCAGCTCCGCTCCAGATTCCCTGACCTTCTTCACCTCGGACTCGAACACCTCCTTTGGGGACTTGACTGAGTCTATGCTGCTCGCCTTCATCGCTACGATGATCGTCCCGCCTGGCTTCAGGAACGCCCGTGCGTTCGACAGGGCTATCTCGGTCTGGTCAGGCTGTGCCACGTCGCAGTACACCATGTCAACCTCCTCCAACATGAAGCTATAGTCGAAGGGCCTCCTCGCGTCGCTCAGCACCGGAATGACGTTGGGCCTGACCTCAGCCACCCTCTCTATCAGGTCCCTCATGGTCCTGAACGACACCTCCACCGCATAGATCACGCCCTCCTCGGCGACTATGTCCGAGAAGTGGCTCACCGTTGTGCCGCTTGCTGCCCCCAAGTAAAGCACCCGCAACCCTGGCTTGACCGGGATCTCCTTGAGGCCATTCCTTATGGCCGCAGCGGGCTTGCTCCTGTAAGGATCCCATGCCCTGAACTCTTCCCCGTCGAAGTTCACGAGCTCCTCTCCGTACACGGACCTGCCCGGCGACAGGTTCTTGGTGAACAGCCTCCCCTCTTCCTCAAACACCCCCTGGGACAATTCCCTCATCTTGTGCCACCCCCGCTCGAGGACAGTGCCCCGAGCTTCTTCCTCAATGAAGCCTCCAACTTCTCTGACACGTCGGACCCGGAGAACGCGTCCACCCTTGACGCGATGGTGATTTTTCCCGCCAATGCCCTAGCGACCTTCCCCCTGAGCTTCCTCGGAGAGTTGTGCACTGTTGGGTGCTGGAATATCATCCCGTGCTTCGGAGGCCTGCCCCCTTCTTTCATCGCCCTGAACAGCGCTTTTTCTGCCCCCATGACCTGGACCGACGAAGAAGGCAGCTTCGCCAGTTTGGTCAGGCCACCTGCCTTGGCTATCAGCTTTGCGCCCAAGAGAGGCCCCGCTACGGCGGATGTATTGGGGGCTATGACCTCCATTATCTCGGAGATCCTATTTGCGATCCTTTCTCTCAGTGAATTCATGGTTAGTACAGTGAACGCGTACTCGCGGATGACTGGTGCGGTCCCAGCGGGAGTAGCAGCACCTTTGGACTCACCCGCGCCGGCTATCACCTCTTGCGGCACCTCACCTTCACCTAAGGCCAGCATCTCCTCCTTTGAGGGATACTTCTGCAGCAATCCGACGAACTTGTCAGGAGACCTCGTGAGTCTCTTTAGCTCAGGGAAGTACAGCGAGACTAGATCGGCCAACTTCTCGGTGATCTCATTCGTTGACCCGGCCAGTGTGTCATGAGCGTACACAAGGGCCATCAGCTCTTGGTCGAGGCTGGATGAAAGAACCGAGATCTTCCGTTGCACCTGTCCGATCGCTATGGACTTGAACTCCGCCCTCCTCGAGGATGCCGACAGCCCCAGAATGCTATCCACGTTCGACCTTAGGTGTCTCCCTCCCCTGGATGGTTGTTCAACGACCGTGTCGTACCCTGCCTTCTTCAGCACGTCCCTCAACATCTCATCCTCAACGACGATCTTCCTGAACTTGCGAAGATCAGTTTCGAGCTCGCCCAACACAGCGGATTGGGCGTCAAGCGTCAGTTCGTCGCTCGGTCCAATCTTGGCCACGGCTCGCAGATTCTCATCCAGCAGATGCATTGAGATTGGAGTCCTGAGCAAGTAGCCCACACTCATCGACCATTCACCTCGCGAACGCCTTCAGCGCGAAGGGCAGCCAAGACACTTGCTTTCACCTCGTCAAAGGAAGGCAACTCACCAATGACAATAGGACCAAGCTCCTTCTCCCACGAGTCTCGCATAAAGCTGATTCTCCTAATAAGCTCCTCATGACTGTACTTCTTGGAGTAGAAGTCCATCTTCTTCGCAACAAGCTCGAAGTCCGGTTCCAGATCGAGTCTCACCACAACGTGCCAAAGGTCGTACAGATCTCTGGCAGTAGCTCGCGTCAGCAGAGCTCTGACCTTCTCGGAAATGACCTCCCTCAAGTCCATGCCCCTGAGAAAGACCAGCGGCAAGCCATAGCGTGGCTCGTCCAACCTCATCACCAGCGGTGAAAGCACCACTCTTTCCCTCCTGCTTATCTCCACCTTGGTGCGCGATACGTCTTTCTCCGACCTATGAAGCGGGCCCCTTGCGTCCACTCTGAAGGAAAAGACGTGTCTATCGTCCTTCAGCACTCTTACGTCATTTCTTAAGCCGAACAGGAGTAGTGTATCGCTGACATCCTCGACCAGGTTTCGGTCTATGCTCCCTGCGGCCGTGAAATCCAGATCCTCTGAGAACCGGTTCAGCCCATGAAAGAACCAAAGGTAGGTGCCCCCCTTGAGCACAGGAGGCGATCGGCTCAGGGAGTACAGGACCATTGCTTGTAAGTACCTCCTTTCTTCCTGCCAAGGCCTTATCCTCCTCACTTTGGCTAGGCTTGCTATCTCCTTGTCATCCAGCATGCTCTCCCACCCAGTCCAATACCCTCCTCGCCCTATAGCCACCGACCTCTTCAAACCGCCTGCCATAAGACATGATCTTTCCATGATCAGCGCGTCTGAGGATCCTCTTGAGGATGCTCGGGTATGATCTCCCGAAGTAGATCATGTCAAGCAGAGACTTCTCAGGCTCGGCGACGAACACGTAGCTACCTTTCCTTTCCATGCGCTCATACCCGAAAAAGAGGGAGGGATGAATTCTCCGATAGCGTATTCCCAGGCTCTTCAGCCCTCTCGTGTTTCTCGTGGTGACGCACTCAACCAGATTCGGTATCTGCTCCACAAACTCATTCAGATAGAAGGCCCCCGTGAGCGAAACGTACGAGGGCTCGATCAGCTGGGTGGCGACAACGAAGGGGTCGTCCGTTAAGGCGATGACGCCTTCGATGAGCCTACGGGCTAACCCTCTCCTGACAAGCCTATCGGCATAGACTCTCACTGAGCCCCTGGACACGCCCGAGATCGTCGCCAATTGGTCCAATGGGAGGACAAGCCGCCCTCCTTCCAATATCGCGTCCCTCAGCTCGTAGATGCTCCGGGCCATCGTCACTCCCAGGTAACAATTCTGTTACCTGGATATAACCATTGTTGGTCGTTCGCTAGGCGGGCGCATGATGGTCGCTGTAGATGGGGACCCCAACGCAAGTCGGCGGGCCACCAGGGCACTGGGCTGTCTGAAGGCAACGGGCTTGCGAAACCGAAGATCACATATGCACCCCTCTGCGACACATCGCCAGAAACCAGCAGCAGTGTCGATCAATGCAGTCAGTAGCGCGACGGCTTGATCACTGAAGATCAGGGTGAGTGGGGAGCGGGATGTAGCTTCGTACAGGGGGTGGAAATCGTGGCCTAAGAATGAATGCCCCCGACGCTCGAAATGCCGGATCACACAAGCTCCGAGCGGACAATGTCAACAAATCGGGTTACCGATCCTGCCGCTCTTGATGATGCTGACACATGATATCCGCGCAAAGACGAGGCGTTGCGACCGGATACATCGTTAGTTTTCTTCGGGAATGTTTATAACCCGTTGAACGAGGCGGGAATTGACATGATTACGAAGCAGGAGGTGAAGCTCTTATGGTAACCCACGGCAGCGTGACACCTCGTCCAAGCGAGGCGCGATACTTGCCGGTAAGGTCCGGAGCGTGACCCCGAAGCTTCCGAAGAAGGAGCGAAGGTCACCCACACCCAGGCTCCGCAACAGGAAGCTCTACAGAAAGAGGATAGTCTTGAAGAGGACAGAGAGGTCACGCCGATATCGATAGTTCCCTTTGATGATTGATCACGAGTATGAGCTCGCAAAGGAGGAGATCGCTCAAGCGCTCAGGGACAATTGGACCATCTCAAGGGAGAGCTTCGAGCTCCTGAAGAGGTCCGTATCCAGAAGGCACTCGTTGACCAGGGTGCCCTCCAATCCAGAGATCCTAAGGCTCCTTGACGCTCAGACGCGCGAGCTCGCAAGGTCATCCATCCTCCTCAAGGCGACGAGATCGGCCTCCGGCGTCGTTGTCGTGGCCGCCATGACAGCCCCGCTCGCGTGCCCTCACGGGAGCTGTCTGTACTGCCCCGGAGGTCCAGATAGAAACACCCCGCAGAGCTACACTGGGCAAGAGCCTGCCGCTATGCGAGCCATCAGCAACCAATTCGATCCGAGGGCGCAGGTGACGCAGAGGCTCAGGCAGCTTGAGGAGATCGGACACACCACCGAGAAGGTTGAGCTTATCATAATGGGCGGGACCTTTCCAAGTTTCCCGTTGGATTATCAGAGGTGGTTCATCAAGGAGTGCCTCGACGCCCTCAACGGCTATCACTCCTCCTCGCTTGAGGAGGCAAAGGCGGGGTGCGTCTCAGGAAGGAGGAGGAACGTAGCCCTGACCGTCGAGACCAGGCCAGACTACTGCAGGGAGCCCCACATTGACGTCATGCTCGAAATGGGCGTGACGAGGGTGGAGATAGGCCTTCAATCCGTGTACGATGACGTTATTCGCTCGGTGAGGAGAGGCCACACAGTGGAGGACTCGGTCAGCGCCATCAGGATAGTGAAGGACTCGGGCTTGAAGTCCGTGGTCCACATGATGCCGGGCCTGCCGGGGTCGGACCTCGAGAGGGACATCAAGGCGTTCAAGATCCTGTTCGAGGACGACAGGTTCAAGCCGGACATGCTGAAGATCTACCCGACGCTCGTGGTCGGGGGCACAGGTCTGGAGGATCTCTATCGCCGCGGGCTCTATACTCCTTTGAGTGACATAGAAGCCACCGAAGTCGTGGCCAAGGTCCTTGAGATGGCCCCCAGGTGGGTGCGCGTTATGAGGGTGCAGCGCGACATCCCAGCTCATCAGATCTTGGCTGGACCCAAGCGCGGGAACCTGAGAGAGCTCGCGGCACGGCTCTTGGCTGACAAGGGCCTCACGACCTCGGAGATCAGGGGCAGAGAGGTGGGGCTTTCGGGAGGGCTTCTGCCCGGCGAACAGATCGAGATGAAACGGACCTACTACTCGGGTTCCCTTGGATTGGACGTATTCCTTGAGTTCACAGGAATGCACAGCGACCGCTTGGTGGCCTACCTGAGGCTTAGGAAGCCCTCCGCCATGACCCACAGGTCCGAACTGACAGACGGCTCAGCGGTAGTCAGGGAGCTAAAGGTGCTCGGAAGGGCGACCCCCCTCGGCGAGGTCTGGCCCGAGTCGAAACAACACAGAGGCCATGGGGCTCAGCTCATGGCTGAGGCGGAGCGCATCGCGAAGTGCGAGTGGGGCGCTCCAAAGTTGTTCGTCACCTCAGCCTTGGGTACGAAGGAGTACTACCACAGGCTAGGCTATGCTGACGAGGGGCCCTACGTTTCCAAGGCCCTCCAATTCCCCAGCGCACAACTCTTTTATGCTGTCAACGCCAAACGCGGAAGGCGTCGTTGAGAACGCGATCAGTTGGCGCTTTCCACCCAGAAGAACAGGAGGTCGGCTGCCCGGCCATGGAGGTCGGGGGGAACTCGCGTTGAGCGCATCGACTCCAAAGCTGACCGTGGGGTTCGAGTGGCACCAGAGGCTGAGGACGCACAAGCTCTTCTGCGACTGTCCGTCCGAGCTCGACCGCGAGCCCGATAGAAGCGAGAGGAGGTTCCTCAGGCTTTCCTCGAGTGAACTGGGTGAGATGGATCCGGCCGCTCTGCTGGAGTCCCAAAGGTCCAGAAGCTTCGAGTACAGGTACTCGACCGACACGGCGTGCTTGGTGGAGCTGGACGAGGCCCCGCCGCACCAGGTCAACGAGGACGCCCTGAGGATCGCCCTCAAGGTCGCCCTGATGCTCAAGATGAAGGTGCTCGGCGAGATCCGAGTGATGCGGAAGGTGGTCCTAGACGGCAGCAACACCGCTGGTTTCCAGAGGACCATGCTCGTGGCGGTCGGGACTGATGATTCCAAGGTCAGTACATCCCACGGCGATGTCAGGCTCGCCACGCTCTGTCTTGAGGAGGAGTCGGCGTTCATAGTGAGCACCGCCGAGAAAGAAGCGGTCTATCGTCTGGATAGGCTAGGCATACCCCTGATCGAGCTCGCCACCCACCCAGACATCCATGCACCCGAGCAGGCCCGCGAACTCGCAGAGGAGGTGGGGTTGAGGCTTAGGCTGACCGGAGATGTACAGAGAGGGATAGGCTCCATCAGGCAGGATGTCAACATCAGCGTTGAGGGCGGTAGCAGGCAGGAGGTGAAGGGAGTCCAAGACCTACAGCTACTCGACAAGATCATAGAGCTGGAGGGTAGAAGGCAGGCCGCGCTGCTGACGATAAGGGAGGAACTCAGGAGGAGGAAGGTCGAGCTCGACAAGTCCGAGCCCTTCGACGTGAGCGAGGCTCTTGCCCGCTCAGGCTCATCCTTGATCCAGGCCGCCCTCAAGAAGGGACACGGGGCGCTCTGCCTTCCCACGCCGGGGCTTGAGGGGTTGCTCGGGACAGAGCTCGTGCCGGGCAGGAGGTTCGGCAGGGAACTTGCGGAGTACGCGGGGGCGTGGGCCGGAGTGGGTGGCATAGTGCACTCGGACGAACTCCCCGCGTACGGGATCTCCGAGGAGGAGACCCAAGCGGTCAGGAAAGCGTGTGGCTTGAGCACAAAGGGAGCTTTCGTGCTGGTCTTGGCCGAGGAGCAAAGGGCGAGGCGAGCGCTCGAAGTGGTCCTCCAGAGGTTGCTCCAAGCAAGGGTCGGGGTCCCCTCCGAGACGAGGAAGGCCAACGAGGACGGCACCACGTCCTACATGAGGCCCCTTCCAGGAGCAGCCCGCATGTACCCTGAGACCGACCTGCCCCCAATAGTGGTGAGCAAGAACATGATCGAGGAAGTCGCGAAGGCCCTGCCCCCGACGCCAGCCGAGTTGGGGGAGAGGTTCATCGGGTTGGGCCTGAGCGAACACGCTGCGCTTCAACTGGTCAGGTCCACGAAACTCGAGGCGTTCGAGTCAGCCGTTTCGGCTGGCGCTACACCTGCAGTGGCTGCCAGCGCGATCCTCAACATCATGCCAAGCCTTAGGAGGGAGGGCGTTGACGTCGACTCGGTGAGCGACTTGGAGATCGCAAGGGGTCTGGCAGACTTCTGCAAGCTGAACCTTCCGAACGAATCCCTCGAGGCCCTACTCAGGGAGTTGGCCTCCAAGGGCAACGCCGAGGACGCACTTTCCGCGCTCAGGGTTCAGGTTGTCTCCGAGGATGAAGCCAGGCGGATAATCAAGCAGATAGTGTCAGACAGGGCTGACTTCGTGAGGAAGGAGGGCAAGGGATCGGTCAAGGCCTTGATGGGCGCAGCCATGGAGAAGCTCAGGGGCAGGGTACCGGGAAACGAAGTCCATAGGATCTTGGAGGAAGAGGTGGAGGCGGTCCTCTAGATGCCCTACTCGGAGAAGGTGCTTCAGTTCTTGAAGTCACGGGGGCTCAGCACGGGAGACGAGGTCCAAGTCGAGGCTGAGGGGGTCAAGCTTGAGGGCTATGTCCTACCTAGGGAGGAGCTGGACTTCGGCGATCAGGACGCGCTGCTGCTGAAGCTGAAGAGCGGCTACAATGCCGGGATAAGGATAGACACGATCTCCTCCGCGAAGAAGCTCTCGGGCAGGGTTGAGCTGGAGCGCTTCCCCAAGCTGAAGGAGGTCGCGCAGGACCCCGAGCTCCCGCCCATCTCGTTCATCTCGACTGGGGGCACGATAAGCTCCAGGGTCGACTACCTCACGGGAGGGGTCGCAATGTTGTTCTCGCCGGAGGAGATACTCTACGGCATACCTGAGCTCTCGAGCCTGGTTAGGGTCAGGACAGCGGAGAGGTTGTTCTCCATGGCCTCCGAGGACCTCCGCCCGGAGCAGTGGGCCGCGATATCCAGTAAGGCTATCGACTGTCTAATGCAAGGCGACCGAGGAGTCGTGGTCCTTCACGGGACGGACACAATGCACTTCACCGCTGCCGCGCTCTCCTTCATGATCAAGAACCTGAACGCTCCAGTGGCCCTAACGGGGGCCCAGAGGTCTCCTGACAGGGGATCAAGGGACGCGGACATGAACGTCATTGCGTCCGCTAGGGTGGCCGCTCACCTCCCGCACGCCTTGGTCTGCTTGGTCTTCCATTCCTCGCCTTCTGACCGATCTGCCTTTGTCTTGAGGGGGACGAGGGCGAGGAAGATGCACACTTCGAGGAGGGACGCGTTCAGGCCCGTCAATGACCTCCCTGTGGCAAGGGTCACGGATGGCTCCATAGAGGTGCTCGATCCCAGCCTCAAGCCGAGGTCGGACGAGGCCCCTTGGGTTGACACAGCTTTTGAGGATAAAGTCGCGCTGCTGCTCGCTCACCCCAACTCCCCGCCCGAGCTGATGGACCACCTCCTTGACAAGGGCTACAAGGGCTTCATAGTCCAAGGGACAGGACTGGGTCACGTCCCCTCTCTCACGCTGGAGGGCAAGGGTTCTTGGCTTCCGACGATCAAGAGGGCGATCGATGAGTCCGCGTTCGTCGGAATGACCTCTCAGTGCTTGTACGGCAGGGTCGACCCACTCGTCTACAGGAACGGGAGGCTCCTCATGGAGGCAGGCGTCACCTTCCTAGGTGACATGCTCCCCGAGGTGGCATACGTCAAGCTCGGATGGCTCTTGGGCCACGGCTTCGGCCTTGAGGACGTGAGGAAGCTCATGCTGTTCAGCTTCGCAGGGGAGATCGCAGACGGGGATGACCCAAGCACCTATCTCTACTAGGTCTCGACCCTCTTCAGCTCTATGTTGCCGTCCTTTCTTACGACTCGGATCTCCGCCTGCATCGACTTCCTCGATATGAACCACCTGACCACGTCGAGGACCTTGGACCTCTTGACCCCTTCAGGCACTTCGAACGAGTCCCCGCTCCTCTTGACATCTGACTTCGTCTTCCTCTTCAAGTACTCCTCCAGTTCGTCCGCGAATCCCTTCTCCTTTATCCCGCTGAGCTTCACGTTCATCCCACTTTCCCGAGCCTTCCTTTGAGCGCTCTATATAAGAGGACGCTTGCCCAAAACTCTATGACTGCCTGGATCGAGTTCCAGAAGGACATCTCCAGCACGAACAGCGACATGCCCGAGATCGGTGCCACGAGCTTCAGGAGCCCGAGGCCCTTGTCGAGAAGCGCTATGAAGTTTTCGATGTCAATTCCGTAGTACCAGGGGATGGCAACGTAATAGTTGAACGCTGTCATGAAGACTGACCTGCACAGGGCGATCGCCAAGGACACAAGGGCTGCCTTCCTGTTGTCGTTCATCAGCTTCTCCTTGTCCACTCCGAGCCTGACGACCGCAGCTGGCACTAGGATCGTCCAGACGGACGCCAGGAACTTCGATATGCCGCCTACCCATCCTCCCGCTGCAAATGGCTCCAAGAACCCGACTATCGGCACGCTCAGGAGTGCCGACAACGTTGCTGGGAACGCCCCAATCCATGTCCAGCACACGACCCAGGGGACCGCCACTAGGTCTACCTTCATCATCCAAGGCACCTGGAACAGCGGAGGAAAGAACCCGACTATGGCCGAAAGTCCGGCCGAGAACGATGTCATGACCAGCTCTCCGGTTGAGAGGCTTCTCGTCCGCGCCCTCGGCAAGAGGAGGTACGCTCCTACCGCTGCCGACAGAATCGCAGCCCAGAGCACTGTTGATGGGGAGGGCCAGCCCCAGGCGAAGGCCATTGCCACAGCCATGGCGAGCAAAAGCACGCCCGCGAACTCCCTCGCATTCATTCGACCGGAACTCGGGGAAGCTCATATAAGTATTGACTAGCTACTATCTTATTGGTAAGCTATCCTTGGCTGCCTCGCGGGTGGCCTAGGCTCTCATGCTCGTCGCCCTTGGTTGACCTGTGTCCGCTGTCCCTTCCCCGCCTTTACTTGCTCAGGTACCTCCAAGAGAGGACTATCCCTATCGTGGCGGACAAGGCCGCGAACGCACCCAAGTACGTGAAGTCCAAGGCCAGCTGCGCAGCTTCAGCCTCGAACACCAGCAGCTGCCTTATCGCGTCGCTCGTGTAAGTCAGCGGGTTGAGCTTCGCGACCACTTGGAGCCAGTCGGGCATGGTTGATATGGGGAACAGTGAGTTGCTGCTGAACATGAGTGGCAGGTTGAGTAGGTTCATCACGGCCATCTGGGTCTCCCACCTGGTGGACCTTATCCCGATGAGCAGGAATACGGAGGACAAGCCCACGCATATCAGGAATATCGCGGCAAACACGCCCAAGATGTTGATCGGCGTGAACGTGGGCCCTGTCTTCAGCCCTAACGCAAATGCAAACACCAAGACTATTCCAGCTTGGGCGAGCGACCTGATAGTCGCTGACAACACCTTTGACAGCACTATGGAGGCCCTCGCAACTGGAGTGCTCAACACCTTGTTCAGGAAGCCGAGCCTCCTGTCCCAGACTATTGACATTCCGCTGAACATGGTCGTGAAAAGGCAGACGAAGGAGAGCATCCCGACTGCCATGTACGAGAAGTAGTCACTCGTTCCGAACGTAGCGCGCATCATCATGTCGGCGACTTGCGGCGGGATACTCGGGTTGTTGGTGAACACCGCCCCTATGTTCATCGCTTTGCCGAAGAGCCCCATCCATATGATGGGTTGAACTATGGAGATGAACAGGGCGAATGGCTCCTTGTACCACTTCTTCAGTTCTCTGTTCGTAAGGGCCCACAGTCCTCGCATGGGATTCTTCGAAATCTCGTTCTCGCTCATCTGTGCCTTGCCCTCCTCAGCGCGATCCGTTGCATGCGCGCGTTCTCTCCGCTCTCCTCCAAGTCCCGCATGGACCTCCCGGTGTAGTCTAGGTAGACCTCGTTCAGGGTCGGCTTGGTCAAAGAGAGCTTGGTGACACTGTAGTCGTTCTTGCGCAACGTCTCAATGATTATCGGCGCCGTCACCTCTCCGTCCTCTGTCTTGATGAGATACGTGCCGCCCTGCTTCCTGACCTCCTTCACGCGTTCCACCTTCTCAATGAGTCCCGTGATATCGGCGTCTTCCCCGATTCCGAGCGTCACTATGTCCCCTCCGAGGGCGTTCTTGAGTTCTTCGGGAGCCCCAGTCACCATGATCTTACCGCGGTCTATTATCGCAATGCGGTCACAGAGCATGTCTGCCTCCTCCAAGTAATGAGTGGTCATGAACAGGGTCATTCCGTACTCCTTCTTGAGTCGCCTGATGTAGTCCCATGTGGCCTCCCTCGTTTGAACATCCAAGCCCAGAGTCGGCTCGTCCAGGAACAGAACCCTCGGCCTGTTGATCAACCCGCTCGCAAGCTCCAACCTTCGGCGCATTCCTCCCGAGTAAGTCTGCACCCTCTTGTCCCTGAACGGGGAGAGCTCGACCAACTCAAACAGCTCGTCCGCCCGCTTCTCGGCGATGTCCCTAGCCAGTCCGTACAAGTCCGCGCACAGGAGCACGTTCTCTTGGCCGGTCAAATCCTCGTCCGCCGTGTAATCCTGTGGGACGACGCCAATGCAGTTCCTGACCTTGTCAGCTTCCTTCGATATGTCGTGCCCGCACAGGCGGGCACTTCCCCCGCTCGGCCTCAAGATGGTGGTGAGCATGTTGATGGTAGTCGTCTTGCCGGCTCCATTTGGGCCCAAGAACCCGAAAATCTCCCCATCCGTGACGTCGAAGTCCACGTGATCGACCGCGACGAGTCCCTTGTTGTACACCTTTGTCAATCCCCTCGCCTCGATGACGAACCCGTCCTCACCTGCCATTTCCTTCAACCTCCTTCAATCCCCCTACGGGCAAATCGGAACCGATATCGGAACCGATATTTATGCCTTCCTTCTGCTAGGCCACATCACTGGGCGCGCTTCAGGGTCATCCGCCCCATTGCCTTCACTGGGGCGGCTCGATCATTATCTTGACGTCCACGGCAAGGGCGGGCTCCTTCTCACTCTTGCCGTAAAGGAAGAGTGGGTTGATGTCTATGTCCATGATCTCCGGGAAGTCCTCTGCAAGCTTCGCAACCCTCAAGATGGCATCCACGACTCTTTCGCGACTGCCGGGCTCCTGTCCCCTGACCCCCTGAATCAACTTCTGCGCCTTGGTCTCGGATATCATCTCTTCCGCATCGCTCGCGGCTATCGGCGCGACCCTGATCGACACGTCCCTGAGGAGTTCAACGAGCGTGCCCCCGCTCCCGAAGCTGATCAGGGGTCCGAACATCTCATCCCTGTGCATGCCGAGGAATAGCTCTCTCCCAGGGGGTATCATCTTCCTGACCACCAGCCCCCTCACTTGAGCCTTGGGAGCCCTCTCCTTCACGTCCTTCATTATCTGCGCGAACGCGCTCCTGGTCTCCTTCTTGTTGGACAGGTTGAGCACAATGCCCCCAACGTCTACCTTGTGGACTATGTCGGGGGATTCCACCTCCAGCGCGACAGGATATCCCAGACGTTCGGTCGCTTCTACTGCCTGAGCTGACGTCGTTACGGGCACTTTCCTGGGAGTCGGAATTCCATACGCCATCGCGACCTTCGCTGCCTCAGAGGGCATGAGCACAGCTCTCCCCTCCTTCTTGACAACATCTATCACTGCCTTGACCTTGCGCTCGTCGACCACAAGCTTCGCCCGCTCCGCCTCTCCTCTCTTTGAGAATCTCCAATACCTCAAGACTTGGCCCAAGGCAGCCACTGCCTTCTCCGGCGTGTCGTACGCAGGCACACCCCTCTCCATGAGGATCCCTATCCCAGTGTTGCACTCTTCCCCTCCGATCATGTTCACCACGACAGGCTTCTTCACCCTCGCCGACTCCTTCGCTTTGATCACGGCTTCGGCCACATCGGTTGGCTTGGTCTGGGCAGTATGGCAGTAGAGCACGATCACGTTCCTGACGCTTTCGTCGTTCAGCAGGGCCTCCACCGCCCCCCTGTAGTCCTCTGCGCTGGCCATGCCGGTTAGGTCCACGGGATTCAGGACGCTGCCAAAGGGGGGCATGAACTTCCTCAGCTGCGTAGCCAGATCCTGAGGCAGGTCCATGAGCTTCACGTCATTGACCTCAGCGGCATCAGTCGCCATCACGCCAGCGCCGCCGCCATTCGTGACTATGACGGCCTCCTCCCCTCTTGGCAGAGGCAACATAGTGAACGCCGTCGCCCAGTCGAAAAGCTCCAGTATGGTCGGGGCCCTTATGACGCCTGCCTGCTTGAACGCTGCCTCATACGCCTCGTCCGCCCCGGCGAGGGAGCCCGTGTGAGACACTATCGCGGCCGTGGTCCTCTCTGCCCTTCCGGCCTTCAGCGCTATGACGGGCTTGACCTTGCTTATCTCCCTAGCCACCTTCAGAAACCTCCTCCCGTCGTCCATACCCTCAATGTAGAGGGCAATGACTTTGGTGTTCTCGTCCTCGCTGAAGAACTGCATTAGGTCGGTCTCACTCACGTCCGCCTTGTTCCCAATGCTGACCAGATCTGAGAGCCCAATGTTCCTCTGCTCCGTCCAACCCGTGAGGCCTATCGCGAGCGCTCCGCTCTGGCTGATGAAGCCTATGCTCCCCTTCAGGGGCAACGAATGCAAGAAGCTGGCGTTCACATTTTTGACCGTGTCGGCCACGCCCACTATGTTCGGTCCCAGCAGTCGTACTCCCTCCTCCCTGGCTATGCGCACGATCTCCTTCTCCCCCTCAACGTTGCCGACCTCCTTGAACCCCGCCGTGATGACCGCTACTGCCTTGATGCCCTTGTCGCCACAATCCCGCAGCACTTGAGGGACCACCTTGGCCGGGACGACTATTACTGCCATCTCCACCTTGCTCGGTATGTCCTTCACCGACGCGTAGCACTTCAGGTCTAGGATGGAATCGGCGTTGGGGTTGACCGGGAATATCCTTTCCCTCGGATAGCCGCCTGCGATTAGGTTCTTCACGACCACGTGTCCGATCTTCTGAGGCTCCCGGGCGGCACCCACGACCGCGACTCCATCCGGCCTGAGCAGAGGCAAGAGTTGCTTGTACATCTCGACTGAACCGTCACTCATCCTGCGTCCGTCCGCGACCGGTTCAGGCCAATAAAAAGATATGTCGTGTTAGAGCGTGCTGTTCAGTTGTCTTTGATTCCGTCGCTGGATATGGACCCAGTAGAGGATCCGGACTGGGACTACGCCAGGGTGAGAAGGGTTCTGGTCAGATCTCCTGTGATGGAGTGGTCAGCGAGCGTGGCCTCAGTTGTGGTGAACGTTCCAGGCCTCAGCCCATTTACGGTTCCCAATCGCAACATGCCGGTTGACGGCCTGACCGTGTTGATCAAGGGTGAGATCTGGAAGGCCATGGACGGCATTGGCATCTCATTGGCAAGTGGAGCGGAGCTCAAACCCTCGAAGGTCAGGTCCTCGCCGTCGCTAGCGAGGTACGAGTACTCAAGTGAGGGGGGCGACGTGATCACAATCGAGTACGCGCCCGCCGACTCCGGAACCACTCTGGCGGGTGGCCTCAAACTCACGCTGACTTTCCCCAGTTCATTGATCGGCGACTCGATGGACCTGTTCTTCCTGACGGACCTGAGGCCGTTGAAGGGACCCTCGGAGGCAGTGAGCTACTTCCCACTACCGGGGTCTGGGATGCTTGCCTCGACCCCTCGCGTCAGGCTCGGCGTGTCGACGAGTTCTCACATCGACCCATCGGGGGCCACTAGGTCGGACCTCAACTGGTTCTACAAGCAGGGATACGGTTTCAGGGTGGAGTCTGAACGGGGTGTGGTGTTCGTGCCCGAGCGGCGAGTCCTATCCGTACTCGGCCCGTACCGGCTCAGGGTTTCCTCGACCCTTGAGAGCCTTCTAGTTATTCTCTCGGAGAACTGGCCGGTGGGAGCTGAGCTCGAGAGCACCTTGACCTCGTCTGGCTCCGTCCTTGCATCTCAGCTCCGTGACGTCCTGTCTTCGTTGCCAGAGCCAAAGGTGACCGGAAACGCCCGCGATGCGCTCCGCGGGAGGGTGGCTGCACTCCTCTCGTTCGGGATCATGGCAGGGGAGGGGGAGGGAAGGATCTACGGCGAGGCCGGCGCCCACTGGTTCAGGGAGACTTGGTTCAGGGATCTGTTCGAGGGACTTCTTTGGAGCTTCAGGACGCTCTCGACTCTAGGCTTGACTTCATTCGTAAGAGACCAGCTTGAGCTCTCGATTGGGTTCGCCAGCGCGGGCGGGCTAATTCCGAACAGGCTGGACTGGACTT
>Ga0172364_10001630_pt1 | contig 17479 bp, 23 predicted proteins | sample LakKivSesite10cm_FD_114545 | JGI IMG/M metagenome (GOLD analysis project Ga0172364, IMG submission 114545) | Sediment microbial communities from Lake Kivu, Rwanda - Sediment site 10cm | ecosystem: Environmental > Aquatic > Freshwater > Lake > Sediment | place: Rwanda: Western Province, Lake... | reverse complement strand
GGGGTCCAAGACGAACTTGCGGCTCAGCGTCGAGCTACCCACCCTGAGGCTCGACTCGGCGAGGACGCCGACGGGGATGCCGGCCGGGACGATGACCCGGTCGATGGGCAGCCCCACGTAGGCATTCAGGGTTGTCTTTGCACCGCCGTACTGGAGAACCTGGTCGTAGACCCTCAGCGCCTCTGATGTCGCCGGGTCGACCACGGTGTACGTGATTTCAGGGATCTCGACCGACTCGAAGAACGGCGTATCACCCTTCACCCTTATGGTGGCGGCGGGCTGAAGCCCGAGGCTCAGGCTCGTCTCCCCCTGAGAGCCCGCGAAGAAGTTGAAGAATAGGGGGATGTAGTCCCAGCCTGGTGTCGCCGGGTCGTCGCTGAGTATGGCGAGGATGTAGTAGGCGCCGTCCTGGACGGTGAAGCTGCAGGAACCGTTCTCGTCGGTCTCGCAGAGTGCGAGGGTCTCCCAGTACAGATCGCGCACCCTCGTCGCGCGTCTTATGACGCGGACGTCGGCGCCCTGGACAGGTTCGCCCGAGGCGTCGTCAATCACGTAGACTTTGTAGGTGATCGAGCTGGCTGCGCCGATTTGGTATACCGTCGACGATATTAGGACGAGTAGGATGGGGAGGGCAAGCCTCTGAACCCGATGTCGTCTGGGCACGCCGTACTCTGATGTCATTCGTTAAGGTACCTATTCAGCTGGATGAGGTTAAAACTGTTGCATCAATCGGGCCCAAGTTGCTTGCGGAACTCATTAAAAGGCTCGGAGGAACGTTGAGTTCAATTTAAGTCGTTGCCCTCCCATTCCTCGTCCTCGATGTCCTCGTCTATCTCGTTTTCCTCCCATCCGAGGCAGTCGTAGCAGAGCTTCCGCTTCACGTCGCCGCACTCGCTGCAGAATTTTGACTCGCACTCCTTGCAGACGTTGACGTCCTGGACTTCCATGCCGCATATCTCGCAGACAGGCGTCTCTGTTTCACCGTTTCTACGCGCTGGATGGCTGGCTAATAAATGTATTTAGATTGCTGAGCCTTTTTTCGTGGATGGTCAGGCGTGGGTCGCCAGGTCACTCAGGATGGAGCTTTCGACGTTGCCCCCGCTGATGACGACGCCCACACGTTTCCCCTTGAACCTCTCCGCCTGCTCGAGGAGGGCGGCCACGCCCACGGCTCCGGAGCCTTCGACCACCTCGTGCTGGCTGAACAGCAAGAGCCTCATGGCCTCCAAGATGGTTTCTTCCTTGACAACGATCCAGTCGTCGACGAGGCGCTGGCAGAGTGGGAAGGTGACGCTGCCCTGCTCTATGCCCCCGTGGAGGCCCTCCGCCACGGTGTCGAACATGGGGATGTCAACGATCCTCCCGACCTTTATGCTCTCGTACATTACCGGGGATGCCTCCGTCTGGACCCCCACGACACTTGTCCCTGGCACAGCCTTCCATGCGGTGGCTACGCCCGAGATCAGCCCGCCTCCACTCACCGGCACGAGGACCACGTCGATGTCCGGGTTATCTTCGAGCATCTCAAGGCCGACGGTGCCCTGGCCGGCGATTAGGTCAAGGTCGTTGTAGGGGCTGAGGAAGGGCATCCCCCTCTCCCTGCTCATGCCCTGGGCAAGGCGCTCGGCCTCCATGTACTCAGAACCATGCACGATGAGCTCTGCCCCGAGCGCCCTGATGGCATCCCTCTTCACCCCCGGCGTGTTCTCTGGGACCACGATGACGGCCCTGACGCCGAGCTCCCTGGCGGCGTAGGCGACGCCCTGGGCGTGGTTCCCGGACGAGGCGGCGACCACGCCCCGCCCCCTCTCCTCGGGCCTTAGGAGCATCATCTTGTTCGCCGCGCCCCTGATCTTGAATGATCCCGTGAGCTGCCTGTTCTCCAGCTTCAGCCAGACATCACAGCCGAAAAGCCCGCTCAGGATGGGCGAGTGCTCGAAGGGGGTCCTGCGTATCCAGCCGCCTATCCTCTTGTGTGCGGCGTAGATATCTTTGAGCTTCATACACTAGTGAGTATGGGTTGAAGGATTAATAACGGTAAGCAATCTACGAGGAGGAGAGAGGATTTGAGCCCATCATACTCGCTTAAGCCGGAGAGTATTTCATTATTATTAAGGACTTAACGGAAGACGGTAGTTCCTCCTTCTGCCTATCCAGTCACCTATGAAGGCTCCTATGATGTAGGGCACAGTGAAACTTATGATAATGGAAGGCCAAACCCCCAAATGATAGGTTAACCAGCTCCCGATCCCGCTTACTGCAAGAACTATCATTAGAACGAATCCGATGGGCGTGATCCCGACGAATATGTATACGACTCTGTTCACTCTCCTTGACGGTCGTATGCGAATATAGTATGCGATACCTATGCAAACAAGGCCTAGAGCAACTCCGTATACAACTCTCTCTAAGGGAGCATGCACGAGGAAGAAACTAGCCGCCCCCAACGCTACAGTTGACAGTATGACACCTATCCACAGAGGCTTCCACCAAAGCTTAGGACCTTTAACTTCGTGTACGCTCGCACGAATCATGTCTGGAATTCGACACCAGTCTATCAACCGCTTTAACTGATCCATCCTCATCACTCTATTACCTTCTCGAAGAGTAGGTCGGCAAGTTTGGTAGGAATAATGACATCTGAGTACTCTTGAGGATCGACGCCTCTCACCTTCGCCTCTATCAACAGCTTCTCCCTGCAGCTTTCAACCGCTTCGCACTCTGAACAGCGTCCATCCCCCCTGTACCAGATCTGGATGCCGTTCTCGTCAGAGAAGGTTACAAGGGTATCCAGACCAAAAACCTTGGAATGGCCAAGCAGGAAACCCTTCTCCATGTCCAGCTTGCCTATCTCGACCTTGTTTATCTGGGCTGCCTCAAGCAATGCCTTGGCGACCTTCGAGTCGATGACGCTGAAGGCCTTGTTAACGGTCTGGCGAGTGACACCCATCCTATTTGAAATATTTGCCTGGCTTAGGCCATCAAAACGTAGCCGCCAGAAACTTCTCTGCTTCGGCGTCAGATAACCGAACTGAAAGCTCATCTATACCTCTGTAAGCTTATATAAGCTTACAATTTTATAAGGATATCGCCTGTCAAGCCCCCAGGTTAGCACGAATAAAGATTGAGAAGATTCTTTAGCCTAAAGCTCTTTTACCCTGCCCACATAATCATCTCTCCGTGGTCAGGTGTTGTGGAAATGAGGCACATCATCATCGACACGGACCCAGGAGTCGATGACGCCCTCGCCATAATGCTCGCATTCAGCTCCCCGGAGCTCAGAGTTGAGGCGGTCACGACGGTCCCCGGGAACGCCAACCAGGATAAGGTCCACGGGAACGCGCTCAAGCTCCTAGAGTTCCTCGGGGTCAAGGACGTCCCAGTCGCCAGGGGAGCAGAGCAGCCCCTCCTGAGGAAGACGAGCGACGCCGAGGACATCCACGGCAAGACCGGCCTAGGAGACGCCGTCCTCCCCGAACCCAGACTAAAATCCGATCCACGGGGGGCCGTTGAGCTCATCCTAAAGAAGGCGGACGAACTCGGGAAGGAGCTGACCATCGTCCCGATAGGCCCGTTAACCAACATCGCATCGGCGATCCTCGCCGACCCAAGGCTGCCGAAGAGGATAGGGGGCCTCGTGATGATGGGGGGCGCCTTCAACCTGACGCCCTACGGGGTGGGGAACGTCAACGCCGTCGCGGAGTTCAACGTCTGGCACGATCCTGAGGCCGCCAGAATAGTCTTCAACTCCGGCGTTCCCATCGTCGCTGCCGGCCTCGACGTCACCACGCACCCAGAATATAGGCTACCGAAGGCGAGGTTCGAGGAGATGGTAAAGAGGAGGACAAGGAGGGCGAAGCTCATCGGTGACCTCTGCGGAAGCATGGTGAAGAGGTTCAACGGCTTCAGCCTACACGACCCCATGGCGATGAGCTGCGCCGCCGACCCGACGATGTTCAAGACGGAGAGGCACAGGGTTGATGTCGAGACAAGAGGCGAGCTTACACAGGGGATGACTGTGATAGACAGGCGCCCCTACCACAGGACACAGGCTGAGGCGAACGTCGAGGTCATCGTCTCCGTCGACGCCCCAAGGTTCCTCGACTTCGTCACAATAAGAGTCCTCGGTGAGGGCTGACCTTGGCCGACCTCGTCTGCTGCGGCGCCATTAACTGGGACATCAACCTCTTCGTGGAGAGGCTGCCCAGGGCAGGCGAGGAGGTAACGGTGAAGGAGATTCAGCGCGTCTCGGGGGGAACCGCTGCGAACGTCGCCGTCGCCGCCGCCCGCCTACTCGGCCCCAAGCGCGTAGCCTTCATAGGCGCCCTAGGCAAGGACGAGATCGCAGACAAGCAGCGCGCCATCCTCTGGGATGAGGGAGTCGACGACTCAGGGCTACTCTACATACAGGGAGAATCCGGTCAGGCGTACATAAGCATCTCGTCGGATGGAGAGAACGAGATCCACACCTTCTTCGGCGCCAACCTCAAGCTGACTGGGGACTGCCTCAGCGACCCGGAGAGGCTGAGCCTGATAAGTTCAGCGAAGATCGCCGTAATAATGGATCCACCGATCGAGACGGGGAGGTGCCTCGCCGAGCTGTGCAGGGGGCACGGCGTAACGGTGATCTGGGACCCCGGCGTCTACGCTGAGCTGGGCCTCGACGCCCTGATGCCGACGCTGAGGAACGTAGACTACTTCATCCTTAACAGCCTCGAGTTCGAGAACCTCCTCGGCATAAGCGACCCCCAAAGGGTCAGCGCCATCCTCGCTGACAGGATCAGAGGGATCAAATGCATCATAAAGCACGGCGCAGAGGGATGCACATTGACCCAGGACAGCGTGGGTGCAACCATCCACATTGACGCGGTCCCCCTCGCCAAGCTCGGCCTAGAAGTCATTAACACAGTCGGCTGCGGCGACGCCTTCATAGGGGCATTCGCCTCCGCCAAGGTCGGCGGGCTCGACGACATCGAGGCGCTGAGGCAAGGAAACGCCGCAGGCTCGTTTAAGGCGACGAGGAAGGAGACCAGGGGAGGCCCGACGAAGGAGCAACTCAAGGATCTCCTCAGGTTGTGGGCGGGCGCCTAGCCGACGTTCAACTTTTAAGGACAAGGATGAGGTTCTACAGGCATGGCCAAGGGGAAGACGAGGGTGACCGACTTCCTCGCCGAGAGGGGCATCGAGACGAGGGTCGTCACGCTCGACGACTCGACGAAGACGAGCAAGATGGCAGCGGACGCCCTCGGCTGCACCGTCGCCGAGATAGCGAAGTCGATCGTCTTCAGGGGAGGCGATACGGCGTTGGTGGTTGTCATCAGCGGAGACAGGCGCGTCGACCAGGCTAAGCTATCAGATGCCTTCGGCGGTGTTGTCTCCAAGGCGGACGCGGACTGGGTTAAGGAGCGGACGGGCTACGTCATCGGCGGAGTCCCACCATTCCCCCACGGCGAGGCCGTTAGGGTGTTCCTCGACCCCTCACTGCGGCGCTTCGAGAAGGTCTGGACCGCGGCAGGCGACCCCAACTCCGTCATGAACATCTCAGTCGCCGAGATCGAGGAAATCCTCGGCTCAAAGCCGGTCGACGTCGCCCAATAGGAGACAACGTGACGGGATGCTTAGTCCCTAGAATGATGTAGAGTTCCTGAGATAGGGTGACGGTTAGTCTACTGGGCTGGCTTCGCGGCTTCGACCCTCGCCTTAAGGCTCCTCGCCTGCGCGTCGGCCCTCGCGATGAGCTCAGAAGCCGTCTCCTTCGTGACGTAGCCGGCCTCGACCGCGACCCTGGTGGCGTTCTGAGCCGCCATGGAGAGCAGCGTCGGGGCGGTCCTCGGTGTGACATACGCCGCCTTCAGAGCGACCTGGAATGCCGTGCCGTATGCTTGGGCTAGTCTGTCCCTGTATGCGGGTATGTCCAGGAGCAGGTCGCCCCCCTGTATGACGACCCCGTGCTCGTATGCCGCCTTTATGCTGAGCCCCATCTCGGCTGCCCTGACTCCGAGCCTCATGAGGAGGTCTGCCAGGTCGGCCGATATCACGTCGCCCTTCCTAGCCACAATTGTGTCCTGCACAACCCAGATGTTCCCTGACTCTATCCTCGTTTTGACGCCGAGTGCGCCGAACTTGCCGATGAGGGGGCCAGGTGAGAGGCCTGAGTTTCCGGCTGATATTGTGAGGTCCGTGAGGGCCTTGTCGCCGGCCTTGGCGAAGACCTTGACCTTGTTCTTCTCGAGCGTCATCGCCAACTTGAAGGGGTTCCCGTTTGTGAACAGGAATACGTTCGGGCCCGCGACGGTCTTCATGAACTCCACCGTGGCCGCCTTCTCCGCCTTCTCCATCGAGATGCGCATGAGCGTGTTCTTGACGCACCTGACCTCGAGCTGGCCGCGGAGGCCCTTCCTGGTGTCCTGGAGCATCCGGCTCGTCACCTTGTTGAGGTCCGCGGCGGCGATCACCTCGTACCTCTTCAGCAGGTCAACCGTCGAGGCGACGACCCCAAGCTTCTGCTCCGATACCTGTGACATCGTTCTCACCTCAGAACAGCTTCACCGACTCGCCCATGCTCATCTTCAGGTAGACGGACCTGATGTTTCCGAGGCCGCGCTTCGTCGAGCCTGTGAGGTTCGTCATGATGGCCTCTATGTTCTGGGCTACCTGCTCGTCCGTCATCCCCTCCTTCCCCACCTTGCAGTGGACGAAGGGCTTATCCCTGCTCCTCAGGACAACTGCGCGCCTCTCACGCTCGATCACGTTGTCGACAGGCGCCTGGGGCGGCACCGGGGTGGGCATCTTCCCACGGGGGCCCAGGATAGGGCCCGCCACCCGGCCCACTGTGGGCATCAGAGGCGCCTCTGAGATGAATATGTCGTAGTCCTTGAGCCTCTTCTTCGCCGCCTTCTTGTCCTTCGCGAGCTCATTAAGCTCCGCGGGCTCTATGACCTCGTCCGCCCCCGACCTCCTCGCCCTCAGCGCGAGGTCGCCAGAGGCGAAGACTAGGACCTTCTGGCCGCCGATGCCGTTTGGCAGCTGAACCCTGAGGTTCACCCTGTTCTCCGGCCTCTTCATGTCGAGCTCGCGGAGATTGATAGCGAGCTCGAATGTCTGGTTGAAGCTCCGTTTAGGTGACTTGCCCCTGGCCTCCGTTATCGCCGACATTATCTGCTGCCTTGGTACGGACATCCCCGAGCCTCCTAGTTCTCACCATGAATACAATATAAAAGTTTATGCGGCCCCCGCGAACTTGGCGTCGAACGCGCCCTGGGCTATGGCCGTCTGGACCTCCTTTGCCGGCTTGCCGTCCACGGTGACCCCCATGCTCTGGCAGGTGCCGAGGACCTCCCTCGCCGCCGCCTTCAGTGACGCTGCTGATAGCCCCTCCTTCTTCCTCTTCGCGACGGCGAGGAGCTGGTCGAAGCTCATGTCGCCTACAGGGGCTGTTTTCGGGGTCCCGGAGCCCTTCTTGATGTTGATCGCCTGTGTTATGAGGGCGAAGGTTGAGAGCACCCCGACCTTCACGGTGAACTCCTTGCTGTCGGTGTCCACCGTCACGTCGACGGGGACCGGCGTGCCGTTGTACTCCTTCGTCTCCTCGTTGATCCTGTTGACTATCGCCATTATGTTGACGCCCAGCGGGCCCAGGGCGGGTCCAATTGGCGGACCACCAGACGCCTGGCCTCCGGGCACTATGAAATTGAAAGTCTTCTCAACCATTGCTATGATCCTCCTTTTACCTCACGGACGTAGTCCGCGTGGACCGTTATAGGCAGGGTGAAGGCGGCCTCCAGTATCTCGATGGTGACCTCCTCCTTGGAGGTGTCGATCCTGACCACCTTCGCCTGCATCCCCTTGAAGGGGCCCGCTACGACCTCGACCAGTGTTCCCTCTGCCAGCCCCTCTATGGCCGGCTTGGTCTCGAGGTACCTGCCCACTTCCATTTCCGAGACCGTGCCCTGGACGCGCTCCCTGGCGTATCTCATCCCCCTGATCGCCTCGTCCACGACGTGGGGCGTCGTAGACTCGACGATGATATATCCCTTGAGCTCGGCCGGGGCCAGGATGGCGAGGAGAGGGAGGTGCTCGACCTTCGCCTTGTCGGCGAGCATCTGGGCAACCGTCCTCTCCTGGCCGTTGGTGACCTTTACGGCGTAGAGGGATGTGTTCGGTCTCTCATCGGACAACTTTTCCACGTCCGGCGTGCACCGTATGCGTAAGGTCCCCGCTCATATTAATATTGCTGAAGACGGCGAGGCCCCCCCGGATATGGGAAAATGACTAAGGGGTGGTTCATGAGGGCTGCTAGTAGTGTTTCACTTAGACCGATATGCTGCTGAGGGTCACGGATATGAGCCTGATGATGTAGCCTACGGCGCCGATCAGGGCCACGCCGGCTAAGACTATCTTCACGCTCTGTGAGAAGGTCTTCCAGTCGGGCCTGCTAAGCGTCTTGATGAGGCGCCCAGCGCTCTGCAGGAACTCTCCGAAGCCCATGTTTTCCCTCCTATCGAGCGCCTAGACGGCTTAAATCCTTTACGTATCGCCGAGTAGCCTGTCTGTGAACCACGCCGCGTCGAAGGGTTGGAGGTCATCGTAGCCCTGCCCCACGCCGACGTAGATGACGGGTTTCCCGGTCAGGTAGGTGACGCTCAGGCTCGAGCCCCCCTTCGCGTCCGCGTCGACCTTGGTCAGTATCGCCGCGTCGAAGCCGACGCTTCCGTTGAATGTCAGCGCCTGTTCGGTGGCGTCGTTGCCCGTGAGGCTGTCGATTACCATTATGGTCAGGTCGGGGTGCACGACTCTCCTGATCTTCGTCAGCTCGTCCATCAGGTTCCTGTTCGTCTGCATCCTGCCGGCGGTGTCTATGAGGACCGCGTCTATCCGCTGGGCCCTCGCGTGCTGGACTGCGTCGAAGCCGACGGCCGCCGAGTCTGAGCCGTACCTGTGGCTTATCACCCTGACGCCGAGCCTCCTAGCGTGCTCGTCCAGCTGCTCGATCGCCCCCGCCCTGTAGGTGTCGCCCGAGGCTAGGACGACCTTGTAGCCATTCTTCATGAGGAGCCTGGCCACCTTCGCTATCGTGGTCGTCTTGCCAGTGCCGTTGATGCCGACGAACATGACCACGAGAGGCTCCCCCCGACCCTTGGCCTCCGAGGCCATTCTAAGCATGTCCACACCCCCTCCAGTCGCCATCACCGTCATGATCGATTCCCTGAGGGCGTCCCTGACCAGCCTGGACTTGTCGCCGAACCTCGGGGCCTCGGTGCCTATCAGCCTCTCCTTGAGCTCGGCGCAGACCTTCTCGGCGACCTGCACCGAGACGTCGTTTGCGACGAGCTGCAGCTGGAGGTCCGAGACTATCGGGTCGAGCCCCTTCTCGGTTAACCCTGCCTGGGAGATCCGCTCCACTACGCCCTTCAGGCCCTGCCTAAGCTTCTCAAACACGCTTAGCTTCCCCTTGGAGCTCGGCGCTAAGCCTGTTCGCGACCTCGCGGTGTGACTGCATCTGCGCCACTATCTGTGTGAGCTGCTGCTCCACAGCCGCCTCCGCCTTCTCCACCTCCTCGAGGCGTGATGAGATGTCGGAGATCGCCTTATCAAGCTCCATCTCTACGGAGACGTCAGCGCCCACGCCCACTATGACCTTATTCATCTCGCCCAGTTCGGCATTCACGAAGGTGCCGCCGCCGACCGGGATGAGGATCGGCGTCTTCGGGCTCACGTCCTTGAGGTCGCTCAGGGACTGCTGGGCGAGCCTGAGGTCTGCGAGGGCGGCCGAGAGTATCTGCATCCTGTCCTGGAGGAGCTGAACGGAGCCGTCCATCAGCTGGAGCTCATAGACGACTCGCCTGAACTGGTCCTCCTTGCTTGGAGCAGTCAAGAGCCTATTCCCCCGGCTTCTCCCCCGCTGGGATCTCCTCGATGCTCAGGATGGCGATCTGGTTCCTCTTCGCCCTGTGGCGGCTTCCCATCGTGGCGTAGACCCGCTCCACGGCGTGCTTCTCCTTGGTCGCCGCCACCTCCTGGGTGAAGACCATAGGCTCGAAGAACTGCTTCTTCCTGATCTCCCCCTTGACCCTGAAGACCTTTACCTCGCTCATTCCTCCTCCTCGGCCTCCGTCTCCGTCTCAGCAAGCTTCACGGTCACGACGCCCTCGTCGTCCTTAGAGAGCTTGACCCTGATCCTCCTCGGAGGGGTCCTTATGCCCCTCTCCCACAGTGCCTCGTTGACCGTGGGATCTATGACTATGCCTGTGGACTTCATGTGGCGCTTTACGAAGGCCTTCAGAACTGTGACGGCCTTCTCTGTGCGCCTGTGACGTGGAACTATCCACGCCCTCCCCAGCGGGACCGTGTATATTCTTTCCTCGGCTGCCTCAGACATCCTGCATCAACCCTAGTCCTTTATCCTCGCGTTGCGCCAGTTTCTCCTGTTCTTTGGGCTCCAGCGGACTGTGCCCTTCGTCTTCGCAATTATCCAGGCGGGTACCGACCTCCTCTCCTTCCCCACCCTTATCAGGCGTAACTTGTACGCGAGCTGTTTGTTCCTGGCCATTTCATATCCTCCTTATGCTTATGTCCCGTTTCCTCTGCTGACCCTCCAGCTGCGAGAGCAGCCTCTTCAGCAGCTCATCATCGATCGGAAGCTGGACCTTCCCCGCCTGAGCCAGCTGGATCAGCTGCAGCTCCAGCTGCTCTGCGAAGTCGGGCCGCACCATCCTTATGTTGGCGAGCCTCTGCCTCGCCTCCGGCGTCAGGATGCGCCTCATCAGGGCCTGCTTCTGCGCCTCGGCCTCAGCTTGGGCGTGTCTCGCCTCCTCGCCCTGCTGCTGCTGGGCCTGGAGCTCGGCGATCCTCCTCGCCTTGATCCTCTCAAGCTCCTCGTCAGAGGACATCTCACTCACGCCTAGTAGGCCTTCATAGCCGGATTGTCCCGGTCTAGGTCCTGCTTTATCTTCGTGGAGACGGCGTCGAGGAGGCTTCTCCCCTTACGGCTTATGCCCCTCCCCTCCTTCTCCACCCTGTCGATGAGGCCGGCCTTCTCCAGCTGCTGGAGCACGTCACGGATGATGCTTCCACCGGCCTTCCTGAAGTGGGCTGGGAACACCCCCTTCCTCTTGCGACCGCCGTACTCCTTCCTCAGCCTCTGGACGCCGGCCGGCCCGTTGAAGTAGAGCTTCCTGAGAAGCGAGGCGCTCCTGATGTACCACCAGTCCGGCCTCTGGGGCACCCTCTCCGCGTGGCTCCCGGTCTTCACGTATGATGCCCATTCCGGCGGCGTCACCTCCTTGACGTTCTCCTGAATATAGGAGCTCAGCTTCTCTATCAGCAGGTCGGCGGGTACATCATACGCGGTCGTCATCTTGCTTCCCTTTTCCCAGACGCTACTCAATTGGTGCGGGAGCAGGCATATATACATAGCCTTTCACCCGCTTTTTAGCAACTCTAAACCAGGCCCTCGGAATAAAAAGGTTTAGGCAATGGTTTCTTCGATCCGAAAACATGTCCCAATCAAAAAATTTCGTTGTCGGAGAAAAAGAGCACGCGTGGAGGTCTTGATAGATCACTCTAAGGGTTGGTGGTCTTCTCATGCAGATGTTATAGACCAGGTAAGATCTACTCGGCGGTGATATGCGGAAAGAGGCCATCTTAAACTTCAGGCATATGTGAACACCGCATCATGTGGCTCTTTATCGTTCCGCAACTACGAACACATCTCCTTTTTGGGGCGGATGGTTGATTAGGCTGGACTGCGTTGATTTGGTTTCGACCGAGTTGGAGTCGAGGACACGTTTTCTTCCATGGTATTGGCTCGTCAAGGGCACATTAAACGGCCTCGTGGAGGAGCTGAACGAGACAAATGTCATGGAGTACGTATCTGAGGGAGTGCTCACCGTGCCAGTTGTCGGGATCGGTGAGGAACAGAGGCCGACGCCCGTGGTTGAGGTCGCCCTGCCGGGAGACGAGGTCACCCTAGCCATCGTCTACAGAGACGCGGAGAGCCTGAGGCACCTCAAGAACCTTCTCCATGCCAGCCAGACGGCGGACCTAGAGGGCTTCTCGGTGGTGATGAGGCTACTCCCCGCCGCCTTCGAGACGAGGCTGCTGAAGAAGGGGTTCCGGGATGAAGGAGGCTTCGGCGTGTCCAAGAAGTATGTCGCATGCAGGGTCGATGGCGATGTGCTCCAACGTCTGATAGAGGAGGCCGAGGTCATACGTTCGGGGGGGCGCAGGAACGTTGATGGTCGGAGCATCTACGAGGCGCCTGCGACGCCTGTGCTTCAGCTCGTCTCGGTCAGTGTGAAGCATGAGGAAGATGATTTCAAGGCGGCGTTGGAGGCGGTGAAGCCGATCCTCGGCCTCCTCGCTGCGGTAAAGACCCAGAGGGAGATAATCCACTCCAGGGTGTCCAAGCCGGTGGATAAGGAAAACACGTATCGCGGGTTTGTGGATCTCCTCAACAGGGCTCGAAGTGGTGACTTCATCTCCTCCGAGGAGCGGAGGGCGATGGAGAAGAGGTGGAGGGAGAGCTTGGACGAGAGGAAGTACCTAGAAGAGGAGTTGAGGAGGAAAATGGGGGAGACTATTTGAGGTACTTTGTGTACACGGGCTGAAAAAATAATTTAAATCGTTTTTTCTTCAGGCGGCGCTACGTTCGTCTGCTGGTGGCAGCTCGGACACATAGTCTTGGTGAATGGGGCCTGAGTCTCCCACTCGAATCCGCATTTTTCGCATTTTACCTTTCTTCTCGGCATCCTAATCAAATCTCCATTCGTTTATTGATCCATAGCTTCGGCTGTATGTTGCACAGCCTCTTTCATCTACTTATTTCTTAAGTGTTGTTACATATAGAATTAGCGTAAGATCTTGGTGCGCGCGTCCACCTAGGGGTGTATCAGGGGGACCTTTGTCAGGATTATGAAAAATTCAGGGCGTGATTTTAGCTGCCACCGTCTCATAGCAAGGTTTTAACCTCAGGCGTCACGGGAACGGATGAGTGCGGGTAAAAAAAAATAGGTGTCAGGCTTTAAGTTTCTGGAGACGCGCGTTTACAGATGACAGCCTTTCCTCCAATCGCTCTTTAACAGCTTCGAGGAACTCTACCTCTTCCTCCAGAGTCATCGTAGCAAAGCGCATCATGTGCATTCTATGGTGGCCCCAGCGATGATGGCTTCCACAGCCTGGCCCACAATATTCTTGTTCCTGCTCTTCCTTCTCGTTTTCTGGTTCTGTGCTCATATTACCTCCACGCATATCCCAGCTTAAAAACGATTACAGCGTGAATTGGTAGATAATTCTAGTTCTAGACTCCTAGAGATTTTTCAAAGCCCTGCGCGTCTGCATGTCTCGCTTGTATCTCATTCTAGGTAATAGGTATAGAGCACACGTCGAAAATAATTGCGTTAAGGGGAAACCGATTGAGTAGGGTCGACGATTCTGCCCATGAAGAGGATCGAGCCCGAACGGTCGTCCCTGATCACGAAGAAAAACGGCCTGTTGACTATGAGCGTCTCGTAGCTGGGCGCGGCTGTCAGCCCTATCCCGACGTTCGTCGCGGCGGCGGCCTCGGTCCCCTTCTCGTTGACCTCTATGACGGCCTTGTGGTCGACGAAGGAAAGGAAGAGGTTCTCAGGGTCGACTCTGGCGATTCCGTTGAAGTTGGCGGCTCCAGCGTCGAACGCCACGCCCATTCCTAGGCTCTTCAGGGCATCGTTGAGGCGCCTCGTGCCGTACTCCAGCCTGAATTTAGGCAGGTCCACCCTGATATTGCTCGGAGAAGAGAATTGGCTGAGATAATCGTCGAAGTCAGCCTGGTTTATGCCGGCAATGAAAGAGTCAGGGGAGATGCCTTCGTCCGGGAGGAAAATATACATGGCCACCTTGTCCCTACCGTAGGGCAGCCTAACCGCCTCGAAGTCTTCCCCAGAGTAGTACCTAAAATCCTCCAATGTCGACATAAAGTCTGCTTCAACGATGGTTCCATCATCGAGGAAGAAATCCCCCTTGTACGTGTTGGACGCGTCGAACTTCTTCGTCCAGTCTCCCTTGAAATAGATCGCGTTGAGCAGGAACATCACCGTGTCCGGCTCAATCCGCTCGACGATCTTGTCTATCTTCCCGTTCGTCTCGCCGCTGACCCAGCCGTTTATGTCTTGGATCGTCTGGGTTTCTTCAAAACGCCTGATGAAAGTCTCTCCCTGATAATTGGTGCTCAACCTGCCCGTGAAGGTCCTATTGACCTTCGGCTCAAACCAACTGTCCACCCAGACCGAGTTGCCTATGTTCAGGCTCAGCTGGCTGTCGACGTTTTCAAGGCTACCAATCAGGTCCAGGTAGCCCTGGTTCACCCTGGCCAGGTTCATGCCGCTGAATTGAAGGGTATCGGCCATGGCCTCCCTGGTCGAGCCCTCCGCGCCGTTATAGGCCATCGCCAGAGCCATTGAGATGCTGAACGGGGAGATGAATATGTTCTTGCCATCGTCCTCCTCACCGAGTTCCCTCATGATGTCGAAGGCGAACCTCGTGTTCGCGTCGACCAAGCCCCTGTCCGCGTTCTCCGCCTTTTCGTCCGAAGCTGCGTATGCTAGACTCTGGGAATACTGGGGAACGTAGATCAGTGAGGCGTATCCGATCATGGCTGCTATGACGATCGTAGACGCCACGAAACGCCATCTCATAGTAGTAGAGTAAGCTTACCCGGGTATTTCATACTAAACTTTAGAACATCCCGTATCCACAGGCGACGTGATAACATCTTCCCGTAAAATGGGTCGGCGCGTCAGAAACGCGGACAAGTTGATGGAGATGTAGGCTATTCCAGCTTCTCCTCGGTCGCGTAGAGCTCAATGTAGCCGCAGAGTTTGCACCTGTAGCCATCCACGATCAGCTTCTTCTTCTCATCGCTCTTCAGTATGAAGCCCTTCCTCCTCCCCGTCTTCTCCTCCCAGTGGGGGCTGGCCGTCGTATGATCCGACATGGCGGCCGCCGAGTAGGCGGAGAATCCGCCTAGCGGGCTCATCGGGTTCGACATCATTATGCTCACGTCGAAGAGCATCTCTCCCTGCCTCATCTCGCCACCGCACTTGGGGCACGCCTTGCTCGAGTCCATGCTATCACGATCCACACAGCGTCATCGCTTAAGATATTTCTTGGGGAGCTTCGCCACCACCGTGTAGAGTGGGTCCACTATCTGGGCTATCCTGGCCCTGGCGGCTATGCTCAGGAACATGTACGCGTCGTCCCGCTCCCAGCCATAGTCGGTGACCATCCAGCGGACGAGCTCCCTGTAGGCGAACCTCGCCGCGTCCTCGAGGGGGCGGGCGCTGCACACCGCCATTATCTCATCACCAGACTCGACCCTCGGCCAGGCGATTGTCTTCCCCTTCAGCACCTCGAATCTGAGCCTGACAACCGCCGGAACCTCGATGGCTGAGCCGCAGACCTCGCCGTCTCCCTGCACGGCGTGGACGTCGCCTAGGCCGAAGAGGGCGCCCCTCTGGTAGACGGGGAGCATGAGCCTGTTGCCGGGCCTGATATCTGGGCAGTCCATGTTGCCCCCGTGGGTGCCCGGGGTGAGGGTGTTGATCGCCTCGCTCCTCGGGGAGACGCCGATGGTGCCTATGAAGGGGTCCGCGTCCACCTTGACCGTCTCGCCCTTGTCGGTGACATATAGGACGGTGCCGCTCTTGATCTCGCTTATTTTGGTCCTCGGGGTCATCAGGTTCAGCCACCCCTCCAGGCCGCCGAAGCCAGGGGAGATGGTCGTAGTCCCACGCTCAGGCAGCTCTATGCCGAGTATTTCTACGACCAGTGTGTCTCCAGGCTCGGCGTCCTCGACGAATATTGGGCCGGTCACCGGGTTTGATGGCACCTTGACGCCACGCTCGAGCGCCTGCTGCCTCGTCTGCCCGGGCTTCACCGCGCCCCCGAAGGCGTCCCAGGTCTCCACCTCGACGACCTCGCCGCAGCCGACGGATGCCACCGGCTTTACGCTGGGATTGAGTGTTGAATTCTCCCATGGACTGAGATCCTCCCAGGCCCTCCTCCCTATCCTCTTCACCATGAGCCGTCCAGATCAGGATGCGGCCATGGGGATTAAACGATTCCCGTCCGAGGCGAGTTGATAGGAAAGAATAAAAAGGGGCTGTCTCGTTGTATCTTCACGGTTCGAGAGAACAGAATCATCTACTCATGGTGAGATGTATGGAGTACATGTACGCCGCTATGCTCCTCCACAGCGCGGGTAAGCCGATCACGGAGGAGGCCATCACAAGCATCCTCAGCGCCGCGGGGATCCAAGCGGACGGGGTCAGGGTCAAGGCCCTCGTCGCCGCCCTCGCGGAGGTCAACATCGATGAGGCCCTCAAGGCCCCGGTCTTCGCCGCCGCTGCCCCAGCGGCCGCAGCCGCTCCCGCAAAGGCCGAGGAGAAGCCAGCCGCGGCGGCCCCCAAGAAGGAGGAGAAGAAGGAGGAGGACCTCCAGGGCCTCGGAGCCCTCTTCGGCGGCTAATCCTCCCCAAGTTTCTTTTAGGCATACCTGCCATATCCTAGTTCTAGGAGCTGAACGCATGCGGGTACCAGCAGGTAGCTTACTTCTTGCTCATGTGCCCAGGATGCTCCGAAATGATCCTGGAAGTCAGTATGGGTGGTTCAGTTGATTAGCTCTGACAAACTGAAGAGGATGTTCCTTGAGTTCTTCAAGGAAAAGGGGCACAAGGTGATAGCCAACGCCTCCCTCGTGCCTGAGAACGACCCCACCGCCCTCTTCACATCGGCCGGGATGCACCCCCTCGTGCCATACCTGCTTGGTCAACCGCATCCGAGCGGGAAGAGGCTCGTGAACGTGCAGAAATGCCTCAGAACAAGCGACATCGACGAAGTGGGGGATAGCTTCCACCTGAGCTTCTTCGAGATGCTGGGCAACTGGTCCCTCGGCGACTACTTCAAGGACAAATCGATACCCTGGAGCTACGAGTTCCTGACCAGCAGGGAGTGGCTCAACATCGACAAGGACAGGCTCTACGTCACCGTCTTCGCAGGCGACGACAAGATACCGAGGGACACGGAGAGCGCGAGGATATGGGAGGAGCTCGGGGTCACTAAGAATAGGATATTCTACCTGCCCATGGAGGACAACTGGTGGGGGCCCATAGGCAGCACAGGGCCGTGCGGGCCCGACACGGAGATGTTCTATGATACCGGCAAGGAGCCTTGCGGAAGCGAATGCAGGCCCGGCTGCTTCTGCGGGAAATACGATGAGATATGGAACAACGTCTTCATGGAGTACAACCGGACCCCGGACGGGAAGTACGAGCTGCTAGAGCAGAGGAACGTCGACACAGGGATGGGGGTGGAGCGGACCATCGCCGTCCTGCAGGGGAAGGATAACGTGTATGAGACAGAGATATTCGCCCCGTTGATCGAGAAGATCAAGGAACAGGCGGCCATCGAAACCATCCCTGAGAACCTGCTCAGGAGCGTCAGGG
>Ga0172364_10001624_pt1 | contig 17508 bp, 19 predicted proteins | sample LakKivSesite10cm_FD_114545 | JGI IMG/M metagenome (GOLD analysis project Ga0172364, IMG submission 114545) | Sediment microbial communities from Lake Kivu, Rwanda - Sediment site 10cm | ecosystem: Environmental > Aquatic > Freshwater > Lake > Sediment | place: Rwanda: Western Province, Lake... | reverse complement strand
TGCTGTGAAGGTTAATTTGCCAGAAACGGAATTACCAAGCAGTCTTTCTGTGTGCCAAATGGCAACATACACTACACAAAGAAGGGAAGAAGTAAAAATTACGAGACAACAGGAGAAATTTTCGTTTTGGGGACTTGGTTCAACGGGAGAATGACGCTCTCCAAAAGCGTTGATGGGGGTTCGATTCCCTCAGTCCCCGCCGATATTATGAAAAAAATATCTTTGCCAAAAATTACTTTTGGAATACCAGTTGCTTTTGTATCTCTGGAGATTTATTCTGGAATGATTATTGGTTATTTTCTGGCTCGGTTCTTTTCTCCGCGGTTGAAATCTTTGGTTTTTCATTTCGGCAATTATAAAGTGCATCTTCATCACTGGTTGTTGGGTTTGGTTGCTTTTGCGGTTTTATTTTTTTATAAATTTTCTTTCTTACCCATTCAATTTAGCTACGGTTTTTTGGGAGGCGTCGTCTTCCAAGGGATAGTTTGCTATCCTGATTGGTACAAATTTTTAATCAAAAAATATGAATAAAAAAATTATTCTGCCAATTATTATAATAATAGTTATACTTTTGGTTGTCTTTAAAACATTTTCTAAAAAAGGAAAAGCGAAAATCGAATTGGTCGAAGTTCAAAGAGGTACGGTTTTGGAAGAAATTTCGGCAACCGGCCAAGTTAAAAAAGGGGAGCCAATAAATATTTCTTTTAAGCAAGATGGAAAAATAAAAAAAATTTATATTCAGGTTGGCGACCAAGTAAAAACCGGCAGCCTTTTGGCCGAATTAGAGACAGACCAATTGACCATTAAATTAAATGACGCAAAAGCCAATTTAGAGGTAGCTCAAGCCAAACTGGATAAGCTATTAGCTGGAGCTACACCTCAAGAAATTCAAGTTGCCCAGACCAAAGTAGTTAACGCCCAAACTTCTTTGGCCTCTTGGCAGCAAATTCTGTCAGATACCAAAACGCAAGGTGAAGATAATTTAGCTTCAGCATATGAAGACGCTCTCAATACTTTAGATGATTCTTATTTAAAAATTCAAAATAGTTTTAATAAAGTAGATTCGATTCAAAGAACTTATTTTACTTCTGGTGACCAGGCAAGCCTTAAGGTCTTAGAATCCAAAAACCTTATCGCTGGTTTTATAACCGACCTTGAGCCAATTATAGATAAGGCCAAGTTCAGTTCCAATAGAGATGATACTGATAGCGCTCTTTCTAAAATGAAAATTGCTCTTTCTGAAGTTAACAATGCCTTGAATACTATTAGAAACGTTTGCGACGAAACCAATTATCAAAACACCGTTACTCAAACTGACAAAGATGCTTTAGATACTCAAAAAGGTTATATCTTGACAGCTTTAACCAATACAGCCAACGCTCAACAGACAATTGCTTCCACCAAGGCAACCAACGCCGTCAACCTAAATACCGCTCAGAACAAGGTTGATACAGCTCAAGGTTCTTTAAATTCCGCTCAAGATGAATTAAAAGAACTTTTAGCTCCTCCACGCCAAGAAGATGTTAATCTTTATCAATCTCAAGTAAGTCAAGCCGAATCTCAGCTTCAGCTTTTGGAAAGTCAACTAAGAGAATCAGTTATAAAAAGTCCAGTTGATGGTCAGATAGTTGAAGTGAAAAAAAGAGTTGGTGAGATTGTTCAGCCGACAGCCCAAGATGTGGCAATAATTATTTTACCAAGTATTCCTTTTGAAATTGAGGTTGATATCTACGAAGAAGATGTTGTCAAAATAAAAATTGGCAATCCAGTTGATATTTCTCTCGTTGCTTTTCCAGACCAGAAATTTGATGGAAAAGTAGTTTCAATTGACCCGGCAGAAAAATTAATTGACGGAGTAGTTTATTACAACACAGTTATTGCCTTTGAAAAAATGCCAGAGGGCATAAAACCGGGAATGACCGCTGATCTAATTATTAAAACCGCTTCAAAAGAAAACGTTTTAATCATTCCAGAAGAAGCTCTTCAGGAAAAAGAAGGAAAAACAATAGTTCAAGTGGCCAGAAATGGTAATGGAAAAAATGTAGAAAATAGGGAAGTAGAGGTTGGTTTGAGAGGTAGCAATTATCAAGTAGAAATTATTTCTGGTCTCAAAGAAGGAGAAAAAGTAGTTTTACCTTAATGTCAGAGCCAATCATTAAACTCGAAAATATTTGGAAGGTCTATCAATTGGGAAAGATAGAATTAATCGCTTTGAAAAATATCAATCTGGAAATAAGGCCAGGAGCTTTTCTCTCGATTATGGGTCCTTCGGGTTCCGGTAAGTCAACTCTTTTGAATTTGATTGGCTGTTTAGATTTTCCAACCAAAGGAAAATTATTCTTGAAAGGAAAAGAAATCTCTTCGCTTTCCGAAAATCAACTGGCTCAATTAAGAGGCAAAACAATCGGTTTTATTTTCCAAGAATTTAATCTTTTGTCTCACCTCAACGCTTTGGAAAATGTTATGCTGCCAATGACTTTTCAAGGAGCTTCTTTAAAAGAAAGAGAAAAAAGAGCTAAAGAACTTTTGATGGCTGTTGGTTTGGAGAAAAGAATCTCGCATCAGCCGTCAGAGCTTTCAGGCGGTGAGAGGCAAAGAGTGGCTATTGCCAGAGCTTTTGCCAATAATCCGGAATTAGTTATTGCTGATGAACCAACTGGAAATTTAGATTCCTCTACTGGCAAAAAAATAATGGAAATTCTGGTTGATTTTCACCAAAAAGAAGGTAAGACAGTCGTAGTAGTTACTCATGATTCGAACATTGCCAGTTATAGCCAAGAAATAGTTAATATCATTGATGGTGAGGTAGTCCACAATCATCAGGCAGCCTCAAAAGTTTTATGGAAAACCTAAAAGAATATTTCAAAATTGCCACCAGAAACCTGCAAACGAGATCTTTGAGGAGCTGGTTAACTATTTTAGGTATTATCATTGGTGTTTTTTTAATCATTAGTTTGCTTTCTTTGAGTCAAGGTTTAAAAAAAACCATCACCCAACAGTTAAGGTCTTTAGGCAGTGAAACAATTTTTATTATGCCGGGAGATTTTTCCAATCCGATGAGTATGTTTATGAGTGGTTCTAAATTGGACAAAGAAGATATCGATGTAATTAAAAGAACGAGAGGAATAGAGTCGATACTGACTATGGCTTATCAGTCTTTAATAACTAGATACGGAGAAGAAGGAAAATCGATTTTGATTGAAGGTTTGTCCTGGGAAGAAGGTAGAGAGATTTTAGAAAAATTTCAGGGCTGGACCTTAAAAGAAGGAAGATGGCCTATTCCCGGCCAAAGAGAAGTGGTAATCGGTAAACAGGTTGAGACCGAAGTTTTTAAAAAACCGGTCAAGATAGACAGCGAGATTACCATCAAAGGGAAAAAATTTAAAGTTGTAGGAATATTAAATTCTTTAGGAAGTAAGCAAGACGATACTTCCATTGTTTTAGATTTGCCTATCTATCAAAATCTAACCAGGGAGAAAAGAGGTACTGCCCAATCAGCGATGGTGAAGGTTAGAGAAGGTAGTGATGTTAATAAGGTTGCTGAAGATATAAAGGAAAATCTAAAAGCAACCAGAAAGAGAAGGGCTGGAACCGATGTGGCTGATTTCAGCGTAATAACCTCAGAAAAAATGGGAGAAATTGCCGGTAGTATTTTGATGCTAATTCAGGTAGCAGTTTTTGCTTTTGCCAGTATCGCGATTATTGTCGGTGGAATCGGTATAATGAACACAATGTTTACTTCGGTTCGAGAGAGAACTAGAGAAATTGGAATTATGAAAGCAATTGGAGCAACCAATAATGCTGTTTTAGCAATTTTTTTGATGGAAGCTGGAATAATCGGTTTCGGAGGAGGCATAGGCGGAACAATCTTGGGGATTTTAGCTGCCAAACTTCTTGAAGCTTATAGCCGAATTAATCCCATTTTCTATTTAAACTCTTCAGTGACGCCGGGTTTAATTCTATTTGGTTTATTTTTTTCTTTCTTTGTTGGCTCTTTGGCTGGTTTTTTCCCAGCTCGAAAAGCTGCTACATTAAAACCAGTTGAAGCTTTAAGAAGATACGAATAGAGAAAATAAAATTTTCTTTTTGTCGGTAAGCTTGACAAAATATATTTAGAATTGTATCTTTAATTAGAGAGCATTTGAATGATAAAAATTTCAAAGTGCTTTTAAAAATAAATAGCGAAAAAGGAGGATTTAAAAGTGGGAAAGATTATATTTTCGGTAATAATTTTACTGATAGGGGTAGTAACTTTGACTGGTTGCGTCACTATATCAAATCCCGTAACAGTTATTCCAACTAATGTGTTTGTTCCGGAAATTCCTGGCGGGCCAGGTCTTCCTACTATCGAAATAACCTATTTACCAGCTTATGGTAGTTTCGAATATTTGCATGGTCAGGTTTGGCATGTCAGGCCAAGCGATTACAGGGTAGCAGTTTTCATAAAAGTAGGAAGTGGTTGGTGGACAAAACCTTACTGGGATAGTCCGTTAACGATTATTAAATCTGATGGTAGCTGGGTTTGCGATATTGTAACCGGAGGTATAGATGAATTCGCTACTAAAATTGCTGCTTTTTTAGTACCTGCAGGTTATAATCCGCCGTTAAGACATGGGGAAAGTTCTTTACCGACTGATGTGCAGCAAAAAGCAGTAGCCAGCGTGATAGTTTCTCGTATCTAAAATTAAAAAGAGGGTCTCCAAAGACCCTCTTTCTTTTAAGCCTGGCAAATCTAAAAGTCGAACTTCCGCTTATAGTTTACAATAGCGCAACAAATTTTTCGATACATTAAGTCTACGATTTGATATAATAATTTAATGACTTTAATTGATTTTTTAATTAAAGATGGCTGGCTGAAAACGCCTCGGATTATTGAAGCTTTCCGGAAAATCAAAAGAATAGATTTTTTACCCGAGGAGATAAAAGATTTAGCTGAAATCAACGAAGCAATACCTATAGGTTATGGCCAGACAATTTCTCAACCCTTAGTGGTGGCTTTCTTGTTGGAATTATTAGACCCAAAACCGGGAGAAAAAATTTTAGATATTGGCTCTGGTTCAGGTTGGACAACCGCACTTTTAGCTGAAATTGTTTCCGGCGAGCAAAAAAAAGGGAAAATAATCGCCATGGAAATCGTTGCCGAATTGGCAGAATTCGGCAAAAAAAATGTTTCAAAGTATAATTTTTTAAAAAAAGGAATAGTTGAATTTTTCACAGCTGATGGTTCTGAGGGTTGCCAGAAAGAGGCGCCGTTTGATAAAATTTTGGCTTCAGCCTCGGCTCAAAAAATGCCAGCGGCTTGGAAGGAACAATTAAAGATTGGTGGCCGAATTGTAACACCCATTAACTCTTCAATTTGGCTTTTTAATAAGAAATCAAAAGATGAATTCGAAGAAAAAGAATATCCAGGATTTATTTTTGTCCCCTTAATTGAGAAAAATGAAAAATTATAATTTTTATTTTATCATTCTTTTTGTCTTATTTTGTTTTTTTCTTTGGCAAGGAATTTATTTAGCCAAAAATCCGGCAGAGAAAGAAAACAAGATTTTCTCAATAGCAAAAGGAGAGAGCGTTTTTCAAATTGCCAAAAATTTGGAAGAGGAGGAATTAATAAAAAACAGATGGTATTTTGATATTTACACTTTTTTAAAAGGAAAAGAAAAAAGACTTCAAGCCGGCGAATATTTATTATCTCAATCTCTGAATGTTGCGGAGATAGTTAAAAAAATTGTCTCCGGTCAAACCGCCAAGGAAAAAATTACCATTATTGAAGGCTGGAATTTAAATGACACAGCAAAGTATTTAACAGAAAAAGGTTTCTCAGCCGAAGAATTTTTGGAATTAACTAATAAAGATTTTTCGGGCCAATTTGATTTTTTAAAAGATAAACCCAAAAATCTCTCCTTAGAAGGATATCTCTTTCCCGACACCTACGAAATAAACAAAAAAGAAGAATTAGAAAAATTAATTTTGAAAATACTTGAGAACTTCGAGCAAAAACTCAATTCCCAGTTGAAAAAAGATATTTTCCTTCAAGGGAAAAAAATTTTTGAGATAGTGACAATGGCTTCTTTGATTGAAAAAGAAGTTCAAACGTTGGACGACAAAAAGATAGTTTCCGGAATTTTGTGGAAAAGAATAAAAGAAGGAATTCCCTTGCAGGTTGACGCGACCATTACCTATATCACTGGCCAAAAAACAACAAAAATTTCGATTGAAGACACTCAGATCGATTCTTCTTATAATACCTATAAAAATAGAGGTTTACCTATGGGGCCAATTTCCAATCCCGGCATAGAAAGTATTATAGCCGCCATTTACCCAAAAGAAAGTGACTATTTTTATTATCTTTCGACACCGGAAGGAAAAACTATTTTCAGCAAAACTTTGCAAGAACACAATTTGGCCAAGGCGAAATATCTTAAACCCTAAATTTTAAATTTTGATTTGAGTTTAAAGATGCTATATTGATAATGGTCGGTTGATTTCAAATAATACAATGGCAAAAAATTTAAAAAACAAAAAAATAGCTATCATTTTGGCCTTTCAAGGCTTTCGTGACGAAGAATATTTTATCCCCAAAAAGATATTAGAAAGGGCAGGTTTTCAAATAAAAACAGTTTCTTCGCAAAAAGGCTTAGCTATTGGTGACGATGGAGGAGAAGCAGAGGTAGATTTATTAATTTCGGAAGTCAATCCAGCTGATTTCGAAGGTATTGTTTTTGTTGGCGGACCGGGTTGCCTCAAATATTTAGATAATGAAAAATCATATAGCCTTGCTAAAGAAACGGTTATTCAAAATAGAGTTTTGGCAGCAATTTGTATCGCACCAGTAATTTTAGCCAAGGCCGGAGTTTTAGACAAAAAACAGGCAACCGTTTGGAGTTCCGCTTTGGATCGCGAACCGGTCAGAATTTTAAAAGAAAATCATAGCATTTATCAAGAAAAAGATGTCGTTTTGGATGGGAAGATTATTACCGCTAATGGACCGGTTGCAGCTGAAGAATTTGCCCAAGAAATAGTCCAGGCATTGACAAACAACAGCTAATTTCCTATACTGAAATATAATTTAATTTTGCCGTAGACAAGAGGCCTCTAAAAATAATTCCTCTCGAGGTAAAAATAGGCGATTTTTTACTTTGTCTGCTACGGCAGGCAATTTTTTTAAAAACATGGCCTTAACAAAAAAACAAAAAGAAAAGACTCTTGAGGATTTAATTCAAAAAACTGAAAAGCAAAAGATGATGATTTTCGCTGACTTTACCGGTTTAAAGGTCAAAGACTTATCTGTATTAAGAAAAAAGCTAAAAGAATCTGACGGAGCATTAAAAGTAGCCAAGAAAACTTTGGCCAGAATTGCCTTTAAGCAAAAAGGTATAGAGTTAGAGACAAAAAAATTATCAGGCCAGATTGCTTTTATTTTTGGTTTTAAAGACAATTTAGAACCGGCTAAAGTCGTCTGGCAGTTTAGCCAGACAAATCCTAATTTGAAAATTATTGGCGGATTTTTTGAAAATCAATTATTGGCCGCGGAACAAATGATAGAATTGGCACAATTGCCTTCCAGAGAAGCGCTTTTGGCAAGATTGGCCGGAACGATTTTGGCTCCCATTTCCAATTTTGTTTACGCTTTAAATGCAAATATTAAAGGTCTCGTTTATATTTTAGCTAATATTAAATCATAAAAGTATGGCAGAAGAAACAAAAAAAGAAGAAGCAGTTAAGGTTCCGGAAAAGTTCAAGGACCTAGTAGAAAAAATCGAAAAACTTTCGGTTTTAGAATTAGCTGAATTAGTAAAAATTTTGGAAAAGAAATTCGGCGTCTCAGCTGCGCTCCAGATGATGGCGGCTCCAGTGGCAGCTGTCGGAACTCCAGCAGCTGGTGCTGCTCAGGTTGAAGAAAAAAGTAGCTTCAATATTGTTTTGGCTGCACCTGGAGAAAAGAAAATAGAAGTGATTAAGGTGGTTAGAGATATTACCGGTAAGGGTTTGAAGGAATCAAAGGATTTAGTTGATGCGTCAGCTGCTAGTCCCCAGATGATTAAGGAAAACGCCAACAAAGAGGAAGCAGAAGAAATTAAAAAGAAATTTGAAACCGCCGGAGCCAAAGTAGAATTAAAGTAAAGAGATTTTTGAAAAGCCCAAAGCTTTTCGCAAAGCTTTGGGCTTTTTATTTTAAGAACAAAGAGCCTAAAAAAAGTATCAGCAAAAAAGCTACAACTAAAAATATTTTCCGACTGTTATTTAAAAATAAATAAGCAAAATCTATTTCAAAAATTTCAGTAGGCAATGAAATCGGTAGTTTGGGTAGTTTGAACGATTTTGAAACCTTAGATTTTTTAACTAATTTTGGCGGAGGCGAAATTCTTTTTCTTTTTTTAAAAATACTTAAAAGCGGACTAAACACTTCCTTTAAAGAAAATTCTTTAGTAGGGATCGGTGATATTGTTTCTCTTTTTCCCAAGGTTTGTTCTTTTTTTAAGATAATTGCCACACAGGCTCCCACAATTTCCAGTAATTTTTCTTTTTTCTCGTCGAATATTATTTTTAATTCTTGGCTGGAAAAATAGGGGAGTTTAGCTATTTTTTCTAATAGACCCTCAGTCTGAAAAAAATCCAGGACTTCTTTGGTAAAAACTAAAACAATATCTCCTTCAGCCAATTTTCCGGAGACAATATTGCCGAAAACCCGAAGAGGATAAGGTTCGATTTCTTCGAGTTTCAACTTGCTGTCGATGTCTATTATTTTCCCGGCTCTTATCAAAAAAATCCTCATCCCTCCTACTTTCGTAAAATTCATTTTGAAGTTTTTAAAATTCAAAACCGCAAAACTCAAATTGCCAAGCCAAGATACATCTCCTTTTTTGGCGATATCTTCCAAGAGCTCATTGGACTCTTTTAAACTTTCTTTTAGGGATTTTTCTGGCGTAAAAATTGTAGTTTTATAATATCTTTGCTTAACGGTCTTAAAAAGCTTTTCCAATAGATGAAAATTTTTGGGCAGCGCTTTTTTTAAAATCCCAACCATATAAAGGTTCCCCAATCTTTTTTCATAAATGTTTTCGGGTTCGTAAGAATAGCTGTCAAAAATTAATCCTTCCTTTTGTTTGGGATTAAAATGGAATTCAAAAACTTGCATAAAAAGAAAAGCTAATTAATTTTTATTTCTTTATTATAAAATTTCCTATTCCAGACATCAAATATTTTAAAAAGTATTTTAGTTGCTCTTTTTCTTTACTCAAAATGCAAATTTTGTTATTTTTAAATTGAGGGACGATTAGCTCATTTGGTTAGAGCGCTGCGTTCACATCGCAGAGGTGGCAGGTTCGAATCCTGCATCGTCCACCTTCAATTTTTGTTCAGTCTTGCTTTTTTTATTATTTATGCTATAATTTCAATAGAAATGAGATCTTTTAAAATATATTGGAGGTGAAAAAAATGACTGTTTTGAATTCAAAAGATAGAGTAGGAAAAAAACCAAAGAAAAGAATTAGCAACAGGCAAAGAAAAGAAAAAAATTTATTTGCTGATTTTAAATTAAAAAACAGAGAACTAAATGAAGAGATAAGAGACTTCACCAAAATCCCTGATCTTTATTTAAAAATGAAAGGCGATCAGATTCTTCAAGAAGGATCGCACTATGATGACGAAGATGCTATAGGTAGAATTTACAAACTACAAAAAGATAAAGAAAGTGGTAAAGAGTTGGAAGTTACTCTTGGTTTTGTTAGAAACATTTGGCCATCTCTTCCTACCGACAGAATTTTTTGTCTGAAGGTTTTTGAACAGCAGATTAAAGAGAACTGCGAAGATCTTAGTTTGATTTTATTTGCCGAGATTAGGGAAAATAAGTTAGTAAGCGATGAAGTACCAGAAGAGATAATAATCGAGGTTTATGGAGACTATGTGAGATATTTAACACCGGTCGGAGTGTAAATCTTTAAAAGAAAGCGGGTTTTTCAAAAATCCGCTTTTTCTTTTTGAATTTTTGTGCTTTTCATTTATTTGAAAAATTGTTATTCTAAAGTATAAACACCTCAATATGTATTTAATTTATATTGCACTTTTTAGTTATTTATTGGGTTCTGTTCCTTTTAGTTATTTGGTTGCCAAGCTTTACGGAAAAAATATTCAAGAAATCGGTTCAAAAAATGTTGGTGCAGCTAATGTCTACCGAGCTACAGGCAAGATTGATGCTTTGATTTTAGCTATCATCGGTGACGGTGGCAAAGGAGCTTTGGCGATTTTTTTAGTCCAAAAATTCGGTTTTTTAGGATACAACCTTTTTTTAGCTCAGGCCATCGCTGCTTTTTTTATTGTTTTGGGTCATAATTGGCCCTTATTTTTATTGTTTCGAGGGGGCCGAGGATTAGCTTCTTTAGTTGGGGTTATCGCTTATTTGAATTGGAAAATCATTATTTTAGTTGCTTTGGTTGTTAGTTTGGTTATTCTTTTGACCGAATTAATAATGAAAAAAAAGATAAAATTAAATGGTAGCTTAAAAGAGAAGCTAAAACAGCTTCTTTTAATATTAATTTCCCAGGTTTTTGGCCGAGTAATAGGAATATTGGTAGCGGCAATTTTGGTTTATATTCTTTATCCCCAGACTTTTAAAATTATTTTTGCCGCTGTCATTTTGGCTGGTTTAAAACACGTAAAAAGAACCCAAACTTTTTTAGCCGACCAAAAATGAAAATTATTTTCATTGTTAAACCGCCTCCTAAAAAAGATTATTTGAAGGAGGTTTTAAAATTAAAAAACCAATTTGAGGTCAGCCAAGAGTTTACTAAAAAAGAAGGGCCTCAAAATGCCCGCAATTTAGCTAAAAAGGCGATTGAAGAAGGATTTGAAAGAATCATTTTCGTCGGAGGAGACGGCTTAATTAATGAGGGAGTTAACGGCATAATGGCAGCAGTCAAAGAAAAAGAGATTTCTTTTGATTTGACTTTAGGAATTATTCCAACTGGCGCTGGCAATAATTTTGCCAAGGAATTGGGGATTCCAAAAAAGATAAAAAAAGCTTTCGAAATAATTAAAAAAAATAAAACAACTCTTGTTGACATTGGCAAGGTTAACGATAATTTTTTTGTTAATTGTTTAAGTTTCGGTTTTGATGCTCTGGTCAACGATTTGGCGAACAAGATTAAAACCAAATATCCGTTTTTACCCAAAGAGGGAAGTTATCTTTTTGCCGCTTTGAAAGAGATTTTATTCAAAATTCCTTTATTTGAGATTGGGATAAAAAGCGAAAAAAAAGATTTTAGAGGCCAACTGGTTTTGGTTTCGATAACTAATGGTTCAAGTTATGGCGGCATTTTTAAAATTAATCCTGGAGCTTCCATCAATGACGGAAAATTTAATATTTGTTTTATTAGAGAAGTAGGCAAGTTGAGAGCTTTTTTCGATATTTATAAAGTCATTAGAGGAACTCACGCCAATTTGCCGGAGGTGGGAACAATGGAGTCTTCTTTTTTGGTTATTTCTTCTCCGCAACCCTTGCCCTACGAAATTGATGGAGAAGTTCTTTTGCCCGAAAAGCAATATCAGGTTTGCGTTTTGCCTAAAAAGTTGAAGATTTTAACTCCTTAATTATGACTGAAAGAATTGAAGCCCATCTTTTTATTTCCGGATTGGTTCAAGGCGTATTTTTTCGTTCAGAAACCAAAAGAAAAGCTGATGAAATCGGAGTTTTTGGCTGGGTCAAAAATTCACCAGACGGCAGAGTCGAAGCTATTTTAGAGGGAGAACGAGAAAAAGTAGAAAAATTAGTTGAATGGATAAAAAAAGGGACCCCTGGTTCGCGTGTTGATTCAGTTGAATTAGAGTTTAGGAAAGCAAAAAACCAATTTCAAGAATTTGAGATTAGGTACTAAGAATAATTTTTGATTTTCAATTAAAAGGAAGAAATGATAAAATGAAATAATTGATAATATAAAAAATGAAAATTTTATCAAAAATTTCTTCACTCTTATTTAATCTTTTGCAAAAAATTTTTCTTTTCGGCGAAGTTTTTTTATTTCTCAGATTAATACTAAAGTTTTTAAGCGCCAACCCAGAAACTCCAGTGGTCAGTTTTGTTTTTCGATACAGCGATATTCTCATTTCGCCCTTTGAATATATTTTTCCTAATATTCAATGGCCCAAAGGATATTTTATCGAAACCGCTACAATTTGCACCATGATAGGTTATGCCTTTTTTGTTTTTATAATTTTTCAAATTTTAAAATTGTTTTTTGAAGAATAATTTATTATAATAATGTATCTAAAACATATGAAAAACAATCTTTCTAATAAAACGATTGATGGAAAAATCGCCATAGCCTTAATATTGACGATTTTTCTTTTAGCTATAATCACTATTTCTAGCGCCTACCAGAAATTAATTTCTGAATCTACGGGAGAACCTTATACTATTTGGCATTCTCTTTTGGAGATTTCTTTCCCTAAACTTTCTTTGCCTAAATTAAATATTCCGACTACTGTTTCAAATTTAGAAGATATTAGAAAATTTTCCTCTGAAGAAGATTTTAAAAATTATCTCCAAGAATCCCAGGCCCAAAGGACTGACTATTATTATGGTGGAGGCCAGGCTGAAAAAGCAGAAACAAGTGGTATGGGAGGCGCTACTGAGGCGGTGCCAGCACCAGAAAGAATTTCCGAGACCAATGTGCAAGTGGCAGGAATTGACGAGCCAGATATTGTTAAAACCAATGGTCAAGAAATTTATTTTTCTCAGCAGTATTTTGGCGTAATAAGAGAACCGATGCCTTTGTTAGAACAGGCAGTCGAAAAAATAATGCCGCCTTGGTCACAATCTCAAACAAAGGTAATCAAGGCTTTCCCGCCCAAAGATTTAGAGACTTTAACCGAGATTGATAAATCTGGAGATTTACTCTTGAATGAAAATATTTTAGCTGTTTTTTCTCAAGATGGGATTTATGGCTATGATGTTTCCAACTCGAAATCTCCCCAAAAGAAATGGGAAGTAAAATTTAATAATAATAGTTATTTGGTTGGTGCACGGCTTTATAAAAACAAAATTTATTTAGTGACTCAGCAGTTAATTAATGAAATTCATCCTTGTCCGATAAAACCCTTATCGGTTGGTGGTCAGGTTTTAGAAATAACCTGCAACGAAATTTACCATCCGGTTTCGCCGGTCCCCGTAGACACCAATTTTATAACCATGGTTTTAAATCCGGCTTCGGGCAAAATAGAAAAAAGTATTTCTTTTGTTGGTTCCTCTGGGCAGTCAATGGTTTATATGTCCAAAGAAGGGATTTATGTAACCTATTTTTATTCTGGAGATATGCTGAAGTTTTTCTCGGATTTCTTAAAAGAAAAGTGCCGAGGCCTTATTGCTGAAGAGGTTATTACTAAAATAGAGAAGTTGACCGATTATGACATTAGCCAACAGTCAAAAATTTCAGAACTAAATATTGTTTTCCAAAAATACCTTAATTCTTTAGAAAACGATGAAAAACTGCGAATCGAGAATGAGCTTTCCAATCGAATGTCAGATTATTTTAAAACCAAAAAAAGAGACTTAGAAAAAACTGGAATTATCAAAATCGGTTTGGATAATTTTGCTATTTTGGCTAGCGGCAATGTTCCCGGCTATCCCTTGAATCAATTCGCTCTCGATGAATATGAAGAAAACTTGAGAATCGCGGTGACTGTAGGCGAAAGAAACAATTGGAGCTGGGTTTTTGGATTTGGATTTGGTCGAGGAGAAAGCACCAACGATGTTTATGTTTTGGACAAAAATCTGAAAATCGAAGGACAGATTTCAGATTTGGGACTAACAGAAAGAGTATATTCGGCCAGATTTATTGAAGATAAGGGATATTTAGTTACCTTTAGGCAGACCGATCCTTTTTATGTTTTAGATTTATCTAATCCTCAAAAGCCTGAATTAAAAGGGGAATTAAAAATTCCCGGTTATTCTGCCTATTTGCATCCAATTACCAAAGATAAAATTTTGGGAGTAGGTAGCGAGAATTGGCAGGTAAAAATTTCTCTTTTTGATGTTTCCTCGCCTGATAAACCGAAAGAATTAAACAAATACACCTTGAATGAATCTTGGTCGGATATTCTTTCTACTCACCATGCCTTTTTACTCGATGAAAAACATCAGATATTTTTCTTGCCCGGCAGCAATGGAGGTTATGTTTTTTCTTATCAGAATGATAAATTGGAGTTAAAAAGAGCGGTTAGCGATATTCTGGCCAAAAGAGCGATTTATCTTAATGATTATCTTTACATCATTGGCGAGCAAAAGATTGTTGTCTTGAATGAACTCAACTGGGAAAAAATCAACGAGTTGAACTTTTAAAAAACAAGGATTTGGTAATTAAAAAACCGCAAGAATTTTTCTTGCGGTTTTCTTTTTTTTAAAATGGGCTGCTAGGGTAACTGCAAAATTCATACAAACGCCACAACGGGCATTTTCCGGTATTGCAATATTTTGTTAATTTAAAAATTCCTTGAGAAAACTTGCAATCTGAGTCCGAACAACCAAAATGAAATTCGGTATTATCCAAGAAAAAGGAAACCCCCCTCGGACAATTTAATACAATTTGAAACATATTACCGGTTGAATTTTTCATTTCAACTACCGCAAAAGCGATTTCTTTTGAACTTGCTAATAAGTCGTCAATTTTTAATTCGTTTATCTTCTGTAAAAATTCTTCGATGGGAATTTCTAGACTCTTGTCTTCAGAATTTTTTTCGAGGTTATTGAAAAAATGAATCAATACATTTTCTTTTTTCTTTTCGAATTCCAAAAAACACATTTTTTTTGATCTGGATTTTGAAGATTCCACCGCTTCATTAATTACTCTCATAGTATTCATAAACCCTTCCTCCTTTTTGTTAAAGAACTAATAATTTTTTATTTTATTGAATTTTTGAAATTTGTCAATAAAAGAGGCTTGCAATCTTTTTGATTCTTTAATATATTAAAACATCAAATGCCAAGCAAAATATTTTGCTTGGTTAGTTCTTTTAAAATTAAAGAGAGGTGCGGAAAATGTTTCAGCCGAAGTCAATTGAATTTTATGAACAAGGTTTGGAGTTTTTGGCCGAAGAGAAATTCAATCAAGCTCTGGATGCTTTAAAGGAAGCAGTAAAAATTGAACCTGGATTTGCTGATGCTCACATGGGATTGGCAATAACTTATCACTCACTTAATCTTTTTCAGGAAGCCTACGAAGAATATGAAATCGTTTTAAAGTTAAGACCAAATGATGTTGGTGTTTTAAATAACATTGGAGTTCTTTCCCTCGAGCTTAAAGATTATGAAGCAGCAAGAAAATTCTTTGAAGAAGCCTTAAAATTTTACCCCGATTGCTATTTGACTCACCTGAATCTTGCCTTTTTGCATTACAAAAAAGGTGATATTGCCAAAATTGTCGAACATAAAGAAAAAGCAGAAAAAAATTTTGGAAATTTTAAAGGACCAAACTTAATTCCGTACCGCAAAAAACATAATTCTTAGTTCATTAAAAATTTTAATTTCAAGCCCTTGTCAATCTCAAGGGCTCTTTTTTATTAATTGGCATTTTTGTTAAAATAAGATAATTTGGAATAAAGGCTGATTTTTAGTAAAATAAAATAATATGTCGGAACAAAAACCAGTTCAATTATCGCCGAATTCTTTAAACCTATTCTTAGAATGTCCGCATTGTTTTTGGCTGGAAAAACGTAAAGGCATCAAAAGACCACCTCCTTATCCCTATGCTTTAAATACGGCAGTTGATACCTTATTAAAGCAGGAATTTGATATTTATCGTGCCAAAGGAGAATCTCATCCTTTGCTTTTAGCCAGCAGAATACCAGCCAAGCTTTTTTCTAATCAGAATTTACTTAATCAATGGCGTTCTAATTTTTCAGGAATTCGTTATTACGATTCAGAACTAGAGGCAACTATTTTTGGTGCCGTTGATGATATTTTGGAATTTGAAGACAAAAAATTAGCGCCGCTTGATTATAAATCAACTGGGAGTAGCGCGCCCAATGTTTATGACCGCTTCCAACTTCAGTTGGATATTTATACATATCTTTTGGAAAAAAATGGATTTTCAACTCCTCGAAAAGGATACTTGGCTTTTTATATAGTTGATAAAGAAAATGGCTTTGGAGATAGATTGCCTTTCAAGAAAGAACTTCACGAAATAGACACTGACCCTTCGGATGTTTACGAACTTTTTAGAGACGCAGTGACAGTTTTGAAAAAAGACGTTCCACCACCGCATAGTCCAGATTGTTCTTATGGCAAATGGCTAAAAGCTGTTTCTAATTCTTAAAAATCAAAAAAATATTTTTTCAGCTAGAAATCGCCTTTTAGGCGATTTTTTGTTAGAATAGATTTACTGAGCTCGACTGAATTAAGTCAAAATTTTATGAAAAAAGTTAAAATTCTAATAACCTACGGTCCTTCCTTGGAGGAGGAAAAAGTTTTGGAAAAAACTTTAAAAATAGTAGATGGTGTTCGTTTTAATTTTTCTCACACCACCGATGAAGGATTAAAAAAGGGAGTTTTAGCAATAAGAAAAATAGAGAAGAAATTAGGAAAATATATTACTCTTTTGGCCGATACCAAGGGTTTTGAGCTGAGAACTTCGAACAAAAAACCGATTGAAATTAAAAGTTCAGTTGTCCTAAATTTGATAAAAGACATTGGCGTTAATCATCCGGCCGCTCTCAAAAAAATAAAAAAGGGACAGCTTGTTTTAATAGACGATGGAAAAATAAAAGCCAGAGTGATAGATGATAATTTTAATATTAAATTTATCAAAGGCGGGACTATTCTTTTGAAAAGAAAAATTAATCTGCCCAACCTGACTATTGAAGAAAAAAGTTTACGGAGAGAGAATTTAAGAGATTTCAAAAAGATTGCTCAATATCGTTTTGATATTGTTGCCCTTTCTTTCGTTAGAAGCGGAAAAGACATAGAAGAAGCTAGGAAAATTTTTTCAAAATATAAATATTTCCCTAGGGTTATTGCTAAGATTGAGCACGGTTTGGCCGTCAAAAACAAAGAGAAAATAATAGAAAAATCAGATGGCGTCATGATGGCTCGAGGTGATTTAGCCCTAGAAGTCAGTTTTGAAAAAGTTCCTATTTTGCAAAAGAAAATTGTTGAAATGACGAAAAAAGAAAACAAGTTAGCTATTATTGCCACCCAAATGTTGGAAAGTATGATAGAAAGTTTAATGCCAACTAGGGCAGAGATTAGCGATGTAGCTAATGCTGTTTTGGACGGAGCCGATTGTTTAATGCTTAGTGCTGAGACCTCAATTGGGAAGTATCCTCTTGAATCAATAAAAACAATGGAAAAAATTATTACCGCCACCGAAAAAGAACTGGAAATTAAAAAATTCGATTTAGACCTCAAAGACCCTAAAAATCTTATCATTAAAAACTCAATTGAAATATCGGAAAAACTAAGCATCCCCATTTTGGCTCCGACTTTTTTCGGCGAGACTCCTTTCAAACTTTCATCCT
>Ga0172364_10001622_pt1 | contig 17513 bp, 16 predicted proteins | sample LakKivSesite10cm_FD_114545 | JGI IMG/M metagenome (GOLD analysis project Ga0172364, IMG submission 114545) | Sediment microbial communities from Lake Kivu, Rwanda - Sediment site 10cm | ecosystem: Environmental > Aquatic > Freshwater > Lake > Sediment | place: Rwanda: Western Province, Lake... | reverse complement strand
CTTATTTCGCCTGAAACTGCATACCAATCACCATCATCTGGCGTCAGGCTTTCAGTCCAAGCATCTCTATCTGAAGGGATGCTTACGCCCGTGTCTCCGGAATTCCTGTATCCCAACTCAGGTGGTAAGGGATCACCAGAACCATAATAGCCATAGAAATCTTTCTTAGAGTCTACTGAATTAACTCTTCCAAGCGGTTGCCCATTCTCCCAACTGGTGTGGAAAGGCAAGAATGATATAGTTCTGTGCTAAAGCCGAAACACTTGGAGTTAGAACAGCCCCCGAAGCCATGAGGACGACCATTAGAGTGACTGCAGCGACAATTTTACGTTTCTCCATTTTCGCATCCCCTAGATTGGTTGACGAATACTTCTAATGAACCAGCCGATTGGCAGTAGCGCTAGTCCAAAAGCAACGGCATAAAAAGCAGCACCAAGGTTATAATCAAATCCCCTAACTGCCAGACCAAGAATTACCAATATGAATGCAAGCAGTTCACAGATTGCCGCAAATATCTTAAAAGTCTTACTCACCTTCATTCTTTTCACTCCTTTCTTTCTCTTTCTGCCCTTCCAATAGGGCTAGGCAGTGACTATGCCTACAACACAATATATTGTTGCCTTATAGTTTAAACTTTTCTGCTAACCCTCACTTCCCTATTTTTTCAACATCAGCTTTAACACGCTAATCATACGAATTTTGGCATCATCTCGGTTCAACTAGGCTCAGTTCTATAGGTATACTTGTCGTTTTTTATGAAGCAGAAAAAACAGGCTCTTGAAAAGCCCTACTGTAAAGATAAATTTTGTCTCGTCTTGTTTAAACTCTAAATATGTGTTTTCACAACTGTTAGGGCGTAGTGGAGGTTTAAAAGTTGTCTGTAGCACAAAGAAAATTTTTCACAGAAGTCACAGCACTAGTCGATAAGAACGTTATTGTTTTAACAACAACCGAAAAAACGTACAGTGGCACGTTAATCGGCATTAATCCTGACACTTTAAGCCTATGCCTAGCAGAAGCAAAAGACCAAGAAGGAAAAACCTTGCACAGAGTTTTTCTCAACGGAAACATCGTTGCCCAAATATTAAGCGTGGAAAAACCCTTCGACATAAAATCCCTCGCGGATCGTTTGGAAAAAGTGTTTCCAACAATGGTTAGACTTTACGAGGATAAAGGGTTCATATGGGTCATGGAAAAAGTCAAAGTAACAGAAAAAGGCGTAGCAGAAGGCTCAGGACCAGCCGCAGAACGAGTGCAAAAAGTCTACGAACAATTCATAAGTGAAACAAAAGGCTAAATAGACCATCGAAACCGTTGCTCCTCTTTCTTCCTTTCTTCTTGAACATCTCTAACCAAACCAAAAGATTCCAAAACCTTCTGAGTCTTTTCAGCAGCCGCATCCAAACCAGACAAATCAACGCTCAAATTCAAATATTTACACAAAGCCGACAAAGTATGACGCGCAGCATTTGCATCAGGCTGCATGCCCAGAGTCTCCACAAGAAGCGAATAACCCTTAAACCCTCTAATTTTGCCCAAACCCATCAAAACCCCAGCAACACCAAAAATGTTCCCAACCATTATCTTTGTCCCTAGGCTTAAAGCCTCATTCAACGTTTCAGAATCCGTGGCTGCACAGTAAATCTGCGGAGTCGCTTTCACTTCTTCTATCTTAAACCCGCCCAACGTTATCACGTAATGGCAACCCAACTCTTCAGCAATGTCCAAAACACGCCCACAAAGCTCATACTGCCCAAAAGTTGTCAACGCCTGCGTATTGCCATACAAAATAATTAAGTCATGACCGCCATCACTTCTTTTGTGATAATACAGTTCATTTATCGGAGAATTAGTGCTGCCTGTTTTAGTGGTAACCGCCAAATCTTGAAAAGAAGCAGACACAATTTCGCCGAAAAGCTTAGCTTTCAATTCATGAATTAAATGCAAAGTCGCAATGTTAGCTACGAACCCTATTCCCGGCAAGCCTTCAATTAAAACAGGATTATTCAGTTTTGGCTTTTCGTAAATCTCGATTGTGCAAACCATGTTTAGGCTTCCTAGCAACAGACACGTATGTAGAGAAAATCATAGTATAAGTGTGTTTAGCCAAAATGAAACCATGTTATCCAAAGGTGACAAGCTTTGCTTTTTCCAAATCTCGCAGAAACTTTAACGCATATTCAGGATTGGTTTCGCCGTATTCCGCTGAAACTGCCTTAAGCATATCGTAGGCATTTCGTTTTCCATCCATGAAATTCACAAACTCAGCAACTTTATTGCCGAAGTAGCGGTCTTTTTCACCAATTTCCTGATACCACTCATACTCTTTTTCGCCCAACGCCTCCTTCAGCAAGTCAAAGTTTAGTGCGCCCTTGAACAGCCGTCTAGGAATTAGCTTTTTCAATTCTGCCTCGGCTTCTGTTTCTTCAAGCTTGGCTGGAATGGCTATGGCTAACGTTTTTGCGATGAAACCTAGAGCTTCTTCGAGTGTTGCAGTTTTCTGTTGAGCTCGGTTTGCTATGTCTTCGCATGCCTTGTTTATCAGATTGTCAAGTTCTTGACTTTTTCCAAGTCTTTTCACTGACTTTGTTGCTTGCTGTTCACGCCACACTAGATGTTCTATTTTGTTCTTGCAAAGGAAAGCAGTTTTTGCTATTTCTTTGGCATATTCAACAGGTTTGTCTTTAAGTTTTGAGTCTTCTTTTTTCTTGAACAGCTCTTCGATGCCTTTTTGGGCAGCTTCTTCGATTCTGATGATGCCTTTTGAAGCAGTTTGGTTTGCTAGTTGATATGCGGTTTCTGCTGTGGCATTGGCAAGTGTTAAGGCGGCTATTGTGGTTATCCATCCGACTCGTTTTAGCGAATCTTCGCTGACTTTGTCTATTGTGTCCATGCTTGTGTGGTAGTAGAGGTCTGGCCATTGGATTAGCATAACACATGGAACAGCTACAGTGGAGTTTGTGAATTCGGCGTGGTCGCTTCCGCCGCTGAAGGTTGTGGTGTTGTAGCGGAATGTTGATGAGGAGCCGAAGACGGTTACTGAATCAAATTCTTTGATTGACTGTTCTATGAGACTGTAAACATAATCGTTCAGGTATGATGGGCAGGAGTCTGGTGTGCGGTCCAAGTTTAACGTAGATTTGCACAGTTCTTGGTTTTGGCCTACCATGTCCAGGTTTATGCCTGCTATGAAGCGGTTAAACGTGTCTTCGTGGTGAGATAGGTAGGCTGCTGTGCCTAAGGTTTCGGGAACCCAGAAGAAGCGTATGGTTCTTGCTGGTTGCGGAATTTTTCCAGAATTTATCAGCGTCATGATGGTTCTGGCGATTTCTAAGAGTGAGCCGCTTCCTGAAGCGTTGTCGTTGGCGCTTTGTTTTGGGTGGCACAAGTGTGCGACCAGGAAGATTTCTTCGTTTGGTTTCTGTTTGCCTTGTATTGTGGCGGTTACGACGTCTGTGTTGCCTGGAAAGAGTTGGGCGTCTACTTTGGCTTTGAGTTTCACGGTTTTGCCTTTCGCCAACAACGCTCGTAGTTGGTTGCCTTGACGTTTGCTTAAAGAAAAGCCAAATGTTACGTTGTCGAGTTGCTTTGCTGTGGGCCAGATGCTTTGATATGCATGGGCGTCTGGTATGTCTAGGCTTTCGCGGACGTTTGGCATTTCGTACGTAATTGTGTCAGTAATGACGCCTATAGCTCCGTGTTTGTAAACAGCTTGTTCGTGGACTGTGCGGGCTCTGCCAGTGGCTAAGACAAATTTGCCTTTCACGTCTTTGCCTTCGTAGTCTTCAGGTTTGGTTCCAGTTCCTACGTCGATGAGTTCGGCTGTGACGCCTTCGGGCGGTGTGGCTTTGCTGTAAGTGTGCAAACACTGAGGCACGTCTTCGTATCGTACAATTAGCTTTTCTTCTGGCTCTACAAGGTGAAGTTCCGCGCTTCTTACTGCCCAGCCTATTGGACTGGTGTAAGTCCAGTATTTGGTTTTGCCGTCTGCTGAGAACTGTTCAATTGTTGCGTCCGATAATCCTAGCTTTAACAGTTCATTCTTAACGTATTCAGCGGCTTCGTGGAACATTGTGGAGGCTTGAACACGGTGAAAACATGCAATTTGCTCCACAAACGATTTGGCAACAACGCCAGATAACTCATCCTTAACAAGTCTATTCAAATTCATATGTAGTTCACTTCTTTGTTATGTTATGATTAGTCTTTTGTTGCATATTCATATATATCCCAAAGGTCATCGATAACATCTAAAATACGTTTAGTGATTTCTCTCCCAAGTTTCGCAGCTTCAGCGGGCCTAACATAATGATATATGGTGAACCACATTCTATCGCTTGATTTCATCATGTTAATTAATTGAGTTATACGCTCTTGAGTTATCCATTCCGAGTACATAGTGTAATCTGCTGCCCAATCTGTTTTATATGGTCCAATAGTCTCAGTCTGAGTCACGATCACCTCATAAGTTCTAGTTGATTTCTCAGATTTCTCTTTCAATGCGAACAGCAATCTTCGAAGTTGTCCATCATCAGCTTTGCGTTTCAGTTTCACAAGGTCAGGTCCACTACCAATATGAAGTTTTACGCCAACACCATGTTCTTCAAATACGGAAAAATGTGCCAATTCAAAACAACGATATTTCTTAAATTTCCTTACAAATCCATGCCAATCTCTGGTCTTTCCAGCATAGTGTTCGAGACCTCTCTTCTGCAGTGGTTCACAAAGTAAGTTCGAAAGTAATTCATACTTATGCAGTGTATAGTTCCGTTCATCTCGATCTTCTGATAATAGCCGCGCAAAATCTTGTAGCTCAAAACCTTCGAAAGATGATAACTCTATGATTTCTAAATACCTCCTAAATTCGGATATAAGGAACCTATCTTTTCCACTCAATTCGGGTTTAATTGACACCTTTCTAAAAACTGGATATATATCACTTATCCAACTCTTGCTTAGAACACTACTACTGTCAAGTTGTTGGTGATATCTCTCTATCTGGGAAGAATTAAGCTCACTTTTTGTCTTGTTCTCCAGCAAAATTACAAAGTCATCCCCCCAAATCCATGCGTCGGGCAAGTTCTTTGCAGTTTTGCCGAACTTGGCTTTCTCAGTCTTTCCGTACGGTGAAATGCCTAAGACTAATCTCTTTGAAAAAGACGCTATCCGTTCCCTCCCTATGGTTGATTCTTGCAATGTAAAATGCAGTTTCTTGGTCGAACCGTTAATCACGGGCACACCAATAATCAGGTTGATTATCTCCTTTGAAACAGCAAAATCACAGTTTTCGAGGACATTAATCAACGCCTTAGTAGTATTGTTTTCAAGCTGAACCTCAATATCCTTTTCAGAAAAATGAGGACCACCATAATAGTAAAACAGATTCTGATGCAACTTTTGCATATTGGATCCTTTATACCTTTGCGATTAATCGAATAATAGGCTTTTGTTTAATCTAAGAAAATTGTTATTTGATATTTTGAGAATTTTCGAAGAGATGGTGCCAGCTTGCCAAGTTTGGTGGCATTTTTATATGCGTGTTTCTCTGTGTTTGTTTACGGTTTGACTGATGTCTTTTGAGATTAGAGAGAAAGATCTGCTTGCACGAATTGGCAAGCTTAAGACTAAGAGCGGCATGGTAGAAACTCCGTTACTGTTTCCAGTGACAAATCCAGTCATACAACCCATACTTCCAAAAAATATAAGAGAAGTGTTCGGTTTTGAAGCCCTTATAACGAATGCGTATATTTTGAAAAAACGTTTTCAGAATCAACTCATAGAAAAAGGCTTACACAAGTTTTTAGATTTCAAAGGAGCCATAATGACAGATTCTGGCGCCTACCAAATTCTCGTTTACGGCGACATAGAAATTAGCCCAAAAGAAATCGTGGAATACCAAGAACAAATAGACACAGACATAGCCACTATTTTGGACATTCCAACAGGCTGGAAAGTCTCCGAGGAACACGCTAGACAAACTGTAAAAGAAACTTTGAAACGCGCCAAACAGCTCTTTACTCAAAAAACCCGCGACGACATCCTCTGGGTAGGACCAATCCAAGGTGGCAAATACCTAGACTTTGTAGCAAAATCCGCAAAGGAAATGGGAAAACTGCCATTCCAAATCCACGCATTGGGAAGCCCAACAGAAGTCATGGAACGATACCGCTTCGATGTGCTAGTTGACATGATAATGACGGCTAAAATAAACATGCCCGTAGACAGACCGCTTCACCTTTTCGGCGCTGGGCATCCCTTTATGTTTGCTTTGGCTGTGGCGCTTGGATGTGACCTTTTTGATTCTGCAGCCTACGCAATATACGCTCGACAAGATCGCTATATGACCGAGAATGGAACGTATAGGCTTAACGAGTTAGACTATTTTCCATGCTCATGCCCCAAATGTGCAAAAACTTCACCAAAGCAAGCTTTGGAAATGTCTAAAAACGAAAGAGAAGTCTTTCTAGCCGAACACAACCTATACGTCTGCAGTGCAGAGCTGAAACGGGTAAAACAAGCAATAAGAGACGGCAGGCTTTGGGAACATTTAGAAATGCGAGCACACGCACATCCAGCCCTGCTTCAAGCCGTAAAAAAACTGGGCAAATACGAAGAATTCATAGAAAAACACAACCCAGAAACCAAAAAAAGCGGATTATTCTTCTTCAACTCCACAAGCCTGATGCGACCTGAAGTTGTTCACTACAGAAAAAACCTAAAAGAAAGATACACACCACCAAAGCAAGCCAAAATCCTCCTTCTCATGCCACAAACCCGAACAAAACCCCTCAGCAAATCGCAAGAATACAAGCAAATCACAAAGCTGCTCAAAAACGAAACAAAAGAAAAGCTAAACAAAATTCACGTATGCTTCTATGCGGCACCGTTCGGCGTAATCCCAATCGAACTTGACGAAACCTATCCACTATCGCAACACGAAACCGTCCTTCCACTTGACAAAGAAACAACAACATACGTAGCCAACCAAATAGCAGATTACATCGCTCGAACAAATTACAAAACAATCATACTAATAGAAGACGCAGAAAACTGGAACAAAACGATCTTAAACACATGCAAAAAAACCTGCCGACAAAAAAACACCAAATTCAAAACCATCAAAACAAAAAAACCTTCAATAAGAAGACTTCGACTTGCACTAGAAACTTCAAGTTCAACCTATATATAAGGGGGGTCTAGTCTCACAACACAAGCCAGCTTTTAAGAATTCATGTCATAATGGCGTTATAGTGAAGCCGATTTTTCTATTTTTCCATTTCTCGATAGCGTTTAAGGTAGTCTTCAACCTTTGGAAAGACTTCTTGAATTCTTTTAGAACGTTTCTTAACGTTAATGCTGTGTTGAAGCGCAGTTAATTCCCTCGGTTTACTGAAGCTTTCCACTTCGCCATTCTCTCGTTTCCTCACAATTTTTATGCAATCGTCTACTATGCAGTTTAAGACGCATGCTCCGCAGTATATGCAAAGCTCTTTCGTTATTCCAACTTCTCCCGCCTTCCAAAACAAAGCATTAGTTGGACACGCCTTTATGCAGAGCTTGCATTCCACGCCTTTACACGTTCTTTTGTTAATGGTTATGCTTCCCTCAACAAAAAACTCTTTACACCAAGCGGTGCGAGAAGCTCTTCTCTCTTTTTCTCTTTCTCTTTTTCCACCGTTTCCGTTAAAAGCTGGAATATATCAACACTTGAAGGCTTACTAGGCTTGATTTTCTTGGGCATCTCTGCCTCATCTTTTAACAAACTATTAGATTTGAAATCTATAATGCTCGTGAATTATAACTATTTATCCAAAATACACATACACAAACCTTGCTCTTTAACTGGTTTTAAGGGAAGTTTATAACTAAGCTCACGTTTTCTACAGTTCTAGGTTGAAATGGAAAATGTGCGAATTTACCACAATCCTCGACGGAAAAACAGTATTCAAAGACGCCATCTACGCGAAGATGGAAAACAACAATGTAATCGTTAAAGACGTTCTTGGACAATCCAAGGAGTTTAGAAGCTGCAGAATCATTGAAATTGATGTAAACTCTACACGCTTGGTCTTATCAAGCATTTGAACACATTAGCCTCAAAGCCAAATCATAGAAACGAAGCCAGAAAAGCCGCCGTTAAACCAAACAGTATTGGAAAGGGCAATCCAGGAAACATTCCCTTTTTCTCCAACATTTTAAAAGCCAATAGGCATCCGAGTAAAATGCCAATAATAGATGCTACACATGATATGAAGCCGAAATTGATAAACATAATCGCAGAAAGCATGGAATAAAACGTCAAATCACCTAACCCCATCTGGATGTCCCTAAAAGAGAAGCTCAAACCTCGAAGTTGATCAAGCCCGCTGCGGGCTATTTTTCCAACAGGTCCATGGTAAACAGCAAATATGTCGTAAACCGCCAAAAAACCTAAAATCAATATTGCACTCAAAGTGGGAATGGAAAACCCCAAAAATGTACCTAAAGCTCCTCCCAAAAAGAGAACAACTAGGTCGCAAATCTTGTTGTGCTTTCGAAAAATTGCGTAATCTGCTAAAGCTGTTATGAGTGAAGCCAAAATCAAAGTCAAAACTTCCATGCTGGGAATAGCGAATCTTGAAAACGCTGCATATATATAAATTGTGGAAAGCATAAAAACCGCTGTTGTGAGAGCAAAACCAGTAATCCAAGCAATCAATTTACGGCTTTTCCATTTTAAAAGCAAATACAGCAGTGATGCGCCAACTCCTACGAGGATAACGAAATAGAATGCGTTGCCAAAGGAACCGGCAACACTTTCAGGGAAGGGAGTAATTCCGTACATTTCAATTTGAGATGTTAAAATTAGAAACGCACAAAACACTCCAAACGCTAGGCTTACTAGAATAGGTGCCAAATTGATTAGTCCTGTTTCAAACTTGCCATTCAAGGATATTACCCTGTTTTGTCCATAGCTATTTCTGCCTTCAAGTAACATTTAGTGCAGAATAAACTTTGTTTTCTATCCGTTTCGAAAATGGAATTGGAAAAATACATAACACAAAACGGGTTAGAACAATGTCTTAAACCCAAAGAATGCCCAAGCTCGTGCACAGCCTCCTTCGTGATTCTCTCCAGAAAAAGCTCCATGTTTGAAGCTTTACCGTAAAATTCTGGTCTAAGCCTCCATAGCGAGATTAAGGCTGCTTTTCCTGGGCATTCTGCTTCTCCAAATACAAAATTCAACTTTGGAGCAAAAATGTCAGCGTCCACTATTCCTAAAACATGGTCTAACGCTTCATCTTTTTCAGCATAATTGTGAATTTTGCTCAAAATCATATCTGAACGGTATTGCCGTCTTGTGTTGCTGAAGGCTTCGCTTGGAATTGGCATCGTCTCACTAATTACTGCGCATTTTGTTTTTGGAAGAATCATGTTCAAGTTTTCTTGAACTCTGTTTATTACATGTGAATCCACTTGTCCAACGTGTAAGATTCCAATTTTCATAATTTCACTCTAAACCTTAACGATGTCCCCAGCTTTCGGTGCAATGGCTTCTAAGCCTAACTCGTTTCTTGTCCATTTTGCTAAAAGTTCACAGTTTCCTTCTGCGCCATGAACTACACAGATTTTTGGTTTTCCACCAAGTTTTTTCACGGCTTCTTTGAGTTCACTTGCTCCACAATGTGATGAAAAATCGAAATGCTTAACGCTAGCCTTAACCTTCCTCATTTTTCCATCGATAAGGCACACTCCCTTCTCCATCAGTTCTCTTCCAGGCGTGCCAGGAATCTGATAACTGACTAAAAATATTGCGTTGTTTGCTTTTTTTCCAATTTTTGATGTGTAAAACACTGCTGGACCGCCTTTAAGCATGCCTGCAGGAGAAATGATCACTCCAGGTTTTTTTGTAGTTTTTCTGCGGTCTCTCCAGCCTTCAATCCAATCAGCAGAATGCATTGCGTCTGTAAACAGTTTGGGGTCTCTGAGAAACTCTTTGTAGTTCATCACTATTCTGCTCACTTCACGCGCCATTCCATCCATGGTAATGGGATATTCAAAGTGATGTGCAGTTAAAACGCATGCGATTTCTTGGGATCTACCCACTCCAAAAGCTGGAACCAAGACTGTGCCTCCTTTTTCAACAACATCAGTTACTTCGTCCACAAAGCGTCTTTCCAGTTCCAAACGTTCTGTGTGGTCTTCATCTGCATAAGTGCTTTCAATTATAACTGCATCCAAATCACCATATTCCATCTTTGCGCCTTCCAAAAGTCTCGTGTCAACAGTGTTGAAATCGCCTGTGTAAAGCACTCTCTTCCCCTCAGCCTCAATTAGTATTTGTGCGCCTCCAGGAATGTGTCCAGAGTTTAGAAGCTGAAATTTGATGTCTCCAATTTCTTCTTCTACGCCAAAGTCTAGGTGCTTGTTGCTTCTCATCATGGATTTTAGCTCAAGGTATTCATACGGTAAATAGTAGCTGGAGAGGTGGATGAAGTCAGAAATTAGTATTTGAGATAATTCTAAATTTAATCTATTTGTGTATAGCGGTTTTTTCCCATGAATGTAGAAAATGGGAACTGCTCCTGAATGATCGAGGTGGCTGTGGGTTAGGATGATTGCGTCAACATCTTTAGGTGGTATGTGCATTGGGAATCCTGGTTTATGATTTAACATGACTCCGCAATCTAGCAGAACTTGCGTTTTCTCGGTCTTTACTGCAATGGCTATTCTGCCAACTTCTTGGGTTCCGCCTAGAAACCTTATTTGTAATGGGCTCATTCCTTTTCATCCGCTAATGCAGTATTCATGCATATTGCTGTTTTAAAAATGTATTGACTTTTCAGTTGAGGCAACTCTGACCAATCCCTTCTTGATGGCTTCAAAAATTTCATCAGCATCTGAAGAGGCTTGAATCTCCGTATAAGCAGTCCACAGTTCATTGACTTGGTGTGCATCGCTGCCAGCGACACCAGGCAAATTCATTTCTTTTGCTAGATTTTCAGCCATCTTATTGACGTGGGATGATGAGACACCGTTTAAAACTTCTATTGCATCAACATCATAGTTTTTTGTTAAATCCCCCATTCCAGGAGCTCTGTAGGGATGGGCTGCAATGGTTAACGCTTGTCTTTCTCTTGCAAAATCAATTACGTTTTCAACTGTCCATGGTTTAGGAGGAAGCTCGGTGATGCCTAGTAGTATTAAGTCGCCTTCAATTGTGCTTACTTCAACTCCTGGAATTATTAGAATGTCTCGGTATGTGGAAGCTAATTCTTTCACTTTGTAGTAGCCTTTAACTGTGTTGTGGTCTGTTATGGCGACGGCTTTTATGAAGGGATGTGCATAGAGTTGTTCCACTATGATTTTTGGTTGGATTGAGGAGTCAGGTGAATAGTTTGTGTGAATGTGCAGATCAACGCGCATCATAGGTTATTCGCTCTGGTTAGGTGCAAGATGTTACGTGAAGTGGCTATAAGTGGCTTGCTTTTTTTTGTGGCTCTCTGAAACCTACCCCCTCCCTTATATATAGGTTGAACCTTTGGTTTTCTGTAATGGATTCTAATAGGTTCAAGGACTGAAAATTCGATTGTTGTTGATTTGTCAAGGGGCTAATTTTGTTAGGTTGTTTTTGTCAAGCGATTTATTACATTTTCAGAAACCTGCATCAGCAGCCTTTTCCACTGTTAGTTTTCTTCCAGCTGCTACACCGTTCAAGGCTATGCCTTCTGTGTCAATCCTTCGTTTATAGATGATTAAAAATCTTAAACCATTAACAATCAACTCATAAACTTTTATTTAGCGGCATCGTTATTATAACAAAAGAAAATTGAGTGGCTGAGACTTTCTATTTGCCTCCGAGGATGCGAAGAATGGGCGACCGTGTAAAGATTGTCTTCAATCCCATGGATAAGGTGGTTGAGGTGGAACGTGGCACGATTCTGCTTGATGCGCTGAGGGAAGCGGGCATAGCTATCAACAGCATATGTGGCGGAGATGGCGAATGCGGGACGTGTAAGGTTATACTCAACAAAGGCGAAGTCTCCGACACTTCTTCAAAATACCAGAAATGGCTCTTGCCAAATGAAATATCTGAAGGATACCGTCTTGCTTGCCAAATAAAAGTTCAAAGCGACTGTGAATTCACAATTCCTGTTGGAAGTAGAATAATCAGCCCAAAGATACTGGTCAGCGCAGAGATCAGTATCGACCAGATCGAACCAGCGTCACAGAAATACCAAGCAACCATAATACCCGCAGAAAATTGCGAGCAAACCTCCATTACGCTTCACGGATATTCCGGTCCCAAGCCATCCATAAGCCGAGAAGTCTGCTCCAGTCTTCTTTCAGCGGAAGGTCCCATAACAGCAACCTTGGGCACTATCAAGACGCCTCCAGAGATTATTAGAATTGAACACGATGACAGAACTGCTTCAAATTACGGTCTTGCCATCGATGTAGGAACAACAACGATTGTTGTGTTACTCGTTGATCTAACAAGTGGCAAGATTTTGAATAAAGCTTCGGGATTGAATGGACAGATCACTTACGGCGAGACTCTGCTCACTAGAATTGCCTTCTCTCGTAAAGCCGAGAATGGACTGCGGAAGCTTCAACAAGCGGTCGTTGAAAGCCTCAACGATATAGTGGACAAACTAACATCAGACGCTGGAATCAAGAATGAGGATGTTACAAGCGTTTGTGTGGGTGGAAACACGGTTATGAACCATCTCCTGACGGGAAAAGACGTAGACTACCTTTGGTATGTGGATGCAAACGATAAGGTCACTCGAACACCTATAATCAAAAAAGCAAAAGAACTTGGGCTTCACGTGAACCCTGAAGCATACGTTTATTGCCTTTCAAATGTAAGCCGATTTTTAGGAGGAGACGCTGTCGGAGACATAATAGCCTCAGGTATGTACACGTCTGACGACGTATCTCTTTTAGTGGATATGGGAACAAACGGCGAAATAGTTTTTGGAAACAAGAATTGGCTCGTCTCCTGCTCCGTCGCATCTGGCCCCGCCTTCGAAGGAGGAGGCATCCGATTCGGGATGCGGGCAATGCAAGGCGGAATAGAACATGTTAAGATTGACCCAAAGACGTTCAAGGCGGAGTACTCGGTTATCGGAAACACTCGCCCAAGAGGAATCTGCGGCTCCGGCATTATCGATGCAGTGACTGAAATGTTTCATGTCGGTCTACTCGACTTTGCTGGAAAGATCATTAAAAGCCAAAAACTTCCTGTCAGAGAGGGAAGAGACGGATTGGAATACGTAATAGTTTCTGCTGATGAGACGGCGATTGAACGAGACATCGTGATATCTCAGCGGGACATCGATTACATAATGGATTCGAAAGCCGCCATTCTCGGAGGAATACTTGTTTTGATGAAGAAGTTCCAAGTATCCATCTATGACATCAAGAACCTTTACCTCGCTGGAGCCTTTGGCGCATACACCGACCTAAAAAACGCAACAAAATTGGGAATATTCCCCGAGCTTCCAAACGCTAAGGTTTGTCCAATCGGGAACGGTTCAGTCTCAGGAGCTTACGTCACGCTTTTATCGAAGAAGAAACGGGAAGAAGCAAACGCCATAGCACAAAGCATGCTGTACATTGACCTCTTAGCCGATGTCATGTTCGCAGAAACATACTCTCAATCCATATATATACCGGGACCAAAAGAACTCTTTCCAAACTACTATAAACAACGTACGTCCTAGTCATCCACGTTTGAATATTCAGCAAAAAATGATTTCTGAAGCATTGATGTTTGATGTTTACTCTTCTTCTTTTGGAGGCCATTTTTCTTCAAGAAACTTCGCTATGCCCGATGAATCCCTTGGTCCAACCATAACATGCCATCCAGATAAACCAGCACTCTTCAATTCGTCTTCTGTCTCTCCACTGAGCCTTGCAGCCATGCCTGGTACAATCAGATGTTTATGTTTAATTTTCTCTGCTATTCCCGAGTTTTTGACGGCTTCAGCAATCTTTTCCGCTGTCAAATACCTGCCTGCCACGGCACTTTCAACGCTGATTCCTTCAGTGTCAGCCACGATTAGGTAATAATTCCCCCCGAACTTTTTAAGGTCAGACTCAACCGTGAAGTAAGTTAGGGCGTAGTTAGTGGTCAGCATCAACGGCGACATGTCATCAGGCTTCCCAAATGAATACAGCCCAGGATCAACCGAAACTGGCTTCCTAGGATCAGTGTAGATGTTAAACTTCAATATGGCAGTGGGCAGTTGAGACCAGCCGTAGAGACTGTGCATTATCAGCACATCGGCATATCTAGATATTAACGTTGCAGCTGCAATTGTCTCCTTCCAAGCCAAAATATTCTTTGATTCTTCGCCGTTGAGCCACGATGTGATCGGCGTTCCGATAAGTGGGAAACCGAACAGTGCATCTCCTTCTCTGCATGCGCTCCTCCGTATTATGGTGAAGTTATTTACCGTATCCGATAATCCATCATCTGAAAATGTACCGGGATCTAACACCAAATCCTTGACCCCATATTCGATTAAGGTCCTAGCTAATGATCTGAGAAAAACTATGTCATTCGGAGCAAAGACCGCCAATGGACAATCATACATCAACGCCAAGTCCGCCATTTCTTTCCAATTATCTTTGGTTGCTGCATAAATCAACGGTCTCCTTCCAGAAGCCGCCACCAACCCAGCTTCCATAACATTGGGATCTAAAGAGCAAAGAATCAACGGCATCTGTGTGGCTTCAACAACCGTTCCTACAGCCGACTTAAAGGTTGTGGGATCATTTGATGTCGACCTAATAGCTATCATATCGAGCTTGAGGTTTCTGCCAATGTATTCATAGGAGAAGCCTTCGATCTTTTTAATTCTGTCCAGCAAAGCTTCTTCACCCTCAAATTTAGACCGCGACGGCATTTCATCAGTCACATCAAAAGCTAAGGCAACGGGATTATGATAAGTGAATTCATGCCGATACATAACCAGCTTGCCGCCGATCTTAACAGCGTTTTCTCCTGTACCAATGGTTACTTCCTTAATTGGCGGCGCCAGCAACTCTTTGAGTTTGTTATACTTATCTTCGTATTCCTTTTCCAGTAGGGGTGAGCATGCATCCACGAGAACCTCTCTGTTGACAAGTTTAGCCGCAAAGGCCATACAATTTGGTTCCCCGCATTTCTTGCAGTTCGTCCTTGGAAGAAGCATATACGCATCGATGGGGCTAAGAGTTCTTACACTCTTCTTTATCTCTCTTTCAGTCATACCTTACTCCTCCTCTAAATTCTCGCGTTAACCCAACTCGCTATCTTCTCAGGTTTAGCCCCGCCACGCCTCATGAAAACGTCTACGAGCTTCTTCATAGTTCTGATAGCATCTGGATGCATCATCATAAACACGTCAACACCAGCCAAAAGTAAAGTAAGCGCCGTAATCGTCTCCCACAAAGGACCCCTTATCTCTCTAGGTTCCCATTCGGGTCCCAGTTTCAGAAAAGCCTCCCTTGCAGCCCAAGCATTGGTGGTTCCAGCTAAAACTGGGTGCTGAAGCTCCGAGTCTCCCATCAAAGCCGCAAGTCTAGCTCGCTCATGAATAGTAAATGAGTATTCAAGACCGTAACCCAACGCAGCCGTCGTTAAGTCCATCAAAACGTTTTCTTGGGGCACATGGTCGTACAGTTTCCTGTTTAGCTCTTTGGCGCGATTCAAATCTAAGGCTGTGAACGCCAGCACTGGTTGCCCATATTTTGCTGCTGTTTTTGCTACATCGTCGAGAACGCCAGCATCACCCATGTCCAAAGTGACGGAGCTTAGAAGAACTCTTTCGCCTTCAGCTACCTCGGCAACTTTCGTGAAGACTGCTGCATCCTTCTTTGGATCACCGCAACCGCCAATGATGAGGGGAACGTCCACGGCTTGAAGCACATTTTCAATTGTTTTAGCGGCCTCCCTCGCTTTTGCGTCTTTAATCAGCGGATCTGTGCTAAGCAGATGAACTGAAACTACGTCGGCTCCCCATTTGTCAACAACCATTTTAGCCCATGCAGCGGTGTCATTCCAAACCTCCTCCACATGTTCCTTTATAGCCTTTGGAAGTCGAACCTCCATATCGAACACGTCTACAGCAATCACTGGTGGATGAGTGGGAGCTTTCTCAAAGAGATAGAACGCTGGGCTGGTTGCACCTCCAACTGTCACTGTTTTTCCTCGTGAACCTCCCTCGCCTTTTGTGGCTCCAAGCGTCAATTCCCTAACTTGCCCAGGATATTCCTGAGCGGATGGTTTAAAGGGAGCCTCTAAGATTGTCGAAGGTTTAACCTTTGGCGGCGCCAACGCCACTTTCGGTTTAATACCTTTCAACATGGTTGATGCTAAAGATGATGATTGCAAGATCAGTTCAGAAACTTGAAGCTCAACGTCCTCAAGCGTTATCTCTCCTTTACCCTTTAAATCTAAGAGTCCAAGTAATTCAGCGAGCTTAGTAGCAGCCTCTTTATCCCTCTTTTCTTCTTCTCCCATAATCTTACTCCTCCATTCTTCGGATGATAACTTTCTTGGCGTAAATCTTCGCGTCTTTAAGTATTATCTTGAACCCTCCTGCAGTGACTGGTACAGTGGAGACTGGTATCTCTACTGGGGCTTCGACTTCTTCTGCCACCTCGGGCTTGGGCACAGCTTCAACTGGTGCTGCTTTCCACCTTTCTACAACTGGGTGAGCCATCTTTTCGAGGAAACCCTTCAATTCATCGATTGTCTGGGCATCCTTTTCTGTGGCTATCTTATTGAGTATATCTTGCTGTATGAAATCTTTGACGCGCTTCTTAACGCTTAAAGGCATCCATACGACTCGGTTCCAACTTCCGTCGACTTGCAGAAACTTTGGAGATCTCATATATTCGATTGATAATCCGTGAAAGCCGTCTACTTGTCTCCCACCAGCTGTTGCATCCGCCATCGTTGAGAAGGGCAGTCCATTCACGGTTTTGTCCTTAAAACCACGATCAACGAGTCCTATGCCATCTACTTCTGGAATGTAGAAGGCTATGGCTTCAAAGCAGCCGCAGGAGGTGTGAGGAAACAACTCTAGCTCAGGCTTATGCTGTGACGTGTAAAGCTGGACCCGTTTAATCTCGCCCATTGTGTTTTCTTTTATAGATTTGTTGGCTCCTTCCCATTCGCCCTTGAAGGCATCTATACAATTGCCTTTATCAATCTTGAAAATCGGTCCTTTCGGATCCACACGTGCCGCCGCTCTGCCATCAAACCAGCTAATGGCTCCGCAGTTGGCGTACCTCTGAGGCGTGATTATGCAAGAGTGAGTTGGTGCAAAGGATTGGCACAGATTACAACCGTAAAATTCCTCGACATCTTCGTCTTTTAACCCTCTGGCTTTGGCGTCTCTGGTACTGTAGGTCTTCATAGCCTCATTCATCATCTCTTTTACTTTCTCTGGATCGGTGAAGAATGTTACTTGTATTTTCTCTATGAATGGCACATCACTCTTGAATAGCCTTTGAAGAACTTTCCCTATAAGTTG
>Ga0172364_10001621_pt1 | contig 17513 bp, 24 predicted proteins | sample LakKivSesite10cm_FD_114545 | JGI IMG/M metagenome (GOLD analysis project Ga0172364, IMG submission 114545) | Sediment microbial communities from Lake Kivu, Rwanda - Sediment site 10cm | ecosystem: Environmental > Aquatic > Freshwater > Lake > Sediment | place: Rwanda: Western Province, Lake... | reverse complement strand
TTTGCTTGTCCGTCTGTATATGGGGGCGCATCGGACCCAAATGACGTTCCGTCCGATATCTCCCGCCTACACTTCGCAGTTTTTCGCTGGAACCGCGCAATCTGCAGAAAGCAGTCTGCAGAATCCCGTTCGCAGTCCCCAGTTCCAGCCCCCCGTTCGCAGTCTGCAGTCTGCCAGTCTCCCGTCCGGCAGTCCCCCGGCAGTCTGCAGTCCCCCGGCAGTCTCCCTGTTTGGAGGCCCTCCGCCTGCAGTCTGCAGTCCTCCAGCTGGGCCGGGGATCTGCAGACTGCCGGCCGGCCACATGGGGTCTGCGGTCTGCGGTCTGCGAAGGGCGATAGAGGCCTCTCGCACTCATTAGCTGGCAGCTTCTTTGCTGGGAGTTTCCGCCCTGGGTGCCCGCTTTTTCCGGCCGCTCGCCGCCTGCAGTCCCCCGTTCGCCGCCCGCAGTCCCTGCCCGTTTGCCGTCTGCAGTCCCTGCCCGTTTGCCGCCTGCAGTTTCTGCAAGTCCCCCTGCGGTTTCCCGCCGGTCGCCTGCAGGCCGCCCGTTGGGAGCTTCGGCTGGCGGGCGGATTTCCGCTGGCGGCCGGGCTTGCGCGGCTTGCGGGCAGACTGGCAGGGGGCCTCTCGCCGGGCCTCCTGCCGGCAGGCGGCCAGCCTCTCATCTATCAGCCGGCAGACCGCAGTCCGCAGTCCCGCCTCTAGTTTCTCCGCCGGTTCATTTGTCCGCAGACCCCCTGCAGTCTGCGGGGGGCCGACCGCCAGCAGCTCGCCGCCGGCAGAGCTCAGGCCGGCAGAACTGGAGGACGCTGCAGTGTTCAAGTTGTCGCCCAAGCCAGCAGAACTAGGGGCCCCCATTTGTGGGTTGTCGCCACTTGTGCCGCCTCCTTGTCCCCCGGCATCTGGCCGCCACTTGACCCCCGGGGCATTTTCTGGGGGCGGCTGCTGGCTGGTCGGGGCCTCCGAATCTTCTTGCTCGTCCAGATTGTCGAGGGTGACTGGTGTCCGCTGGCTGATTGCGTGACGTAAGTCTGAACGATTGCAGGCGGCCTCCCGGAATCCAATGAGCTGCCGGACACGACCGCTGGAACTGATGAACTCGGACATCTTAGACCTCCGTTTCTTGGGCCCGCAGCAACTCTGGCAGGCGGGCAAACTGTCGGGATTCCCATGGCAGCCAGCAGCCCGCCGATAGCAGCTGCTGTCTGCACCCCGCAGACCGCAGAACGCCTCTTATCCGCCGCCGTAAGGCCGGAACTTCTAGGTTCAGTGCCGCCCAGTGTAGATACCGCAGGCCGTCTGCAGTCTGCACCAGATCAGCGTAAAGGCGCCCCCAATAGCGACGCCCCCACCAGATGTGCTGCCGGCGGACTGCCAGCTGCGGGGACCCTTTCCGCCGCGGGCTTCTGCACGCCGGGCTTCTGCACGCCGGGCTTCTGCACGCCGGGCTTCTGCACGCCGCGCTTCGGCACGCAGCGCTTCGGGAGCCACTGCAGATCGCAGACCTCATTTCGCCTCTCCTCTCTTGCGGCCAGCCGCCTCCATTCATCTGTCAGCCTTGGGTCCTCCACACTCTGTGCCCACTTTTTCCCCAGACTCATTTCATGCATCAGATACAGCAGATAAGCCTCGCTTCTGTCGGCAGGCCCATAGCGCCCGCGGACCGCTGCCAGCTCCTCTTCCACATTCTGCCAACTGTCTGGCTCCTCCAGATGTTGCCGATCCACAGCATGTGGCCGCCTGCGGTTCCTGCGCGCCGTCCGTTGCCTGCCCATCGGTTTTCCCGTCGTTCATCTCTCTCCTACCGCCCTCTGGCCCCCATTTCCGCTCACCGACTGCCCCCTGCCACCTGTAGTGCCGCTCGCGCCACTAGAAATTCAAGCCACCCAATTGGGTCAGTTGGTCATTTATCTGTACGGTACAGTTATACGTCTGTGGTATTTCATCCCTTACCCATTTTGGATTGTTCATTTATGGTGCTAATAACTATTAGGTATTATTCACTGACGCGTCATTATTCCGGCCAAAAGTAGCACATAGCTGGTAGGGGGTCCCTTGGCTTGAAGAGGCACTTGCTGGGAGTGAACTAGCGTCTGCGCTAAGCGCACCCGCTTGTGGCGAAGAGGCGTTGCGCTAAGCGCACCTTGCTTGTAGCTGATGTAGCATTATGCTAGAGAAGCACTAAGCGAGAACCGATCATAGCGAATAAAGGTCTATACTGAAGTTGAGTTGATATAGTCGTTCGAAACGAGAACCTAATAATGAGCATTTTATCGTCGTTCGAAACGAGAACCTAATAATGAGCATTTTCTGGCCCTTTTTTGTCAGTCAGAAAGTTCAGTCTATCAAGGACTTAGAAAAGGGCCTGACCTTTTTTGTCTGGGAAAAGTGACAATTTGGGTTAGATACCAAACTGGCATCGAACACAAACTGAACCTAAGTCCTCGATAGATCAGAACTAAACCTTGAAGGTAATACTAGTTTGGTGTTGGCACACCGTTTTCTAGTCCCCCTGTTAGAAGGTTTATGTTATTTGGAAATTGAATAGAGAGTGAGAGGATGTGAGTGGGAATCCCGGGTGGAATAACCCACCCGAAAACAAGGAGGAGTACAATGGCATCGTTACGGTCGGAGGTTTTCGAGCTGGTCAGTCAGACCAGAACGAAAACATCGGTCGGAGGGCTCACGCGAACGTCAGCGTGCATCGCGATGCTGGTGAATCACGCTGGTGTGAGCCCCGAAGTGGGGGCGAACCTCATGACCATTGTGAACAACACGATGGTATACCACGCGGAGGCAAGAAGGGGGTTGAAGAAGTCGAAGTCCTCGAAGAAGTAGAGACGTAGAGTGTCTTCCGTCTGCAGCTCCCAGACTGGGAGCTGCAATCAGAAAACTCTCGCTCTTTGGCAATTGAATATAGCGCCCGTATGTAGTACCTGCGGGTATCCCTCTCCATGAGGGAAAGGAAACACACAGCATGACATGCAAAGTGTCGGAGATCGCACAACTCATGGAGTCATGGGGATGGCGCCCAAACGTCGTTCTGATGGCACTGGAGCTGTTCCGTCCGAGTATCATCCGCGGCGTGCGTCATGGGGCGAAAGCGGAAACGGTCGGAGAAGTGATCCGGAAAGTGGTAGTTGACATGGCGTGGGGCCCCTGGGAAGAAAGTGACAAAAGTTGACGTAGCGGGAGGGCAAAGTTTGCCCACTCGTGGGATCCTTTGAGATACAGCTAATAGTATGGGGAGGGATACCCGCAGGTACTGCATACAGTTGGCACACCATTTTCTTGTCCTTTTTGAGTCTTTGGAATGTGCGGGGAGAAATAGGTCTCCCCGCCAGTTTGGAGGTGTAGAATGTCTCAGTTGGGTGCTGTGATGGCGTCGGTGACGAAGGATGACTCATCGGGGCTGGAAATGGATGTGAAGGTCGTGGGCGTCCCCATCAGCGAGGGGGAGCCGTCCTCCACCGGCAAGACCATCAAGGTCACGTCGGGGATGGCGCTCCGTCTGGCGAACGGCATCAGCTTGCAGGTGCTGGTGTACCGCAAGCCCGAAGGAGGGCCGAAGTCCAACCCCGGTAAGAAGGTCCGCCGATAGGCCCTTACCGAAACACCCGTCGAAAGACGGGTGTCGGCTGGAGATAGCGACTCCAGCCCTGATGAGGTGCGCTAGATGGGGAGGCAAAAGACCTCACCGGAAAGGAGTCACCATGCGCACAGTCGACGACTTGTCGCCCGAGGTTGTGGCAGAGATCCGAAGTGGACATCAGGCACGCCTCGTACGGGCGTTTCTGTGCGATGTCGACCTCGAAGGCGAGTCCCTTGAGGAGGCATGCCTGGAAGGAGCGGACCTCACGGGGTCGAGCCTCGTGGGAGCGAACCTCCGAGGAGCCACCCTTGCGCGTGCCCATCTCGAAGGCACTGATCTCAAGGGCGCAGACCTTCTGGGCGCCGGTTTCTTCGGTGCGGATCTCCGAAAGGCGAACCTCTCACGTGCGTCCCTCGTACTGGCGAGTCTCAAGCACGCAGATCTCGAGAGCGCGAACTTCGAAGCCGCAGACCTCTCAGACGCGTACCTAGATGGCGCCGTCCTCTGGGAGGCAAACTTTACGCATGCAAGACTCAGGCGTGCGAGCCTCCAGCGTGCGGACCTCTGGAATGCAAGTCTCAGGGGCGCTGACCTTGAGAATGCAGGTCTTAGGGGTGCAAGCCTTGAGGGTGCGTGCCTCGTGGACGCAAACGCCAAGGGCGCATCCTTCATAGGAGCGGTCCTTGTGGGTGCCGATCTCCGAGACACGAACCTTGTAGGGGCAGATCTTACGGGCGCGGATCTCAGAAACGCCGATCTTGTTGGGGCGCGCCTCGAGGGCGCAAACATTGCAGGAGCGTGTCTTGTGGGCGCCGATCTCGAGGGCACGTGTCTCGTGGGTTAGATCTCACGAGCACGCACTTTACGGGGGGCGCTCTTCGAGAAGCGCCTTTGAGGGTGGTGGCAGTAGGGTGTCGCCAGCAGAGCGGGCAGAAAGGAGACGCAGACATGCGGACGATAGAGGACTTGTCGCCCGATGTCGCTAGGGAGGTCCGCCGTGGGTGTGGGGCAAAGCTCGCACATGCGGACTTGCGCGGCGTCGACCTTGAGGGCGTGAACCTCGCGGGTGCGTGCCTCCGGGGCGCGGATCTCGCAGAGGTGGACCTCAGAAACGCGGATCTCGGAGGCGCGGATCTCACGAACGCGTACATCGCACGCGCGAAACTCATGCACGCGAACTTCGAGGGTGCGACCCTCACGTATGCGTGCCTCAAGGGCTCGTGCCTCAAGGGCGCATGCCTCAAGGGTGCGCACCTCTGGCATGCGGACCTCAGGGACGCGAATCTCGAGGACGCGCGCCTCGAGGGCGCGTATTTCGGGAGCGCGGACATCAAGGGGACGATCTTCGAGAAGCGCCCTCGCAGGCGGGAAGGAGTGGCGGGAAAGGAATAACCTGGCGGGTTTCCGCCAGTAGAGTCCGCCCGAGGCGGACAAGAGAGGAGCCGTAGCATGAACTCGCGTGACGCCGTAGTGTGCCTTCAGGGACGTGAGACTCCGAAGATGTCGGTCTCAGACTTAGTGTCCATGGTAACGACGTCCCGGGACGCCATGGCCACACTGTGCTTTGCCCCGGCGGGACGACTCAGTGCCGCCCAAATCCGGCAACTCGTCGCGCACGTCGATAACATCGGAGATGTCCAGTGCGTGCTCAACGAGGTATACAACGGCGAGTTGGACCTGTCGGCGGCAGACCTCGCACGGCTGGAGAAGATCGCCGGGGAGGCATAGCCCGGCGGACTTGCGTTAGTGGCGCTCGTACAGAGGAACAAGGAAGGAGCTGTAGACATGAAAGACTCGAATCTGCAGGATGTCCTGGAGACGATCTACTGCGAGATGTCAGAGAACCTGAGCACCGGAGGCTGGACCCCGGCCGACCTGCAGTTTGCCTGGCGCGCCGGGCAAGCCATCGTGGAGGACGGCGCGGTGCCGAACGGAGACCCCGATCGATCGCGTGCCGGCTGGATCGACTTTTTCCGTGAGATTCTGGAGGCCGGAGAAGCCCTCTGGACGGTCCGCGTAAAGTGGGCCTTCTTCGATCGGTTTCTCCTGGCCATCACGGACGGCAGTAAGAAGGGTGGTCCAGGTTTCGACGAAGAGTTGGAGAAGATCGCAGACGTTTTGCAGTCGGGAATCCGGCCACCCCTGCGGTCGACCTGCCAGATGCTCCGTCGTAAGGCCCGTCAACTGCGGGCCCTCATCACGGAGTTCGAGGCCCGACGCGCTGATCTGATGCTAGAAGTGTGTCCGCCAGACGTGGAGGAGACCACTAGTGCCAGCTGAAGCGGAGACCGTCTTCGATTGGCCGATAGAATACCGGCAAGTTCCGGGCGGGGAGAAGGCATTCTGGGCCTACCGCCGGGGGACCTACGAAGATGCCTGGTATTCTGCTGCTGATCTCATACATTCGCTCCGATGCGACCTGCATTGTTTGCGGGCGACGGTCTACATCGATGGACAACCGGTCTTCATAGGGGAAAACAGTGAAAGGGGGCGAACGATGAGATACAGAATCAAACATCGCGAACACGGACTTCTTGCAAAGACGACGGAGCTCAGCATTGCCCTCCAGTTAGTGCAGGAGGCAAAGTACTTGAAGGGGCTTCAAGGGACCTACATATGGGATCGTCGAGAACGGCGGCGAGTTGCGGTAGAACTTCGTCCGCTTTACGTCGACGATTCAGTCGAAGCCAGGCACCGGTTCGCGGCGGGGCGCCGCGAACTCCAGATTTACAGGAAGCAGTTCTTCCTGGTAGATAAGAAGGAGGAGTCCAAGATCATGAAGCAGAAGAACAAGCTGAAGACGCCGGACGTGAGGAAGAAGAAGAAGAAGGTTCGCCAGTCGGACGAGGAAGAGGACCAGCCGAAGAAGAAGCGGCGGACCATTCAGTCGGTCGTCATGGGTATCCTGACGGAGGACCCCGCGGCCTCCACGCAGGACATCATCGACCGGGTGCTCGCGAAGTTTCCCGACAGCAAGATCAACAAGGCGCACGTCGGGTGGTACCGCGGCAAGGCTCGCCAGCTCGGAATCTTGGCGTCCCCGAAGCGGGCCAAGAAGGACGAGAAGCACCAGTCGCGTCAGATCGACGACGACGACGACGACGAGGAGTAGTGACATCAACAAAGCCCGTTGCTGGCCTGGCAGCGACGGGCTTTTGTTGTCTCTGTGCCACTGTGGCAAATACCGCACAAAACTTTTTTCTGGAAGTCGTCTTTGTCGATTTACGTTCCAGAGTTTTGGGGTTATGTTTTCCGGTGAATCAGTTGGCGACGAAAGAAAGGTGAAGAACGTGAGCAGAGCGCCCGCAGCAAAGATGTCGACCATCCCGTTGAGTGCCCCGGTGTTGAAGGTCTGCCTGCTGCGCTACGGTGCGGCGCTCCCTATGAAGGCCTATCCTGGAGACGCCGCTTTCGACGTGTATCTGGTGGAGTCCTTGCGAATCCCGGGTAACTCAGTCCGGACGGTCGGTCTGGGGATCGCTGTCGAGATGCCCGCAGGTATGTATGGCATGATACTCGAGCGATCGTCCTGCGGCAAAGAAGGGGTCGTTTCCATCGGACGGCTGATCGACAATGGATACCGAGGAGAGCTACACGCAACGCTTGCCAATCTAACGGAGTGGGAGATAGAGTATGCGCCCGGCGAGCGCGTCGTTCAGCTCCTTCTGGCTAACAACAATCCCGGCCTTTCTGTCGAGCAGGTGGACCAGCTGGCCGATAGCCCGCGCGGGGAGAAGAGGCACGGCTCGTCGGGCAGGTAACTAGGGAGGACTCGATAATGGCGAGGCTATCAGTCGGCTTCAACTGGGACTTTCAACTCCTCGACCGCCTGCTGGCATTGGAAGGGCCCAATCAGATTGCCTCTGTGTACTGCAGTTTGCCGTACTTCCTGGAGTCCGCTCGACCAGACTCACGCATTCCTTTTGCCAATCTTGATCAGCTCGAGCAGCTGGCCGACCGGATTCCCATTCATTACTGCCTAAACAGCCCGCGGGCTGTAGTGGACGAAGCCCTTTTCCGCGGGCGAATCGGTCAGCTCGTGGCGAAGGGCGTCCACACCTTCATTGTGGCGCACCCCCAAGTTGCCCAGTGGATAGAAGAAGATACCTCGGCGACAATCATCTGGTCGACAATCATGGAAGTCGCCGACCTTCGTACAGTCTTCCGCCTAGCGCAGAAGACGCCGACTCAAGGAATCTGTCCGTCGATCTACATGAACCGGTCGACCAGCTTCTTGCGAGGATTTTACAGCGTCTGTGAGACCACCGGAATCATGGGCGAGCTCCTCGCGAACGAGTTTTGCACTCTCGCCGACGGTCCCTGCCACATGCGGGCCAGCTGTTATGACTTGCACGCCTCTAACCGACGGGTACCTGCCGGCGGTTATCCTATGCGCCTATGCATAGAGTCCCGACGGTCGACTCCGTCTAGCTGGATTCGGGCGCCATTCATTCTGCCGCAATGGATCGGACGGGGCCCATACGCAGACGGGTTCACCTACAAGATCACCGGCCGGACACACAGCTCGGACTTCATTTATCGCACAGCGAAGGCCTACGTTGAGGGCCAGTACACCGGCAATCTGTGCGACTTGTGGGGCCCCTTAGAGAAGATTTGGGGGGATGTCCCCATTTTGCCTTATCTTGCAGCGTCCGTCGTCGATGGCTTCTTCGAGAAGTTGCTCGATCACGGCGAGCGCTGCTCACGGAGGACATGCGCCGATTGTTCGTTCTGCGATACGGTTGCGCAGGTTGCGCAGGACGTCCACTTTCAGAACCTGGGAGAGCAGTAGTGCATACTCTGTCTAAGACAGTTCGACTGCGAAAACTTGCACGCAGGCTAGCTACCTGCATAGCCTGCCCCGGGCTAAACATTCCGCAGGAGACAATGTCGGCGCCCCCTTATGGGTGTCCCGATTCCCCGGTCATGCTCGTCGGGCAATCTCTCCACAGCTACAATCGAGAAACCCCCCGCCGACAGATCCCCTTCGTTGGGCCTTCATTCATACGGGACTCCGGCAACGTACTGATCGAGACAATAGAAGCTGCAGGCTTCAAGTTCGCTGACCTGTTTACCACAAACGTCGTCCATTGTCATCCTCCCGATAATCGAGCGTCAAAGCCCGCCGAGACGATGGCCTGTCGGCATTTCTTGCTGACGGAGATCGACATTGTTCGCCCCAAGCTGATTGTGGCGCTGGGCAACCCGGCGGGCATCGCGCTGGATATATCCGTCCGCAACCGCGTGGTGCCGATTCACCTGCGGCTACAGCATGGAAGCTTTCGGACTGCGGGCCTGCTAGTCTACCATCCTGCCTACATCCTGCGACTAGAAAAGGTCCCAGAGGAGGCTTCTCGGATAGCTGAATGGGGAGCCACCTTTACTTACTACCTACAGTGCTACATGAACGGGGAGCCGCCCAAATGAAGGCAGACACACTGACGAACTTCATCTTCGACGCGATAACGAGCTTCCGTTGGATATTTGGCGCTCACGCTTTCATCACGTCTAGCGTCGACAGTAGTCGTACGATGTTGTTGAAGGCGCTCTTTGACGGCCTCCCGCAGGTCATCAAGGACTCCGGCATCAAGATAGGGGATCTTGCACGCCTCTTGAGTTACCTCCCACATTATCTGCGGTACTGCGCCCGCCAAAGTCATTGGCTGGTCAATCTGGCGGAGGCCTTAGACACAGATCGCGGTCTTGTTGCCGGCCATCAAGACTTTACCTCCGCCAATCTGACGATCGAAGACTACGTTCTCGGCCTGTTTGAGGAAAACTGCCTCGTGATGTGGGACACAAATGTCCTGAACCGGCTTCTAGGCGGACGTCGCATTCTGGATTTCGGCTGTGGCGGCGGTTTTCTCTATGCGCTGTGCCGACAGCTCGGCGATCCCATCCTTGACTATGTCGGCTACGATCGGCCCGAGGTTCTTGCCGTAGCCCGCCAACTGTGGGGGGCGGCCCCCGAGACGGCCCCCGCCTTTACGTCTCATCTTGACCCAAATGACCGGTTCCATGTGGTGTGGCTTGCAAACGTGCTACATAGCCACGGAGATACTTTCTGCCAGCTGCTAGGGGAAGCCGCTCTACATGCCTCGGAGCGCATCTACATCATTGAGCCCCATCCTGGCGCCGCGTGGACCGACATGCTGGGGCTGCAGTTGCGCGCCCATCACAAGGACGCTTGTCTGTTGTCTCCTATGGCCCTAACGACAAAGATCCTTGACGAATACAATCCGCAGGCAGAAGAGATGCTGATCCCCGGCGACATTCACCCGGTTTCCGATACGTGCTTCGCGATGGAAGTCCGAAAGGGCAAGCATGCATAAGCGCGCGCTTTTGCAGCTTATTCGGAAGAATGCCTTCAAACATCAGATGGTGGCCTTTGACACAGAGACGACGGGGCTTGAGCCCTACTTCGGGCCCACCTACATGAAGTTGCTCGACGGCCGGGAGTGTAAGGCCAAGGGCGGGCGCGTTTTTGGGGTGTCGCTCTGTGATACCGAACTTCACACGGTCTTCACGCGGGTGGACGAGCCCGAGTTTTCTGTTGTCCGGCAGATTCTCTATAGCCGGAAGATTCGGAAGATCGCCCATAACTATGCCTTCGACAAGGTTATGTGTGATGTCTCCAAGATCGCCGTCCGCGGGCTCTTTGACGACACGATGCTAATGGCCCGCCTGCTAGTAGACTGGATGCCGGCAGCGTTGAAGTTTCTCGCCCGGACCATTCTGCAGGAGGATACGCAGTCCGAATTAGCAATCAAGACAGATTTGAAGCGCCGGAGATCGACCTACACTCGAGCAGGTCGCCCAAAAGGCTACGTCAACTATTCCTTCGTCGAACCGGCGCTCATGGAGAAGTACGCTGCCGACGATGCCAGATACACGATGCTACTGTTTCTCTTGTGGAAGACCGACGTCATTCGGCAGTTCCGTTTTCTCTACAATCTGGACAAGACGATGGCAGGAATCTGTATCAGGCTAACCCATAAGGGGCTGCACGTTGACATTGCGCGCTTAGAGCAACTGCACGACGAATGTCAGACCCACGTCGCTGGATGGCGGCAGATCCTACTTGATGCCGCCGCCGAGCACGGTCTGCCAGATTTCAAGCCCGGTAGCCCCAAGCAGATGGCCGAGTTTCTCGCTGCTTGCGGTATCCCCGATGTTTACCTGCACGCGGGGAAGAAAGCCAGCGTTGATGCCAAGACACTCCTCCGTTTGGACGACGACTGCCAGCTGAAGATCCCTGAGTTGGGGGCCGTTCTCCGTTATCGCAAGGCCAGTAAGTTGCTGTCTACCTACATCAAGCCTCTGCTCGAGCGGGCCAAGCAAGGCGGTGGGATTGTCCACCCGCTCTGGCGTACGGGCGGGGCAAAGACTGGCAGGTTTTCCTGCGATCATCCCAGCGTCCAGAATCAGAAGAAAGTGAAGGTCGGCCCGGACCAGCGTTACGACATTCCAATCGACATTCGGACGGTCTACGTTCCGGCAAGCGGTTGTGTTTTGCTCTACGGCGACCACAGTCAGATCGAACTGCGCTATCTTGCCGCAGATAGCCAAGATCCGGCGCTCCTCAAGGCCTACCGCGAAGGGCTCGACATTCATCAGCAGGCAGCTAACGATCTGGGGACAGAACGTTGGAAAGCTAAGAACATCAACTTCGGGGTTACCTACGGCGAAGGTGCGGCCGGTGTCGCAGCCGACTTAGGAATCCCTTTCGCAGAGGCTGACGCCATCATTCGGGGGTGGTATGAAGCTCGCCCGGGGGTACAGGAACTCAAGAACCGGAGGGAGCGCGAGATTCGCGAGCGGGGCTATGTCGAAGACATGTTTGGCCGGCGATACCATATCCCGCAAAAGCTGGCATACAAGGGCATCAACGCCGCCATTCAGGGTGGGTGTGCTACCATCTTGAAGATCAACATGAAGGCCGTATGGCGGGATGCACGTCTCCGGCAGATCGCTCCACTCATTCTGACGGTGCACGATGAACTGGGGTTTGAGATCCCGCGATCTGACCTCTCTCGGAGCTTAGTCAAATACATCTGCCGGCGGATGGAACACGTCCGACAGTTTACGCAGCACGGTGTCGGCCTGGTGGTCGAGATCAAGATCGCAGACGCTAGTTGGAGCAAAGCGGAGGCCTATAATGCTTATTTCTCTTCCTCCCGTGCTCGTTGACACACGGGAAAAGCTCCCGTGGACGTTCTTCAAGCGTTGGCGGAGGGCCCACCTCGATGCAGGCGACTACACGCTTGCAGGGTTAGGCAAGCAGTTTGCTATCGAGCGCAAGGGGTCAGTTGGCGAGCTAGTCGCCAACTTTACTCACGATTGGCCGCGATTCGAGGCCAGTCTCAAGCGCCTGCAGACACGGAAACATCGTGCCATCATTGTCGAGGCCTCTTTCGCGCAGGTACTCCGTGGGTCAACCTTCAGCCGAGCGCCAGATTCCCTCATCCTGGGCCGGATAACCTACATCCAACTGCACATGGACATCCCGATGTTCTTCCTGGGTAGGATGGCGTCAGTATGGGTGCCTTTCATTTTCTCCAGGTTCTACCAGCAGTTGAAGGAGAAATAGCAATGGTCCGTCGCTTCTACTCCAAAGACGACATTACCCGGCTATCTGGCGTTCTGGATAACCTGTGGATCAGCCGGGAGCACGTGGACCAGTATGAAGAGCTGAAGCAGATAGCCTATGAACAGGATACCAGCTTCAGCGCCTTCATCCGGACGCTCTTACCCTCCTTGCATGCCCTTGTCCGCCAGGCGTGGAACGACAAGATTCCCGCCGATCAGCTTGGGCTCCACGTTGTAGGGAAGGCCAAACATGCGGCGCGAAAGAAAGGTTAGGCACTATGGCCCCGCGTTTCCCGGACATATTCTCCAGCACTTCATCCGGGTGCCTGCCGATCGCTGGAAAGACCCGCGCCGGCATGCGTGGACCGATCCGGTCTTCGGGATCTGGGCGATCATCTACAATGTGCGGATACTCCGCCGGCTTACAGGCACAGATAAGGCCATTGGCCTAGGAACGAGCGAAGATGACGACCCGATTACAGACGATGTTAGAGCGGCTTGGGAGCAAGAAAAGCGGGACTATGAGCGCCGGCAATCTGGTGGTAAGCCCCTCATGGATTGACTACTTCTGCGCCTGCAAGAGGAAGGCCTACTGGAAGTACAACCGAAGGCTCGTCCCGCGGAAGATCGCCTGGAATCTCGTGATCGGGACGTGGGCGCATTTGGCGCTTGAAGTCTACTACCGGGATTGGGACATCGATTCCGCCTTGCAGGCTGTGCGTGCAGCAATCAAAGAGTTCCGCTGCCAGCATCCGCATCTTGATGTTTACGACGAGAATCAGTTTCATCTGGCATCCGCCATCGTATTGGGGTTCCTAACGGCCTACGCCCAATACTACTGCTGGGAACAGGAAAAGTGGTGGGTTGTTGCCACTGAAGTCAAGTTCGACGGAATGCGCCTGATGCCTCGCGTCCAGGCCAAAGGCCGGGTAGACCTGCTAGTTGAGGGGCCGCGGGGCCTGGTAGCCGTCGAACACAAGACCCGCAGCATGATCACTGGCGGCTATTTACAGGCCTTGCCGATGGCTTACCAGTCGGCACTCTACCCGATAGCGGCAGAGCGGAAGTTCGATCTGCCGGTCCACAAGATTATCTACAACTTCATCCGCAAGCCTAACATACGCCAACGGAAGAATGAGGAGCCGGCAGACTTCATTCGGCGTGTTCGTCAGGACTACAGTGATCGGCCTCAAGAGTACTTCTACCGCGAAGTTGTCCGGATGACCGGAAGGCGGCGTCGCCAGACTCTCGACGGACTGACACAGGTCTGTAAGGAGGCGCGCTCGAAACTCCGAGCAACGGAAGACCCGCTTGTCGCTTACTACAGAGAGCCAACCGCCTGCACAATGTACGGCATATGTGAGTATATGCCATTGTGCCTGCGGGGGGAAAGATCATCTGTCATGGCGATGTACATGACAGACAAAGGAGAAACGGAGGAATAGAAATGCCAAGAAGAGGCCGTCGCCGTTCAAAGCCGTTGCCGGCGTTCAAATTGGAGAAGCATCCGTCCAAGCCGGAGTTCACCGTCGGCGACACAGTCATGCTGCTGTATGGGCCCCCAAAGATCGGGAAGACCGAACTCGCGTCGTATTTCCCTGGCGTTTACTTCCTGACAACGGAGCCCGGAGTGAAGTTCCGCCGCGTCCGTAGTAGCCCGCTCCATACCTGGGAACGCTTCTTGGCCGCTTGTGACGCCATTCGGGACGACGATTCGATTCGCACCGTCGTCATTGATCGCGTCGACACGCTTTTCAAGTACGCGATGGCCTACGTGTGCGAGCGCGACGATGTAGACCATCCGTCAGACGAATCACACGGAAAAGGCTGGCACCGAACTGGCATAGAGTGGGCTGAAGGCATCGACAAGGTCGTCAATCTGCAGAAGGGGGTCATCTTCATCGCCCATGAGGCCGAACGCCGGTATGCCACTTCTGCCGTCGAACTGACGAAGAAAGGCCCGAATATTCCGAAGACCGGCTACGATGTGCTGAACGGAGTATGCGATTGGCTGTTCTACTATGGCATGCTCTGGATGAAGGTCAAGACTAAGTCCGGCAAAATGAAGGGGAAGATAGTGCGTGCCCTACAATGCCGGCCTACAGAAGACATCGACGCCGGCGATCGGACAGGCTACTTTTCTCCGACTGTTAGGATGCCCTATGGTAGGGCCGCCTATGAGAAGCTCGTCCAGGCTTTCGATGAAGCCCTCGAGCAGATCGATAAGAAGATCGCCGCCGATCAGGGCGCCGATTGAAGGAGAAAGGAGGATCTCATCGACATGCACTAGTCGCAATCGGGTACAGGACCGACGTATAGGACAGAGCCGAAAGGAAAGCAGACCATGGCGAAGAAGTCCAAGAAGTCTGGCAAGAAGTCCGGTAGTTCCAGTCGTCCGGCAAGTGGAGTCGCCGCCGCTCTGGCGAAGGCCAAGAAGGTGTGGAAGGGCACGGAGCCTCGACGTGGGGCCGCCCCTCTCGACGATGGCGACTACGCCATGCACATCGACGATGCCGTACTGGCAACCGACGATGAGGGTCGCCTCTACTGCCAGTGGTCGATGCACGTCGTCGACGCCGACGACGAGGCCGTCGAAGGCCGCAAGAAGAACAAGCGTGACTACCTGGTAACCGAAGAGAACTGGGCGTGGTTCCAGGGGACGTTGGAGGTCCTCGGTCTGGACATCCCGAAGGACATCGACGATCTGCCCGCGACGCTAGTCAAGGCCAAGGGCCTCGAGGTCGAGTGCTCGCTCCGCACGTCGGGCGAGTGGCAGAATGTCTACTTCAACGAACTCCTCTCGACGGACGACGAGGAGGCAGACGAGGACGAGGACGAAGACGAAGACGACGACGAGCCGCAAAGCGGGAAGAAGGGCAAGAAGGGCAAGAAGGGCAAGAAGTCGAAGAAGGGCGATGAGGACGAAGACGAAGACGAAGACGAAGACGAAGACGAGGACGAGGACGAAGACGACGAAGACGAAGACGAAGACGACGAAGACGACGACTAGGCCTGACGGACAACGCATGGGGGCCCGCTTGTATGGGGGCCCCCATCTGCGGGGAGGTCAACATGCAGATGAAAAAGTGCCGCCTGTACGTCGCATCGTCCCATCGGAATCCGTACTTCCGCGGGGTCATGACTGCGCTGGCGGCAGCTGGCTACCGATTCTACGACTGGGAAAAAGAGCACGCAGACGCCGGTTACACGAATAAGCAGGCTGACGGTCGCGCCGTCCTGTCTATTGATCCCGTCCACCGTCGACTTTGCGCGCTAGCCTGTTTTCGGGCGATCAGCCAATCAGACGGCTTCATCCTGGTTCTACCTGCGGGGGCCGCTTCGCACATCGAACTAGGGTACTACATCAGCCTGTGGCGTGCCGCCCGTCCCATTGTCGAGTCGTCTCTAACGACCCCCATCATTCTGGCACTTGGAGAGGCAGACCTCCAGGAGAATCTCTACAGCGTGGCCACGGTGGTCACATCGATGGAATCTCTCAGGCTGCTCCTTGACCTTTACGAGGCCTACTGCAATGCACGACCCTGGACTCACGAAGAACCGGGCATTGAGGAGTAAGTTGTGGCGCAGGATACGCCAATACTTCTGGTTTGGCGGCAACGATCATCAGCTAGTCGACGTTGTACTGGCGACGATCGCCGCCAACAAATGGCCGGGCTATCCCACCTGGTTGATGGTGATGGCCCCGCCAGGAAGCGGGAAGACTGATTTGCTCTGTCGGATGCGACACGAGGATGTGCTAATGGTATCCCAACTCACGCCGAACTCACTGATAAGCGGTTACCGAGGCGGCGGCGGGGACCCCTCGCTTCTCGCGCGGCTGGACGGGAAGATCATGTTAGTGAAGGATTTCACTGCGATTCTGACAGCCCCGCGAGACGCGCGAGATGCCGTCATTGGGATTCTTCGTGACGCCTACGACGGCGAGTCCAGCCGGAGTCTTGGCAACCTGGGCCTGCAGACTTATCAAGCAAGGTTTACCGTCATTGCCGCCGTTACGCCAGTCTACGAGCACTACTATTCAGTTGCTCAGCAGCTAGGCGAACGCTTTCTGACCTTTCGCATGCGGCACATTGATGAAGACCGCGTCGCCAAGGCCTCCTTCGACAATATGCAAGGAGACGATCGGCCGCTGTCACGCATAGAGTCTGCTTTTGCGGCCTACATCCAGCATGTCCATGTGCCAAAGATCAGCCAGATGATCTTCCCCAACAAGTACCGCCGCCGTCTGATCGATCTGGCTGTACTAACAGCCGCCTGCAGAACGCACGTCCACAGAAGTGGTCCACGTCGTGCCATTTCCGCCGCTCCGCAAAAGGAGACTGCCGGTAGGCTTGTCCGCCAGTTGGCGCGCATCATGATGGGGATCGCCTGCTCGCGGGGACGCGCCAACATTCTGGAGGCGGACTTCCGGATTGCCCGGCGGCTAGCAGTAGATTCACTCCCCCCGCTGACCGCCTGCCTTCTGCGTGGGCTATATAGGCTCCGCAAAGAATGCATGCAGAAATACCCCGGGGCCAGCTATCGCTGGTATGTATCGGCGCCGGCCGTCCGGGCAGTCGTCCACCTGAACATCGGGACAGTTCAACAGCGGATGGAAGATCTTGAGGCACTTGGCATTCTGCTGGCCGACCCAACGAGTGAGCGGCATCTCCGTTACATGCTCGCCGACAAGTACTGGCGCAAGATGACGGAGGTCAACCTATGGGCGGAATAGTTCCCAACAAGCAGATTGCCACTAGACTCTTTGCCGAAGGGAGATTCGGAAATGGCGTCGCGCAGTACGAAACGCTTGACGAAGCTTGCCGATCAGGCGACTTTCCCATTACCATCAGAACTAGACGTGCCGGCGGTGGCCCGTGCATCTACAGCCTGGATAGCGAAAATAGTCTCACAGCCGGGTATCATTCCTTGCTGGAAAAAGGGTACACCCGAAGCGAGATCTACTTCAACGCTACAGTTACACAGGATGAATGGATCACCCTGCAGGGAGAGGTCATGCGTAGTCCCGACCTTGTACTCTACTACTCAAAACATCGAGCTAAGATGCGAGAAGCTTATCCGCATATGGTCCAGACTCATGGCCTACAGGCCAAGATGCTCCTTCAGGGGGCCTTAGACCCGTCGAGCTACGACGACCTGATGGAACTACTAGACGACTACCCAGATTCCGTCGTCGAGTTTAGTTGTTTCGATCGGCCGGTGGGCACGGCGCTCACGCGCAACACGATCTTTTGGGAAGTTCGAAACTATTAGGGGGCCACGATGGACGACGAGGAGAAGGGAAGAACGCCGTCTGCTGGGCCCCAAGGAGGGA